>Ga0179593_1688781_pt1 | contig 10375 bp, 12 predicted proteins | sample CZODoug2_1_08_16_FD_185931 | JGI IMG/M metagenome (GOLD analysis project Ga0179593, IMG submission 185931) | Vadose zone soil fungal communities from Angelo Coast Range Reserve, California, USA - CZODoug2_1_08_16fungal (PacBio error correction) | ecosystem: Environmental > Terrestrial > Soil >...
GGCTTCGTTCCAGCCGGGAGAGAAAGGGGACGTCGTCGCGACACAAACATCAAGGGAGGAAGACGCCGTGTATCCGCATTCGAAACGGTCGCCGAGAGGCTTGGAACTGAAGAGCGGCCCCTGCTTAAAAAAAGGCTGGGGCTGAGAAGTCCGCGCAAGGGGGGGAGAGGGGGGAAACCGCCCTTGAGCAGGAAACAAGAGGTCGAAAAAGAGGGACCAGGGTCAGCCGTTGGTCTTGAGGACAGTTTTCCGAAGGTCCTGGGCTGGCGGTCACAGGTGGGGGAACGGCTGGTCGCGGGAAAGGAACCTTCCAAAAGGGTCTGCCAACGGCGTGGAAAGGAAACATCCATCGGTGAACGTCTAGGAAGAGACTACGGTGCAGGTGAAGGGGGCGAAAAAAATGCGCGACATAGCTCTAGGGGGGACAGCGTAAGGCTACATGGGTGCGTAAAAGGAGAAAATCGCGCGATAGGAGGGGGGGGGAGGGAAAAGGGGACCTACCAGGAGAAGAAAAGAAAGGGGGGGGGTAATAGAAAAGAAGGCGCTTGGTCCGATCACACTAAAGAGGAAAACGTTTTTTTTCTTTTCGCGTGAGTCATCCAATTACTGTGGGGGGGCCCCCCTCCACCCCGGACCTCTGCGAAAAGGAGATCGAACCTTACCACCACCAAAAAAGGTGACGACCCCCAAATCCTTCTGGAAAAGAATTCCTCACAGCCAGGAAAAGTAGGCCGCAGCCAGTCCGATGGAAGGCAAAGGGAAGCAACCCAAAAAAAAGAGACGCCCGCCGCACCCTGCAAAGAGGACTTTCCCGACTGCCAAAGGTTTTTGGCGTGAAAAATGGGGGGAAGGGTCCGGGTAATGGAGGAAATCGCAGACGCACGGCCTATGGAAGGGACTGGGTCTTCACTAAAAACTAGAGCAGTCCGAAGGTAAAGAGAAACACCCCGAGAGGGAATGGTTACAAAAAACCATCTTATAAGAAATCTCCCCTTCACAAGAAAGAAGCCGAGCAGAAAAAGAACGAAGTCGGGAAAAAACAAGCGGACGCCCAAGAAGGACTAGTTTTTGTCAGGGGGGGGAGGCCCGCCAAAAATCGTGGGGGGGGAGTGACGGCGGAAAAAAGAGGGGCAGGCGCTTCCAGGCCCGTCTGCTAAGATTGGGGAAAAAAGGAGGCCTCGCCGGAGAGGGGGGGGGGAAAGGCTTTCAAAAAGGAGGGGACGAGGGGTCTCGTTCTTGACCATTTTCGTGAAAAAAGCCAAGGAAACAGAAAATGAACTAACGGGCAGGGAGAGATAACTCACACAAAAAGGAGGAAAGAAGAGATGAACATTCGTTAGGGGGAGGTCCTTTCGGAACGCCCGCAAGAAAAAAAACCTGTCAAAGAAGAAAGAGAACCTCGCAGAGAAGAAAAAAAGTCCGGCGGCGGCCGGAAAGCCCCCTCCTTGCAGGCCGGAGCCTCCTGGCAGGAAAAAACTCATCCAAACGTTCCGTCCAGCATCTCCCACAAGGCTGTCCTCACCCTCTCCCATGCGTCTCCCACTGGGAAGGACGGACTGTGTCGGTCCACTTGTTAGTAGGCGCTCCTGTTCTCGAAAAAAATTCTAAGGGGAAACTGGGGCGGTCCTGTGGCGAAGGGGGGTATGAGTGAGCTCTGGGAAAAGGGAAGCCGGTGCCGTAAAGGGGAGAGGATGGACATTCTTTAAAAAGGTCCGAGACGGGGAAGTAAAATCAGAACTTAAAAACCATCGGCCTTGGCTTCAGGACCTTCCCGCTGACCTAACCGGGGGCCAAAAAAAGAACCTCGCCCTCCTTCCGAGGGGAGGCCTGAAGGAGGGCTTGAAGGTGGACGGTCGATAAGAGGAGCGGGCGACTGTCCGAGGGGATAAGTCGAATCTCTTTACTGAGGGAATCTCGAAACACAAGAGGGAGCAAAGGGGTCTTCACCTTCTCTTCTCTGGAAATTTCTAGGGAGGAGGTCCAGACAGGGTAAAAGGGGGAGGGACAACTCCCCTTCAAAGGGGGAGGAACCCCATGTTGAAAGAACGGCGTGTAGGGGGGGGGAGGGAACCGCGAAAGAAAAAAAAAAACTTGCACTCGGACTAGCCTGGTAAGGTAAATATCTCCACCTACGATCGGGGAAAAAGTCTCTGTCTGACTGAGGGGGCCAAAGGGAACCTTCCCCATACCGCGGGGGGAAAAAGAGGAAAGAAGGCCGGCCGCCGGGGTCAAGAAAGGGGGGAAAGACGTCGCCGTGTTACATGAAAAAGGGACCAGGGCAGGCAGTAAAAGGCCGTCTGGCAGCTGCGAAAGTGGGGGGAGGGGCCTCCAGAATTTCAAAAAAAGAAACTACGCCGTCTGCCGACCACCTGAACCCCCAAACGCCAGGAAGGATCGACACGCTCCCAGAAAAAAGGCCGACCCTGGGACAGAAATGCTTTGAGTTGCAGGCCGCTTCCCCTTTCGGTCCTGAAAAAAAGATTCCCCGGACGGGGGGAGAAGCCTTTCTCCTCTTCAAGGGGGAGAAAAGAAGGAGGACGAAAAAAGGCCCTTTTGGGAGGGGATGATAGCTTCTTTCTGGAGGAAAGAAAAAAGGACCGTGGGGAGAGAGGAAAAAAATTCAGGAATTGCGAACTATCAAAAACGGACTGACCTGTGACGTGAAGGGGCTCTCAACAACAAGAGGGAAATATAGATAGATCGGAAAAAGTTCGAAGGCTTCGTTCGCGGAAGAGAAAGAAAAGGAGGCAATTCAGAAAAAGGAGTGCGGTAAGACGCCGGGGTTCCGCCCTTCTAATTAAGAGGAAAAACGAGAGGGTCGACTTTAATATCAGAACTGAAAGCATGAAAGAAAAGAGAGGGGGGCTTATTGGCCCGCCCGGGCACGGAAACACCTTCAAAAGGGAAGCCCACTCGAAGGAAAATGTCGTTGGGTGAGGAGCTTGTGCGGAATCCTTTTCGAGAGAAGAAGGAAAGGTGGTCTGCTACGGCGGGAGGATAGGAAGAAACTGATCATAAAAGTCCCACACGTCAAAAGAACTTCTAGCCTGGGTCAAGAGGGAACGTCTAGAAACGGCGAAGAAGAAAAGGGTCCGGTATCGAAAAAAGCTTGAATGGGGGAGAAGATGATTTTGAAGGGGATCGGGGGACAATGTGGCGGAAATCAGTCCCGAAAATGAGGCGAAGTAGGGGTAGCAAAGACTAAATCTGCACTAGAAATCGGAAGGGAGGGGGAATCAAGACGTTGAAGGGAAAAGAAAAGAGATCGAAAAAAGGGGGGGTGTGCCTCGTTCGGGCTAAGGGGGGGGAGACCCCCCTCAAGACAAATAATAATGGAGGGCCTCCTCGATAGGACCATACCATCCCAAGGAAAAACCGCGAGGAGATCCCTCAGGGTGGAAAAAAGTACAACATCAAAAAAGAGGAGCACGCATCAAAGTCTCCTCCGAATCTCCTCCCGAAGGTAAAAAAGCACCATGACGCAGACTTCAGCCTGGAAATGAACGGGGCAGGCGGGGGGGGGGGAGGTGACGTCCTTTATTTTATTCGATAGAGAACTTAAGAGGTGGGGAAGTACCCGGACAAAAAAAGGACACGGCATTCGCGGCAAGCATCTGTCCATCTCCAGCACGTAATGGGGAAAAGAGAAGCATACCAACCTGGAAAGACAGAAAAAAAGGCACGACACCGTAAAGACACCGTATCGCCAAACGCTTAACAGCCAATCCGGCCGAGTTGGAAGAAGATGACATTGGGGGGAGGAGGAACCACGCCTCACCCCTCTGTGTGGAGGAACCGGAAAGTCCCGTTGCCGTCGGCGCCGATAAGAGGCCAGGGAGGGGGGCCACGCTTGCGGGATCTTTTTACGGAAAGGAAGAGTGTTCCGTAGGGGGGATAGGGTACCTCGTTCCATAAGAAATGCGTGCGTTCCGACAAAAGAGGAAAAGGAAACTCGAAGGGGGGATAGATCATCAAAAAGGAGAGGAGGAAAAGAGAAGATGAAAAGGACTGTTCTCTGTCCGGGAAGTATACCGCCCCGGAAACGAAACCCCAAGACCCTCTCAGTCAAAAAACAGAGAAACAAGAAGGAGACGTCGCCAGAGGGGGGGAAAAAAAGACGTGCGGGCCCGCCTTCGCAGGCCCCCACCCCCACCAAACCAACCCCCCCAAAGAACTTTCATGTTAAAGCCCATCAATCTGCCCCACTATTGGGGAGGCAGGAATTAACACATAGGGAAAAGTAACAGAGACCCAACTCGGCCTGGGTCCCTCGGAAAGCAATGGTTCGTAGGTGCTCTCTTCCGAGAGGGAGGGCTTAATTGACGCGTGAAGGAAAAAGTTGGTCTTGCTGCAGGGACGCAAAGTCCCGCCTGTGCCGCGGGAGAGGTCTGATTTAACAGGCTGTTCTGCCATGTAAGGCGACGAAAAAGGACCACAAGCCTGTCCCACAAAGGAGGCAAACCAATCTGTACGGAAAAAGGCCGGAGTCGAAGAGGAAAAACGGCAGTCCCCAAAGGCCTTTGTCCGGACCTTCCGCCTGCCGAAGGAAAAGGGTTGCGGTCGGGAGGAGAAGAGGGGGCGAGGAAAGGGGGCGCGGACTTTGACGGAAGCGGGCTGTGGTACTGCAAAAAACCCCTTAGCAGGATACGAAGGGGAGTGTCACCGTGCGAACTGGTCCTGGTCCCCGGGGACCTCCAACTCAACGGGGGAGGGGGAAGACCAAGTGATGAAACGAAAATAGTAAAAAAGAGAACTCTGAGACACTCTTCGTGGAATCGACAGAACCGGCCAGAATGACACACATTGAGCCTGGTAAGGTCCCAGATGAGAGAAGACGATCGCTCGATCTCCGTCTTCGGGTCTCCTTCAAAAGAGAAGAGGGAAAAAAAAGCGGTGCGTCGTAGAAAAGAAGACGGGGGCGAATATTCCCAGGAAGAGGGAGGTACGAGGCGAGGGAAGGGACCAGGGCCTTAAGGAGGCATCTTCGCGACGGGGGATGCTCAAGTTCCAGAGAGGAAAAGCTTCCTGACAAAGGAAAGACTCCCACGGCCTATAGAGCTCGGAGAACAACTTCCTTACCTGGAGAGGGGGGAAAGAACTGATGGTATTGGCCTATAAAAAAGGAGGGTCCGATGGAAAAAAAGTCTTTCGGCCTCCCCTCATATGACAAGAACAGGGACGTCTCTTTAGGAGAGGGAGGAGACAGAATCGCAGAAAGGAGTGCTTCATCGACTGGGAGGGAAAACGTCGTCCTTCCGCAAGGACGTGAAAGAACGTCCGAGACCGGGGGCCAACACTACTCGAAAAAACCTTCGACCTTGCGAAAAAAAACACCACGAGGAAGAAAAAGAGAGAATAGAGCCAGCAGAGAGTCGGGCAGCCGGGCGAGCCATCTTCGGCCTAGAGGAGGGGCGGAAGACTCCAGTTCCAAAGAGTCAAGACCAGGAGAGCCTTCCAAGTAACTTGTCGCCCTTGAAGAGCAAGGCCCTTCGTTGAATATGAGGGCAGTCCCGCCCAGGGGCAGGGGAACAAAACTCCTTGGAGGAGAAAAAACGACAGTAAAAGCGAGCCCGGGTCATGTCCGTTGGCCAGAGGGAGTCATTTTGGGGGCGCTTCCTCGAGGGGAGGGGAGAAAAAAAGGGGGGTAGGAGACTGCAGAGGGGAGAGAGACGAAGAACCGTCCCACACCTCGCGAAGAGAAACTGGCCCTGGTCCCTCCATCGGTGACAAAGAGTGCCCAGGGGAAGGGATGGAAAAGGAGGGTAGCCGAGCTCGCTGCAGGGGGGGAAAAAACCGTGGGAGGGAAGGGGGCGGTGGCCCTCAGTCCTCAAGAGGGTCGTATTTTGGATATAGAAATTATATGGCAGAGGGGAAAAGAATGTTCGTCTCGGGCAAGAAAACAAAAAACTAAAGAATGAAAAAAGAACATTGGTGTTCCTAGAATGGGTTATGGGAAAACTCCCCCGTTGCGTAAGCAAGCTGGCGGCCTCACGCCCATCGAGAGGGAAAACAGCGGCCCTCGAAGAGGAAGAATTCTCTCTCTTCTGGAAAAACAGCCCGAGAGGAAAGAGCCAATTCAAGGAAAGTACCGAAGGAGGAGCCCGAAGCAACCCGGCGCCCTCCAACGGCAACGGCCGTCGGGGGGGCCGGTTCTTTCCGGTGAATGTAAAGAAGGGAGACCTTACGCAACGGAACAGTGGGGGAGGGACGGGGAGCCCTAAAAAGGGGCGTCGCGGCAAACTTTCCATCGCCAGCAACCAAACCAACAAGGCGTAAGGGGCAGGCTGCAGGTCCACAAAAGGCCCGCGAAAACACTACAACGGGAAACCCTAGCGCCATCTGTTCTAAAAAAAGCGAAATCCCGCTCCGGCAGGGGTTAAGAATATGGATGGGCGAGGGAAAAAAAAAAATCGTTTTTCGGATTCTTGCCAGCGCGTTTCCACATGCACGGAAGAGGGCCGGGCTCCGGGGGAACGCAAGGAATTTTTGTGAAAGGGGGTCGGCCGCAGTTTAACTTGACCAATGGAGAGAGAAAAGGGGGGGAAATGTGGGGAGTCGGGAGTGGGAAAAAGGCTTCCTGCGGTTCCTCAAGTACCTCGAACAGGAAACAAAAGGAAGCGCTCTAAAAAAAAAAAGGGGGGAAGGGTACAAAGGTAGGTCGTTTCCCTGTAACTTGCGGAACGCCGCCGCCCACGGTCCAAAGAAAGCACCAAGCGGAACTATCAGAGAAGTAAAAAACGTATCCTGAGGGGCCTGCCAACCCCTCCTGGCTGGACCGCCTTAAAAAAAGCCCTTCAAGATGGGAACAGACAAAAGCCATCAATCGCCCAAGATACCCCCGAGAACCCCAGTGAAAAAGAGAAACCACTCGAAGGAGGGGAGGCATAGGGAAAGCTCGAAGTCCTTCCTCTTCTTAAATTTCTGCGGGCAGGTCGTCAAAAAAGAAGGGAGGGGAAGTGAGAGTTCCCATTACGCCGGGAGAATTTGTGAGAGATGGAACATGAGGAAAATCTTACTTCCTGTTCAGGGAAGGAGAATCGCCGGTAAAGACAACCATCAGTGCTTCGCGGGAAATCCATTAATCACTGCCAACCCCCATTTTCCCGTAAAAGAATTCCGGGGGAGGAAGGGTCTGCGTGCGTCGGGTAAAAAAAAGGTCTACTTTCCAGGGGGCTTCGAGCTAACAAAGGGGGCTTTGGGAAAAAACCTCGAACCGCCGAGAGGAAGCTTGTTGAACCAGCAGAGTGAGAGTTACTGGCGTTCGAGTAGGAAAAAAGCCTCTTTTGCTAAAGGTTGTACAACAACCTTTACCCTGAGAGAAAAACCGCCCTTTTAAAAAAAACTCGTCGTTCTTTGTGAAATCGACTAACAGCAGGAGGAGGGGGAACCTCTTGCGAGAAAGGAACATTCGGTGCTAAAAAAGAGCACGCGCTAGAGAAAAGGGCGAGGTGCCCACTCCCGCATGACCCCCTCAGCAGACAGCGAAAAAGAAGAAGGGGAATACCTCACCCGGACCCCCAAAAAGGGCGAGGACGTGCACAGAGGGGATGGAAAAAAGTCCCTCGCTTCGGAAAAAAACTTGTGGGAGGGAGAAGAGCGACCATCGAGACCAGACCACCTGACCGGAAAAACGAGTACTCGCAACTTCCTCACTCTACGCAAAGAAAAAACAAAAAGTGGAGAGTTGGGAAGGAACTGTCTGGAAGGAGAAAGGGGGGCCGCTGCAAAAAGGCCTTAAGAAAACCAACCAAAAGGACAGCATTAAGCCGGCAAGAGCTTGGGAGGCGGCTTCTCAAGAAGCGCTGCGACCGAGCTGCTGTATGCTGCGGGGAGCAAGGGGGGGGGGGGCTTCTTCCCGCAAAGCTATCCTACTGAAAGTCTGGGAACAAGAATTCAAGGAGAAGGTTCCGCCGCTCTCGAGAGCTCACAACAACAACTTAGGAGGAGGTGCGCCGGCACAGGAAGAAAGGGTCGTCATCCGGGTACACAAGCCAAAGAGGCCGCATACTCAAAAAAAACGGAAGACCCTTTGCCAAAGTCCGCCGGCGATTAAGAAACGGGAGAGGGCACGCGCTTTCTCCCTGGGGAAAAAAAAATGAGACTGAGGGGAAGAGGATTGGGGAGAGAATCAGGCCCTCCGCTTTGCAAAAGAGTTCACCTTCCAGCAGTAAAAACTCGCCAGGTCAGGCAAGGGGGAGGACTTGGGGGCGAGTGGAAGTGCTCTCTTCAGAGAAGGGTGCCAGGGTGTCGCGACGGCCAAGGAGCGCAAGAAAACACCTTCGCAGAAACGGAAGAAAGGACAGGAATGGCCCTGGGGGAAGGCTCAGGTACCCGGCGACGACGGGGAGACCCCGGCGTCTGCTCTCCTCGAGAAACTGGGGGGGGGGGTGGGGGGGGAAGAAAGCTGGTCCAAAAGTCACAAAGGGGAGAGATCTCGATCGTAGTGTTGAAGCAAAGGTAACAGTATATGCAAGAATTCCAGTAAGGTGAGGGGAGCTTTGCACCGAAACAATAAACCCGAAAAAAAAGGTCTCGAACATGTGGGTGGGAAAAAAAGAAAAGGAATTTTTATTTGTAGAAAAAAAACCTTTTCGTAGCAACGGGCCGCAAACGCGAATACAAAAAAAAAAAATGACGACCCCTGCGGGGAAAAAAAGACGGCCGGGGTTCGAGGGACAGCCCGCGATGATAGCCAAGAGATTTTGGGCAATCTCCTCCGACCTTCACATAGAAGAAACCCGTGCGCCTTCGCAAGGGAAAAACCGACGGCAAACGTTTACTTCCCGGTCGTTCCGGGGGCAAAAAAGAGGAAAGACTCCACTACGATGGGTTGAAGGAAACGGACAGAAGTCGCGGCAATGTCGCCAAAAAAAAATCTCCAGAACCCTTCAGGACACCAAAAGGGGACACAGCATGCACAAAAAATGAAAAAGACCGCTCCAGGAAAAAGCACTACTAATAAGAGGAAGAAAAAAGGAGCTCGCGGTCTAAAAAGAGAAACGAAATCCGTTTTAAGACTATGGAGAAAGTGTTTATTCCCTCCTCACAAAAATTCTTCCCAGGGTACGAGTGCACATACCGACGGCGGTAAAATTCTTCCTCACTATGCTACGCTTTCTTACATCTCACCGGGGAGGGTACGATTACGGAGGGGGAATGGGTTCTTCGTTCTTACAGGAATTTATTCCTGGGGAAAAAAGGCCGGTGAACAAGGAAAATAAGGCAAGTTTGAGAGAGAAACAACAAACCACGAGAGGAGAAAATAAGAGAGGAAAATTTCCCTGTTCGCTTCCTGAAAAAGGAATTAAGAATAGAACACGGAACAGGGCCCTAAAGAAGGAACACGGCTGAAGTGCAGCAGAACTCCGTAAAAAGAAAGACGCCAGCTTGTCACCCCCCCGCTCTCGCTGTTTAAAAGAAGTGCGGGGTGTTAATTGGTTGGGTTTCGTGACTTGCGCGAGAAAAGGCAATGCATGGGACTCTAAAGAGGCCAGCATCTCCCAAAGAAAGCACCCCTCCCAAACCAAGGTAAAAAAGAAGGGGGGAACTCTTCAAGAGGGGAGAAGATTGGGGGGGTTGGGGGTTTGGGACCTCATTCCTCAAAAAACGGCCTCTGCTCCGTTTTAGCTGGAAAGTTGAGCGGGCCGGCGGAAGGGGAAAGGCATGCTCTTGTCCCCAGGAGCCTACGGGGTTGCGAGGAAGCTGGACGAAAAAAAAGGAAGCACTGGGCCAGCCAAAAACCATCGGCAAGGAAGGGAAATCTCCTTAATTAAACTGAAAAAAAGGGGGGGGGCACCGCCAACCCCCGGAAAAAAAATGTCCTTTGGCCGCCTGCGGGAAGGGAGGGAGGTAGGGGGCTGGCGGATAAAGTCAGGCGTGAATTGTGCTTCAGGAAGGCGGTCTTTGTTCAAACCCTCCGGGCAAAAGGCCAGGCAGGGGTCGGGAAAAGGCTCTTCGAAGATATTATGCGCGAAAGATGTTCTACTCAATTATTTGAACCACTTCCCTGAGAAAAGGGGAAACACCCCATTGGAACTACCACAGGCGTTAAAAAGGGGAAACGCTAACGAAAAGAAAAGGAACCTAGGCCCAAAAGTGTAAGGTCCCATATGAGGAATACGATAAGTCCCGTCTTCGAGTGAACTAAAGCCCATCCAGGAACCCTAGCCATGGTGTGCAAAAAAAAAATCTGAAAGACAGACGCCCGCCTCCGTGTCAGAAAAAAAGAGTTCAGCCGTGGTACGAGGAAGAAGTCCAGGCCGTCCACGAAGAGAAAGGGCCGGGGAGACGTTTGGGAAGGGCTGATAAAAAGTAGATCGAACCAAGAAAGGGGACAAACGACCGCCGAAAAACAGGCGCTCACAAGAAATCTCCA
>Ga0179593_1307857_pt1 | contig 10374 bp, 16 predicted proteins | sample CZODoug2_1_08_16_FD_185931 | JGI IMG/M metagenome (GOLD analysis project Ga0179593, IMG submission 185931) | Vadose zone soil fungal communities from Angelo Coast Range Reserve, California, USA - CZODoug2_1_08_16fungal (PacBio error correction) | ecosystem: Environmental > Terrestrial > Soil >...
GGGAGCAGTTCAGGACAGAGGGGGTACATCTCGAGGAATGAGTATTCAAAAAAATCAGTGACTCTCAGGAAGAGTCAGAACTAGATAGACGGGTTGAAGAGAACTGGAGTCTCACCCCCGCAGAAGTAATAGAAGGAACAAAAGGGACGGGGCGCAAATGAAGGGCAGAAGGGAAAAGAAAGGAATAAATCCAGAGTCGGAGGTCACAGTTAAAAAAGAAGAGAAAACGGAAATCCTGGATCGAAGGAGGTCCTCTCCCAACTTTATCCTGAAGCCTTTCATCGTCCACGCGTCAGCAAAATTATAATGCATTCCTAGTGTCGATGTCGGATGAGTGAGACTCGATGGTAGGCGCCGGCGTGGGACAAAACAAAAAGGGAGATGAAGGTTATGGGAATCAGGGAAAGGGGAGAATGTTTGGAGGAAAAATCCCATAGATTTCTACCGGAAAGAAGTCCAACGGTACGTCGGGGGCGGTTTGCAGTAAAAGAGAGGAAAAGGGCACAAGGGGAAAGAGGGGACTGGCGGAAGAGGGGAGGGGAATACAACTGGAAAGGGGGGGATAGAGGAGGTCATAAGAGTGGTGGGAGGGGACTTTTTCCTTTGAGGAGAGGTCTTAAGGTCTGGGGGGGGTAAGGCTAGAAACCGACAGACTAAGGGAAGGAGTGGGAGAGGGGGGAAAAGAGAAGGAGAGGGGGAAAGGTAAGGTTAGAATAAAGGAAGTGACAGGGATAGGGCAAGTAAAGGGCTTGTCAACTCCACAAAGTACTCTGAAAGAATGTGGTTGGGTGAACGGTGCTGAAAGACAGGATTAAGCTTCGCCGCGACGATCGACGGGGAGTATAAGGGGGGGAGGGATATAAAGAAAGAAAAACCGGGTAAAAGAAGTGATAGGAAAAAAATGGGTAGTAGCTTGGCATCGAGATAGGGGAAAAAATGGTGCTTAGGTCAAGTAGACGGATATCGCCGAAGGGAGGACCAGAGGTAGTAGGGAAGGTGCGGTCGGAATGGAAATGGAGGAGGAAAACGAGAGGGAAAAACCCGTGAAGTAGAAAAAGAAAAGACCGGTTCTCGAAACGACTCTTACCGAGACTATCCACAACGACACCAAGGGAAAGAAGCAGGAGGACGAATGCGCCGCGGGATAGGGGTCCGGAAGGGTAAAAAACAGCACGATTAAAGGGTGATAAAAGGACGGGGGGGGGGGGAGGTTTAATAAAAATAAAGACAGACCGTGAGGGGGAATGAGAAAAATCATTTGGGCGGGGACAAACGCTACAGAAACTGTGCAGCAGCGAAAGGTTGTACAGGATGCATGGGATGCGCACGGAAGCCCCTGTAATCAATTACTAAGAGAAAAAAGATGGGGGCCTTAGCGGGGGGGGGTTCTTGGGGGGGTTTGGTCACGCCGTAAGCTTTGGAAGCAGAAAAGGTCTGAAAGGGCTGGAAGTGACACCATCCAGTGTCGAATGCAGAATAGGGGGAGAGACAGGTGGGGGGAAGGGAGGAGGAGAAGGAGTATCCGAAAGAGCTGCGGGTCCGGCACCACCTAAGACCAATCACTTTTCCCTTTTGTACGGGTCTTTCCGGAACTGAGTTGACAGAAGTGAAAAAAACTGCGAAAAGAATGTCAGGAGAAGGAAGGAAGGTGGGTATGAGAACTCTCAGTGGAGTCGCGATTATGCAATACGAAAATCTTCTATCAACACGGGGAAAGGGTGTTTTGAAAACCAGGGGAGAAAAAGAAAACCGGGGGAAGAGTTCGACGACAGGGAAGGAAGGAATATCAGGGATAGAAGAAGAGACAACTCTGGTCTTTCCACAGACCATTGAGGGGGGTTCCAGGGCCGCCTGCCTGGGATCCTCCTGAATAGAAGGAACGAAAGCGCTTTTGTACGTTTCGTCCTGAAAGTATAAGGAAAAGGTGTATGAAAGTGGAGAAGGTCATGAGTGAGATGAGACGATATTAGGGGGAGGGAAGGCAGGACGGAAGATAATGGGGGAACAATGAAATGCCAATCGTGGGTTCCGTGAGGGAAGAAAAGAGGGGTCAGTCGCGACGAAAAAGGTGACTAGAATCAAGGAAGGAGGGCTATGGGGAAGGTGAGCTAAAGGACTGAAGAATCAGAGCTAATAGGCAAGGGAGCAAAGGGACAGGAGAGAGGTCGAAAGAAAAATGTCATCAATTCTCTCACAAACGTCGTATAAAAACTCAACCGAGGAGTCCGGCGGAGAGGGACGGGGAGAGAGGAGGTCCGGGAAAAACTTCAATTCAGAAAAAAAGAAGTAGAAGAGGACCTCGTGATTAGGAGGGCAGAAGAGGGGTTCAGGGGGTACGGCTGAATTCGAGGAAAGAGCGTTGGGAAAAGGGAGGAGATGGGTTTAGGAAGGAAAAGGGACGAAAAGGAAAGGGAGGAACGTCCTAGAAAAGGGGGGACTTGGAACGGAGAGGGGTGAGTGCCATGAGTGGAGGGAGCTGGAGACGCTTATCTTTCCAAAGACTGGGAGACAAGAAAGAGACACGGGAGGCAAAGTCGCGTGGGGGCGCTAGAGGGTGGATAAGGACGGAAGAGACGGATAGACAGAGAGACTGTGGCAATAAGTGAAGAACAGCATGATGTGGCAGCCCTTCATATTCGCGAATCTCAATCAAAAAAGGGCTCCGTACGGGGGGGGATCGGGGCTGCGGGAGGCTGGTGAAAGGTGGTGACGAGTCCCTTAGTATGAAAAGGCGGAAAGGGTCCAGCTGAGGAAAGGAAAGTAGAGGACGAAGAGGGAGCGAGGTAAGGTGGTCTCGAAGAGGGTGAGGAGCGACTGGATTTTTGGCCTATTCGTACTATCCGGGGTCTAATCTAGGGGGAGCGGCAAGCTGGGAAAAATGGAAGCGAGGGAAAACAACACGAACAATTGAAGGAGGGAGAAAAGGGGAAGTTGAGGATAGCGGAAGAGGGAGTAGGAAACAGGGAGAGGGTCAAAAAGAGGGAAAGAGACCCTAGATAGACAAGGGAGGTACTTGTCGGCACAGACATAGCTGGGAACAAAAGAGAAAGAGGAGATGTGATAGATAGGGGAGATAGAGAGGGTTTGATAGAATAGAGAAAAGGTGACCTCAGCATAGTGAGGGTTTGGGCTCAACAAAAAGGAGGCAGGGGACACAAAGACAGCCTGTCTTCCATCATTTCGATAAAGGGTGGGGAAACTACTACAGGTAATGTAATGGAATTCAGAAGACCAGAAATGGCGGAGAGGGGGGAAGGGGCCATGAGGGGAGGGGAATGACTCTCAAGGGGTGAATAGGAGGTTGACAGCAGGGGAATAGCTGATGCCTTTCGCGGAGCCTACTACAGAGCTTGTGAATACTTGGACTCCGACCAGATAGCAGTCATTCACACGGTTGAAAAAGAGGCCACATGTGGAAAAGGGTAGCTAAGTAACACGAAGGGGGGGAGAAGGATATAGGCAATCATCAATGAGGGTCAGGGATTACAGGGGGAAAGGGTCACTACTTGCTATAGTGGAAGTGATACCCATTAGGTATTGAAAGCCATTCGATAACGGGTTCTAGCGGGGGGACGAAAAAGGAGGAAAAAACGTGAAGGGGGGATGGAAATTCGGCGAAAAGGAGGGGAAGTGAACGATAAGAAAGAGGGATAAAAAGAAGTGTAATTTGTAGGAGCGATCGTAGGACATGAGAAAACTTATCCTATATTGGAGATCCTCTTACCATAGGTCTCGACGGAGAGTCAAAAAGAGGAAACTAAAAAATACTGCCAGAGGCAAAAGGAGGGGTGTAAGGGAAAACAGAGTCGAGGCCAGTGGAAAGGACATTACCATAGGGGGGGGAAGGCTTTTCGGCATGGGATGCGGGAGGAAGGAGGGGGGGCCTGGGTCACAGTAATAGGGAGGGGTCGCAAAGGAGGAAGAAGGCGAGTAGGAAAGTCAACTAATGGTTTTTTCCGTTGGGCCAAATGAAGTTGAAACGAGGCCACCCTACATTCGGGAAAAGGGAGTTCTGTGTGACGTAATCAGAATGGCAGAAGGGAGTAGTGGGGGGACGACAAGAGGGAGGGGGGAGAAGACAGAGGAGAAGTCAAGAAGAGAGGGAGAGGGCTTGCCACATCGCAAAAGGTCCTAGGCAAGACGAACAAAACGAGTTAGGTGTTCTTCCCTAAACATACAAGGGATGACGGAAACTACCTAAAAGAATGTTATAACTAGAAGTAGAACGGGAAGGAAGGTGGTAGTTGAGGGGTCTATTCATCTCTTCTTCGACAGCCTCCTTTCTGCGCGAAGGGGTGGTGATTGAGGTCAGCAAGCGGAAGCGGAAACTGTAATTGGGGACGATCATGGACTAAGAAGAGTGGGGGGGGGAGAGCTAAAGTAGATAAAAAGTTAGGTTAAAGTGGGAAGCCGGCGTCAGGACTTTTTCCGAGAAAAAGTATAGGAAACAGGTATGAAGAGTGTCGGGTAGGAGAGCTTAACACAAGGGAAAGTCACAAGAGGGGGAGAAAAATAAGGACCGTTAAACGGTGAAGAAGCCTGTCTCGGGGATCAGAAGGTCGGGGAAGAGTTCACCATTGTGATCATGTTCAACGAAAGTAAAGGGACTAACGGGGGACCGGGGGGGGATGCGGGTCGAAGGGAGACACTGACTGAGCCCTGAGTTGGAGAAACGGCTGTCAGATGGACAGTCCGATACCCTGACAAATGGCGGGAATTCTAGATAATTTGGTTCACAGGAGACAGTAATGGACTAAAGGCGCTACTGGGTACGTAAAAGGGGGATAAGGTTGATCGATAATGTATAAGCAAAAAGAGTCAGGGGAAGAGTATCTCAAAAAAAACTCTTCATCGGCGCAGAGGGTCATTAGTACCAAGAGGGGGGGGGGTAGGGTCGGAAAAACTCTCTGCCCTACTGTACGAACCGGTGGTATCAGAAGTAGAGGTAGAAGAGTGTGTCGTATACTGGAAGGGGTGACTACGGGGAAAAAGGAAGAGATGGGGGTGGCTCTTCTGATAGAGCTGCTTCACGAAAGGCCTGATGGAGGGTCGGGGGTAAAGGTGGGCAAACCTGGGAGTAAGGAATGGAAGAAGAGGGTGGACTAGAGGTTAGGAAAATTGGAATCTCGGGAAAGGAGGAATGATATGCAGAACATATCTTTTGAGATCAGCTAAAAGTGGACCGCCTATGTAAGGGGGGGAAGTTCGGAACGTCTGAATAGGGGAAGGGAGGGTCAGGAGGAAGAGAGTAAAAAATGGGAAGAGACTTGCTGAAAGGTGATAGCTTCACGGAGGGAAGGGCCGACCCCCTGTCGGGTAACGACTGGGATGGGTCGAATTTCGGCGAGAGCAAAAGGGAGAGTGTACGAGGGTAAAACCTGATGCACACTACGAGGGCGGGACAAAGTGCCGGGAAAAAAGAGATAAAATGAATAAGGTGCCATTGTACTTTCTCAGGGCTGGGGGAAGCCTTCCCCTTAGCCTAGGTTAAATGATGTAGAGAGTAGGAATGAGAGGAGCCGAAGACACAGGAAGGATAAATAGGAGTCGGTAGCCGGGGAGTAGGATAGAGAATCAAGGGGGTCCTAGTCCAGATAGCGCTCTAGGTGGGTATTTTGGTACGGGGGGGAGAGAAAAGGGGGGAGAGGAATGGGAGCGGAGATGGGAAGAAAGCCGGGGGGGGAAGTTCTACTGTAAAAGCTGATTCGTTTTACCTAGGGAGTGCTCACTGGACTCACTAGGATCCTCAGTGGATATGCGGAAATGAAGTGAAGTTGGGATCGAAAAATAGTAGGAAAGTATGAGGGGAAAGAGGGGAAATGAAGAACTAAGAGAGAAAAGGAAGCTAACAGAACAATCAAACAACAGTGTTGGGGGAATAGAAAAAGAGAGATAGCGTAGAAAGGGTTCTGTTATAGGTGGCAAAGGGGAAACCAGGACCAGTCCTCAGCGGCTTGGGTCCACCAAAGTGAGAGGGGGGAGACCACACCGAAGAGAAAATAGGGTGCGTAAAAGTTGGGAGAACAGAACCGGGTCCCTGATAGGCACACAAGCATTCCATCAGAAGGGCATTCGCCACCCTAGTGGGGGAACTGGTAAGAAGATCTCCTCGTGGAGCGAACCCAGATAAAGAGAAGTAACTGAAATTTGATAGTCAGAGACGACGCGCATCTCATCCGAGAGCCCACGCTGTTAAAGAAAAGAAAAAGGAAGAAAAGAAACACGGGGTCAGAAAGGGGGAGGATAAAAACCATCGAGGCGAAGGGACTAAATCCATTCAGTAGTGGCAGGGGGGGGAGGGAAGTCGTCTGGCGAAAAGGGGCACGCGAAGAAGAAAACAAGACATAAACGGAGGCAGTGGCAATGCGGAACGAGTAGGGAAGAGGCAGCGATAGGAAAAAAAGGAGAAAGGTACGAAGGGGGAGAAAAGCGGGTCGGAGGAAAAGTCTCCCCAAGGAACCCGCTGTGGGGGCTGTCGCTAGATCAGCAGCTACGGACAATGGGAGTGATAAGAATCTGTCGGAGAAGGAAAAAGATCAGAGAGGGGGAAAAGGAGGGGAATTAGTGAAGAAGGGGGTGGGAAGGAAAGGAAAAAAATAGTATGAAGAACGGGGAAGGATGGAAAGAAGGTTTCCCTCATAGTTCGACTGATGACGCACAAAGGGAGGAGGGGAGGACGGGGGTCAAGAAAAGAAGAAGAGAGAAAACAAAGAAAGGGGGGGTGGACCTGGAGAGGAGAAAGGGGGGGGGAGGAGGCGGGGGGGGTTGGGGAACAAGCGATGAAAAGGAGAGGGAAAGATCACCCGTGAGAGAAATATAGGCGATAAAAACCTCAGGAGAAAAGGATGTTGAACGACGGGCCGTACAAGGAGAGGATCAGGATCAAAAGAGTAGGGGCGAAAGGGGTCAAAAGATCTTAGTCGAGGGTCGTGCATCTTAGAGCTCTCTTAGAATGGAAGGGAAAAGAAGAGAATGAGAGGAATGGGATGTGAGATTCTCTAGGGAAAGTGAAAGACAGTAACTGGAGAAGGGAAGAAAGACTGAGCACAGACAGAGGATGGGTGGTATGGAGGGAGTATGGTAGGCAAATAGACGGGGGGTGACTGATTGAATAACAAACCGTAGGGGGGAGGAAAAAGGTGAGAGGAGAGGGGGGGAGTAGGGTCCTAAAGAAAAGGGGGGATCGAGGTTCTCCGGGACTCCTTTGGTCTTCTTAAATAGGCGACAAAAACAATGTAGTGGGTTCACACTCTTCATCAGAGAAGGAAAGGAGAGGCCTAGCGAGAGAATGAACCCCGGAGGATCACGGGGGGGTGACATTCATCTGGGGATTTTGGGCCCCCGGGAGGGGGGGTCGGCAAGAGAGGGGTGAGTTCGAAAGCATGATCCAAGAAAGTGACAACTGTGATGTATGAGATAAAGAGGTAAGTGTATCCTCTGAAAAAAAAGAAGGGGGGGGGATGTAGAACCCTGCGAAAGCTAAGAATCACGAAAGGAGGGGGGGGGTGAGTATGAGAATAAGTAAAGGGGAGGGAAGGAAAGCACGGAAAGGGAGGAGGTCAGTTGGAGGAGGGGGGGAAAGGCTTTTCTGGAGGAAGTACAATGGAAAACACGCCAGGTAAAGCCTCGGGTGAGGGATATAATACGAGTAGGTCATTTGAAGGGAGATAGGCATAAGAGGAAGGTAAATACAAGCAGTAAACGGGGCCGACGGATCCAAATCGAGGAGAGGGGAGGAAAGGCAGGAAGGCGCTTTAGAAAGGAGAGGGGAGAGGGGGGTCCAGTTGGGGTTCTTAGGGGAAGTGTGGGGAAGGAGGGGCGGTGTGAGACATCGATTTGGCAGGGTTAAAAGGAAAATGGGGGAGCAAAGGCCATCTGCAAACTTTAAAAAGGGGCACCGTATTATAGTGGGGCGGAGAAACAACTCAATCGCAGCACAAAGAAGGGAATGTGAAGTGAAGGGGTATTTGGAGGGATGGTTGTCAAATGGACAAGACCATCGAGAGAAGATTAGAAGAAATGAGACAAGTGGTAAGGAAGAAAGGGGCTAAGGGGGGGTGGTTAAATAACAAGAGGACATTTATCTCCCCGGGATTAAACACACAAGACGCGACATACGAAATCAGGGGAAAAGGATGCGTAAAAAAAAGATGGACCCCCTAGAGAATGGGCTAACCACTTTCATAACACTTTTCTTTCTCTGAGATCTGCAATGAAGGACCTCGGGGGGGAAAACGCTTGGGAGAGATGTCGAAACTTTTCCGGTAAGGGAAGGTCAGATAGTAAAGGTAGCAGGCCTAGGGACAAGGAAACAGCGAACTGAGAAGGAGAGGAAGAACTCCTCTCATCGTGAGGCGAACCAGTAAAAAGATAACCGGACGTGAGACGGCTAACCGTCGGAGGGAAAGAACTTAGGAAGGCAGGGAAGAACAAAATTGGCAGACCTGCTCTACATCAGGGCGGAACCACGTGACTGCATTGAGCAGTGAAAAGGGGGTTGACTACACCGTTGACGTCCGAGGGCCCAGGTACGAGCCGGAGGGAGGGGTCCAGAAGGCCAGGGAGTCTCCATCTAGGGGGGTCATCTCATGCGACTGGTAGGCTGAGGAAGGGGGGGGCTAACATCTAAGGAGATCTAACTGGAAAGGAAGAGGACACCCATGAAAGGAATCAAATTAAGAAATCTCGGAGCGCGCTCAGCGCAAAAATGCGGAGCCGCTGGCGCTGGGGGCTGGTTAAATTAAAAGGAGGAGAGGAGGAGGGTCCGAGGGGGGATGGGAAACGACGGGAAAGCGGGAAGGAGGAAGGTAGAGCGGGGGTCTTTAGGGTGGGAAAGAAGAAGTGGGTGGAGTGGTCTGAATTGGTAAATTCGTGTCGAGCTCCTTGGGAAGATGAACCATAGAGAATAAAAAAAAACGGAGGAGTAAAAGGCGGGAGGGAAGACGAGCCCGAAACAACAAGGGGAAATCACCGCATACCCTACCCCCCGCTCCACCATCTGGGAAGATGTGCGTCTCCTCCGAAAGACCCAAAGGCCAAAGGGCGATTCTGGGAACGGTCGATACGAAAAGAGGGGGACAAAAGCAGGACGAAACTGTTAAAGCGCACGGCGACAGCGTCCCGTGCTTTCTCTCTCGAATCTGAAGTTTATGACCGAAAGAGAGGTGACTGAGGGACCATTGGCGAGAAACTACGTCACCTTTCAACGATCGCGCCTTGCGCCTACTGAAGCTACGGAAGAAACATGGAACATCTAGGACAGGAAGAAATATCCAGGAAGTGAAACAGGGAGGGAAAAATGGCAACCCTCAAAACTGAGGGCGCATCCGATCGTCCGTTTTCAAAAGGGGATGAAGGAAAAGAAAAAAACAGCGCAGAAAGAGGTCAGAAGGGGAAGGTCTGAAATACAGCGGAGGATTTGGGAAGCTAATTACCAGCGATCTCTGAGTAGGATCTAATAGGGGGAAAAGGAAATAGCTAAGAAAGGAATGAGGGGAAAAAAATTCTGCCAGGAGAGAAAGGAGGAACGGGGGGGACGGTCAAGGGACTAGTTTAATTCCACCGACGGGACATTCTGGAATCTGGGGCCGAGAAAGACGACAGGTAACAAGTCATTGGGATATGCAAATGCAGGACCAGAGCTGGCCGGGAAAGAAAAAAAGTTTGGAGAGGTCGAGTCTCGGAAGGGAGGGGGGCCGCAAGGGATGTAGATCAAATTTTCAACACCACCGACATTACCACTGGAGGAGGGATTCTTCGAGGGGGGGGGGAGGTAACAGCACGCCAAGAAAACATACAAAGAAAACAGATAGGATGATGGACCGGGGAAGGGGGGGGTGTAAAGAGACAGTAAAACAGGGGAAGAGTGGGGGGGAGTAGCGAAATTTTCTGCCTATCGAACTACCCTCAAAGAAGGGAAAAGGAGCAGGGTTCAGGGTGGATCGGTCTTGCTTGGGTCATATAATCTTTCAGCACTCTCCAGGAGGAAAAAATAGAAAAACAAGGGGAGGGGTCATCAGAAAGACCTCAAAGGAAAGTCGACAGTAGGGATACAATTTGGCGTTCGTCTACGGGGACTCTCTACGAGGGGGGGGAAAACCATTGCGGAACGGGTGAGCGGAACTTGGAAACAAACATGAGCTCTGCTTGAGAGAGGGAGGCGATAAAACTAGAAAGCGGGGGAGTGAAAAAGGGGGATTCCGACTGGGCCGTAACAGGCTGGTCTAATCCTTCGACTAAGTATTTCGGGGATTGGGGAATTCGGACGGATTACCTTTTTAGCGGATTGAAACCCCGTAGTCAGCTCAAAACGTGGAGCCGAGGTCTAGTCTACTGCCGCGAGTCTACGAGCTCTGCCCAATACTAAACAGACCG
>Ga0179593_1338677_pt1 | contig 10374 bp, 20 predicted proteins | sample CZODoug2_1_08_16_FD_185931 | JGI IMG/M metagenome (GOLD analysis project Ga0179593, IMG submission 185931) | Vadose zone soil fungal communities from Angelo Coast Range Reserve, California, USA - CZODoug2_1_08_16fungal (PacBio error correction) | ecosystem: Environmental > Terrestrial > Soil >...
GAGGGGGCGGGAAAAAAAAAATCAAGCAGGAGGAGGAAGGAAGTGTACATGTCAGGGGAGCGGCAACAACTGGCCTGAAATCCAACTCAGAAGTAAGTCGAAGAGAGGTCACAGGAGCACGGGGGGGCAAAAACCCGCGGGCTCAGTGAGCAACGCGACTTCAGGACCGAAAATGGGTGGAGGAAAAGGGCAGGAGTACAAAGGGGGGGGGATTCGGACAAGGGGGGTTGTGAGCTCTGCATCCACAGGAAGTCAAGTCATCTTCGGGGGGAGAAAACAAACGGGAAAATCAGTGGTTAGCAGGTGAAAGCTTGAAAATCGGTTGGAGAGGTTGCTCAGAAGAAGAGTCAAAAAAAAAATAGCCTAACGGGCCCAGTCAGATCTATGGCCTGCATCCGAGACTCACCCGCTTTCAAAAAGAAGAAGAGTGTATCATCAGGGGACCACGGGGGAGTCGCAAGGGGAGGGGGGAAAAACATCCGGGAGAGGCATTGAAAGGTTGTCGTGGATGTACTGAGCGAACTGGGTGGCGAGTACCTGGAATTTGGGGGGATGGAACAGCCCAGAAAAGGGAAAGACGGAAGTGGGGCCATTGGGGGGGAAGACAGGACGCAACGAACACTGCGGACGGGTTGGGGTTTCCTGGAGGGTGACATGAGGCCAGAATTCACGGGGGGGGGGCGAGAAAGGACCACAAAAAAGAAGAAGGGGGAGGAGCAAAAAACGCGAGGAACAGCATTCAAAACTCAGGCAAGATGCGCACCTAGCAAAAAAAACGCACTTTGGTGCGGGGTTAGGGGGGAGTGCGTAAGGAGAAGGAAGGGGGTGAAGGGGGGGCACTGCAGGGGAAGATACCGGCATAACATGGAGCCACTTGAGGTGAAAGAGAGAAAGCGGGAATGAGAGAACCCAAGAAGCAGGTCCAGTAATGATGTTGAGAAAGGCAAGATTGAATTGTCAGGGGTTTAGTGTGTATTCCTAGTGGTGCGGGGAGGGAGCACTTATGGAGAAAAGGCGCACCGAAGGGCAGGACAGCAAAAAAGATCCTCGATAATAAGATTCAAAATCAAGGTGGCTTAAAAAAACGAAGGACAGGGGGTTTGTGAAAGGGGGGGATTACACGTAGAAGAACTCCGACTCAATAAAAAAGATCTAAAGAAAAAAAGGGAAGGATATGACTTATGGTCATAAGAGCAAGCAGGGGGGGGGATGGACAAAAAACAACTGGTGCTCTGAATGGTCTCTGGAAAGAGAAACGCCTTGGAGGGAAGGAAAATACCACACAATTCTCAACAGAAAAACGAAATAAAAGGGGGAGGGACAACAAAACAAAAGAATGCCAGGCAAGGACCGGCGAATAAAAACCTGGGGCCCAAAGGAAAAGAGGACTAATGAGAAAGGCAGAAAAGGAGAAAACGGAGGGGAAGGGAAAGGGAATAACGAAACGCACAAATGCAACAAAACTGCAGCTACTATAAAAAAACAACAACCCCCCCCACAAACTCCCACTCACACCCTACCAGCACAAACCAAAAAAAGCCACCAAAAGATGGGAAGAAAGGCACGCAAAGGGGGGAAATTGTCCAAAAAAAATCGTAAGACTCGGGCAAAAAACGACGTGAAAAGGGGAAAAAATTCGGAGAGAAAAAAAGAAATGAAGAAAAAAGAAAAAAGTGCCACAGGTTCGGACAGCCCGCGCCACCAAATGAACGAAAGAAAAAAACTGCCGAAATCTCAAATAAGGGGACGGAAAAGCCTAAAAAGAAAAAAGAATAAAAAAACAGAGAGAAGCGAATACCTGAAGAAATCTTCACAACTAAGAGAAAATGCTGGGCCAACTACAAGAAGCAGTGTAAAATGGACCTGAAGGACTGAAAAGGAGGGCAGAGGGCGTCCAAAACAAAAGGGGGGAAAAGTCGTGGAAAACTGGGTGAGCTTCGTGAGCCAACTCTACAACCAGTTGGGACACAAATAAGGGAGAAAACGCAGAAGTGGGATTCACAGCGGCGGAACAAGATCAGAAGAATGGCGAATAAAAGTTTCAATCAACCCGCACCCCTTAAGAAAAAAAAGCGTGTAGGGCTTAATGTCGCCATCGGGGGGGAGCAAGAAAAAAAAGGTTTAAAAAAAAAACGCAAAAGGGGGGGGACAGGAATCTCGGCCGCGGAGAGGAAAAAAAGGGAACCGCTGAAAAAAAAACAAGGCAAGGTACAAAAAAAAGACAGGCATGAAGAATTTACAGGAAAAGAAAACGGAGGTTGGACCGAACGGAAAAAAGCAGAAGCCGGAACGGTGGTAAAAAAAGAGGGTAGTCGCAACAGAACCGGGGAAAAGGATTGCTGGAGGGAGAAAACTAGACACCTTCGTTGACCCGGGAAAGGAAAGGAAGGGGAGAGGGAACGGAAGAATTCTGGTCGTACGGAAGAAAAAAAGGGGCCCCGGAAATAAGGATCAAAAACACAAGAAAAAGAACTACTTGGGCTACGCTCAACCAATCTCAAAAGCAGAAGGAAAATTCAGGGAGAAATGAGCTGGTAAAACAAGAAGTCATACAAAAACACAGTAGGCGAATCTCCAAGACAGGGCGGTGAAAAATACGAAGACCAAAGGAAAAAAAAACCAAGGGGAGAACCAAGAAAACAGGGGGTGGGGTTGGCAAAAGGGGGGATAACTCGGAAGTACATTCCTCCAAGCAACAAAGGGATAATTACCAGGAAAAAGAAAGGCCTCCGAGTAAAAAGCCAAGATAGGGGACGGAAGCCGTGGGCCGACTATGCGCAGCCAGATGTCGTGAAAAAGAAAAAAAAAATTGCCGCAAGTCACAAGGGGGGGGGGGATTGAAAGAGCCGAGGGACGCTGAGGTCTATCGGGGGAACGCGGAGACGCATGGGGACGGACGCGCAGAAAAGGAAGGCGCGGCGGAAAATCGTTCAACAACGAAAACCCCGTCACAGTCCCATCCTGTGAAAGGCGCAATCAGACAGGGGGGGGGCAGGAAAAAAGGAAAGGACCAGATTAGGCGGAAGGTGTGAAAAAAAAAGGGGTCAAAAAACCGACACGGTTTGGCGGCGGCGCCGGAAGCTAAAGGATCATTTGCTGGGGCCTGAAAAAAAAAAAAGGGGCGCAAAAAAAAAAAAAACAGACAAGGACTCAAAAGGAACGGGACTTTTCTTGAAAAACATAAAAAAAAAAAAGCAAGAAGGTGAAAAAGAGCAGGGAGTGGTCTCAAGTCTTAACAGGGGAAAAACCGCAAAGAATAAAAACAGAGAAAAAAAGGGGAAAACATGTCGGCGGACAAGAAAGGGGGGGATAACTGCCTGTCGCAGCCGCACAAAAAAGAGCAGAATCGGGGGACGCGATTGGCGTATCTGTGCAAAACAAAAATGGAGGGCTGCCAAAGAACGATCGGCACAGAGACGCGGCTCCTGATACATAAACAAAGACTCTGAAAAGCCGCGGGAGAAAAAATGATAAAGCCGGCAAAACGCAGGGTAGTCGCGCGACGACGATCCAAAAAAAAGGCAAAGAAGGCAGGAAGGGCGTAAAAAAAAAAAAAATTAAACATCACTAAAGAGGGAAAAAAAAAAGGCCGATGCCTCCAGCTGAGTGGCGCAAAAGACTCACCGGAAAAGAAGGGTACACGTGTGAAAAACTTACTGATAAAGGGGTTAAACACAAAACGGATCGGCGCTGAAGTCCACAAGAGCACCTCATGGGGTGCAATCCTTCCGGGGCAGAAACGGTCAAACGGGGAAGCCCAACCAAAACCACGCCAGGATACAACTAGGCTCCTTGCGGGCCGAAAAAGAAAAGAATGATGGGAAGCAGGGACGGCTCAAACGGAACGGCGACGCGCCCGGAACAAAAAATCCGAGAGGACATCAACAACAGTAAATAGAAATGATGAGAGGCAAGGCTGACCTGTTCACTTCGCGAGAAAGAGGTAAGAACAAAAAAGCCATCGGCGGTGTGGATTGCTACACACCGCCAGCAAAAAAAAAAAAAAAGGTATTAAGGGGCGTTCGAAAGGCAAAAACACGCTTTAACTTGACGCAACTAACTACAGGGCAATGGTTCGGGGTTTGGCCCAACTCAAGCACTGGGCAAGCCATCCGGAGGAAAAGTCTGAAAAAACGCGTTCCATAAAACTGCAAGAGCATGGGAGAACTAAGGGGTCTTGGGCAAGAACGGAAGCAATTGAACGATCCCTGAAACCAAGAAAAATTCAGGCAGGGAAGGCCCTGGGATTAAAAGAGTCTAAAAAAACATAATCGCTAAAAGGCATCAAAAAAAACCTGCAAGTCGGCGGGTTGGTTTGGGGGATTCGTCGAAGCAAAGACTGAAAGGTAAAAACACTCTGGAACGGAGAAACAATGAAGGCGGACAGGGGGGGGGGGGGGGAGAGCGGGGTCAAGGAGGAACGGAGGAAAGAACGCAGAAACAAAAGAAAGGGGGAGGAAGCAGACTCACTGCACAACTGTCCACTACGAAAGAAAATAAAAGTAATCATGCGACGGGCTGCACCGGGCAAGGGGATCTCAAAAACATAAGCCAAAATTCGAGGTAAAAAGGAAGATGCAACAGCACTGTGCCGAATACGAAAATCCAACGGAAAAGGAGAAGCAGACTGGAAAAAGGCGGAGGGAAGAAAAAAAGAAAAAAAGGACTAAATCCTTCGAGAGGAGCGCGGGGATTTGCCTGACGGGAAAGAGGCCGCCGTGAAACAAAACTCAAGCAAAGAGGGCAAAAAAACAAGAGGGAAAAGAACAAGAAGCATACTGCAAGATAGCCGTGGCTTCAAAGAGCATCCCAGGAAAGGGAAAGGATGGGACCGGCTTGGTACGAAAAAAAGGAGTTGAGGGAACTCGGAGGGAAAGGGGAAAGTGGGCACGTGTTGAAGTAGTGGCCGGTCGCAGCCTGACGCCGCTGCCAGTCTGGAACGAGGCGAGATATGGAAAAAACAAAAAAGAAAGCAAGCGGGAAAGAAGCGGCAAAGGAGGGACGTCATGGTCTCAGGAGGGGGAAAAACACCAGTGGCTACCAGTGATGCGGCCGAGCAACGGAAACGGAAAAAAAAAATGCGCATAGGAAACGACTTGAGGAAAAAGGGAAGAGTCGCCAAATAAGAAAAAGAGGGTTCTGTCGGTTCTAACGATTATCTCAAAGAAGTTGCCAGGAGGGGGATTGTAGAGAACATCGTCAAGATGGGACCAAAAAACCCCCCTGCAGGGGGGGGAAACGAGAAACCAAGGGGGTGTCTGGATTCTGAAAACGAAAAGGACAAGGGCCGAATCCGCCCGAGTAAGAGAGGGGGAAGACGTCAACAGGGGGGAAAAAAAAAAAAGCAAAAGGGGTGCAGGGACTTAAAATAGAAAAACCATCACAGAAAGAAGCGCCGAAGCTGCAAAAAACATGAGTGGATTATGACAAGGAAAAGCGAACAAGAAAAGTCTGAGGGGGAAAGAAAAAGTTCAAAAAAAAGGAAACGGCAAAAAGCTGCTATCATGGAAAGGGACGGGTCGTGGAGGCCACTGCTTGGGGACGTGAAAACAAGGTGAGGGGGGGCGGAAACTGGAAAAAAAAAAAAAAAAAAAAAAAGCACCTACCCACCGGGTGGAAAAAACAAGCCAAGTCGAGTCCTTGGAGTCTTCCGTAAAATGAAAGGTCTGGTCATGAAAAATGAAAAAGAAAAAAGTGTCCTAGGAAAGGAAGGGAGGGGGGGGGGGCAACCCCCGAGCTGCTGTCGACGTCCTTCAAGATAAAAGGGGCGCGAGCTGATGGGAACTTAGCGTTGCAAAAAAAAACCAGTGACTTGTGGGGGGAAGAAATGGGGAGGAATGGGACACTATAGCGAAAAAGAGTGTGGGAAGTTGGGGGGAAAAACGGCTTCCCACTGTAGCTCCAATTTTTAAGCAGAAAAACGGACCTAACGGGAAGGGAGGGCGTAGATTGGGAGGTTTAAGGAAAGTCGGGGTCATTGGTCCGAAAAAAAAAAATGAGCAGGAAATCAGTGGTGGACGATGGTTGTGGCCACTGTCAAAAAAGAAAAAAAAAACTAGACAAAGAGGGGCCAACGAAGACAGCTCTTGGAATGAAATTGGGGAACTGGGGGAAGGGGCTCTTAAGGAAAAAAAAGTTTAAACTCTGGAAAAATAAGGGGACCAGGGACGGAGGACTGGGAACAGCAACAAGGTCTAGTTGGGCATTATTTCTTCACAAAGGATGTACTTGAGGCCTGGAGGGGTAGGGGGAAAAAAGGTTGTGAGGATACTGGGGGGAGGTGGGGGGGGGAGGAACAGACCGGGGCAAACGGGAGATATTGGCAGTGCTCATGGTGGGGAGCCGGGGACAGGAACAAGACGCGGAAATGGGGGGAGAAGGAAAAGGGTAATGAAAAAAAAACATGGAGAGACGTGTCGAGGGACAAGGAAAAATATCAGAAACTTCTCGTCATAGCTCAAAGAAAAAACTGGGAAAAAAACACGCCAACTGGAAAATAAAAAGAGCCGGGGAGGGGGATGAGTGCGGAATTCAGGGAATGAAATAAAACCAGGATATAAAAAGGCCGGAACAAAAGGAGTTGAGTCCTAAATAGGACGGGCCGCGGGTCCGGGGCCAGAAAAAAGGGAGCAAAGCAAGGAAGCAGCAACTGGGAAAAGCATGATGGGGGTTGCAACAGGGGGGGGGGGAAAAAAGGGGGGGGGGGGGAATGGACGGGGGGAGGTGGGGGGGACATGGGCCGGGGGGAAAACGTATTTCCCGTCTAGCGCACAAAGGGAGGGGACCGGACTACGGGGGAAAGAAAAGGGGGCACAGCCACGAAAAAGGAAAAACAGAGGAAATGGAAAGAACTTGCGAAGTGGGTGGTTACTTGAACATCCGTCTATGGCCCTACCTCAACAAAAACGTGAGGAGGATTAAAAAAAGGAGGAAAGGGGCAAAAAAAAAAGGGACAAAGGAAAAAAAAAAGGAGTGTCTTTCACAGCAACGCGGGCTGGCGGCAGCGAAAAAAACAGTCGGCGAGACGGGGAATAGGGGAAAAATAAGACAAAGTCGCCACACGACACCGGGAATGTCAGGTCGCACATGCCTTACAGACCTGCTCTCCCGCACTACGTCGGTAATACGGAAAAAAGGAGGGAAGACAAGATTTACAAGAGATCAAGGACGGATCCAAAACGCAGAAAGGTCGCTACATTGAACGACTCGACAGAAAAGAAGGGGAGGTGGGGAAGGAAAAACCAAAAAACAAACAAAAACCACCCAAACCCCCCAAGGCGCCAAAGGGAAGCGACAAAGTTGGCTGAAATTGGGGGTAAGACCGCTCTGAAAAAAGCGAAGTCCGAGGAAAGAACAAAAAAAAAAAAGAACATGACCTCGGAAAAAAATAATTTTCTCAAGAAGGGGTTTGAAAGAACGGCGCCAAAAGCGACTCGAAGAAGTGCCTTGACTAAGGTTCAGGGGAAAAAAAGGAACCAACTAAAAGAGACAAAAAAAAGATAGAAGAAAAAGAAAATTCCGGAAAGGGAGTTCCTAATGACAAAATCGAGGTGGCTCACATAACGCGACTAGCGGCAAACAAAAACCTGAAAAAATAGGAACGCGATTGGAAAAAAAGAAGATGAGATAGTGGAAGGGCGGGAAGTTTTGAGAAAAAAAACTGGGGGGGGGGGGGAGGGGGGGGGAAGGTGGGGGGGGTGGAGGGGGGGGGGGGGGGGGGGGGGGGGATGGGTGTATAGGGGGCGGAAGGGTGGGGGAGGAGTATGAAAAAAATCGAAAAAAACCAATATTGTAAGTCTCAATTCGGATCTTCAGCTGCCGTCATGAAATCGCTATTCGCCTGTCGGAAAGCTATTCAAAACTTAACGAGAAAGTACCAGGACCGGAACACACTTAACGACAACACGTGGCTGAGTGGTCTCGGAGCAAAGCGTATCACGCGAAGGTTTTTAAATATTACAGACGGGCAGGAGGTATCGAAAAAAAATAAACAAAAGGGGGACCAAAAAATCCCGGCATGGAATTTGGAAGCTGGGGTCAGACCATCCGATATAATTAAGAGGACAGAAGAGAATAGACAAGGAGAAGGGGGGGGAAGGTGCAACAGGAAGGGAGGAAGAGGGGAAACAGGGGGAGGATGGAGCGGGGAGGTACGTTTGAAGGGGGGACGAGTAAAAAGAGGAAGGGGTGGCGAAGAATGTGCTGAGGGGTAGGCGGTGAGAGGGGAAGGTAATGGGAGAAGGAAAGAAGGAAAGGGGGGACATAAGATAAAGAAAGAAGGAGGGGGAGCGGAGAAATGGGGGCAGTGAGAGGGGGTGGGAAGCGAGAACGAGGGAGAGGATAGGAAGGGACTTTAAAAAAAGACACGAGAAAAGGAAAGATAGTTAAAAAAGGGAAGCAGAAAAAGAAGAACAGTTTAAGGTGGAAGGGTGAAGGGAGCATACGCGGGGGAGAGACAGGGAGGGAAGGATGATGAGTGGAGGGACAAGAAAGGGGAGACGGAGGGGAAGGTAGGGGAGGGGGGTGGGAGTGACGCCGCCTCTACTTGGCATGTCCGTCCAATCAAAAAAAAAAAGTAAAAAAACTTTTGGTCGAGAACCAAAAGAAGTCGCTCTGCATAAAAAAGGGTTTGCATGAAACTTAAGGAGAAGGGAGGAGAAACCTAAACGTGAAACTCATTCAGGAACTGCTGATAAAGAAGAATTGTCGTACTCGTAGCGCTGCACCTCATACATTACAAAACCGACCCACTTGACGGTGGGGGGGAGGAAAAAACCAGCGAAAAACGGGGAAGAAAAAAATGACAAGGGGGGAAAAGAACAAGTGGGAGCAGGGTGCGGGCGACGTCATAAAAAACGAAGGTCGGAATGAAAAAAAGAAGCCGAGGAGTATGAGGGGGAGGGAAGATCCAGAAAATCACACGCGTGGGCGAAACAAAGGGGGTTTCAGGTGGGACACAGGGATGGGATGCCCATATTCCAGGCAAAAAAAGGGGAAGAAATGACCGAAAACGAAGGCAGAGAGCAAGAAGAGGATTAGGGAAGGATGGATAAATGCAAGAAGGAGGAGAAAGTGCTTCAAAGACCTTCAAAAGGGCTGGGGAGTATGAATCGTGAAGGGCCGGGGGGGGCAACTGGGGAAGAGGGGGGGGTGGAAGAAACATAACTTGCTCACGGGCAAAAAAAAGGGTCGGCCGTGGTCCAAGGGTGGGCTCGGGATGGAAGAGACAGCGCGAAAAGAAGAGGGCGAGGAATGGGGGGCCAGGGGGGGGGGGGAGCGGCAGTAAAGACATCCCACGAGCATCAACGATTGGGACGCGCAGGGTAGGCGAAATCGGCTCACCTAACCGCAAAAAGGGGAAGGGCCTAAAAAAAGAAGACAAAATGGTGTCCTCAAAGAAATCAACCCGTGCAGGAGCCGGGTGAGCAAAGCAAAAAAGTAGACACGTGTCGGAACTCGGCCGCCAAGGAGATAAAAGCGGAAAAGAGGGGGGGAGGGGGGGTGCTGGTATAACTGAGGAGGCAGACCGCCAAAAGTGGAAGTGAGACGCCGCGGGACGCGTCTTTAAAAAAAAAGCGGGGTAACAAAAAGTGAAAATGGACTGCGCGTCTCCCGAGAACAAAGAGGAGCCGAAAGAAAGCAGGGATAAAAAAAAAAATGCGAAATACGATTGAAAAAAAAGTTCGACTACGCAAAAAAACTATGCTGCGAGGGGTCGCCACACTTCTTCTCAAGTGACAAGGAAGATGCGGGAAAAGAGACGCACCAAATTGCTGACGTGCACACCAGTTACGATCTCGGGCGATCCGCGAACCCGGGGGGGGGGGGGGGAAGAACGCGTCAAGGGGAAAGAAGACAAAACTATCGGGCAGACACCCTTAGGAAAAATCCGTCGGGGGCGAGGAAACCTCGAGGTCGTCGACGGACGCCCCTGGTCAAAGGACGGGCGACAACGCAAGAAAAAAGAAAAAAAAAGGGCTGCAATGAGAAAACAAGTTTTGCAGCGATTGAAGCGGATCCGAGGAAAACCGGCAGGAAGGCTGCTTGTCAAAGGCCACTCAAAAGATGAAGGGGGGACCAGAAGGAAAAAAGAGACGAAACCAGAAGGGGGGGAGAAGGAGCTGGGCGAGCTTTCCGCGATGTTGAAGGACAGCATCGCCGGATCGGCTGACTACTGCAGCGAAGGGGCAAAAAATTGGCAAAGAAAATCCCGTTCGAAGAAAAAACTTTAAAAAGGGGGGTGCGCAAGCCAAGGGGGTCCAAAGACCCAAAAAAAGAGAAACGAGGGGAGGGGGGGCGGGCAGGAAAAAAGCCTGATGTTTTCGACTGAGGCCGGACACGAAACGCGAACGCAAAAAAAAACGGCGCAAAACC
>Ga0179593_1444246_pt1 | contig 10374 bp, 9 predicted proteins | sample CZODoug2_1_08_16_FD_185931 | JGI IMG/M metagenome (GOLD analysis project Ga0179593, IMG submission 185931) | Vadose zone soil fungal communities from Angelo Coast Range Reserve, California, USA - CZODoug2_1_08_16fungal (PacBio error correction) | ecosystem: Environmental > Terrestrial > Soil >...
GGGGAAGGTAAAAACACGAGCGGGGCGGCGTCAAAAACAAATGTATTCGCTTCCTCCAACGGCAGGGGGTTTCTACCCTAAAAAAAGGGAATGCCGTACGCGCGGATGATCAATGAAAGGCGGAAGGGAAGGGGAGACCGGGCGGAACGTCGGCGACATGACTGCCAACTAAGCCTTACTTAGGCTAGAGGGGCATCCGAGGAGGAGGAAGGAAGGGAGGGGTGGGGCTCTTGTCGTGAAGGGAGGGACTATGGGGGCCATCCGGGGAACCGACGGGGCTTTCTCTCCGGTGGGGGGAGAAGATGGGTGGTCAAAAGGGGGGAAGAAGGGAAAGGAAGGGGGGGGAAAACACTCGAATTATCGCATTAAGACGAACCGCGAAAGCGTGCTACGAAAACAGCTTTGGGAGATTCATTAAAGTCGAGAATCTATGTAGCCAGTGAAAGAAAGGAAGAGGGCACCGCCAGCTGCGCAATGCCATGACGCGCATCAGGAGGGAAAGGAACATGTTCATGCTTATGGCGCCCAGAGAGGTTTAAGGGGAAGGGGGGGAAAGGGAAACCCCAAACTCGCCCGAGCTAAGATAAGCCGTGCCTCTAATGACTGCCGAAAACGCTCATCGGGAAACAGAGGCCAGGAAAGCGCTGGGGGGGGAAGAAGTAAGGAGGAAGAGCCGATGAAGGCCAGAAGAAGGGAGGAAGCAGATGGCCGATCTATACGTTGACAGCAACTTACATGACCGTTACTGCGAAAGAGTAGGGAACGGGACACGAGGATCGTCCGAGCGAAAAGGGGGGAAACGAGATTAGGAGGAGACCCGAAAGAATCAATGCCCTCAGCGTATATAACACCCCACAATTCTCCCGGGGGGAATTGAAATTTCAAAAACCAAAGCCGGGGCCTGACCACGTCGTGTGAGAGACCTCCCTAAGTCAGGAGTGACATTACTCACGCAGAATTTAATCTCAGGCGACGGCGTTGCTCTCAAAACCACTAGGGCGGAGAAGGCGCCTATCTGGGGTATCTAGTGGGCTAGAGAGGGGCTATCTGGGCCAGGTCAAAAGAGGGGATCTGGAAGGAACGAGGAGAAATAACTTTCACACTTGTACATCAGGAAGTGATTGAGCCCGTTCTCGCCAAAGACGTCGCGAATCGAAGGACTCGATTAGGACGATTACGGGGCGAGAACACTTGGGGTTGGTCGTTTGCAAGCCTCGCACTAGGGCGCCTCTCTATAATTCCCCGACCACGGTAAGTCGAGGAAGGAGGGCTTCTCGCGAAAATCACGACGCCGAGTCCAAGAGAAGGAGCCGCCCAGACAACAAGGCAACGAGGACTTGGAATGAAAGTCCCGGGGCGTTAAGGTCATTGAAAAAAGGGAAGGCAGAATCTTATGGTAGAATTGGAAGGGCCAGGAAAGGGACTGTCGAGCGCCGAGACAGGAGAAAGCACGGCCGAATAACTTTTACGACCAGAGCCAATCCTAATAGGAACTCAGTCGGTAGACTGAAGGGGACGCGGGGGGAGATTTGGAGTAATGAGATAGAGCCGACGAACGTCAACATTTGGCTAGGGACGGCAAATGCCACTCTTCGCCCGAGTTACGAATCTGCCCTTTAAAAATGGAAGGTTAGGCGGAACCAGGGGCCGGGGGCAGGTTGACTCGGGAACGACCTCATCCTTACAAGTTAGATAGAGAGAGGAAGATCGTTTGGCGTCGTGGCGATCGTTATCAATATCTCATCTTTCGAGACAATTTACGAACCTGGGGTGGAATTGAAGAAAAGCGCGCAACCAGGCTGTCGAGAATAGAGGGTAGTGAGCTTGACAGAAATGCGCCCGCCAATGACGCAGTGAAACGCATTTGGCTATCTCTTCCAGTAGAAACGGCACTTCTAAAAAAACCCTAGTAGAAAGGACTAATCAGAGAGGGAAGGGAAAGAATGTTCAGCTGGATGGCCGCCTCATTGGGCTAGCGACCAACGCTTTATTTTTACATCCAGCATCCGAGCGTTCTCACTAGATAAACCTTGGGGGGGAGGAAGATTATGAAAGTGAGAAGGGTGTGCGGGGGAGATTGGAAAGTAGTTGGTTTCTGAGAAGAACACTATCAAAGTCTCGCCCTCTAAAAAAGCCTATACCGAGGAGCCATGATGGAGACCGAACGACTGTCTTTTGATAGGGGAAAAAGAACGCGCCCAGAGAAAGGCGTCTTGAGGAGCAGGACGCCGTTCGATCAAAGACGGCCTATCACCGTCGCGAAAGGTCTGCCTATCACGGGACAGCCATACCAGCGCGCAGAAGTCGCTATGGGCTGTCCTGATAAATGCGTCGCACCATGCGTTCTTGGGCGCTCGAGTCTCCGGGGCGATCCCGCAAACAACGAACTGATTCAAAGGAAAATGGAGAAAAAAAGCTTGGAGAATGTCCGGAAGGAAGGAGCCCGGAATCTTCCATTTGGAACATGTTCGCTCTGATCGACGCCCGGCTTAAAAGAGGCAAAGGAAGGGAAAAGCGATAGCGAAGAGAGAACATCGTTCTATAAAGAGATTGACTCCCCCAAACATAGTGGCAGTAATTTCGACTCCGCTTAAACCGTCTGTCCGCCGTCGTTATCTCTCCGCTTCAGAAAAACCGGAAGGAAAGGAGGAGGGGAGGGAGCAGCCGCCCGGCGAAAAATCTCGCTAATTATCGCAATATTGTCGTCAAAACAGCTTGCTCTATGAATGGGGGGGTGCGAGAGGAGGGCCAAACCTGGGATTAATAAGTCGGCGGTCTAGGCAGAGCGATGAATGTCCAGACGCCTTCGCCGTTAATATAGAGAGAAGCACTAAAAAGGAGGTTGAAGACATGCAGGATGAAAGGTCGCATGACGGGATAAGGAACCGGCTATCGACAACAAAATTCTCTCCTCACAGGACGCCCGCGAAAAAATGCCGACGAGGAGAGGGTTTAAGGCGCGTGACCATGGAGGAAAGAGGGAAGACTAGTGCACAGAAGGTGAGGAAGGCGGTATCGATTAAACCATACGTGGTAGTCTTCGATTGTCACTGGAGAGATAAACAGAAAGACCGAGGGTAGGATGAACTCATGACTCTTTAGAGAGCGAGGTAAAAGAGGAAGCTATTTTGGAGAAAGGAGGAACAGAAAAACCTACGGAACTAACAGCAAACTCACCCTCCAGTTCATCCTCTCATAAGATCAATGTCGGAGGGGGGTGAGCAAAAGGGGTTAGATTGGACTCTCAATCCCCGGAGGGGGAAGAGGGTGAGCGACGAAGAGGACAAGCGGCGGCCTATGGCAGACGCGGAAAGGAACAATCGCTCGCTCATGGTAGACCTCTACGAGTGGTCGGGGGATCGACGATTCGCATAATTGTTTCACCGCGCATGGACAGGGGGGAGGGAACGAAAAGGGAGGACAAATGCGTGGAATTGGGGGAGGCAGAAAACCCCCAATACCCTAGAGACGGGACCGAAGTTTGGGACTGCGGCTTGCTATCAAAAGCAAAGGGGACCAGGAGCCTTTAGAAAAAAGGAGGGAGGGAAGCATATGAAGAAAGGCGGAGCCACTGACCCAAAGAGAAAACGACTCTCGAAGTAATGAAGCTTCTTTCCATCACCCCTAGGGCCAACCAAGGGAGGGAATCGACAAAGAGACACAAATAAGAACGGGCCAGACTCGCGCGGGCAAGCGGTCAAGGGACGCGAGAGATGTCGCCTAGAGAAAAGACGCGGCGTGACTCGTCGATAGGTCGTGTGGGATCTGGAGGAAGAAGGGAGAGAGAAGAAGGCCTGGCGGCGGCTTTCGAAACGTCAGGAGGGACCGTATCGATTCTCTGTACAAAGGCCGTACCAACCCCCCCCCCCCAACAAAAAACAACGAGAACAAAGCAGAAGACGGAGTCAAGCGTCGTCGCCGCCTTGGAGACTTCTCATGCTAGATGAAATAGCAAGTCTTTTCAAGATTACGAGAAGCGCGGCCTCAAAAAGGTTTTCGGCATTATAGGAGGGAAGGCAGCTATTTCACAAAAAACGTACCAAACGAGCGGGCGCAAAAACCTTCTACACTAAAAAGAGCGCACGTGGCGCTGGAAAAGAAAATCATAAAGATAGCTGGAAAGGCAATACTACTAAAGAGAAGATACGCTGCGATTAGAAAAAGAGGAAGAGAGACGCGACTCCATATCCAGCTCGAGACGACGACGAGTGTGGCCTCGAGAGGAACCTCTATAAGCCCTCCGTATTTAATAGTGGCTAGGCGCCGCGCACCCTGACTAAGTCCTGGCTGGACAAAAAGGGGGCGGGAAGGGGAAGGGGGGGGGTGAAACATTAAACCAAATCTTTAAGGTGGCGGCCGAGGCCTACTTTATTATTTCCGAGGGGGATGGTCCGGAACATAAGTTCTCGTCCAAGTAGGCACGGCATCTCTGTCAACCCGGAAGAAGGAACGTAAAATGGAGGGGATGATTGGACCAAGATAGATCTCCATCTGGACCGTCGCGTAGAGCTCGGATCGTCTAGCGTAAAACCCTTCATTCCAAGTCCTGGCGGCGTCAATGCCGCATGCTCTCATAAGGAGAGGATACCAGTTAGGAGGAGAGAAGAGGCGGGGAAGGGAGGGGGGTCAACTGTCGGAACCATCAGGCGTCCATCCATTATGGGATTAGCCCGCCGCTTAAATAGGCATGACGCGACAATGGCATTTGACGATCCGCGTCGGGGAACTCGACACATAGCTCAATTGAACCAATGAGAATAAGAAAGAGGGAAGGGGCATGACAGTTCCTTTACCTCGGAAATTTGCGCTGGGAGGTCGCGGTGGACCGCAATGCGATAACATCAAAATTTTTTCCAAACGGGCCGTCTGCGTATCACGGGAAGCAAACCAGGCGCAAACTGCGAGAGCCATAGCGGCGAACAACCAACTCAAAAAGAACCTAAAATCTCCGACAATATCCCCCCGGCGTAAACGGTCCAGTCGAAGCGGAAATCCTGCGACCTGCGCATTTCTCCGCCGGAAACATCATCAATTTTAAACGGAGGCCAGGCAGAGATAGCAAGTATCCGAAAGAGAAGTAAGGGAACATAGTCTGACGGGCATCAATCATCCACACTTTGAGTCGATAAGCGGGCGCCGTAAAACCAAAATGGGGTGACTACCCCCCCCGCAGAGTCTCTCAACAAACGGAGGGAAAAATATAGATATGCCGGGGGCGGGTCGATCGAAAAACAAAGAAGAGGGAGAGCGTGGAATCCCAATGACCGGCTCTATCCGTCCTCAATGATTCCTTGGGAGCGGACCCCTACAATCAATGATTAGCTGGGCCGTTAGTATCAGCTCGTTCCCTTCCTGCCGGTGCCCGTAGGGAATGAGGATTACCAGAGGACGGAGACAATGCGAAATGGTCAGCTCCAGCCACGCTGAACTCATTTCCAAACCTAGAAGGATGCCGCACAAGGGGGGGGTAGTGGGATATTCTTTCATGGGCTTAAAAGAGGGGAGGGAGAAGAAGGATGGAGAAAGGTAGGCAGTGGGGTTCAAAAATTTATCTAACTGGAAAAAAAATTTCAACCTCAGGAGGTCGGCAGAACAGGGGAGAAAGAGTAGAATAGAAGAAAGATCCGCGGTAAATTAACGAATTCAAGGACGTTCGATTGCGATCATTTTCTAATGAAAATTGGGCAACTGGTCATCCTCGTCTCACTCAATTCCATTTACGCGCCCGGATTTCACGGGAATCGTCAGAACAGTTAATAGGGGGGGGAGAAAAAAGATAAGTTACGTTACGGGGGACCCAACAATAAAAGAGACCTTATACTCGACAGCCGTTTCCTCTCAATTCTGAAAGGAGTCTTCACGATGGGACGGACGGGGGCCAGGAAAAGAAGCTGTGTCCTGAGGTCGGAAAACTCTCGACATCCGAGCTATACGCCGTCATACTGGGGAAAGGTCATATTATCAGGCTTCGTGGGACGGCGTTCGGCGTACCGCCGCGGGTTTGGAAGAGAAGTCAGGACGGTCCGAAAACTCGCGCCGCGGCAAGAACGTCGGCCGCCGGCCTCCACCTTCCCGTGAGAATTGAAGACAAAAAAACCCTTAAAACGGGGGCCGAAAAGGGGTGTGCAATCGGAAGAGAAGGGGCGCGATGCGAGGAGGGGAAAAGAAGAGGTCCCATGTCCCTAGCTATCCGGAGAGTTGAGCCAAAATCACTCGGTCTCTATAAAACTCTGATCGGACCGAAAGTGAGAGAGATATGGAAGAGAAAGCGCGGAGGAAATGGGGGAGGTATGGGCCTTCTAACTAGGTGATCTTTTCCGCCACGGAACGAATCTCGGCCGGATCGAAGGACGTAATTAAATTCAGACGAGACGTTTAATTAGAGACGGAGGCGGAATGAAGCGAGCGAGAGGGAAGGGCCAGAACCCACGGTGCGAGGACAAAGGGAGGAAGAGCGAACATCCGACAAAAAGAGGGAATCTAGAAAGACCCACAAAAGAACCGACGCTGACTTTCCGTGGTTCTGAGAGGGAGGGAGAAGAGGGGACCGGGAAGGAGAGGGGGGGAGGGTCAGGATTGCGGCACTTCAGAAAATCCGGTCGATCTTCCGCAAGTCGACCTAAAGTAGTCCAGGAAGGGAGGGGATAGTCCCTTCACGCCATATACCCACTACTATCGACGATCCTCACGTCAATCTCAATTTTTAATTCTGCTTCGCTCGACGACCGGCGAGCAAAAGGGGAAGAGGACGCGCAGTCCACGAGGTGGCAGCGGGCGAGATATAAAGCGTCGGTAGAGGGTCTCTCAAAAACATTCCCCTGGGCCGGTTTGCCATAATGTGGGATGAGGGGGTTAACGAGGTCACGGGAAGTACAATTGGCGAGCGGGAAAGTAACGTATCGTTGCAGGGGAATTCGCGGCGGGTCATACTTCATCAAACTTTGATGCTCCTGAGAAAAAGGGGTGCAGGGACGTCAAGCAAAGGAAAATAGGAGGGAGGAAGAAAATCAGGTTCTTGATCGTGGAGGCAAGCACCGCTCCATGATCGGGGGCTCCTTTAAACATTTCGACGCGATCGCGTCCAGGGCGCGGGGTGGAACGCCTTTCAGGGAATCGATAGAAAAACAGCAAAAGAAAGAAAGGACAGCTCTCCAAAACTTCGAAGTAAAGAATAAGGCCGGCCTCGCAGAGGATCTGATCTAAACTACCTGGTCAACTCCGGGGAGGGGGAGAGGACAAAATCTCAAGTGACTAAAAAGACGTCAGTACTTTCGGATGAGGATGGATTCTAGGCTGTTGCATGAGCTAAACAGTGTTTCTTGCCTACGACTCCGGAAACAAAAAAAGGAGAGGAAGGGGAGGAAAGCCTCCTCCTCTCCTACGTAATATCCCGTCCGGCTTGATCTCAAGAACCGGCGCCGCAAATCACGTCTTCTGCGCTGACCGGAGAGGAAGAACCACAAGTCCTAAAATCGCTCAAAGACGGACAGGGGACGAGGCCGAAAGGGCCGATTTTCTGGAAAGGGCGTAATGCGTCCGGAAAACGGGTCTTTGAGCGCTCAGGTACCAGGCGGCGAGAGGGAGGGGAAAAGCTTAGGGCATGAGAAAAACGCCTTCGAGCATGATATACTCCCCAGGATCAGTTGAAAAGTGCGGCTAGTAAAGCAGAAAGTGGTAAAAGGCCCAGACGTAGAAAAAAAAAAAACAGGATCCGCTCCCCAAGTGTTGAAAGCTCGTTTGGCAAACGATGGGAGGAGTAATTGAGCGAGCTTTCCGACGTCAGGAGAAGGGGGAAGAAGATAGCTCAAAAACAACCGGGGGAAAGAGAGCCCACGGCGCCCAACGGCGAATCAGGCGCGCACAGACCATCTTTTGTTGGGGCGAAAAACTATCTATGACGGGTTATTAGGCTTATCGGGGAGAACGCATGGGGAAGGGAAGAAAAGGGCTAAGTCGATAAAAATCCAGGAATCGTCCTGACTCCGGTCAGAAGGAAATATTCGAAGAGGACAAGGCTTTTGATAGAAATGCTAGGGGAAAGAATTAGGACAGGGAAAGGATCGAAGAAGGCGAAGAGAGAGCCCAAGACCCGATGGTGGAAGACGGACGCATTGACGACCAGCTAAATACCTAGGGGCGAGCTGGTATGGCTCCCGAATCACAGAAAAAGGCGAAAACTGAGGAATGGAGGAGAGGGGAGAGGAGAGAGCAGAAGGTGATTTGATCAGAAGCAACTTTCTGAAACCCAGCGGGAGGTACTCCTCTCCGAGGAGGCGGCGTATACCTAGTAAAAGGGGGGATCAGGTTAGTTAAAAAGGAACTACGAAACAGAAGAAAAGCAAATCGCCCGGGTGTCGACAATCATTCCGCCTCAATGTAGGCGTCTTCTGTTTAGACCGACGGAGTGAGATTTGGCTCACGTCCCCCCTAAAAAAAAGCGTGCCGTTCGTGTTCGGGGGGGAGAGTTCGCCAGGACGGAGGAGAGGGGGAAGGACGCCGGGTTAAGAAGGCGCGCTGATTTCGATTCTCTACTGGTCTTTTGGACTCGATGCACAGGCGGGGTAAAAAAGGAAAGGAGAGCGGGTGTCGGTGGTAAAATGGGCCGAAGCGATCTTGGAGCGCACTCTCAAAAAGAAACAGAGGAAAAAGCCAGTTGCTGCTGGCGATCAAGCACCCGGTGCGAAAAGGACAGGGAGAAAAGAGGGAGACAGCCCCGACTCGGAAGCCAACGTACAGGAAAATCATTAGTAATGAATGCCGGAAGTGCCCCGATAACCTATGTGAACCCCGACTGATACTGAAACCCTCGCAGCAGCACGAAAGCCAGGGGAGGAAGTAAACACACCGCCTATCGGGGACATGCGAGGATCATTGATAAATCTTTTCGTAAGGCTCTATCTAAAGAAAAAATAGCGAGTCTCTCGGAGAGGGAGGGGAAATAGTGCGAATGCGATACCAAAAAATTCCTGGCGCTTCTTTGCCTCTTCTCATCGCAAACTGAAAGAGGATCTCGAACATCTACCATCCGCGCGAACGAACCGCAGAAAGCGACACTTACTTATGCAAAGAGGATCAGCCGAGAATGGAGCGAGAGAGAAATGAAACTCGAGGCTTCCTTGAGGTCGCAGGAGAAGAAGAAACTAGAAAGCCTTTTTTTCGGGACTATATCAGGGGCGCTGGTCTACTCGAGGACAAAGAACGAACGGGAATCGCTTATTAGGGAATCGCCAGAGAGTCGCCAAGGGGAACTGAACGGGCTAATGAGAATCTGATAAAGGAAAAGACCTAGCTGAACCATATCCTTCAGGCAAGACAAATTCGGACCAATACGCCTCAATCAAACAAGGGAAAGGAGACGATGGCTGGGAAATAAACGAGGATAGACAAAGGTGACAATGGGGGGGCCAAGCGTGCTCATCGCTACGAGGGAGGCGCTGCACACTCGTTTCGGCCGGATTGGGGGTTGAAAGACTTCCCCTCAACGTGAGAAGGGGGGAAGCCGTCAGTATGGAAAGGCCGGAGCGTGGGAGGGAGACGTCGAACTTATGAGGAATTAAGGGGAGTAGGAGCGAGGTCAACTCCTGGAAAAAAAAAACGTACCGGGATCTAGGGGTCTTCTGGTTCCACCGAGGTCGCCAGTCAAAATCGCCGTATTCTATAGTAAAGCGTACGACAGTAAGGATCACCAAAGAGGGAAAGGAAAGGGGCGCGCAGGAAAGTCAGATCGTACTGCATTTGCAATCCAGAAAGCAGCGTCCCAATTATCTAAAAGAAAATCTGCGGAGGAAGGTCGGGGGGGGGGGTGGGGTCCGGTCAGTCAAGAGAAGATCAGCATCAGTACCTACGCCTCTTAATGATGGGCATTCCTCGACAAGGCCATTGAGACTTTAGCCACTTGAAAATCGGCCAAAGCAGAGCGAAGTGCCGACAGAGAATCCGAGAAGGATTGGAGGTACCGGCGATCTCGCTGAGGCTACCTATGAGCTGTTAGAAAATGCTAATAACATGCCGAGAACCCCATTCCTATGGGCCTTACTAGAAGGAAATCAAGAAGAGAAAAGGGGCAGAGAAAGAACCGTCTCGCACAGACGTGGCCAAACATAGCAACGCCTCATCCTCAAGAAATCGACTTATCATCTCTGACTGATGTCCCATGTAAATCATCTTCAGTCCGAGGCGGGCAGAATGTACCAAAAGAAGAAGGACGACAGGAATCAGGGCAGGTGACACGAAGAGGGGGAAGGGGCGACGATCGCATTTATCCGAACAAAGAAAGAATATTCCATCGGCTGCTGAAGGGTCCTCCCTCCTTGGTAAGGAAATAGAATAATGGGAGGTCTCACTAGATACGAGCGTTTTGGTACGATCACGCCC
>Ga0179593_1476842_pt1 | contig 10374 bp, 18 predicted proteins | sample CZODoug2_1_08_16_FD_185931 | JGI IMG/M metagenome (GOLD analysis project Ga0179593, IMG submission 185931) | Vadose zone soil fungal communities from Angelo Coast Range Reserve, California, USA - CZODoug2_1_08_16fungal (PacBio error correction) | ecosystem: Environmental > Terrestrial > Soil >...
GGACATAACGGAGTTGGACAATCTCGCTATTTCTCGATCGATAACGAGACCGAAGGGAGAGGGGGGGGGGGGGGGGGGGGGGGGGGGGGGGGGGGGGGGGGGGTCAAAGGGGGGCAGGCCCAGATGATAGCAAGGCGATAAGATTAGGCCTCGGTCCTGGCCGTCGCCGCTGAAAGAGAGGGGAAGGTCCAGACGTGAACGACAAAATCAAAAAGGGGCTGAGAGAAAAGTGACATTTTACCAAACCGCGTCGTGTCGATAAGGGGAATAAAGGAACAGCTCCTATCTCAAAAGGTCAAGAACCGATAGAAAAGGGAATGCATCCTCGGAGAGAGTTCGAAGGGGCCACTGAAAGCAGGGGGGACAAGGGGCTTCCGGGGAGGGTTTCTATTTAATTTGTGAGACCGAAAGACCGGGCTCCAAAGAGGAAGCGCATCGCCGCGAAGACGAAAGAACTACAGCAAGCGATCAATACGACAATCGGAGGTTGGAGAGCGAAGGAAGGAGGGAGGTAAAGTCAGCCAGATTTTGGAAGCAAGTTTTTATCGGTGGTGACGACCTTCCAGACAGGCAGGGAAGCAGGGGACAGTGAACAGATATGCCTATGTGGGTACGTCTGATTCTGTCGCTCGGGAAGGCTCGGGAGATAGAACCAGTAACAAAGGGGGACAAAAATCAGAAGTGGCTCGAAATGGTTCTTACGTGATGATGAATTGTCCGGGGGGGGGGGGGGGAGGGGGGTGGATATGGGGTGAAGGGTGGGGTAAATACGTGTCTGTCTGTTTCATGGTTTCTAAAATTAGTGGGTAAAGCAAGAGATTGTTTCGTAAAAATGTGTCGATAGGGGGGGCTACTTTGCAGCCGGGGGAGCGGGGGGGCTGTCGAGGATGAAGGTCGGCTCACTGAGATTAAACTAAAAAAAAAAAAAAAACAACTGGATAGAAAAAAAGTCGTGTACAGAGGATAGCCTTGTGTTTGGCTATGTGTGTTCCGAGATACGCTATTAGTCGGAAGGTGAGGATCTGGAGGTGGGGGGGGAGCTTGTCAGGTAGGGAGGGGTTTTAAATGTACGGAAGGGGGATAGGTGGCCGCCTGTGTTTAGTAGTGAGAAGTCTTCCTTATCAGGACAAAAGGATGGGGAGTGGGGTTGTGGAGGGGGGTGGGCGTGTTGAGAAAATGGGGGTGTTCCTGTGGGGTTGGTGGGGGGTCTTGGTCTTGGTGTCAGTGGGAGATTCAGGGCCACTGAATACCTATTGGGATCATGAAAAAACAACCAAAGCTTCGCGGAAGGGATGAAATAACCCCAATCTATATGGTTCTTAGGAACATGATTACAAATCACCCTTCGCTTGACTGATCGATAGCGAGGGAAAAACCATGCAAAAGAGAGTCAATGAAGACCACCGCAAAATAACAAGAAAAAGTGCATTATCCGCGAAAAGTTTGCGTAATTTCAGCCAGTCTTATTGATCGGAGAGAGGTGTCAAATATTTGGAGAAAATCATTACTCACTTGTATGGGGAGTGAAGGCCCTGACCGGAGAAGTGACCTTCTGAAACATTCCATTTTTATCAGTTTCCCCCCCCAGGGGGGGGGTTTTTCCCCGCAGACCGAAAAGAGAGAATGACAGGAGAAGGGGGCGGAAAGAGTCTGGATGAGATGCAAGGAGAAAAACCAGCGGAAAAGTGCAGTGACATTTACAGCGCGCTGCACGTCGAGCAAAAAACAGGTCTTGTGGATAAACCTACCATAAATGAGCGTTCAGATCAGGGGGGCAGGAAGTCAGAAAGGAAAAAAAAACGGGAGGAGGAGGACAGATAGAGATAGATGAAATTCTTACCCTCCGAAGTGTCATCGGTGGGGACGGGGGGTTTGGGAAGGGGAGGGATGTATTGGTGGGGCTGGGGACCTTCTAGCTGGGGTGGAGCTTGGGGCGGGTCGTGAGGAGGGCCATATATACGGGACACGTGCAGGTTGTCGGAGATGGCGGCGGTATTGGTTGGGTGGTGTGTCTTCTCTCAGATCGTCGTGGGGAGTGGAGTAGGGTGATTGGGCACAGGAAAGTGGAGCCTGGTGTCGGGGAGGGTAGGGGGGCTGGGGGGGGGGAAGGGCAGTGCCGGGGGTAGCGAAAAGAAGAAGGAAGTCGTCAGGTAAGGTAGGGGGCTTTGAGAGCACTGTGGGGGGGGGGGCCCTGCCCTTAGACGTAGGAAGGCGGTTGAGCATGACGGGTGAGGTGGGGCGTGCCATCATCTCCTATCTGGGCCTAAGTAAAGGAGAAACATCCTTCAAAAAAATAAAACACACTCGGAACATAAGCAGCACCTCCATCTCATCGTGGACGTTCAAAAAGGGCTTTCAATCGAGGGACGGTAATGGTTGTTCCTCCCGAACTATAGATAGATAGATGGATGGGGTGTGGGGATGAAAGAGCAGGGAGAAGTGATGTTCTGGGCCTGTGCTCAGCCGTGGCGCAATATTGGAGAGCTGGGGGTGGGCGGGATTCGAGGTGGTAACTGGGGGGGGCCGCTGTTTTCCAAAGGGGGGTGGGGGTGGGGGGTGTGAAAAAAGCAATTCGCTTACAAGAAGCTGAGGGCTTTGAACGCCACCTCCTTCACACTAGGCAAACATGAATAAAATGCCAAAAAAAAAAAAAGACGAAAAAAAAATCATGAATAAACATAAAAAAAAATAAAAAATAACCCCACAAAAACCCCCGTATTTGTGTGGCAAGGGAAGCGGGGGACGCAGAAGCATGTGCGGGAAAAGTTCGGGGCGGGCGGAGTGAGTGCGGGGGGTGGTGAAGGGACCAGAGAAGACGTCATAAGGGGCGTGAATGGTCTGTGGAAGGTGTTGCTACCGAAAGTTTTGAGGAGGAGAAAGACCTGTGGAGGGGGACGCGGGGAGGCAGTTGTGCGCCTATATAGTGGGGTTATCGGAGATCCGGACTTCCAAGGAAGAGAAGAGCACGCAGGGAGAGGGGAGCGAAGGCGTGGGGGAGAATGTCCTGTAGAAGGTAAAATTGCATGGGGGGAGTGTGGGAATAGGTATTTCTCGTAGTTGAACACCACTACATTGCCGGGAGGGCCCGGCTCCATGGTGGAGGAGAGCTGCGGAAAGTTTGCGGGGGGGTGGTGATTAGTTTCGAGGAGAGGAGGCTCGAAAGGGGCTGATAAGGGTCCGTGGGAGAAATGTGGGGAGGGTCCGAATGATGTCAGGGGGGTGGACACGCCGGGGGATACAGTCGTCGTGTGGCGTAGGAGTTGAGTGAGGAGTGGGTAACTTGGGGGTATGTCAATGCGGAATGGGACGGAAAAGATCTGGGGGGGGTCGGTCTGGGGGTGGGGGGGAGGGGTTAGAAGGACTGCTATGGGGGGTGGTCTGGTTCGATCAGGTATTGAGAGGTATGGGAGGGGTCGGGTGGCCGGGACTGGGGGGGGGTGTCACCTAGGACCCTTCCTCCTTGTCCTTGTGTAAAGACGCAGTGGGCTGGTTCCGAGAAAGTCCGGGGGAGGCAGAGAGGACGGCAGGTTCGGAGGAGCATGGGGGGGGCTGGGGGCGGACCGATCAGCCGGGGACCTACCAGCCTGGGTGGCGAGGACAGGAATGGCGGGCGAGAGGGGGAAGGTGTGGTCGAAAAAGTGTGAGGTTGCTTAGAAAAATAAGTTGAATAAACGTCCCGAAAGTTGAATGAAAAAAAGGAAGTCGTGGGGACGACCTCCCCAGATGTGCAGCCGTAATAATGCGATGAAGCCGAAATCCTATCTTGTAGGAAAAAGGCCATCGCAGAAGGTGCTTATAGTGCAGGGTGCGGGGCCTGAAATGGGGAGAGTGTGGGGGGGAGGGGGTGGCAGTGGGGGTTTGGGGGGGTGGGGGTCGTATATGGGTAGCGTAGGTAAACTGGAACTAGGGATTAGGATGGAAGGATAGATATAGAAGATGGAGGGCAGTAGGAGGACCTCAGGCCGGAGGCAGGAAGAGAGCGTGATAAAGAGATGCTGGTTGTTGTCTGGGGCGACAGTAGGATGTGCGGGGGCGTGTGGTTCAATCTCGCCGCTCTAGGCCCGGGAAAGGATCCGCGAATCGGGCAAGGTAGACGAAATCTCTTACTTCGGATCGCAGTTGAGAACGCTCGAGAAAAAAGGGAATGAGAGGGACGGAAGAAAAAGGGAAGCAGTACATGGACGGCACTAATACTTGACTCATTCCTTCATCCTAGACGGATTACGTCTAAGAGAGATCGTTAAGTACAGCATCCTTGCGGGGACAATGGAAGGGGCGACCACAGGAAGAATAATGATAACTAGCTCAACGGGAAAAGACCACGACGACGAACAGCCGAAAAAGAGGGTGGAATCGGCCAGCATTAATCGGCCGGAAACCGTAGAAATCGGTGGGCAGAGGAAGAAAGGAGAGTGGCGCGGTGTGGAAGATCCGAATTACTGCAGTCCCGCATTTTTACTAAGGACAAATTTCGAGGGAAGGCTCGAGATCGACCAGGCCCCACACGGGAAATAAGGACTCACTAACAAGAAGAAAAGAGAAGTTCGAATTGAGCTGTTTAGGGAGACTCGAGGAAACGCATAATCACAATTTGACTTAATTTGGAGACCGGGCTCGCGTCTCTTGCAGCTGCCCGCGCGTGATGAGATAGAGGGCAAAGTAAGCAGGGGAAGGATGATAAGGCGCAAAATCTAGTCGATCTCAAAGATTGGGGGCGAAGGTCGAAATACACAGGACGAATGGGAGGTTATCTCAGGAGGACTAGATGGATCCATTTGCGGAACCGGTAAGGGCGGAAGGGCGCGGGTTGGAAAAAAATATGAGACGGATAGCAAAGAAGTGGAGGTCAGTTGCGGGAAGACCTATTCTCTCTAACGCCAACAAGACGGGAATAAGGAAGCTGTTCTTTTCACACGCGGTCTGGAAAAAAAAAGTAGAAGACTTCCGAAACATGCGTAAAAAAGAGAAAATAGCGCCAGTGCGGGGTTGAAACGGAAAAATAAAAAACGGTCTGATTAGAGGAAACCAAAAGACTCGATTTCAGCCGCCTTGCAATAAACTATTGCGAAAAAACCGTTCGGGTGAACCGCGAAAACAAAAATTGGGGGAAGGAAAGTGGGAAAGCTCTCGAAGAGGGAGGAAAGGGGTATCAACATCTTCAGATCCCTTCCGATGGATGCGGACGCGGCAGCTCAAGGCGGGGCTTCCCTCGGTGGCCCGTCGTAAAAAAAATAAGAACAAGAGGGGAGAAATGGAGGGGAGAAATGGGCGATGGGAGTGGGGATCTGGGGGGAGAGCGGGCGAGCAGTTCACGAATTGGCAGAGCTGCACGTAGAAAGTCATCCCCTTGAATTTTGGGGCGAAAGGGGACCGGTAGCGGTCAGGGGGGAGGGGAATCAGGGTAGCAGGAGAAGATCAGAAGAAAAAAAAAACGAGGTGGTGAAGTCTAAGATCTTCGGACCGGATTTCAGGGTCGGGGGCGCAAAAAGGAAATTGGCCTGCGCAACAAGGTGGAAGGCGAGCCGCCCTGGAAAGACAGGCAACTAGGGAATCTTGACTCTCACTATCCCCAATATAGCAATGGTGAAGAAGGGGGGGGTAGGAGAAGATTGGACGGTCAAGTTGCGGGACTGGAGGAAAGTTCGGACTCACACAACACTTCTCAGGAGAACTCCGAGAAAGGGAGCTGAAGGGATGGGATCACTCAGGGAATTACGAAGAAAAGCCAAGGGGTGCGCTTTGGGATACTTCTTGGGAAACCCTATCTGGGGTGAAGCATCACGGGTTCGGGAAGTCGTTGACTTGCAAGCAAAGGGGCGTGAGAGAAACTCGTAATGTTTGAAAAAAAGATTAGAAGAGAAACAAGAAGGGGAGTCAGAAATCCCCACCTGGTCATATGGGCGCTCGCTTAGAGTAGTATTTAACGGCGAGATGGGGAATCCGGCAAGGAGAGGGAGGGTGACACAGCACCGCCTTCTTCTGAAAAGAAGGGGAGAGCTTTGGGCTCCAATATGTCAAAAGGAAAAAAGATCAGGCCGAAGGCGAGACCGGAGGAACTCGATTTCACAAAAAAGGAGACAAAATAATCAATTCCAAAGTTCATCCTTAAATTTCCTCGTATGATACCCATCCCAGTGATTTAAGTGTCAGGGGGGGACCGATGAGACCAACTTGGGGACGTCTAAGAAGAGAGGGGGTTGGAGCTAAGGAAGGTGAGACCGGGGCCTCTTATCGTAAAAGAGGAAGAAGCCGTCGAAGGACATATCTCTTAGGACTAGACGCGATGGGAGCAAATTGGGGGGGTCCGGAAAAGAAAAAGCATGGAAAGAATGAAGAAAGGAAGGGGGGGGGAAGATTATTGCATTTTCAAAACAGTACATGACTTCAAAGAGGGGGGAGAGGCCAGGGGGGGGGGAGGGGAAGGACCTATGAAAGTTGGTGCAGGGGTAGGAAGAGCGATCCCGAAAGAAGTGGGGGGAAGCGAAGAACCACGTCCGGGCTGCGGAAATGGGGGGAGGCAGAGTTCCAACAAGCCTACAATCTCGGCGGCCAGGGAGCTTAAATATAAAACTATAAATCCGCGCGACGAGGGGGGCTGGAGGGATTCTTCGTGGGGGGGAAAATTGCAAAGGAGGAGGAGGGCTATGCGAGGTCATATTCGAGGGTTGGCTTTAAGGAGGGGGAGCACCGGCCATCTCACCCAAAGCCCCGGAATGACTCCGTTAAAAAAAGTTAAGGGGGAAAGAAAGGAGGCTCGATGAACGAAGGGTCGGGAGAATTCACATGAGGGATACCTTCCTCAGGTCTTTTAGAAATATAAAGGTGGGGCATAAGGAAAGTGCGTTTACGGGTCACCCGCAGTGGGAGAAAACCAGTACGAAGAAAGGTTAAGGACCTGAGAGGGGACACTTCGGGAATAATGGATACTGCCCTAACGAGAAAAGCAGGGGGAAGGGGCTTTAAGCTCGAAAATCTCTATTCTGAGTCGCCAGAAGAGCAGAGATAAGTCACGAAAAGAACCCATCAGGAGGGAGAGAAGAGCTTCAACAAGTTATGTAACCTTATGACTCAAAAAAACGGGAGAGATTAAGAGAGGGGGAAGTGGCTAGTTACATAACTCTGCGGGAAACGCTCAAAGGAGAGGAGGGGGTTGCGATCGGGGAAGACGAGATTGGGCTTGCGAGAACTACAGAGGGGGGGTAGCGTCGGACCGCCTTCTCGCGCTTCCTGACGAGGAAGAGGAAAGGGCCCTCGGGAAACCAGCAAGCAGGTCATGGACAGGGTAAGACGAAGGGGGGAATAAAACTGCTGGCCCGACGCAAGGGGGAGGGAGGACCACCAGGGTCCTAAGCCTCTCAACTGGTAGTCTTTGATACTCGACTGCACCCGATAAGTCTGGGGGTCAGCCCTCGAAGAAGCTGCTGGGGGAAACAAAGGGGAGGTACAAAACTGAAAGAGGGTTCGAGGGGGGGAAGGTTCGAAACCAAGCAAGTATAGGGCATCCCCTCGAGAGACGGGGGGGGTGAACGCGGAACCGACCGACTCGAAAAGCAGAAGTCCTGAGGAGGGGTCTAGGCCAAAGACGTTAACGTTCAAAAAAAGAGGGGGCAGAGTTGTCCTTTTGACAGACAGGGAAAGGCAGCGAACAGGGAAAGACCAGTGCGTCAAGGCCCTGGCTCGGGAGCATTAGAGAGAAGCTGGGAAGAAGAAAACAACGTTTGCAAATGGCCATGCAAGAAGGAGGCCTTTCATGAATCGGTGTAAGCAAAAGTTCACGGACGTCATGCGTAAAAGGCCATGATGTAAGGGAAATTTCTCACCCGAGAGGTCGCTTAAACAATCTAAGGGGGGAGAAACTGCTCAGGGGGACATATATAAGGAGAAAGCGTCCGTGAGGACAAAAGACGTAGGGCGTCTACTCACCAAGATTGTTCTCGAAAAGGAAAAGACCAGGAAGAAAAATGATGTTAGGAAGAAAATGACTATAGAGGAAAAGAAGGAGAGTGCCGTAATTTAACTTGATGGTTTTTCAAAGAAAGGGGTCCGTAAGAACGATGCCGGGGGGGGGAAGTTGTAAAGTCCAGCCCTGCCGGCGTGTTACCACCGACGCACCACCAGACACAAAGAGGTGCTTCAAAAGGCGCGGAAAACAGCAAAAAAAAAAAGCGAGGACCGAGCGCGCGGAGAGTTCGCAAGTGCAGGAGGGAACAGACGGAAAAAAAGGAGGGGGCAGGCGATCGATTCCTCGGCAACAATCCTGATCTACGAGTTCAAGCCGGCCTGGGACCATCATCAGAAGCCGAAAAGGGAGGGGAGAAGAACGGTTTGCCAGTAAGGACTTTAAAAAAAAAAAGAAAGATGCGGGAGTGGCCCGAGTCAACGAGCCGGCTCGGGCTCGCTTGATCCATGAGCCGGGAAGAAAAAAGGCCGGACGTCGGGGGAGAAAAAGGGAGTCCAAAGGAGTGCCAAAAGGAGGGAACTACAAAAAACAAAACCCCCAACACAAAAAAAAAATAGAAGGGAAGGAAAAAAGAAGAAAAATCAACACAAACAAAAAAAAATATAAAGGAAAAAAAAAGAGCCCCCCCGACAAAAAAAGAAAAGAAAAGCTGAAACAAGGGGGAAAGGCGATTCGAGGGGAGGTTAAGGATACTTGGACGAAGGGGGTAAGACGGCAGAACGGACATGGAGAGAGGGAGGCACGTCGCAGGAGAATTGTCATTTGGGGCGCCAGAAAAAAAAAAAAGGAGGGGTGACGAGCCGATGGAGGTAGTCCGGAAGAAAAAGTCTCTAAAAACGGAGTTGGGATTCCAATGAACGCTATTAACAATCGGACGACGGGAAGGTCGTGTCTGGCGCCAAAGGACAGTGGGCTGAAAGAACGGGAAGACCAGCCCTGCTACATGTACGGGAACCACGCGCCAGACAAAGAAAACATAAGATAGCTCCGGGGATAACAAATGGGAATATGGGTAGGTAGGTCAGGGGGGACGACGTGGCCAAAACAAAGTGAGAAGAAGAAGTCACGGCGCATACTTGGGAGAGGGGGACCCGTCTAACAGATGATCACAACCGGGGACCAAAAACGCCTATCAAGACAGTAAGAGAGGGAAAAGCCTTCAAGTTTTAAAAAAAGGAGGAGGGATCCCACTTTTGCCTGTTTACTTTAAGGGGGAGGGGAAGAGAGAAATGCTTTAATGTGGCTTGACAGCGAATGAAAGAGCCATTTTATGGCGCCGCAGGGAAAGGAAAAAAACTTCTAAAAAGTCGTCGGGGGAGTTTTATTAAAAAAAATGGGGGGGCCGCGGCAGGGAGGGTTGAACTCCAAGTCCTTAGGAGCCAAAAGACGTACTAAGACGTACAAAGCGTTAGCAAATTCGAGGGTGCTATCCGGGAGACTTCAGATTTACCGTCACAAGAAGGAAAGGAAAGGTCAATTTAAGCCGGGAGTAAGAGGGGGAGAGTTAAATACCAAGGGAAACAAAAGGGTACTGTTGAAAACCATAGGGGAGTATCTACTATAGGGGGGGTTGAGCCTGGCTGCAAAAGGGAAAATGGTCGGTGAAGGGAAGAGGAGAGTAGGAAGAAAGGCCCACCTACGCCTCTCAACCTGGGTGGGGGTCAAGGAGCCTCCGCGAGGGAAAAAAAATTGGGGGGTCACTTAATGTAAGGGGTGGCAATGAAGGAAGAAAAAGGGGGGATAGGTTGTCAAGGGTCCTCTGGTAATACAACAGGGCATCGGAAGGGTGAGGGACAATAGGCAAGGGGGTGCTCTGAGGGGGCTATCTCGAGAAGCGAGGAGGGGACCGGGGAAGGAGGGGAAAAGAAAGGTTGGCACGTATCAGTGAGTCCCAAAACATCTACATCAGCGACCCGCGGTAAATAGCGGGGGAGGACGGGTAACGAAAGGAGCAGGAGATCAAAGGAAGGAGGGATCTCTGTGGGAATTTGGAGAGCAAATTCTCGAGAGGTGCGATCAGATCAGATTTATCAGCGGGGGAGCAAAAAGAAAACTACTCAAAAGGCAGAGATATCTTCGGAAAACGGTTCTAGGGGAGACGCGAAAAGCGGTAGAGGATTCTTCAATTACTGTCGGAGAAAGGACGACCAGGGAGCTCCAAGGTTTGCATGGGGATCTACCAGGGTGGTAACGGCAGCGGGGGGCGGTAGGAAACTCCGAAGTGTGCCAAAACCTGTAGACAGAAGGTTCAGGAGGATTTTCAGCTGGCCGCGCGAGGGGAGGGAGGAGAACGGCCATTAACCCTCGTCCTGGGAGCGTAGGATGAAAGAGCGCCAAGGACTATGTCGTTAGCACACATCAAGAGGGGGAGAGGGTCACGAGACCAGACGGGGGCACTCCGATTGGTACGAGCG
>Ga0179593_1314830_pt1 | contig 10373 bp, 11 predicted proteins | sample CZODoug2_1_08_16_FD_185931 | JGI IMG/M metagenome (GOLD analysis project Ga0179593, IMG submission 185931) | Vadose zone soil fungal communities from Angelo Coast Range Reserve, California, USA - CZODoug2_1_08_16fungal (PacBio error correction) | ecosystem: Environmental > Terrestrial > Soil >...
GCATGGGGCCAACTTCTAAGGCTAAGGGAATAACTGGCGCTCCATAGGGGCAGGAGCAAGAAAATATCAAATTAAGGACAAGAAGACGGCGAGGGTCAAAAGGAATTTGCTAAATGCCTTATGCCTATTTCAAGGCCCACGCTCGGGAACTTTGGCCGCCAGGAAATTAATCCAACTTCGCTAAAAAGAAAAGATACCTAAGGAGGGGTTGTGGAGGAGGGAGCAGCGGAGATTCGGACGCTTTGCAAGATTTCGGTACGATGCGGGGTCTGTTTTCCGAGAAAAATCGAGGGGTGTAGAGCCTAAAGGGACAAGGGGGGTTGATGAGATGAAAACGAAAGTCAGATACTCGAAGGGCCTAAGAGCCGTCCTGTATTTGGTTCCGCCGCTGGGGGCAGGAACACAAAGGTCAGCGCCAGAAAGGGGTCGTGACCAAGCAGGGGAAAAGCAAAAGATGGGCAGGTATCAACTGGCATTGGAGACACATAGAGAGATGGTGGACGGTAGAGTGGAGGGACTCATCACAAGAGGGTACAAGGGTTAAAAGAAGGGAACGAAAAAAAACGAAGACCGCAGAAACCCTTTCAACTTGGAAGCAGATACTAAATAGCGCGTTGGGTTCAGACCGTTCGCCGCATTGAAAGAAGCAACACACCGCAAGGGTGACAGGGTTGAACCTGCGAAGCCGGGGTTCGAGACATCATCACAACCAGGCTTATGAAAGGGGCAATCCCTACAGGTGGTTCGCCAGGGCAAAGACAGCGCCGACTTAGTAAACAGAAACGCCAACAACGATGAGGCGGACTCGATACATGGGAAAACGACGCGCAGTTACAGACCTTGAGCTAGCGAAAGTCCGAGAGGCGGTCAGAGAGGGCTGAGGAACCAAGCCGAAAAACCACAATCAACGCAAAGTAGGAAGTCTGAGTTAAAGGAAAAATCGCGGAACGGACGGTAACGGGAAACCGTCTTCAAAAAACAGAATGTAAAGCAGCCGTAAATGGTTAACCGGGGAAGCCGGGACGCTGGGGGAGTCAAGAGGTCCATAGGCGGACTTAACGAAGTGATTCTGGTTCACAACAAAAGAACGATCGAAAATAGACCCCCATTCATAAGGGGGGCCTAAAAAGAGAAAGCGCACAGGCCTAGAGGGAAAAAAGGGGAACAAGACAATCGATCGCGGAAAAAAAAATAAAAGTGCCGACGAACAAGGCTCGTCGCCGCAAAAAGATGAGACAAGCAGGAGGAAACAATGCTTCTCCGACGAGTTCATTCTAAAAAACTCCGATTGAAAGAAAAAAGAAGCACTGTGCGAGGTAAAAATCACACCTAAAACCAGCGTGGGGACAGCCGATCAAGGGCCCAAGAAAAAAGTCAGTTGGGATACAGGGCTAGGGCTCAGGCAAGTTAAAGCAACGCTGATGACTACCGCAAGCAGAACGAGAAGAGCTATAAAACTTTAGATCACAAAGGCAAAGGTGGGGAGGGGGGGATGAGGAAAAAAGCGAGCCGTGACGGTCCTGGAATGACGAAAGCTAAGCTGTGCAGAGAAAAAAATCCGGAATGAAAGGCGGGCATCCTTCAAGCAAACAAGAAACTACCAAGACCAGGTTAGTAAAAGGGGAGGAATCATTGCCCAAGTGACAGAGACCCGTGCTGCTTCCCGGAATTCGTGGCGCGCTAGAATCTAATACGGCGTCCGAAAAAACCGCTAGAATGGTTTGTCCGGAAGTCGCGGGCGGCACGATCCAATGGGACGCGGAACTAAGTGGGGTTAAAAAAACAACAAGGGAAAAGGTGCATACGAGTTGGAAAAAGGTTACGCGGCAAAACAGCGCACAGTCAACTCTTTTCTGAATGGTTCATCAAAGATCTAGTGCGTTCATAGGGAGGGAAGGCTGCAAAGGTAATCCGGTCAGACTGGGTAGGACCGCAGAGCGATCAGATCCACGCCAGCGTAAAATTACTCCTAAAAGGTCAAGGCGGGCGCCTAGAGTATCACTGGGTGGGGGAGGTATCCCCCAACATTCGGCCAGGAGCGCCCAGGTAGTTTCGGCGCATGCATAATTAGGAAGTGGACCCAATTGTCCAAAGGTTTTGGACATAGTACGCGATCTTTGCCATGGTCATAAAGGCCGGAGAATCTCGTGGGAGTGGTTGTAGGAGTAAGACCGGACCATAAGGGGAACAACACGATCGCAAAAGCGAAACGGTAATCCAGAAAAAGCGTCGAAACAGAAACAATTGGGGAACGACACACAACCGCGAAACACGGTTGGTTGGAGTATCGAGAAGCATATGAGAAACGGAAAACCCCCCCCCCTCTAAACTGGGGTTTGGAAACTAAAATGAAGAAGACCAAGGGTCGTGCTACAGGCGACCTTAGAGGACGGGACTCAATACTGATATTGCTATGGACAGGGGCTAAAAAGAACTTGAAGACGCGCAAAAAACACAATTATAACCCTCGCATGTGCACAAAATGGCATCCGGGAAACAATCAAACATAACATCACCTGATGTTAAAAACAAGAAAGAAAAAAACAACGGCGAGAGGAAAGGGAAGAGATCGAACAAAAGGAAGGAAAAAGCATGCTTATTTGGGGTCAGCAAGGCCGAACGGGTCGTTTTTTTTTGGGCAGCGGGAGAGGGATCAAGGGTTGAGATGGAATTGGGTCAGGGGCAACTGGAAAGGAAGAGTAAGGTGGGCAACGGGGCCTCGAAGCACGTCGTTTAACCCACAAGATCGTCGGCATTGGGAAAGAGATAACAAAAGGTGGGATCGGACAAGAGAGTGAAGAGATCACGAAAGAACCAGTGGTTTCAAGGGGGAGGAGGCCAAAAGGGGGGATGCTCTTAGGCGATGATCCGAAGGGGTAGTATTTCCTATTGGAATAGATAAAGTATCGACAAAACACTACCACGAGCATCGGAGAAGAGATCTCGAAAATGGCAAAATAAGAGAAAGAAGAGGTGGGGGAAAGAGTGGCTACCCCGAAAAAAAAGGCAAAAGAGAAATTCGAGAAAAAAAATGCGAGCTGGCCTAATGCTGGGGGCAATCCCCGCGCAGAGAGGAGTCAAGACGTGAAAATTATGTCGAAAGAAAAAAAGCTTGCGTGGTCGGTGTAAAGGGCGAAGCGACTCGGCGCCTCCAACCAAAGCGCCCGGGACCCCATTTGAGAAGCGACGAGAGAAAGCGCCGGCAGGAAGTGAGACCATCCGAAACACTTGAAGGCGCTGGGCAGGACCAAAATTTGGGAGCGTAATGCACCAGGGAACATGGTGGGGGCGAGGAAGGGAAAACCTCGGCCCCGTCGCAAGAAACGGGGGGATCTTGCGGAAACGCCGTGACGCACCAAGCGGTTTCGTCCAAAACCTCTTCGATTCGCAGGAGCGTTACGAACATTCCGGGAGACAGCAAAGGGGAGATCGGGGGCGTTGGGTGAAAAGATCAACCGAAAGGACAAAAGAACCTGGGGAAAAGATAACGTGGGGAGAATTGCACAAGGGGGAAAACGTTTTAAGAAGGAGTCATCTTGGGGGGGGGGAGACATCGTGAAAATGGCACGATCGACCGGGTAAACACTCAAGTTCAAGAAAACCATCAGAATCATCAGGGGGAAGAACCAGACAAAAAAAGGATCGCCTTCTGAAACGGAAATCTGATCTTTCTGAGGGCGGAACAACGTTTGACGGAAACGTGTCCCGCGGTCACCTCAAAAAAACGACTACCGGGCGTTCCCTTGTAGGGAGGGGAAGGGCAAACAGGTGTTTAAAAGGGGAAATGGGCCGTCTCAAATATTAAGGGAAAGACTACTTCTGCGAAAAAGGCCTACTCGGCGTTCTAAGGAGCGACGTGCTGGCTCACGAGTCAGAGAGAAAACGATGACTTTTAGCATGCCTGGGAGGTGTCGACGAGGAAAGGTAACATGGCCTTCCAAACGAGGCTTAGCGAGTGGTCTAAAGATGCCGACGATCGTGGGAAAAAAAAAAAACGATTTTGATATAAGCTGCAACTCGGGGCGTGACCCCAGACTTCCGTGGAAGGGGAAAAAACAGAGGGACGAGGACGTCCAACGCGACGCAGCGCACCTGGGGAAAACAGGTACGGGGGGGCGAGGGAACCCCTGTCATACTCGAATTACAAATTACCGGGGGGGGAAAACGTTCCGCGATCAGGAAAAAAGGCTTTCTGGACTTGGGGGCGGGGAGGGGGGTGGGGGGCGTAAGGGCTGCCAAACGACGGAATTGAAACACCATCGATGCGTCGCTAGCTCAATGATTAGCAAAAGGGGCGTCCATGAAGAGGAAGTGCCCTCATCGTGGGGGACTGGAGGCGCGTGTACTAAGAAATGTCTGGGCAAGAGCCGACAACCGAAGGGGAACAGGGCAGTTACGACAGTTTGGAAAAATGGGATCGAACACTGTCTTGAAAAGGGACCACATGACGAAAACCGTCGGTGTGGTTAAGGGGGGGGGGAAACCTGCAGAGGTGAACAAAACGGAATCCAAACCCATACGCGCAGGGAAGGGGAAAGGATTACTGAGAGTGGGCTGAAAAAAAGGGCTTCGGGGACGGAAAGGAAAGGAACCACAAGGGGGCAAGTGGGATGAGTTCACGTAACCTCGACGAATCGAGACGCAGCCTTGGCTGGAAAAAAAAAATCAAAAGAAGGTCGATCCTGAAAAGGAGTGGCCCGAAGGAACCGAATCCTGCTACGGGTCAAAAATGAAATCTGGCGTGACCTTGTAGGTCCCCGAGATGAACAAAAGCAGCATTCAAAGTCAGATAGGCATGGAGGAAGTATAGAAATTGCCTCTGAAAAGGAAAATCATCCAAGGGATGTCGGGAGAAAAAAGAATATTAAATGTTCTCGAAAACCTCAGCAAAAGCCCTTTGCACAGCGAAGAGCGCCCAGTAATCAGAAAAACAACAAACGAAATTTAGGGAGGCGCTCCGTCCGAACGGGGATGACGGTCCAAAAAGTCACAACGGAACTTAGCTGTGTGCACCATCTGCCGCAGGCCGCGAGCAAAGGCCGCCAGAAAAAAAAAGGAGAGGAAAATTCATTTTCTTAAAAACAGGGCAAATCGGGAAAAGAGAAAACCAGAGCGAACAGCTGAAAATAAGAAAAGGGTTCTTCTACCGGGCAATCTCTAGAAAAAAAAAAACGAGGGAGAAAAAGACGAGAGATTCTGGAGAGAGAGGACGTGGTGAAGTGAAGCATGGCTGAAGAGCATGAAAAACTAAGCAAAGACGTTGAGCAAGAAGAAAGACTTTGGTCGTGCGCTGTGCCTCTCAAAAAAAAAAATGACGAGGCGGCCCGCTCAAGGAATTGCCTCCAGGGAAAAAAGTACATCCAAACGGTCGCGACGAAGAAACTGAAGACCTGAAAAGGAGTGGGGTCTTTTAAAGGAGGGAGAGAAAGAAAAAACGTGGCAGCTTTCCGCTGGCAGATGGTGTTTTCCGAGACAATAAGACGCGAGTTGCGCAGACATCCCGGGGGGGAAAAAAAGATGAACAGCTCAATTCGAGACCCGAAAGGACCTACTACAGTGCCGATGCTGTATGGTGGAAGGCAATGCTGTGAAGAGACAGGTCAGAGCCTTCAATGGAAAGAAAAAAAAAAAAAAACAGTAGGGGGGAAAAAAAGGTGCGGGGAAAGAGGGCAGAGGGAAAGAGGTGAGGGAACTCAAGATCATGGTACGTGCTAGGGAGTGACTCATAAAAAAAAAACGGGAGTCCAAACCAAAAGGGGGCTGGCCATGCAACAAGTCCTTGACCGAAGGTTTCAAAGGGGGCATGCGATAGCGCGGGAAAAGCGGGGGGTTTGGAAAAGTCGAAAATCATGGCAGGGCAACAGAAAAACAACCGGTGTACTATGTGACCCTGCAGAAGCCAGTGTTCGAGACGGGCACAACCCACGCAGGCGGCGTCTCAAAAAATTGGCGGCTCCTTGCACAGAAAAAGGAAGACTTAGTAACCCCGGAAAAAGAAAACACGAGAGGAAGAGGAACATACAAAGACAGGATCATTCCAGCCCGCGGACGACCGAAATAGGGGAGGGCGGTAACTCCTGAGGGATGCAGCCACGCTCAAGCCCTCCAAAAGGAAACAAAAATTAAATAAGTCTCTGTTAGCCGGGTGCATCGCTGGAAAGGGTGAGAGACTATAAACGGGCCCCGTAACAGAGGCCGTCCGTGTTTGAAAGTGCGCGCAAGAGAGTTGGAAGATCAAGAGAATAGGGAAGGAAAGAAGGAGTGGAAGCCAGTCGCAGCGTCTCTATCAATAGACCAAATCTCCGTAAATGGGCATCAATAACGCGCGAAAACTCCAAGTGAAAAAGCCAGAGCGCGTTCGACCACCGCACAAAGAAGAACAAGTTTCTCTCGAAGCGAAAATACCAGAAGGATTACTACAGTGACGTGGTGGAATGTGAAAATGGCAACTTACCGCCGACGGCGAAGGAAAGGCAGCTGTGAGAAGGCACAGAAGACAACAGGGATAACCATAGTGGCATAGTCGCATCGACGGCAGAATCTTGACGTTCTGGGGGTAAGAAGCCAAGGGTGCCGTAGTCCAAGGCAATGGCGAAGGCTGGATTGCGACCGCAAGGCAATCCTTAGATCTACGTTGCTCAGCCCGGCGATACCGGGTTGGACTGAAGGGAGGGGGGGGGGGAATATAAGGCCGAGGTAGGTAGATTTGAAGGACCTGTAAAGAGGCTGGGGACCATTTAACGACTGTTCCTCGGCATGTAACTCGATCAAGCTTAGAAAAGATTTTAAACCATTCACAACGACCCAACCTAGACCAGGGAACCTTGCGGTTAAAGGTCTTTCTTACTTACCAACAAAGGCCCCCGCTCGTATGGGACGTCCCGGACACATCAGGGACGCGATCTCAGAACGAAGCATGCGTGGAAGCAACCGCTCTAACTGGAGGGGGAGGAGGGACGCACAGCAAACGTGACTGGAAGTACGGCGGCGGGTGGTTGGGAGTAGACGACGAACAAGGTGGGACGGTTCCAAACTGAAAATTGGCGCGGAAAACTCGCATCCAAAGGGATCTTGTAAGTAAGTGTGCGCAAGGAGGGGAAGACTCGGACCGGCGCCGGAAACTGCAAAGGGGTTTCAAGCCTGGCAGTTTGGGGGTGGAGGCCACACGAGTAAGACGCTGAAGAATACACGCAGCTTAGGGAAAGACATTCACGGATCCCGATCGAGAAAGCCGGAGGTAAACCAAGCATAACAAACAGCGCGAGGAGGTCGCTAACGAATTAGAGAGACCAAAGCCAATAATCTCGAAAGAATCTTGGGGGATTTGGAGCAGGGGATAAGAAAAGCAAAGGCTCTTGGGGAGGGGGGGTGTCTCCTCTCGAGAAAATCGGAGAAAAGAAATAAATCGCGTAAAATGAAAGGAAAAAAGAAGTAGAAAAAATAAAGGGGGTCCTCGCACAAAGTAAAACACTGTGGGGGGTCAATGTGATCGAATAAATTATCCTTAACTCTAAAAAACCGGTTGGTAGAAAAAGCCCATCAAGACGACGCCTGTTGTCGGAGACAAAAATAAACGATGAAAGGAGCCGGACAAAGCATCATCTTTCGGCATGAGTACAGGTTCAGAAAAAAATCAGCAGAAAAAACATTGCTACCAACTCGCATGTGCACAAACGTGTCATTCAGCGTAAAGAAAAATGCCAGAAGAAGAACTGCCTGGAGGGAGAAGAGATACAACAACAAAAACACGAAAAAAAAAAGAGAGAGATCGGAACACGGGTAGAGCTCGGGATGTGTCACAGGGATCAACCGTTTTGTCTGCTAAAAAGTTGAAAGGCAAGAGGATGGGGGACTGCAAAGGGAACTTCGAAGATAAAACCACGTAGGGGACCGCCTCAGAGAGCGTCTGTCGCCGCACCTGAGTCGAGAAGTGGAAGACAGTCCCCGTGACGATCCCTGGGACATCGAAGAAGGCTCATCACCTTCAAAAAAAGGTTTGAGGAACGGTTTGGCGAAATCCCAACGGTATCGCGCTTAAGCGGAATAGGAAGGTCGCGGTCGGAACGTTATTGAGCAAGTGGCAGAGCTAATGATCAAGAAACAACAATAGAAATAAATGGCGCGATTAAAATTGCAGAATCCAGAAAGATAAATTGGGGGGCCTCTTGGACGACAACCACGACTCGACCCCTGCGAGGAACAGACTGCGCTCAAAGGGCCGAATCTGAACTCAGACGCGTATAAACGACCGTACCGAGGCGAAAGACTCTGCGTTGAGGGATGCACCGTCGACTACGAAAATCCACTAAAGCGCCGGGGGGCGGCTGAAACCTGGGCCGGCAACGCGGGGAGGACGAGGGAGCCTAATGTGTATCCATCAGAAACGGAATGTGACTGCGCTGGGTAAGGGACAATTTGGAAGAGATCCACGGGGAACCGTGTGTCGGGCGAAGACAACCAGACCGTCGCCCTACAAAGTTGGGAGCATGCGCCGGAGGGGACTTCTGCCGCACACATGAGAAGGTTTCGTGAAAACTCCTCTTAAAGTTCAACCGTACGAAACAAATTCCGGAAAGCAGCACGGGAAAGACGATTGGGGGGGGGGAAAAGGGGACGCACCCCCGGAACACGACCAAAAGTTAGAACGTTGAGGGAGGGGAATGGGGGCAGTCCCGCCTTTGTGAATAATGAGGTCAACGGAATAACGGATGAACATCTACGTAGAGTAGCCGGTAAGGAAAGCGACCTAAACGACTTCGTCACACGCATTAAGGGGACAAAAAAATCCACAAGAAACTAGGATCAACGTAAATCCGTCGGGACTCTCAGGATCCATCGATTTGGTCTGGAAACTTGCCGGGACGTTGCACCGACCTGCGCACAGAAGTACCGATGAGGAAGTGAGAAAAGAGGGGATGACAATGTTTTAAACGTTGGATATAGGCCTGAAGCAACAGCGACCTGCGAAGGGGGACGAGGAAGGGCCGCCTGACGGCGGAGTGGAACGCATTGTGATAATCCTGTTGCGAGAATTCGCGGCGGAGAAGAAAAACCTTGTAGGTAGCACGGCAACTCTGGGCGGGGTCACGCGATTGTGTGGGGGGAATTGGCCCTGCTCCAGCGAGGCTTCGCGAGGGGTCAAATGCCCTGACGAAGGTCAAAAAGAGTGGGAAGGGGCTGCGCGGGAGGGGACCAAACCCCTTCCGGAATCACCGGACCTCTTGACAGAAATTTTTTTTGTTTTCAGGCAAACGACGAATGGAGTACCTTGGCAACCAAGGTAGCGGCGATTGGGGAATTGGGCAGAGGGTGCTGGGCAAACACCCGGACCCGTTCCCGGAAAACGGTAACCACCGAAAGAGGGTTTACTTGCTTTAGGGTGGTGTTGGGCGAGAGGGATCATCCAAAATAAATTAACGGGGCAACATCCGATGTTAGTCTGCTAAGTCAGGGGAGCAGGGTGGTGAGTCCATGTGTCCGAGAGAATCGTAAAAGGGGGGAAGTCGTCCTTGTACTAAGACGGAGGGATTGTCTTTGAAATATCCTAAACAACGGCAGGACAAGAAAGCCGGACGTGGGAGAAAGGGTATACGAAAAACTGGCTTACCAGCAGTCAAAGCTCACCGGCGGTGGGTTGACCTTTGGTTGACCGAAAAGGGGGCGGAACAAACGCGCTAAAGCCCAGCCGCACGCCAGGCCAGGGAATTTGCGGCTTGGAGGAGGAAGTTAAAAGACTTGTGGGAAGGAAAACACCAAGGGGCACAAGGGGGGATGATTCACTAAAACCAACGAGTAAAAGGCCAACGTGAAAAAAGGGAATCCGTGGCGGGCCAGAAAAACCCGTGAGGATCAAGTGGACCAAGAAAAAAGCCAGTGAAAGCCGAGGCTGGGTCACGCCCAAGGAAGAGCACGGACTAGGTAGCTGCCAAGCGAGACCAGACATCATCTTCCATGGCTAGCAGGGCGGTAGAATTGCCAGGGAATAGGAAAATCACCACCAGTTCGGCGAGAACATGAAAGGGGCGATCTTTGGTTCAGCGGAAAAACGCATACGCAATCGGGAAACCCCTTTGCAAAAGAAAAGATCGCCACATAATCCAAGGCACAACGCCGGGGGGTTTTTTGGTGGTTGGGGTTGGTTTGTTTTGGGGGTTTTGGGGTTTTGGGTTGGGGTTTGAGGGTTAGAGAGACGTGAGCGACCGTGGGGAGGAAACGTCAAACGGTCGAACGACGTTAACTTAGGTGTTCCGCAAAAAGCCAGGCACGGCGCATAAGAGCATACCAAAGGGCAATGCGGGAAAGAATTCGAAATTCAATTGATCGACAAGACCATGAGCGCACCTAAAATTAAAAGTGAACCTCCTTTCAAATGA
>Ga0179593_1357236_pt1 | contig 10373 bp, 12 predicted proteins | sample CZODoug2_1_08_16_FD_185931 | JGI IMG/M metagenome (GOLD analysis project Ga0179593, IMG submission 185931) | Vadose zone soil fungal communities from Angelo Coast Range Reserve, California, USA - CZODoug2_1_08_16fungal (PacBio error correction) | ecosystem: Environmental > Terrestrial > Soil >...
TTTAGGCCACAAAGCTAGGAGAAAACTTTCGCTTCCGGAGAGTATGGGTGGGGGGAAACCGTAGAGACGGGAGGAAAAAGCTCTCAAAAATCGGGAAAGGACTTCAGTGACAGTTCCCCGCAAGGGGCAGTTGGGGATCAGATCGCTTCCTAGGGAGCAAGGGGAGTAGCCGGAAGACAAAAAAAGGCAAAGCATTTTCTGTTCTTTGGTATCGGGATCAGAAAGGTGGTGGAGAGGAGAAGGTGAAAAAAAGAGGAGGAAGAAGGACCAATGTGAGGAAGGGGCAAGGGACGGCAATCTATCTGAAATGCGCCATTAGTGGCAGGTACGAACCCACGACAAAGGTGCTGAAGAAATGTAACGCGAGGCCGTCGCATCAAGGGCCACCAAATTTTGGACAGCCCGGGCGTCACCATTAACGCGAAGAATGAGGTGGTTTGCGCGGACATGCAACTAGCCCGTTGAAAAAAGGAGAAAAAAAGCGGAGGGATAGAGGAAAGGAAAAAGCTTAGCCCGGGTATGAAAGTAAATCCGGATGCATGGGAAGGGTTTTTACGGACAAATTTATCACACAGGGGCGTACGTAATTGTACACAGAAAGCCGAGGAAGGGTCGGGCAAGGCCGGAAAAAAAAATTGTCGGTTTTTAAGACAGCGTGGAGTTGCGCCCGGGGCAACCATCGCGAGCAGGCGTGTGCGGTGGGAGGAGAAGCCGCAATTACGGAAAAGGGGGGTTGCGACCCAAAGTCGACAGTGCTAAAATAGGAAGCCTAGAATATTCGAACGGAAGAACGGCGAGGGGAGAGCTTGAGAAAAATAGGAACGGTGCATGGGTTCGCAGTAGTCTGGAACTAATTGTGAAAAAAGAAATGTGAGCGCACTGGGCGTCACCAAGAACAAGACCCCTTCAAAGGGACAATCGCTCACCGGCAAAAGCCGGCAGGGGATGACAAAAAAAGGAAGTAAAAAGGGAAAGAAACAAAAAGGGAAGTTTGAGCGAAGACCATCGCCTAGAGTTTGGGGTCAGCGGACAGCCGGGGAACTCTGAGGATCATCATTTGGCAGGACGTTAATCAAATGCAGGGAAACGGAAACCGGAATTGGTGGCAGGAGGGTCGTGGTGGGGGGAAAGAGGGCGAAGGGCAAGGGCGCCGGGGGGAGCAAGACAGCGCGACGCTGGGAAGAAAAAAAGGTAACATGTGTTGTTGAGAATGAGAGGCTGCATCCGGAGCCCCGGGCGCATCGACGGGGTTGGAAAGCAAGGCCGAAAACTACTTGCTGACGAAAGACCGCTGTGACAGAAATTTTCACTTGGTGCGAGAAAGAAAACTCGAACCACGCTGGTACGAAGAGTAAACAGGAATATGAAAGAGGGAACTTAGGAGGGTGAGAGTAACGAAAAAAAGCGGGGGGACTAAACTCTCCCGTTTACGCCCTCTGCAACCAAACTCATCGGAAAACGGGACATAAAAAAAAGGGGAAAATTAAAGGTTGCAGCCGGAGGCACGCACAACTAGCAATCAGGGTACCGGGAAAGTAAACATCCGATCGCTACAACTCCTTTCTTCAATCCCTTGGGGCTTGCTGGATTCACAAACACCGGCCAAAGAGACACCGCCTGGCAGGCGCGTTCCCAAGATCAGGGAAGAAGGTTTGTTCCAAGGAGTTGTGTGACCGGCAAGCCGGGAGCGGAGGTACGGCGAAACAAAAAGAGGGGGGGAACGGGACCGGAGCGGAAGCCTGAAGGAAGGAAAACACTACGGGAGAAACCGCTGAGGCATGATTCAGGGAACGGTAAAAAATCGACAAGGTGCAACGCTGTCACGGGGGAGGATTGACGCATGCAGAACCGGGGGGGGGGGGGTGCCCATAACATTTCGGATCAAAAAAAACCAAAACATGACAACCCCTCGGAAGAGGCCGTCCTTCAAGCGCACAGGAGATCCGCGGGGCGCAGGGTTGTGAAGGGACCAAAAACCTCACTTCTTTGGGCAGCGATTAAACGGCGGGGGGAAGAGGTTTACTTACCAATCCTCATATAAGGTCGGGGGGGCCACTGAGGGAAAAAAAGATGCGGAGCGGTTTTCATTTTTTTGTTGCTCCGGCTGTCTGGGGCTCATATGACTGGTTTATAAAAGAGAGGGAATGGGAAAAGAGGAATGAGCAGAGGGGGGCAAGGGAACGATTTTTTGAAGGCCGAGTGACGGCTTTTTCAAAGAGAGGACCAAAGGGCAACAGAGAAAGACAAAGCAGCGGAGAGTATCGCGGCACGCGTTACGGAGCCGGGGCGTCGGGTACTAAGCGGGCAAGTGAAGGCAATAGAACACCAACATCACCAAAAAGAGAGAAATAGAAGGGTCGGTGAGCTACACAAGGAACAAAAATTTATTATTTTTTTGTTAAAACACAAATATGAGGAAAACAAGGCCGCAGGCCGAGCCTAAGGGGGGCCAGAGACGGTCCAGGGGAAGGATTGAATCAGGTGAAGGGGGCTCCCGGAAGAGGGGGGGGGTGAGGACCCAGACTTACAAAATCCGGGTGCTAAAAATCAAAGGTCAACAACAAAGAGGGGGGAGAAACCCAGGAATGGAGAAAAGGTAGGGTAAGGACAAACTAAAAAAAGGGCGAGGGAAGGCGTCGGCGACAAAGACTCCACAAAAGGGGCTAGCCCGTCAGGAGCACGTGGAGTAAGGGCAGTCAGAAGGACACATAAAAACTAATTTCGGCATTGTAAGCAAAAAGGGAGAAAAACCGTCAGGATGCTTGGCTGGGGTTGGTGGAACGGCAGAACGCTCAACTAAAAAAAAAAAAAGTGCGGGCAACTACTAACTGACGTAGGGAAGAAGGACCAGCGAACGGAAAGCCCAATTGAGTGAAAAAAAATGGGGGGGGGGGGACCATCGACGGTCGCAAACAGCTATGGACCTACAAAAAAATCCAGCTAACCACTGAGCTCATGCTCATATCGAACCTCAGGGGGAAGGAAAAAGGAAATAGTAGATTATACACCAGCAAAAAAAGGGAAAATGCCAGGCCTTACAAAGCCCAAATGAACAAAAAAATCTACGGCAAGAGTGAACCCCGCCCTACGCCGGGAGATGCGTCCCCTCCACTTGACAAAAGAGCAAGCGGATGCAAGCAAAAAAGCGTCCACGCTGGGACAGGGCAACCGAACATCAACGAGCCTGGACGCTAACCACAACAACCATGGAGGGGCTTTGAATAGGGCCCAGGTTGAAGTTCTGTAAATTGAGAACCTAGGGGCTTGGGAGGGGCATTAACCATTTGTAACAAAGACCCCTTACAGGAAGGCCGTAGACGGAAAGATACGCTGGGGGGGGCAAGTTCCTCAGGCACAAGGGGGGGGTCCTTGGCCAGTAAGGACTGAGCCCACAGGCAAAAAACTGCCCACAAAATCGGCTGGGAGAAGGCCGGTTCTTAAGCAAAGTGGAAAAACAAATCCGTCCGCAGGGGCCATCTTGGCGAACGAAGCAGGCAGGCCAGGGTGAGTATCAAGGTGGGGAAGGAAGGGGGTCGACAAATTTAAAACCCAAGGGAGATGACAGTTGCGAGAGGGTAAACCAAAAGGATGACTCCGAAGGTCTGAACCAAACGCCGAAGTAACCGGACACGCAAGTGGTCAGGGGAAAAAAGGCGTGCTGAGAGGTGGGAAATGGGGAAAAATGCAGGGGGGGGTGTTGGCAGGCAGTAAGGGGGACTTACCATGCCTGGAGGGAATCAAAAAAAAATCAAAGAGCGGAAAGAACGTTCCTCTCATGCGCAAATTGGACCAGTTTGTACCGTGTCGGGCCAATTGGAAGGGACGCAAAAAAAGGCGTCGACACCAAGGAGACGCTAGGAGGGGGGCAGGTACCGCCAGTAGCTCAAAGGAAGAAAAGGGAGGGCGGAGATCAAGAATGAAAAAAGAAGCACTCAAAAACGGCACTTCCTGCTGGCAAACCCTGGAGAGAACACGCGCGGGGAGAGAAAAAGGATATCCAGCAGAACAAAAGACCACCACCAAAAATCGAGAAGGACAAAAGTCAGATCCCGAGGCCACATCTTCAAAAGAAGTCATCCTCGAGGATGTGATCAGCATAGGAACCATGCAAAACTCTGAAGAGAAGGTCAAATGGAAATAAACCCGTTCCAACAACGGCATTCGCAAACTTGGCAAAAGGGCTCACTTTGAAAAAAACTCTCCATTTTGTCACCGCAGCCCAAGGGGAAAAAAGGGGACAGAGACCTGTAAAGAGGACAATGTAAGCGTAGGGGAAGTTGGATGAGGCCCGGCCATGACACGGGAGCACTTACCTTGGACAAAAAACCAGAATCAAAGCCCAGACGAACAAAGGGAACGGGTGTAGCGGAGGAGACTAAAGAGAAAAGGTTCACCGTCGTAAAGGGGGGAGAAAATCAGATGCAAACCGGACGGCGCGCGAGTTCCGAGGGACCTATGCTATGACAGAGGAGAAACGAAGAACGCCGAAAAAAATGAAATACCCTTCACTCAAGGCTTTTCGACCGAGGGGGACGGCTCGAGAAACGCCGGGAAAAAAGGGGGACAAACCGCCTGATGGGCCAAGACTATACCTTGTAATCAAAGAAAAACTTCCATACGTAGATCTCACCCCCGTATTCCTCACGACGGTAAGGAGAAAGGAAAGACAAGCTAGCAGGGAAACGGGGATTTCCGGAAAAACACATCCCGCTGAAAAGACGGAGAAGGGGGAAATTTCAAGAGAAAAAAACTGGCCTAAGGGGGAAAAAAGGAGGCAAGAACGCGCTAGAAAAAAGAAACCCCCACTGTGAGGTTGGCCCACATCCTCATACAAGGCACAGGTGGGGGCGAAAGGGGAAATCAAGGGAAGGGACCGGTGAAGGAGAAAAACTCGCATAGGCGGCCTTTCCGGACTCGACCCTGTCGCATGATGACCCAGGGAAGAAAAGCCCATACCATCGCTTCAAACACGGTCGTCGGGATAAAAGGGGAACCAACGAGGAACCTGACGGAGCAGAGACCACCGCGATGGAAAGGGAAACGAAGGGGAAAGAATACGCGCTTTAAAAAAAGAAAAAGTCGTACGAAAGGGATCAAAGCGGGAGGTAATCCACCTCGGGAATGGTCTCCATCCCTTGGACGACCAAGGCGGTGGGGTAGCAAAACACAACGAAGGGGAAAAGAGAAGAAGGGAAAACCCTATTGGGAGAGGAACAAGGTCAGGGGGGACCATGTTCTTGGAAAAGGTACCGAGAAGGTGAGGACGGGAGGGACGCGGGTCTCTCGGGCTTCGCGAGAACGTTATGCCCGGCATGGGGCGTTGCTCAAGAACAATCGCGCAAGACACTGGGAGCGCAGCGGATCTATAACGGGGATTCTTCAATACGAAAGTGAAGCGATTGTCATGGGGGAGTCCGCTGGGGAGTTAAAAAATAGCAGTGTCGGCAGGGGGTACATAGGAGAGAAACATCGCCGCTCGTAAAGACAAGGTGATATGTCAGGGTAGTGCCGATCAGGAAGCGAGGAAGGCAAGGGGGAAAGGACGAATTGGGGGGAGGATGAAAGGAAACCAAACCACAAAGTTGAGCTCACGGGCACTCTCAGGCAGAGGCCCCCCGACAAATTTGAACCAGGGAAAAATGTCTTAAGAGACGGAGGGGGGGGGGGGGATGTGAAAAACGAACTCAGAAAAATTCAAACCAGGACGAGGAGGGGTCGTCCTCTCGTGCAGGAAACACCGGGGGGATGAAATGGACCGGAGAACAGTGCTGTTGGCCGGAGAACTACCAAACCAGGGGGAGGGGAAATTCGAAGGGGGAAAATCGCTGAGAAATAAAAAAGTTCGAAAACAAGGTGAAGCGGGGTATCTCGGTGTATAGGCGCACGGTCATGAGCTTGCCGTGAGAAGCTGAAGCCAAGAAAGGGGGGCTCTAGGAAGGTCGCCGCACCGATATCAACGTGAAATCGACCGCCCTGATCCAACGAGAAAAAAGTTATGGCTATTCTTGAGTAGGAGATTGATGGGTGGCGAGAACGAAGGAGGAGAAAGAAGGAGGGTTTTAGTGGGAAAAAAAAGAACTCAACCAATCCCCTAATAAGGAAAAGACCGGGGAACAGGAATCAAAAAAGGTCCACGAATCGGTCCAGGAAAGGTGGAGGCCCAGGGAGCAGGGGGAAAGGAGTAAACTTGTCCATAGAAAGAGGTTCGAAGTAAAAAGGGGTTTCCTAACCAGGGGGGAAGAAAGATGAAACAATGAAATGATAAGGAGAACCGGGATTATTGATTTGGAAGGGCGTTGTGGGTGGGGGGGAGACTTTGGAGGGCGGAAGAGATTGAAAAAAGCCGGGGTCAAAGAGCGCTTTCGAGACGCCACGCGAGTGGGGGAAAAAAAGCGGATAGCTGAAGGAAGGAAAGCAAAGAGAAGGGTTTAATAGGGGCCCGGAGAAGGAGTGTCAAAGCACTACAGGAATTTTCATTGGCAGACGAAAAACCGTCCGAGCGCAAAGAAGCTGGACGAAGCGGTACAGGTCTGGGCGCTAGCAAAAAGGGGAACAAAGGTGCTTCTACCGGGGCCGGTTCACCGACAAAAACGTGACGCACCCGGGGAAAAAGAAACCCTGCAACCCAAAACCCCGCGCGGAAAAAAGAAGCGGGGAACAGACCAAGGGGGGAAAAAGAAAAGCTCCGGATAGCTGAGATCCGACCGGCCGATACGCCCCTGAAAGTCGCGGGAAAAAACAGGGAACATTTAGGATCTCCTGGGAAGGGGGGAGAAAACGTCAAAAGCGATATAGCAACAGGAAGGCAAAAAAGCTAGGAACATGCTGGGCACAAAAGAAGTGGACGGTCCAAGGGTGTGCCAAGGTGGCGGTGAAGAACGGAAGAGGATAAACAGGGGGGGGGTCTGGGGGGAGGGGATCTGAAAAAAAAAATTATGTAACATGACCAAAGAAGGTGCAAACGTTGCCATCATCCTGACGTGCGAAAGTACTAAAATGCACAGACTGGGGAAGGGGAGAACATGTAACAAGCTGGAAAAGTGAAACAAACAATCACAGAAAAAATTGTTGGGGGTGCCTCTGAATGGGGAGCAGGGCCACCAAGAAAAAGGATGCCAGATCGGGAGAGCCGCTCCGTTAGATCAAAAACAGGACGGAGGAGGGGGAAGGGTAACCATCAAAACCTCACTTCTTTCGCAAAATTAACGTTCCTCTTTCTTGGGAAAGGGGGAAGACGCCCATCGCACGGACGCGTTTTCGGGAGGGAAAAGGGGGTGAGAGGGCAACAAAGGGCCGATAGAGGGGGTCAGGGGTTTGGGGCTAAACCAAGCTCCGAGAGCAGAAAAGAATGGATTTTATGAGGGGGGTTGAAATAAGAAGAGAGGGACGTGAAACTAAGAGGAGAAGGGACCATGCAGGTATTTTAACAGTGGATAACGGTGGGGGGGGGCGGCCAGGAGGTGGTGGGCGAAGCCTAGCGTGGAAAAAACCGGTTTACAAGGCAAGCCTTCATCTGCGGAGATCGAATGTAAGGAAAGGAAAAGTCGAAGCGGCAAGGGGAAAAAAGGAAAAGACGAAACACACACAAGAACATTCTCAAAAGGGGGGGATGACGGAAGGCGGCAATTACCTAAATAGTTTCACTTTGGGGGTAAGAGGAAGGGCCAATGAAGGAAAAAAGGGACGACACTCAAGGCCGCTAAGGGGAGGAAGCCACGGTCAAGGGAGTGATAGTTTGAAAAAGGGGAAATCTCCTCGAATCAGAAGCGCGAGGTCATGGTAGCAATGACTACCGTGACTCAAATGCTCCCAACAAAAAAGGAAGGAGGGATGACCCTCTGAAAGGGAGGAAATGAGTTGCAAGCACCGCACTCCAAAAGAAGATGGAAACGCTGAGCAGGATTTCACGAGAAAACTCACGCCAAACCGGGACAGTGAACGCTTCAGGCAGAGCCTTGTTAGACTTTACGGGGGGAACGTCCGAGGCGGAACACAGTTAAAGCAGGAAAAAGTGTAAGCCAAACAAAGGAGGTGGGGCTAATGACAGTTGTTTCCATCTGTCTATCGAAAAACCAATTAGGTCGCCGGGCTGTCCGTAAGCGAAGAGATATCAGCAGCGGCCTGCACTTAGTCAAAAAAAGGGTGGTGGGAAACGGTAACGCAACAACCCCACTCCTTCAAAAAACCGAGACATGGAATCCCTCATGCAAGGCGGGCAGCTAACTCATGCAAGAGGGAGTAGACATGCCACAACGAGGAGGTCAGAAGAAAGAAGAGCCGGAGAAAAACGGAAAAGCAAAAAAAATGCAAATATGTACCGAACGCATTCCAGGGTCAGCAAAAAAGGGGACACGTCCACGAAATTCCACCGAAGCCGGAGGGGGAAGGGGGAAAAAAGGATCGGCAAATGGGTCAAATGTCACAACCCAGAACTTAGAGACCGCTCTTCTCGTGCTCCTCAAAATCAAGTGGGCAGAGGGTAGAGGGTTCCGTTGGAAGGAAAAAAGAAATTGGAAAAGGGGAATGGGGAGAAAGGTGCCAGGAGGAAAGGTTCTCCCAAAACTCATTACCGGGCAGGAGGCATTGGGTAGACGGAGAATTGGAAAAAAGGAGGAGGCAAACGTTTGCAAAGAAGTGTGGGGGGTCAAAGCCCTATAGATCCCAAGACCCAAACCACCCTTCTGGGAGGAGGCGGCCATCAACCGGGAGAAACCTGCCCGGGGGAACCAAAGTAAACCAGTCAGGCAACAATCGTTCGGAAGAAGAAACGCTCGGACGCAATATGGTTGGAGAACTTGGCGCAGCAAGTCCAGAAAGGAGGTTCCAGAAGGCATGCAACTCAAACTACCTACGGAGGACTGTCGAAAGCCTAAACGTGGAGCGACATAGGGAAAACGCGGGCGGCTGGGGGCACCAGACAGGCGGGTTTTGGTCAGGCTGAGGAAAAAACGGGAGAGTATGGGGTCTTCAGGGGAAGGGATGGGGGGTGCCGTCACCAGCATCGATGCAAGGAAAGAACGATAAAAACAGGGGGGGAATCGGCCTAGCGCCAGGTGACCATGTGACTCAACGCTTCTAGCCTCGGGGAACGGAGCATAATGACCGTAGAGACCAAGGTGAGAATCAATAGGAGGAGTTAAAAGGTTCAGAAAGCAACAGTATCCTGCAAGATAGATCCGGCGGCGTTAATTGTAAGCGAACAACACACCAATGGGGGTCCTCCGGACTGCTGGATCTCAGCCGAGACGGAGCGAAAAGACTGACAAGAAAAGAAAAGGAAAACAAAAAAAACAACGAAATCAAGCAGACATGGTGCACCCAGTCCCATGTTCATTGGGTTTCCTCGGGGCCGGCCAATGGGCTGAAAAAGGGAGGAAGAACAAGGAAGCCAAGGGGAAAGGCTAAAACACGGACGGAAACTTTAAACAGTGCCGGTCCCCTCTCCGTTTGTCATCAAACAAAAGAAAAACTGAAGGGTACGCAAGACGTCCAGCCGGATCTCTCGCTGGACGGAGAACATTTACCGTTGGGACAAAAAAAAAAAAAGAAGTCTGGGCCGGAGTACTCAGCGAAACCCAGGGGATGGCAGAATAAATGACCTGAAAGTCGGAGTACGAAGGGGATGGGCAGGCCCCCAATTTCACGACTGATGAGGTATCTCAGGCACAAAACGGGGGAGCGTATCACCTAGCAAACCACGCCGAGGAGAAGGAAAAGGGAAAGGGGCGACACTTTAAAAGGCTGCAAACCGAGAAGGGGATAAACTCTAGGTCACCTTTATACACAGAATCCGCATCGAGGGGAACATGAGCGACGAGGTAGAGGGAAGAAGGTGGTTCCGAAAGCATTTTTCAGAAAAATCCCATCACACACTGAACCCATCGTAAAACGCGGGATAAAAGCGCCACTTCCTGGAAAGTGCACGGGCGAGTGCAAAAAAAAAAAAGCAACCGGGGGGGGAGGAAAGAATTTGCCAATGAAGGCGACAAGTTGGGCGGATGGAGCCCCTTGCCAAAACCAAGAACCTGGGGTCAATCTCCCCAAGAACAAACGTCAGGGGGGGGAAAAATGGTCGTAGCAGGACAAGATCAGCACTTGGAGGAGATCCTGTCACTTATACCGTTAGGAAGGGGCAAATCTTCCGGCAAAGGAAAGTCAAACGGACCGGAAGAAGTTAAAAAAAACATTCCACGACGTGAAACACTGCCCCATATTCCCACCAAAACCAGGGGAAGAGAAGGTCGAGAAACTGCAACGGCCCACGTCTACAGAGAGAAGCAGTTCAACGAGGAAAACGCGTGAGCCGCAAAAGAAAGCTCTACGGTAAGGGAATCCACAGATCGACTACAAAGACAGGAAAAAAAAACTGGCGA
>Ga0179593_1451734_pt1 | contig 10373 bp, 7 predicted proteins | sample CZODoug2_1_08_16_FD_185931 | JGI IMG/M metagenome (GOLD analysis project Ga0179593, IMG submission 185931) | Vadose zone soil fungal communities from Angelo Coast Range Reserve, California, USA - CZODoug2_1_08_16fungal (PacBio error correction) | ecosystem: Environmental > Terrestrial > Soil >...
TTGCCACCCCGACGTTAAGGGGAGGGCTTTATTTTCGCTGTGAAAGCTTGAAGGCGGGAGAAGCGAAAACTTAACGTTCCCAGCAAGTGCATATCTGATCTTATCGTCGCATGGGGGCAGTAGGGGATAGGATAAACTCAGAAATGTGCCCAAAGGGAAAACCGTCGGCAGAACCAAGAAGAAAACAGGAGCTGCGAGGGGGTCGAGAGCGTGCTTGGGAAGGAAAAAGCCGGCACTTAGTCGTACTCGTTTATCGCACTCCCGTCTGTAATATCGGAAATGGCTTTAATTCGGCGCACGCGTTATAGAGGCCAGGGCAAGCTCGGGAAAAGGAGAGGCTCGAATAGCGAGGATCAAACGACGTTTCGATCGCGAAAGCGCTCGACGAGAGAGATGAACTGTTTTTAGGGCAGATGGAACTGAATAGGGAGATGCCCCTGGCTCCCGAAACAAAACCCGAGCTCTGTCAAGGGGGGCGATCCGGTAGGGGGGGGACTTCTTGCGAGGACGACCGAGTTACCCAGTTTGAATCATGGGAAGGGGACAAATAGCCAGAATCCTTTATACTGGGGGGTAAGGCGATCGGGTCTGTTAATGAAGTAAGGGAGAATGGCTATGCCGTGAACACGCTTGGGACAGATATGCCGTTCAAGAAATGTCTGAGCTAAAAGAAGAACTCTGTGGTTCGTCTTACGTAGAAAATGTAGTCCAACGGGGGGGTTTGTTAACGGAAGAGGCGCTTCTCGGTATAAGGGAAGTGAATTAAAGGCCCTGTGCTAAAGGGCCTTAAAGCACGCCCTTTGAAAGGGAAGGACAGGACGATCTATCAGGACTGGACCAAGAAGAACGAATAAAAAAGGGATTAGATGATGATGCCGTTGAAAAAACCTTGGTTTCTCATTTTCAAGGTCACGAATGTTGGCCGTAAGGGAAAAAAATCTTGGCGCTAAAAAATGAAAGGCAAGGACAGAAGACGGATTGGACACAATGTGTTCGTCAAAGGGAGAAATTAAGGCTTCAACCGCTGTTTGGGGGTCCAAGAACCTTTCTTTCTAGAAGTGGGGGGGAAGTCCAGTCGCGACAGGAAGGGGAAAAGGGACCTTTGCGTCGGTGGTGTCCACATACCGTACTTGGTGTGGACTTTCGGATTGAGGAGTGAGATCATACTATCAGGGGAAATCGGCATGGAAAGGCACACCGAATGCCCCACCCAAAGGTTGCCGTGCGCAGATGTGTATCCCCAATCGTGATATTTTATTACTCCGCAGCCCTCTCGAAGCGGATAGAAAAGGCAAAAAAACCACGGGAAAGTAAAAGTTATAAAGTGGCAGAAGAAACACTTCAGGGTTGGAGAATGTCGAAGGGTGGGGGAGAGGAACTTTAGTGAGAAAACAACAAGCGGAGTAAAAGTCACATCGAAATAGAAAACGTCGGCAGGTAGTTGAGTCCTGTACCGGCAAGGAAGGGGGGCTACAGAGGCGTAACGACTTGTTAATCGGGGCAGTGATCGCTAGAAGGGCCCGGTTCTTTAAGATCCATCCGCTAGCAACTTTGCGTCGGGACCAGGTTTGAAGGGGCGCTATGGTCTTGATCACAGACAAACGCGACCGAAAGTAGTGGCAGAAAACCAGAACCCGCGGGCGCTCAAGAAACAAAAACTCATGACAATAAAAAAAAAAATAGGATACTCACTAATCTGACCAAAGAAAAATGGGGCACATAACCAATTTCACGAAAGTTAAGGGACGAGAATTGCGGTCGAACCATGAGTTCGCGACGAACACCCTGAAAAAAGGGGAACTAAAGCTCCCCTGGGGAGGAGGAGTCGTCAAGCAAAAATGGGAGGAGGGTGTCATAAGAGGCAAGCAGCCAAGGGGACAAAGCCACGAGGGGGGTCCGTGCCGAACGTGGTTTGAACTGACCCAGTAGGCGATTTAAGTCGTCGGGGAAAGGAGAAAGTCTCAGGGGGGGGCAGTAGCTGGACAGCGCTCGGACGTAAAGGCGGAGGTACCCGAGGAGAGCTAAAGGGGAGGTCATACGACCGTGAACAAAGGGCAAACACCTTTGGGGGGGGCGACAAGGGGACAACGGGAGAAGATCCATACTCCGGAAATGCCGGTTGAATACAAGAAGGTGGAAAGCGATATCAGGAAAGAAAGTCGGAAAAGGGATTGATCTCGTAAAAAAAAAAGGAGGTGGAGTAAAATCATTCTCAAAAAAGCATAACGCGAGGAAATTGAACAACTTGCAACCCATACAAGCACGGAGGCATGGGGGAGATGCAAAAGGAACGCTCTGTGTCCTAGAAAGACAAAGTTCGACAATATCCCATGAAATCGCGCTCAGAAGTAAGAGCCGCGCGCCGCTCGCAAAAAGGGTACACTCAAGAAGATAGCTTCCGATACCCCGAGGAGTAGACGCCGGCCGAAATTGTGAAAGGGGGCCGGCGGCAAATAAATAAAAAAAAGCGTCGGCGGGCAGGGGAGATGGAGGAAAATAAGCACCTAATGGTGTCCCGACTTTTCCTCTAAGGAACTCTTTTCTCAAACTGGAGCAGAGTCATGGTTTCAAGACGGCGGAAGTTTAGTGTGCGGGGAATCAAGGTCCTCTGTGAAAATGATTGTTTCTAATGCAGAATAAGCTTCTGCTTGGGCTGCAAGGGGAGCGCCGCCGTAAATGGGTGACAGGCAAATCCTCGTAGGAGTTTGGAGGAAGCAAGCCACAACTAGCCGAAAAGAAAGTACAATTTCCAGATCCATCTCATTCGGGGGGAGGAGGACGGCGCGTTCACAAGGTACTCGCAGCATCAAAAAACAAATACCATCTCAGGGGGATCCGGAGAGCACAAATGTAATGAGGGAACGCCGGGCACTACTTGTAAAGACCTCGTCCGTCAGAAAACAGTCACTAAACGGAAGGGGAATACGCGAAACACCAGGGGTAAAATCTAAATTAAGACGCGAAAGCAAACGAAAAGGGAGGCCATCACCTTTGAAGGGGGGTAGAGTCGAGTAAGCAAGACAGTTGAGCTCGTCGCGTCAAAGAAAAGGTATCAGTTGAACCTAATAAAGATTATGAAAAGGAAAGGCGTTTGAAAAAAAGTTCACGGGTGCACATGCGAAGGAAGTCGCTATTAGGGCTAAAGACGTGCCGGACCACCTCGCACAGCAATCGCCTCAGCCCGCGTCAAAAATTAAGTAAAGAAGAACCTGGTAAAGAAAAGGAGGGCCTGGAAAGCGCGACAAAGCAAGTCTATACGGGGCAAAATCGGTGCTTCGGGGGACTACACGATAACAATGTAAAAATTCCCCTCAGCTCAAAAAATTTCTAATCATTGTGCTGAAGGACACAGCGTTCGCGCAGAGTCCTTAGGTCTGCCTCGACAGGAAAAAGCTTGCTCATAGACGGGGGAATCAGTCAGGGAAAGACCTACGCTCGAACTCGCAAATACATTTAGGCAGGGAAAGCTGAAAAAAGACAAAGAGCGGTGGACGGGCGGAAAGAAGGGGCCTTCGCTTCTATAAAAAGAGAGGCAAACTTCCCAGGGAAAAATGTAAGGAAATACCTTGCGGGCAGAAAATGGTCCATCTAAAAGCGTCAACACCGGGGGGGGAAGGTTCGGAAGGTTCATAGCAAATTTGGCTAATCCCAAAAAAATTGTGAGCACTCATAAAACCCGAACTCCACGCGAACCCAGGGCAACTGAGGAGGAAATTTAGACGAAGTTACGGGGATGATGGAAAAAAGGGGGCGCGCAGACCTCCTTCTTTCCCAAGTAACCGCGACCTTTACGGAGGGGGACTAATGTCTCAACCGTTCCAGAGCAAGAAAAAAAAGCAAGAGAAATCACGGAAGGTAGCCATCAGCCACTGTAAAGAAGAGGGAAGGTCCCTCGAAAAAGACCCGGATGCTCACCCATGATGAATATCTGCTCTAACGGTCAAGAGCATGCCGGCATAGATTTGCGCGAACGGAACATGCATACAAAAGCACTACCGCTCAACGAGGCGCCACTATCACTCGGTTATATCCAGCACAAAAAACCAGAGCAGAATCCTTTTTGCAGAAAAGGAGGAAAGGGTGGATCAAAGTTTCATTCCGGAGCAAAAACGACACTCGCACGCAGAAGGAAGGGGAGTCACAAGAAGGGACAAAAAGAATGGGGGATGGTGTGACCCCGAGGTGAAGTAATTAAGGCTGCTTTCAGTTTACGTGAAAGAGCCCACCGCCTTCTGGGGGAAGACCTCGACACACCAGAGGAGAAAAGAAAGATGTGCCACACGACGTTAGGGGGGGGAGATGATGATTTTCAGGCTGGAGAAAGCTTTGTGAGGCGAGAAGAGCAAGACTTCTGAACACCAAAAATTCTTCATATTCGTAGATCAATTGGTGTCTGAGAGGGTTCGAGTTGTTGCGATGAGGGTGATCTGAAAAATGAAGAGATTGCCCAGGGAGAAAACTCGCAGAACCAAGAGACGAGTCTCGCCGTGGAGATCATGCGGATAATAGGGCGGGAAAAAAGACAAAAAAACCGGGCATAGAAGGGAGTATCAAATCGTTCTTGGGAGATGAAGAAAAAAAAAAGGAACGAAAGAGAGCATATCCGAAAGGACATATCTGGGTGCGACGTAGGAGGAATCTATCTACGAAAAAAATCTCCGAGTGCTGATAGCTGAGGAGAGCGGGGGGAAGGGGGCGGATTTCTTAGGACTGAGGGAAATAGTAAAAAGGGGGAAAAACAATGCGGCACGTCAAAAAAAAAATCGCTACTGTCGGTGTCGCTGTATTGAGGACATAAACGACGAGGATTATCCTGTGAAAGGGGGGGGGGGAAATCATCGCATTTCAAAAAACCGCCGGGAAGACTGGGTTGTGGTCTGTTACGTGGCGGGTAGGGCCAGTCAGAGCGAGGTCGATGGCACGAGATACTCGCCACGAATGACGAACCTAAGAAAAAGGCGGGTGGTTGGGGAAACGAAGGGGGAGTAAGAGAGGCCATGGACTGCTTAGTAACGGGTGTCTCCGTCTGAAGAGCTATTTCATTAAAAGAAAGGCCTGGCACGCCGAACCGAGACGGTGATACGTGAAAGGACTAAGATCTTCGTCTGTCCTACTTTCTTACCTTCAAGGAGGACGGGCCAGTGTATAGAGGGTGGCTCGCCAAGGGAGTGAAAACTGGCCGGGGAAGAATCTTCGACGAAACGACAGGCACCGAAGTTTTTTAAAGAGTCCGGGGTCCCCTGGTCGTGTATGACTGCGACACCCCATTTGCGGTAGCGAAGAGTGGGACGCTGCGGGTCCAGAAGTTGAAAAGGAAATTGAATCTCGTGCCTTTCTGAAGGCGTCGCTGGCTAACGGATGGGGCAAGCTAAAAAGCCGCGAAAAAAAGGGTGCCATTGGGAAAAAAGCAAATATGTGGATAACAAATAGGTGAGAGGGTGCTGATACTGTCCGCTCTGGGGAACGAATCTATCCGGTTCACTAGAAGAAGCAGAGGTGATGGAAAAAAACTCGGGAGCTAGTAGGCTTTGGAGAGGGAAGGGGGGGGCGCGGCTATGACAGTGAGCGCGATGATTCACACGATTATTGAAAAAATAAACTGGAAATGATCGACTAGTTTCTGAAAGGGGGACGTACGGCCAGGAAATTTGGCTTCGGCGACGAGCTGTTTGGGAGGGGCAGAAGAGAATCGAAGGGAACTTGGGAGTGCCAAGCGAAGCCTTGGCAACCGCGCGAACTGCCTGAAATGAGTTTCGGTGGAGGCGGGGTGGGGAGTCGACAAACGAACGCCCAGACCAGAGGGGCGCTCATCGCGCCACCAAAAAAGAAACGCATGTTTGAAGAAAAAAAAAAGCGCAAACCACTGAGCGCCGAAAGTTCGAGCACGAGGAGCTTAACATTAGGTCGGAACTCGATAGGAGAGCAAGAAAAACTCTGGTGGCTACATTCGCGCGTGAAGACGAGGAAGAGGATGGCAAATAAAAAAAAAAAGGCAGTAGGTTTCTCCAAGAGAAATGCCGCCCAGACGCCGAAGGGGTAGTTCAAAGGGTGAATTTTCAACCTGCTTGCTAGGGGGAATGGTCACCGTCGCCAACGGGAAGATGAGGTGCGGGGAAAAGGAGAGCGCAGGGGAGAGTCTAAAAAGAGCGAAAGTTTGTATAATCGTGACCTAATTGAAGCATTCCACGCCAAAAAGGGGAGTGGCGTCAATCCTGGCGCAGAGAAATGCCGCTCAGGCTGGTAGAGAATGTGAAGGCAAATAAAGGACTCACTATATCGCGCATTCGCAACATTAATGTTGAATCTCAGGAGATTAAAGGGGAGATAGGGCTCGAAACTGACGAGCGACAAGATAGAAAGAAACTTAATTGTTGAGGGGAAAACATCGCACAAGGCCGAGCGTCGGGGGTGAGGCATTCACAAAGTTTGCGCACCTTTCACGAACACTGACTATCCCAAGGCACGTCTCTCTCTTACAGGACCGCAGGCAGAGCGGACCGCAGGAAAAAGAAGCACTCGCAGGACTTGTAGACGGAAAAAAACCGAACGTACCATCGACATGCTAGGACAACCAAACTACAAAACAAGGGGGGATAAATGCAGGTCGAGTGACTGAGAGAAACCTGATGTCCAAACGGCGGGGGGGATGGCTACGCTAACTAAACCAAAACTTGGGAAAACGACTTTGGTCCATCGAATCCTCGTGCCTGTGACGTTGCTGGATCATGTCGACGGGTGACGGAGTTTGGACGAGAACAGACGTGTTGTAGTTCAAAGACTGTGTTGGTCAGAGTATCAGGCAAATGAGTGCGGTGGGGGGAGGGAGAGGAATCACAGCAGGGGTATGGGTTGTCGCACTCGACGTCTAGGGGGTGTCATCAACCCAGAACACAGCACTTCCATTTTCCGCCTAAGGGGGGGCGTTGTCGGAGACGCGAAAGGGGGGAAGCCATGCACGGCACAAAAAGGCCAAGCGAGAATGGACCCGATAAAAAGGCGCGAGACCCCACAATTTCATGGGCAGGGTCAGCCTCCTACCGGGCACGTCCTCATGGAGGGGGAGATCAAACTCAAACGTCGTGAGATCAGCTCAATGGGGAGGGAGAAAGGAAAAACCATGTGACATGTTTACTCAAAAAGCCTGGAAGAACAGATAAAGAAGAGCCTAACCTGGATCGTGTCTCGAAGGAAGAGTCAAAAAAATACGGCGTACGAAGGGCATACAAGAAAAATCGGCAGTGTCACGCCTTTATCCGAACACAAAACGAGTTGGGATTAAAAAAACATAGGTTTTCGGAAAGGGAACGCGGCTCTGTGTGGGGAAGAGGACCGCAAAAACCGACGAACACACCCCCACCCAACACCACCCCACCCCAAAACTGCCCACTAGGAACAAGGGAAAGATTCAAAAGTTTCCGGTCACGTTCAAACGGGGACAAGCATCGTAAAAAAAAAAAAAAAAAAAAACAAAGAGCACGATGGCATCTGTGCGCATACACGGAAAAGATACTGCAGGCGTGCTCAAAAGGGGGAGATAGGTCAAGCTGCCTAACTTCTGTACGCGCAGATACCTTCGGCCATTTTACGTCCGTGGCGAGGAAGGCATCAAAAACCCACTGCAAACAAAAAAGGACGTTCCGACACGCAAACCTTGACGCAGCACCGATTTGCCGGCGAATAAACCTTCGTCGGGCGAGAAGAGACCTAGAAAAGAAAAAGAGGCCGAGCGAAAGGATAAACAGGTTAATTCTACTTGCGCATGTCCTAATTGAAATTCAACCGGGTTCGTCATTTGAAAAAAGATTTCTGTGAGCGATATGCCAAGCGGTGCGGGGAAAGCGCCGGGGGACGGCGGAGAACCCGATAACGGCGACACAACCGCAGTAGAAAAAGGTGACGGCTTTCAGGAAGATTATAAGGGGACCTCGAGTCCAAATCCTATCGGGAAAAAAAGTGGGGTGGGGCAAGAAATTTCGGCACACGGGAGTGAAAGAGGAGCGACGAAACTCAGCGCGAAATCAAAAGTGGTCGACAGAGCAAGATTTAAAACCGCAGGGGCTGGATCAACGCTATTCACGTCCGCACCAAAATGAAGGAGGGAAGAGGATGCAGTCAAGCAGCGCGAGGTCTCAGGACTACGGAAGCCTCGCTCAATCGGGAGCTAAAAGATAACGAAGGAGTTGAATTAAGCCAAAAGAGCCCTAGCTAGACGTCTACTGAGTCCTGAAAATCATGCAATTAGATCAAATCGGGAAGAAAAAAAAAAGAGGATCTAGCTCCTATCTGGCCGAATGGATGGTGTTCCCACTTTAAGAGAAGGAGGGAGCTCGACGCTTCAAGAGAAAGCGAAAATCAACTGATCCGAAGAAGAAGAGGGGGGGCAAAATCGCCGCAACAAAACAAAGGTAGAAGGCACACTCTGACTGTTATGTTGCCTCATGTAGTTCATCATTGGAGAAAAGAAGCGCAACCATTGGGAACGTTCACCGGAACAAAGCATTCGTTCGTTCGATAGAAGGAGCAAGGGGAGTCGAGTTAGAGTGAGTGATGGTGATCGGAATGAACCGACTGAGTGAACAAGGTAATCCGTCGCAAAGGACACTTCTCCGAGTACGGAAAGAGGTCGAGTAAGGTCATGCGAAGCGGGAAAGGGTTGCTGTAAAACGTTAAGACGAGAGGAGAAACGCGAAGTTAGTAGAGCATAGGCCTGCAAGTGAATCGTGACGAAGTAGAGGGCTACGAATCGCTGTTCTCTCTCGTCTAAATAAAGGCTGAAAAGGGCGGAGTGGAGTGATTCAAGCCTGATTTGAGTTGAGATTCAGGATAAACTGGAAAGAAGGTGAAGAAGTAGGCCCCTGAGCAACGTCAAAACCAAACCATGAGCTCAACTGTTTCATCTTATTGAGGACGCCGATGGCGTTTGTAATTCATAGAATGTCTAATCGAAAGTGAGAATGGGTTGGAAATCACGGGGAGCGAGGGAGAAGGGACCGTCAGGCACAATCTCCAGGAAACATCCGCAAGAAAATCAGGAACGAAGAAAAGGGGCGGGAGAAAAGAGAGGGAACTGCCAGGAGTAAAAGACGGGTTCTCTGGAGGAAGGCTCGCTGGCGACCCCCAGGGGGGAGAAGTTACGACTCTCCTTTTCTCAAAGTCTCAGAGAAAAAAGGATGCTGCGGAGGGGACGGAGCGGTCTGTCCGGAACGCTGAGGATCGGAGGATATGCAGTTTGGGGATCGAGGGTGTGAAAAAGCACGGACTGAGGTAAGGTCTTTAAAAAAACTTGTGCACACGCCTTATTTATCAGGGGGGGGAGCCAGCCTGGGAAGGGGGCGTAGATGTGGAAAAGAGGGTTGATCGGGGGTGACGAAGCCAACGATTTTGGGGCGTCCGGATCTGGACTTCTTTTCAAGTAACCGTTAACTAGTAAATGGAACTTGTTGGGCTCGAAACTTAGAGAAGGGTAACGGAAAGGGCTTGAAAGAACGGGGAAGAAAACGAAGGAACCCCGGGTGACAGGGAACGACATAATAACTTTCGCAGTAAGGCTAAAAATTGCACTTGAATAACCGCTAGATGCAAAGGAAAAGAAGCATTATGGATCCGCGCTTCAAACGCGTGAGGCTGAGAGAAAGGGGGGGGGGGAAGGCTAGGAAAATTGAGCAGATGTGCACGCTGGTGGGTGGAAAAAAACGAAAGAAAGAGCGTCATTAGTTAGGAGGCACCGAAGGAATTGTGGCTCTCGTAGAGCTGTGGGAAATCAGGGAATGACGCCGAGCCAGACCATGGGCGTCAAGCGCCGGCCGGTTGGAACAAACCTTCAGGGAAGTCGCAGACAGTCTATCTATCGGAGGTGGGGCGTCGGGTTAGCTACAAACCGAAGGAGTTTGATCCACACGGAGTCTCATCAAATAGGAGACACAAAAAAACGCACGAATTGGGCAAGGAGAAGAAATCAACTAGAGACTGACCGACACGAAACAAAAACATGTCAATAAATAACAAGTGGCTAAAGCGGCGTCGTGAGCAGTCATATTCGAGGTGTCGTGTGTGCACAAGAGTACGGGAAAAGTCATGTCGCGTTTGCAATAATGCTGAGGGGCCGTGGGGGGAGTTCTCAAAGTCTCAGCCGAGAGGAAGAACGGGGGTGGGAAGGGATCACGGTAGAAGGCGCCAGACGGATGACGATCAGTACGGCGCAAAGGAGACGTATCATCGTATCACGGGAGCCCCCAGAAAAGCCGTGATCGTGCAGCTAAGTGAAACGGTGTCGCAAAACCTTTGCGGCCGGGGGAAATGCGCAGAAACACGCTAAACTTGTTAACATACAGGAGCTGAGAGAGGGGGAACTGCGCGTCGAGAATGGAATTGAA
>Ga0179593_1275594_pt1 | contig 10372 bp, 8 predicted proteins | sample CZODoug2_1_08_16_FD_185931 | JGI IMG/M metagenome (GOLD analysis project Ga0179593, IMG submission 185931) | Vadose zone soil fungal communities from Angelo Coast Range Reserve, California, USA - CZODoug2_1_08_16fungal (PacBio error correction) | ecosystem: Environmental > Terrestrial > Soil >...
CACACGAGAGCCACTCACGATCATCACCGACAACGTGGGTATTCCCCGGAAAGCCCCCGGAAATAAATGGGGGGGGGAACTTCCCCAGGGGGAAAACAAAGGATGGGGCGCGTCAAACAGTGCTGGGACAACAAAAAGAAATCCCTAAGGTGAGGACCATGGATTACCGGAAAAATATCTTTGTGGAAGAAGCAAGGTGACGCAAACTTTTCGTTCCAAGGCAACGGTTGCCAGTAAAAAAGCACCGGAGGCCGAAACAAAAAAGTTTAGGGTATACTTCAGGGGGCTTTCGAAGAAGTCAACAAAGGAATCAAAGAAGTGAAGCTCGTTCCTGATCCTGACAACGCAGGGGCAAAACGGTGCTCGCAGGTGTGGAAGTAAAGGGAGTGGGCGTGGAAGGCTGCCTTGGGGGGAAGAGACAGAACCCTAGGTACGCCGATAGATGTGACAACTGGAAGCGGACAGAGCTTAAAGCAATGGGAAGGGAGAAGAAACCGGACACACCAATAAGTATCGTCTACTAACAGAAACATCGACGACACAGTGGTGACAAGCTCCGGAAAAGCCTCTCAAAGAAAAAAAAAACCACAAAACATCAAGGGGGGGAAACCGAATATAGAGCGATAGGGTACGTTTCGGTGTCAAGATTGAGAAGCAAGAGCCATATCCAGAAAAACCGCGAAGTTGGGGCGATCAGATCGACGGCCGAAGTTGAAGTGAAGACCGGAGAGCCCTGAAAAAGGAGATAAGACTGGCCGAGGGCAGACCCTGGGTAGCGCAGGAGAACTTCTCGACGCGGAGGACATAGACCGGTCCGTGGCACGGGGTGGAGAAGGAAAGGTGACCGCAAACGCGAAAACCGCAGGATTAAAAATGATGCCCTCGCTACCAAAGGAACTGGGCCAAGGCGGTGACTAGGGCCAAAGGAGGAACATACCTGCATTTCTCAAAGGAAAAAAGGGAGGGTTGTAAAGTACCTTCCCTCAGCGCGCGCTCACCAATGAGCCAACCCGAAGACGCGGCTCAGACGGACGCCAACTGGCCATGAAAAGAGAAAATGCCGGACTTTCGAGTCGGAAGACGGAGAAGAGGAGGCCGGTCACAAAACGCGGATGTGATGACAGCAACCGATGGGGGTAGGCAGAGGGAAAAAAACCTAGGAGGGAATGTCAAAGCTTGAGATTTAACGTCGATTGATGGGTAATAATTGCAACCAAAACGAAGGTCCGAGGTTAATAACACGAGGGGGCCGAATAAAAAATGCATCTCACAAAGCTTTGTTAGGGAAGAGAAAGGGAAGGAATGGAAAAAATCGACCTAAGGGGGGATTGGGCAAGAGAACTCGACGAAGGAGGGTAGACTGGGTCCGGACTTTCCGTGGAGAGTACTGGCTGATCGACAGCAGAGAAACTGTGGCCTTCCAAACTGTTTTGGGCCAAATCATGCGCCTCTCACGCGACAGGGAAAACCGCTAGCAGTTGAAAGCGAAGGGAAAATAGATACACGAGAACGGGACCAAGTGAAAACCGGTAGTGGACGGGGGAAACTAACAGAGGGGGGGGGAAGCGGCCGCGTTTGTCACCTGGGGACTGGCTCGTCGAAATCGGAGGGGAAGACGAGTAAAGGCGAAAAACCAAGAAATTCGACAGGCGGGGGAACTGATAGGGGGCCCTGATGGGCAACGATCGGCCGCGAGGGGGGAGGGGGAACAGCCAGATTTCAACACAGGGGAATTCTGACAGGGCCTGGGGGTCTTACGAAAAACCTGCGACTGTGGGGTTTGTATTCTGAAAAGCGGAGTGAGAGGGACGATTGAGGATAAATCAAGTGACGGTCGAGCGCAGGGGTGATGAGGGCGGCGGAGGGTGATTTTCAGGCCGATCCATCGAGCAAAGGCAAGTTTGATTACACATAGGCGAAGGAGATCATTCCGAAATCCTTTGAAGGACTTTCACGAACGCGTGCGTCTATTTAATCGAGAGAATCCTATCTGAAGAGAAAAAAGAAAAATTGCTAGTGTGAGGATGAAAACTACCGACGCAGAGGGAGATGAATCAAACATGTTATAGGGGGGAGTTCTGGTCTCAGAAAATGGGGGTGTAGCAGTGGTGATTATTACTGAAAACATTCAGGGAAAGAGGCTCCATACCCCCGGACGGGGCGGCACGGATTTACGTCCAGCTCACGTGCGTGAAGTACTGCCTCGTTGGGATGCAGGCATTCAAATTTGGGGGAGAGGAGGAGGAACGATAGACGGGCGAGACAAAGGGAGCTCGAACAAAACTCTGAGTGTAAGGAGAGGAATAACGTAAAAAAAAGCCCAGGAGAATAAGTACCATATCACCACGGATTCCGATATACATCGATCACAAAGAATGAAGGCACGCGACGGGGACAAAAACTGTACGTGAACATGGACACCTAGGTGGAAACGAGAATTACCGAGGTCGCCGGAGATACACTCAGGAAGTGTGACAAAAAATCCGTAGAAACAAGAATCAGCGAAAGGTTTGCTAAATGGAGAAGAACGAAAACCGAAAAAGCAGGGAGGGGGTGGTTACAGTGACTATTTAATCCGATTCGATCAGGAATAATCCCTTGGCTGGGGGGTCCAAAAGGGAAAAAAGGAAGGGCTCCAAGGTCTGCATGTGATAACGGTCGAACTAAGTCGGAAAGTCAACTGTCGTTGGGGTGGAGGGGGGAAAGGAAAGACAAAGCGGACCTCTTTCAGGCGAAGCCAAAAGAGAAGCCGACCCGGATTTTATATTAAGGACTAAACAAGGGAAAAGAAGCAAAATAACGGTCGCAAGGATTTGAGAACGACAAGCATGCTCCAACACCAGTCAACCCAGGGGAAATATGGATCGCGATTCCCAAAAGAGCTGACGGGTCATGTTGGGTCCAAATGAAATTGACAACATCAAAAAGGGTGTCATCCTCGTGAAGGAAGTTGGGAGCCGCTGAAAAATGCGGAAAGCAGTCTGGAGTGAAAAGAAGAGATTCGGACACAGCCGGGAGGCCACTCCGGTAGGCATGCGATCGTATGGGACCGTCTGGGAGTGAGAGTCAGAAAACCTACGGGAAAGAGTAGGGGGATGTAACGTCTGCGCCGTCGTGCGGGAAACAAAATGCCGAATAGAACACTCGCCCAATATTGGGAAGGGAAAATGGGAGGAACGGCACGAAGAGCAGCAGCTCAATGTAGCCTCCTAAAAGAATAGCCCACGGAGGGCCATTACTGGACACAGAAGAGCTACGAGAAGTTCGCTGCACCATCCAAGGGAAAGGAGTGTAATCGCTGGAAATCCTGTCTTAGAAGAAGAAAAAAATCGGCCGGGAGCAGGAGGCAGTAGTGGAAGGCGGTTTGTGGGTAATCGAGAATCGTTGAGGGAAGACAGAGCAGGAAAATCATCAGACCCGAAGAATAAGGTTTGACCTCAGAAAGGGGGTGATTCTAAAAACGGATATCGTGAAATCACTAGGCTTGTGGTTCAACGCGGGAAACTGATGAAAGAGAGAACGAACACGTGCATTGAGCATCGAGTGACCGTCCATGAGCATCCCGAGAGTCTGGAGCGAGGTTGGGGGTATTGATAGGCGGGGGGGGGAGGCCGCACGATGATTGAGCGTAGAAAAAAAACATCCGTGTAGGGGAAAGGCGAGTCTCATATGAAAAAGGGAGCGAGTTGGCAAAGGGCCACGCTAGAGCTCGGGGAACTCGGGGCTTTGTGAGGGCAACAAGGGAGGGGCCCCGCCGAAGGGGAAGGGAAGGGAGTAGAGCGGAACCACGGGGAAAAAGGAACGGTAGGGCAACACGCTTGTATAAGTGGAGCAGTAATTCTCATAAGAAAAATGGTAGGGGAAAAACTACGTCAGGCCCTTTGGAGAGAGCCTTGTCATTGGAATGGATATCTTCAAGGCTGAGGGACATGGCTCAAGTAGAGGGGGAGAAACATCGAAGGAGGCTTCGTAAACGGGAGGGATCTGCTCTGAGACGGCACATCAATCATGACAACAGAAAACGAGGAGCTAGCGCAGAAGTTACCAAATATTTGGAACGGGGACCAGGGGACTAGATAAAACAGGTAGAGGAAGACAAAAAATTGGGTTGAGAGGGAAGTAGGTGCCCTGGGTAATAGGAGGGTGGTGTTCTCACGGGCTCCAGGGGATGCAGTGAAAAGCAGGGGAAAGTGAAGGGGGGATCAGCGAAAGAAAACGGCGAGGACGACTCGGGGGTTGCCTGCTTCCAGACGAAGGTGAAGTACACAACAAGGGGGACGAATACTGACACAAAAAATGATAGACAAACATGATTGAGGCAAGAGTTGGGAGCTTATGAGAGGCTGGAAATAAAAGGTGGAGTAGATGGCACGACGAATGAAAGGTTTGGGGGGGGCGCCCGCGGAGGGGAACTGTTGGGCTTGCAAAAGTGAACGGTGAAGAAGAGAAAGGAGAAAAGAAGAAAAAAACAAATTCACTGTCGGTAAACAAGGGATCACAAAAAAAAAAATGAACAAAAAAGCTAGGAGAAAAAAAAACCGACGTACACGCCAGGGCGCAAACAAGGATTACTGACGTTGCTTGTTCAGTCAGGAAGAGAATGATTGGGGGTACAGGTTCATGGCCAAAGCCAAAGGAAGGGAAAAGAAGGTGGGGGTCGTGCTGATCGTAAAGATGGACTGGCTGGGGTACAGCAGGTCTCAGATCTCGAAATCCACAACGGAGAGAAAAAAAAAAAAAGAAAGTCAACCGAGAACCACTGCATGTACCAAGAAAGGCGGGAAGAGCATCACAAGGATAATCAAATGCAGGATCGCGGGAAAAGGGAGGAAGACTGTAAAACAAAGTGACCGATTGTGACCTCCTTCGTCGAAAAAAACAGTGGGAATGGAAAAAAGAACCCCGTAAAGAGGGACGGGTGAGGATCTTTATGAATACGGCGAGGCGGCTGGTGTGATCCCGTGAGCCACCCTGGAGATCCACACTTGAAAGAAAAAGACAAAAAGCGGCCTTCTTGAAAAAGGAAACCTCAAGAGGGGCAGGTACCTTCTCCGCTGAAAACAAGGCTAGAAAAAAAAGTGCCGGAGACCGATCCCAACTCTTGGAATATAAGGGGTGGCTCCAGGGTGCGTCAGGGGATGGGGGAGATCCGCTGGTTCTTAGGTAGAAAAACGGAATGGGGGAAGAAGAAAGAAGGCAGGAGGAAGATCAAAAATATAGAGAGCACGAAATAAAAACCGAAGAGGGGCATCACAAGGGCATGAGACACTACCGAATAACAGGGATAGATTAGACTACTACAGGAATCGCCACCCACAGGGGTTTCGGAGGAAGAAGAATGGCCTCAAAAGAGTATAACAACAATCCTCGGGGGGCAACGAATATCTGAAATCATAGGGCTGGGGGGGGGAAAACATGGGAGTGATGTGCCCTCATAGCCAGATAAAAAAGAGGCGGAGAAAGACGCCGGGAAGAGTTGCGATGTTGGTATCACTGCGGGTCCTTGAAAAAGAAGTCGACCACTGGGTAAGGGATCCCGGAAAAACACAGCAAATCACCGTCAGGGGGGCCGTAAACGCCCATATGACTGAAGGGGAAAACGCCTGTAAAAAAGAACTTCTAGCACGAGCCTGACGAAAATACCGTAAAACTTAAAAAATTGGGGGGAAAAAGCAAGATCCGGGGAAACATACCTGCGAACAAGGGAAGAGGACGTGAAATCGGACCCTTAGACTTGAAAGACAAGGAACTGCAAACGAGGGCGGAGGGCAGAAAAAGAGGAAACCATGGAAATCTGTAAGAGCTTGAGGCCACCGCAAATGGGGTTGTGTTGAAACTCAATCAATCATGAAGTGAAACCAAAAGAAGCCCGCTCATTCAAAATCACTAAGGCTCCAAGAGGGGACTCAGAACCGACGAAGAACAAATGCCGTGTAGGGGGCAAATTGAGACTAAGCGCATCCATTTCAAAAAAACCGTGGAATACGGACCGGTCGGAGGAGGGACAAACCAAATAAGATAAAAATTAGAGTAGAAACAACAGGATTGGGCAATTTAACCCGCTTGGAGAATCTTGTAGCAGGTTCTTTTAGGGGCATGCGCAACGAGCAAACAACCGAGGAAGAAAAAAAACCGCCGTACAAAAAAAAGTGAAAAACCGCATCTCCAAATTTAAGAAGAGAAGAATTCGAAGAGAAGTAACCGGACATTTGGACGGAACCTTGGGTTGGGAAAAAACTCTCAGGCGGGAAAAACGGGGGGTCACGGGATACTGGACAAGACGTTGGATAATAGGAGGGAGGAGAAAGAAAAGGCGAAGTGCTGAATGGCAGTGGAAGAAGCGTGTGGAACGGCCATAAAAGGAAAGAGTGGGGCTCAGAACTAGCGGGCATGAACGCATAGCCGGAAGAGCAAGCCGTGGGGGGCCTAGAGTGGTGATGGACGGCAAAACCCCGTATCAAAAAAAAAAAACCGGTATTGGGACGATGCCTAATCCTTAGATGCCGCGGAAGGATTGGGACGACATCATCGGATCGGCCGAGGGGGGAACCGAAGTGGAAGGTCGTAAAGGGGCAAAGACGAACCACTGCTGGAGACAGATGAGGTGACCCGGAAGCAACCGAAAATTCGGGCATATGGGGGGGGGGAATCGATAATCCAGGGACAAAACACTTTTTTGGGATGGGGAAATTAGTTAGCAAGGGGTTTCTTCTACCCTTTGAGAAAGGGGTTTGTTGGTCTAAGCGGGAGGAGGTTACACAGGGGGGAATGGGACATCACTGGAAAAAAAGGTCAGGAGAACTGGGACGGGGGGCGCTGAAAGACGAAGAGTTGATGGGGGACCTTTCACGAGGAATCGAGTCAACGACTTGATTTCACAGGAGGAAGGCGAGGAGAAATGAGACTAAAAAGACTGGCAGGTGGAACCGGAACTGACGATACACGGATTGAAGAGCTTACCTCAAGGGGCGGGAAATGAGAGGGGATAAAAAATAATAGAAGGGGCGACTTTTAGACACGGGTGAGCTTCGGTATAAAAAAACCTCGCTGGGGGGGGTGTTGGTATAAACCAGGCTCGAGTTGCCTCCCGTCATCGCCAAGTCTGGGAGCGCCGGTAAAACCCTCTTTGCAGAGGTCCCGGCCAAGGCCCTCCTGTGGACGCTTCCATCTAAGGAGGGGTGCGAATGTATAGGGTAAATCAAGTCCTCGGAGTGGGTTTCAGGCGATTGATGGGTGGCTTCAGAGGGGTAGTGGCCGGTGGGGAGCTGATGACGTGGGGGTGTAACTAAGGGGAATCAAGGGGTAGAGGGAGGAGACCAGGTGAAGGGCAGCATAGGGGAGAAGAGGTGGGCGGAGGACGTTGACTTCGTGGCTGGGATTGTCGAAAGGAAGGGGCGGAATCGGAAGCTGGTCCGTCCGGGACAGAGGGAGATGAGTCAGGAGGCAGGGGGCTTGGCAAGGGGATCGAACGGAGTGAGGGTGGACAACTAAGGTCAGGGGGGAAAATGAAGCGGGGGGAACTCTCTGGTACATGGTGACAGGTGGGGGAACCTTGAGAATGGAGGGCGCATGTGACCCGGTGTGAGGTGGGCTAGCTGGGCCAACTCAGGGGGATGAGGGGGCGTGAGAAGCCTTACGCTGTACGGAAGTGGGAGAGGGTAGGTCCTGCTGTACCCTTTACTGGGTCAAATTTGTGCCAAAACTTGAATGGAGAGCCAGGGCCGGGTCGTGGGGGGGAGAGCGAGGAGTCTCGACGGGCAGTCCAAGGACAAGGGGCAGGAGCGGCACATCCCCGTCCGAAGGCCTCCTTCGGGCTTGTCTGATTACGAACACAAACTATAAGCGGTGCTTACCTGAGTTATCCCTGGCAGAGTTGGCTAGAAAAGGAGGGTAAGCAGAGGCTACAATTCTTGTGTTTGACAACTGCATACTCAAGGCGAAGTTTCCAAAAGACATCAAGTAGGCGGGGGTTCTGGATAAAAAGTAAGTTTGATCTGTACGGAATCTATTCTAATCGGAAGCGAAGGCACGTTCGTGAGGGGCACCGGCAAGGATGGCGGAAGGGCTCGTGGCTCGAGGAACGATCAGGGGAAAGAAACATCTGGAGGGGGGGTTACTCTATGGATCTTGTCAAAAGGACATCACACCCAAAAACGGCGAAAGGTAAGGCTGACAAAAAGACGCTGCTCTTACAATCCCCGGTGATCGTCATCTGCCATTGACGTAAAACAAGACAACTCGTCGTTCAGAGGGAAACACAGTCACACTTCGCAAGGGGGTTTGCGAAAAAGAGAAAAAAAGCGAACCCGCCTTCTTCTCGATCTGCCAAGCTGGCAACCAAGGAGACGATTTTTCACCGTACTGAAACATGAAAAGACAAAACTGCAGGCCAAGGGAACCTTGTCCCTGGAAAGTGTAAAACTACAAGTGTCGCGAGTAGAAGCACGGGTGTTCGCGTGAAAAAGGTAAAAGACGCGGGTAGCTAAGGATTTTGAATAAAAAGAAATATCAGGGGGAACACCTTGGGAAAAGATACGGGTCATAGCGACCCGGAAAAATAGACTTCTGGGAAAGGGGAGAGGAGGAAAGATCCTTGGAGGGGTGACGTGAGATATGAAAGTTCTATGAAGGGCATTCGATAGGGATAGCAAATTAGCGAAGGGGAGTTGCTTAAAAAGACTTCTTTTCAAAATAAATAAGCAATGTGATCACGGGGTAGCCTCCACAAAACCTATCAAACCATGGACAGTATTGAAAAAGTCGACAGCGCAGGAAGGTCGTGCCAAAAAAAGAAGGGTCGGGGTAAAGCGCTCGAGGAAAGAATGTAGGCTCTAAAAAATCTTCAGTAGATGTTTTCAAATTGGTAAGAGGTTTGGGGGTTAGGTATCAAAGAAATCTGGGAGAGCTTAAGGAACACCAAGCCAATAAAACCCGAATCCAAAAAAAGAGTGAGGGATCCGCAATGGGGGATTCGAAACCCACTATCCGAATCAGGCGGTTATGGGTCCTCTGGAGGTCATTAAAAATTCGGAACGGTCTTAAAGAGCATAGCAGACCTCAGAACGCTGCAAAGGGGGGAAAACGTGCTCCCTGAGCCTACTGGGGGAGAAACTCTGAAGGAGTGGCATTTGCTATGGAAGCGAAAAGAAAGGGGGCGGCGCGGAGGATGAGGACAGGGAGACAAAACCCATCCTGGCGGTGGGGGCAGGAGACGGACCATGGAGGGGGTCGTGGTTGTAACCTTAGAACGCACGTATGGAAAAAAATTCAAACGGGGCTCAAGTCAAATCTCCGTGTCAGGCGATGGCAAAAGAGGTACAGGCGGGGGGGTTCGGAAGGATAGGAAAGATATAAAAAAAGCGGGAAAAAAGGAAAAGTGACTGTATGTGAAAGTGACATTGGGACTAGAAAATTTAGAAATGAGTTCAGAATCTATGGTAGTTGACCAAATCGGGAAAGCGACGGTGGAAAGACCGTGCTTCAAAAAAACAAAAATGAGAGTATTCACGTCGAATGACGTCCGGAATGTCAAACAGTGTGGAGAACATAACCCGAAGGGAGGCTCTTCTCCTGGGAAAATGCTTACGGGCCATATTGGGCGCGGCAAGTCCGCTCTGGGATGCCCGAAACACCGCTGGGATCTAGAGACGAGAGATTCTGGTTCCTAGAGATTTCGCTTGAAAAGAGTTTGGTTCGGGTTTCCATCATCTTCGTTAGGGGAAGGGGTGAAGCCGAGATTCCAGACCAGGCTCCCCAACCGTTTTGGGGACTAGATCCTTTCTGGAGATGGAGGATAGGGAAGGTTTGTGGGTAGGTTTTCTCCAAGCGACCTCAAGGGGAGGGGGACATTCTACTCTGGATGGACTCATGATAGATACTGAGGGGAGGGGAGGACATATTTTGTCACTTCCATCCATCAGAGGGGAGGTCAAAACAGTCAGAAAAAGCGAAATCCACAGGAAAGGAGCCAATTGAAAGAAAAAAACACAGGTTAGGCAAAGAAAAAGTCATATCGGAAAGCGAATCGGAATTCTAGCATGAAGGTAGGCGAAAGGGTTACCACACAGTGAAAAAGTTTGTTCATCGGAATCAGCTGGATGGTGGGGAGCTTGTATTTGCCCAGGTTGCAGGAAAGCCAGGGGTGGGAGAAAGGGTACAACGGAGGGAAACAATGAGATGCGCTAGGCAGACGGGGCCACCGGAAGGTAAGTAGGGTTTCAGGAGGTTATGACGAAGTAATCCGGTGGGGGGAAGGGACATGGGGCAAGCAAACGGGGCGGCGAGGAGCAGGCTACCCTCCGTTTGGGTGCAGGGGATACGTGAAGAGGGGGTGGTGGTCTGGGCACGAAGGTGGGGAAAGAGAAAAGAAGGG
>Ga0179593_1307492_pt1 | contig 10372 bp, 7 predicted proteins | sample CZODoug2_1_08_16_FD_185931 | JGI IMG/M metagenome (GOLD analysis project Ga0179593, IMG submission 185931) | Vadose zone soil fungal communities from Angelo Coast Range Reserve, California, USA - CZODoug2_1_08_16fungal (PacBio error correction) | ecosystem: Environmental > Terrestrial > Soil >...
AGGGGGGAGAGGACGAGGAAGAGGGATGGGAGCTGAAGCACCGATCAGGGGAAATCGAAGGACTTGTTCCGGTCTAACTTCTACAAGCTAAAAAGGAAGGGGAAGGAAAAAGGTTTAGGGACTGTTCCGTCAATTTAGGGGGTCGGGGGACGGGGGGAAAGGTGAAAGGAATGACCGAAGAGTCGAGAAGGCTTACTTGAAGTCTGCTAGCAGCAGACTCGACTGTTAGCGGCCGTGAATCGGAGGGAAGAAAAAGGGCAACGGCGTTCAACTGCTCAAGCTGCACTGTTCTTGAACCAGGGAAGGGGAGGCCGTAAGAGCGTAGGAGGTAGCGGGTCGGTACCTCTTCCTGGTGGTCCGTTGAGAAAAAAAAAGTCTAGTTAACGCTGTTGAGGCTAATGAGCTTATTTGGACGGGAAACGACGAGGAAACGTAAGGATGGTCCAGACGGGGTCGTAGCGGCTAGAATGAGGGTCAACTTTTGCAGGGAGCCTCGCAGGATGGCTCAACCGAGGGGAAGAGGAACTACATAAAGCCCATCATAATCGTCATGCAAGACCTAGGATGATGGCGCGTCAACCAGTGGGGGGCTGTCGGTGGTGTTGACAGGGCACGGGGAAAGAGAAGCTCAGACGCTGTTCACTGGGCGTGATAAAAATCTTCAAGATCGACTTACGCAATGAAACGACGCAATAGAGTTTGGTAGAAAGCAGCCTTTTCCATTGCGAAATACTACGGAGCGAAAGTACAGATTGAGGAGTCTCCCAGGTACAAAACTTCAGAAGAAGTTTCAGTCAGAGTTTTTACGGGGAATGTCTCGTGTATTAGAGGGGGGGGGGAAGTGGCGCAGGTATAGGATTACTCGTTACGTGGGGAGATCGCTTGAATAGAAAGGCTCGAAGGAGGGAGGGAGAGCGAAGGATGGCATTCCTAACGCATCGCAATTAGGAAATCCTTCTGAGGGACCCACCCGACAAATATCGAAGCGAATTCGGCATGAACGGGTGGCGCTCGGCCGATGGGGGGGAGGAAACTCAATGGTGGGAGGAAGTTCAAAACCTGGAAACGAGAGGGATAGAACGGGGCCGTGTTCGCTCCATTTTTTTATCTGCGAATCATTCAGCAAAATGTGACGCAGGGAATCAAAATGACTTCGGGATAGATGGCGAAATGTGGGGCCTGACTTTAGGCGTTGATTATCTACATGGACGAAAATTAAGAAAGAGGGAGAGAAGGAGGTTAGGCTCAGAAAAAGCTATAATCTTGACTCTCTTGGAAATAGAATTGGGACTTATGTAGAGGAAAAGTGGAAAAGGAGATAAGCGCCGACTGGCAGGAAGACCGATAAAGATACGGGGAGGGGGGGGAAGAATGACGGATGTGCTTTCCTGGGTAAGATCAAAGTAGACAGGCAATGACACAGGAATCATACAGAGTACGAACTCGAAATCGGCTAGGAGAAGGTTCCGCGGTAATTCTCATAAGGGAGAAAGGGGGGCCTCCATCTACTTTAACTAATTTTTGGGGGGGGGGGGGAGGTTAGACGGAATCTCGTGAGAATGTCATTCTTGGCTTCCGTCGGTTTTGGGTGGCTTTGCGGGGTCAAGGAGGGGAAGGAGGCCTATCGAAGTCAATAATGAACCGCGGGGTCGAGGTGGCGTTGAGGAATAAAAGGGACACCTTCATCTGGTAGAAGGGGGGGGAAAGGGGTACATGCCGCATAACTGGGAGGTTCATCTCTTCATAAAAAAAAAAAAACGGATGAGAAAGAAATAGATTTAAGGAAGAGGTGTGACGCAGCAGGATAAAAAAAAACTTGGGGTGGACGGGTTTTATCCCACTCACCTACGCTCAAACTCTGACCGCAGGGGACTAGCAGCATTTCTCTTTGGCTACTAGACTCAAATGTCGACACCGCTGAAAGAGAGAATAAAGAAAAACAGGGGCTTCGAACCGGACTGTAGCTGAGAGTGTGGCACCTGAAAACATGGATCTTTAGAAGGCCGAACAAAGAAACGCCTTCCGGTTCGTAGGGAAGAACGGGGTCTTATTCTTCGGGAAGCAAGATTCGTGTCATCATGTCGAACGTGATCGACAAAAAGGGCAAAGCAGCAACAGATTCTTGAAACAAGAACTTAGAAGGGAAGGTCTAATTATCAGAGACTACCGCGTCTGAAGCAAAGCACCAAAACCACCACCCCAAACGGTCGCAATCCGTCGTCCGAGATGGTACAAGCGGAGACAACATTAAATTTGAAACTTCTTATAGGGGTTGTCCTTGAGCCACGGTCAAATCGCAGACAAGAGGGTAAGAGTGGATCGTGGTCGTATTCTCTTAGGAAGTCTGCGAAATGCGAAGCAAAAGGGGAGGACAAAATAGGATACTTAAAAAGGATCCCTAGAACATGTTGAAGTAGATCTCTGTATGGCGTGGGGTCTGATTAAAAGAAACAGAGAGTGGCACTAAGTTGACAGGTTCGAACCAAAGAATTATGACATGGGGACTCAACGAAAGAAGAACTCTCCTTGCACCAAATGTAAACTGTAATGGTCTATCGGTTCAAAGGGAGAGATGAAGGATTGAAACTTCTTATTCTTCTGTGAGAGAGGTAATCAAAGTAGGCATTCAAGAACGACTGGAAGGAGTAGTACGGCATAGATCCCTCTTCGAACGGAAGGCAGTGGCGGAGTCCGCGCTGAGCGCGAGAGAGAACTCGTTAATGGGACGGCGGCGTATTAAGATTTCTGAATTTGCATCTGCTAGGCGGATTGTAGCCTGGGGAGAGTGGTGAGGGGGTAGAATGGAGACGATAGGGGGTGGCGGCTCTAGGTCGTTCTGAAAGGAGGAGGCTTGCGTTTTTTCTCTTCCATATCTCACGCGGACCCCTGGGGCGGATCCCCCGCGCAGACACGACAAGTAAGCTAAAAAAGGAAGTATCATGTTGGTGTTTCTTTTTTGCTGCTGAACGTGAGGGGGAAAAAAAGGGGAGGGTCGGGTCAAAGGTACCATCATTTCTTCCTGCGACGTCAAGCTGGCTTGCTCTGGCCTGAGAAGCCAGGAAGAAACGCCTTCAGGAAAAGAGGGACCCTTCCGGATAAGGAGAGAATCTTTCGAGCCAAAAACTCGGACTTCCTTTCAGGCGTGTGAGGGAGGGGAAAGAGGAAAAGGGGATCCAGGTGACCGCTCTATCGCTCCCCTGAGAATCGGTATTAGAAATAGGAATGGGGGTAAATAAAAAACAGGTTACAATTTGCTACGCACTAAAGGGGGGGTTCAGTCCTAATTTGGCTCTGTGCAGGGCGGGAAAATTAGCAGAAGACGAAGGAAAGAGATGGGCAGATCGATCGATCGTTCGCTCGAGGAGGGAAGGATAGCCTGTGCTGACCGACAGCAACAGTAACGTACAAAGGCTGGGGTGGGGGAACTAGAAAAGGGACACCGGCGGCTTGCTCAAAAAACAAAAAACCGGGCGGAGGAACGATCGACGAGGAGGAGGTCGCAATTCGAAGAAGGGAAAGGAACACTATAGACACGAACTGAACAACTTTTAGGAGGGAGTAGGTGAGCACTTCGCGTTCACGGGATGGGCCGAGAGGGGCAGGCCGGTCAGGGTAAAAACCAAGTCTGTAAATGAAATAACAGAGCAAGGGGACTGCAACCTCTAGCAAGAAAAAAGGGATTGGGGTTGACGGTGCATAGCTGAGTTCAGTCCAAGAAATTGGCTTACCTTAGCTCCAAGGATGCCGAGGATCTGGGGGGGAAGAGGAGAGACAATAGAGGGTCTTAGGGAATATCCGAATGGCGCTCCCGGAAAAGCGCCTTGAACTCTTCGGGACATAGAAGGGGGACGTTCGTTTCCGAAAACGGGGAAAGGTGTTTAACTGTATAAATCAGGCGATGGTAGGACATACCGAGAGAGGATATCCGGGAGATTATCGGGCTAGGAGAGGGAGACGGGACCGCCTGTAAGAGAGGGACGGTTCTGAAGCCAATTTCTCAGTAGGAACCGAAGGAAATAGCTTTTGTAAAGGGGACGAGTCCGTCGTGGGCCTGAAGGGAGGAGCCACGGGTCGATTCTCTTTTCCTACACTTAGTTCTTTTTCGGAAGGGGGGGGGGGAAAAAGGAAAAAAAGTACAACTCAACGGACCAGCAGCGCATAAACGCGCCTACCTTTTTGGGACGGGGTGGGTGCTAAGTGCGACAACGATGCTGGGGACTCGTCGGAACTCTGGTTTTCCGAAACGACTACAGGAACGACTTAGACTCAGAACTGGGGGACCGCGGGCCATCTGGAAATAAAAAAGTCTCCCTAGTGAAGGCACGTCTGGGACTACTCCAAAGACATACGCGAACACCTGGTCAAGTGTGCGAAGCACATGGATAGACTCTTATTTTAATCTTGCTTCTCTCGTTGAAGAGCTCTTGGGTGTGCCGGACTGAAAGAGGGGGAGGAATCAATGGACAGAGCGGAAGACTGAAGACTTCTGACCTAAGAAAAAGACCAATCCCGGCATTCCAACCAGCGGCGGACGGTCTAAAGCGCAGTATCGAAGACTAAAAAGCTAATTTGTAACTTTTGATCTCAAGATGGAGATGACAAAAGGCATCGTCAGGGGGGGACGGGGGGAAAGCTGTAAAAAAGCCAAAGATAAAACGAGAGGGCTAGAACGACAAAGACATTGAGCTCTGCGTCTGGCTCCTTCACAGCTGTAGGTCAAAAGGTTTAGCAAAAAGGGAGTAGGCCGTATTGGTAGAGGACAAAAAAATGCTGTGAGACCGCAAATAACCGAGGAGCGACCGACGCTATCGAGGACGCCTAGTTACAACGTTCTTGCGAAAGGCGGGTAGCGGCTCGGAAACGGTTCAAAACTTTCAATGGTGAATCGAATTTAGCAGGGAATGAGGTAATCGCTGCCAAAACGGAGGAGAATCAAGCGCGGTAAGCTACCTGGAAGGGCGGTTTTTTTAAAAAGGAGGGAAAAATGGTGTCAAAATGACGTTGAGAACCACTGATACTGATAGAAAAAAGAGTCGCCGAAACTTACTTCCCTAAGAGGGACAAAGGTAAGTTATGTCGGGGGAGCGGCCGTCAATTAAAAAGTCTTTGCGAGACACCCACGAATGAGCAATGTAAGGGCGGAAAATTTTAACAGGGGGGGGATACGATTTCCGGTCAGGGGTAGGCGTTAAGACGAACGCAGGGCGGTGGTTGGTTGCTATTTGGGATCCGTAGTCACATCTTCTTGGCCAGGAAAAAAGGAGTTTGAGAGGGGGTCTTGCGAGAAAAAAAAGGGCATGCACTTCACTCGGCGATCAAAAGAAACCTGGTAAAAAAAAAGGAAAGGGGCGAATTGACGAGCAACAAAAAACACGAGGGGGAGGGGAAAAAAGAGAATAGGAAGAAAAAAGGTTTGTCTACTTCATTTCTCTCTTTTTCTGGGAGGAGTTATAAAACCGCCCTCGAACGTAATCCGAAAGAGGTCTTCTGTGCAAGGGCCGTCGCGTGTCCGCCGTAAGAAGAAAAAGACACCACCTACAAGGAAAGAGCTGGACACAGAAATAAATGCAAAAGGGCGCATATGACCGTTCAGTATTTTCGTGCAGCTACATGTAGCAATTTATGAAGAAGTAGAAGCAAAAGCTAACCTAAAAAACTTCGCATGAACCCTCTGGGGAGGGAGTGCGGCGGACTAGTAGAAAAGTCTCTTTCAGTCATCGGGGAACACTAAGGAGCAAACGAGAAGTCCACACAAATCCACGCGGAAAGTATATCGAAGAGCTCAGAGAAGGGGGCGGGGGGGGGGGGCAGCTCGTTACGAGAAGAAACAAGGTGGTCATGAAAGGGGCCGCTTCTACGGGAAAAAGGCAATGTCTGACTCTAAACTAGAGAGATAAAGCAAATTAAGTGGGCAAGGTTCGGAAGCGTCGAAGAAAGATGAAAACAACACGGAAGAGCAAAGTCCAAAAAAATCACCGCCAAGAGGCCGGAGAACGCCGGGTTGGGAAAGAGAAGGAAGATGCCGGGCAGGAAGAGGAGAGGGTGATTAAGATAAACTTGAAGGTGGAACTGGAAAGGGATACAGAGAACCTGTGAGAGAAGTCGGAAAAGCGCGCAAAGGTCCAGGGTTGTGAATCTGTCGTATTCTATGCTGCGTTTGTGGGGGTGGGTTGCGGGGGAGCCAAGCGCGGAAGATCTAAAAGCTTCGGGGGGTCTGCGATAAATTCGAAGCCAAACGGATCTCCAGAAAAACGGCGAGCAAAACTTCTTAATGATAGACTGACCACTCAGGTCGTCCAGCGACGGAAAGTGGAAGTAGAGTTCTATTCATCTAAGCTTTGCTTGCAGGGAGGCAAAAGTTCCGGGAAATTAGAGGAAGGACTGGGGTACTGAATTTAGGCTCGTCTTCTTGTAACGCTATGGAAAAATTGGCAGGGTAATCGGCAGAACCTGTACAGAGAGAAAAGTAAAAGTTGGTTCCACGTAAGGATTGGCTAAGTGAAGGCGGCGTAGTGTGGTGAGACGTTCGGTGACAGAAGGGGCATGAAAGGGACCAAAGTACTTTCCTAACAAGGGCAAAAACCACTGTCACAGTAGGGAAAGTCATTATTCACTAGGTCATATGACGCGTCAAAACTGGAGGGGAAAAAAAAAAAAAAAAAAAATCTTTCTTTTCTAAGCATGTTCGGCAATAAAAAGAGAAGGCCAACCATGTCTTCTCCCGGCAACCCAACGCACGCAATACCTCGCACAACGGGGGGAACAGGGTCCCTACTTCAAGTCAATTGGCGGCGAAAACATCAGGGGGGAAAGAGAAGAGCTCTAACCTAGGGGATGTAAACGGCGCACGCTTTTGAGAATACGAAATGGGGGGGGGGGGGGAGGGCATCCTTCTTCAGCACGGTGCGGTCTGTCCGCTACCAAAAGATCTACAAGGCTCTCTGTGCGTCAGAAAGGGCCTGGGGGGGAGCAACGTGGAAAGGATGGGAAGCCAAAGGTCAAGGGGGAAATGGTCGTCTCTCGTCCTCTCCGGAGAACCCATTTTTACTACATTCTAGAAGACGAAAGTACCGATAGGTTCTCTTAGGGAGAGGATAACTTGCATTGGGTTCTAGGTGAAAGTTCATGCATGCAAAGGGGTGGGGGGGGGGGCGGCTTCGCACACGGCACTCCCGGGGGTGGTCGGGTTGAGTAGGGAGTTCAAGGGAAATCACGGGAAGACAGGATAGGAAAAACGTCTCTCAGGAGGCCCATCTGCTCGAATACAATCAAAAGAGGAAAGAAGAATAAACCTTCGGATCGCACGATGGAGACAGGCATGCCAAACGAGATCAACAACGGGAAGCGCAACATCGACATCTGACCAACAAGCCCGGCATCGAAGGGGAAAGGTCAGTGTGAGACTGAAACACTTTCGCGGGAAGAGGTGGAAGTAGCAAGACGGCGATCGTTAGATAAAACTCTATAGAGTATTTCTTCAAGGAAAAGGGCTCTCCCAGGGGGGGGGTATGGAGCTTCCGTGGGGTGACTCCTGCTTTCCGAAAAGGGAAAGAAAATGTGGAAAGATACTGCAAGGCATTACAGTGCTGGTAGGACAGAAAGTGAGCTCTGATCGGGATCTTATTATATTCTTCCTGCTGATCCTGCTTTGACCGAAGGAACCTCACAGTCGCGTTCCTCTGAGGGTAGAGGCCCTTTCTCTGCGTTGAGCTGAGAAGGGGAAAAGGTCCTTAGGGGGAAAGGGGGGGCGGCGCGTGGGAGGAGCGGAAAAGTTGCCCACCGGTATGAGAAGAGACAACAAACTCGAAAAAAGAAAAGAACGCAAAATCGGATCCTGGGCGCGTCACTAAAGGGAGCTGATGGGCTTCTGGGAACCAAAAAAAGGTCTCTGAGGAATAGGAGGGGAGGCCGAGAAAAACCGACAGAAAGAAAGACATGACGCCAAATCCTAAAAAAGTGCCCGCAAAGAAGGGACTAAAGAACCGCGCCTGAGGGGGCGAAGCCTCATCCAAGTCAGGCCCGAAAATGGGAATTACTTCCGGTGACGCACCCGGTGACGCAGTTTAGGTAACGGGAGTAAAAGGGTTTTCGAGCGGGGGCCTGGCTGGCGGAGGTGCCGGGGGGTATCTAAAAATTTCAAAAAGGGGGAAAAATCCTTACGAGCAGAGGCCGCTCGGTATCGCGACCGGGCAAACAGTCAGCTTCCTTCCATCCGACATCGCCGGGCACGGATCAGGAGCACAAAGCGCGAGTTCGACCACCTAACGGAAATATTGGGGGGAAACGGGGGTGCGCGCATGCAGTAGGGGAGGGAAAAAAAAACTTTCAACAGGGGAGGAACCCGGGGGGTAGAACCCTGGTAAAACTGCGATTTCTCGGCGGCAAATAACAGGATCTGTCAAGGCATGCCGAACGAAAAATTTTCGCGGATCAATCGACTGTGGGAGGGCACTGGAAAAGTGGGCGCGCGGATCAAGGCAGTGCTTGATCAAAACAATGCCTGGACGGTAGAAGACGGCGAGCGACGACTAAAGTTATTCATGTACTGGGAGGATATGTGTACCGGGCGAGAGAAACAGGGGAAATTTTCAAGGGTTCCATTGGGGGGAAATTAGGTCAGGAGGAAAGGGGACTGACGGAACTGTCCATAGGGGGGGGCCCTAAGTCAGAGCGCCCGCATCGTCTATACTCTTGTCGGCGGAGGGGGGGAAGACAAAATCGGGGGTGCAGAGTCCGGTGTAAGCACGTTTCTTCAAAGAGGAAAGATATCGAAAGTAGAGGCTCCGACGACAGGTTCTGTACTTAAGGATCGGGGGGGTAGGGGCTGTACTGGTAGGGAGTGCATGATTCCGCAGGGTCGGACACTATCGGCGGTCGCTGATTAGGCAAAATTATGGTAGGAGGGGCCTCCCTGTCGGGTTTGGGAAACTGCGTGATCCGTGTGACTGATTTGCAGCTGGCCCTGCAGAAGACCGCTTATGACGTGGCGGTCAAGCGGCAGGGAAGTTCAACCAGAAAACGCGACGAAAGGTCTAAAGGGAAGGGGATTGGCTAATATAGAAACAATACCGGGGGAGGAGGAAAAATAGGGGGGATTAAAAAAAAGAACGATTGCAAAAAAGGGGTTGGGGGACGAAGGGGGGAGGGAGGCGGTTGACGGTTTCATGGCCCTGGTATCGGCGAAAAAAACTCTGAGGATACGCGGTCAATCTTAAGAAGAACGCGGAAAAAGTCACTAGGCAAATAAAGAAAAAAGAAAAACATTCCGTCCCAAAAGGACGAAGAACGGAAGTCAAAGGCATTCTTCTAACGTCACTTAGAAAAGGGGAAAACGGGATGGGGGAGCAAAACTCAAATCCGGTAAAAGGAAAATCCTGGAAAAAAGAACCGAATCAAAGGACACGGGGTGAAGCTTTCGTCCCGTCAATATGACAAAAGAGGAGGGAGACGGGAGATTGTAGAGGGAGCACAAAAAATCTTCCTTATCTCAAGGGTCAGGGGCAAATCTCCCCTAGGTAAAGGGAACATGATGGGAATAGTCTTAAGCCGAGGCGGACTAGAGGCTACGAGGAAGACCTGGTCGTTCGGGGCACTAGAAATGGAAATGGAGGGGTTAACTTCAGGAGAGAGGCACGAAAATACATTACTCTAAGCGATCGTACTTTAGGAGGGTACGCTGTCGATGAAGGGGGGTATGGAAAGGATTCGGAAAAAGCATCAAAAGCAGACAAGAGGACCTAATGACCAAAGATTTGAGGAAACTGGGCGACGAAAAGAGGGGACTCTTAGGGGGGGACAGTCCTTGCCCTGTGTAGGAGTACTAAAAACGAAAAAAAACTTGTGCCGGTTACCGGGGGACCACAGATATAGAAGAGGTGGGGTCACAGACAGTAGACCATTCACTCGAACACTGCGGTTCCACTTTAGTCAAAGAAAAGGGGGAGTATTGCGATCAGGAGGTTCGGGAGGAAGAGGAGGGAGATCAAAAACGTGAGGTTGCGGCATGACTCGAAGTTATCAAACTTCTTTCAACATCCAACTTGGAAATCTAGAAAACACCACAAAAACAACAACACAAAAAAAAAAAAAAAAAAAAACTCAAAAAAACCACCAAACAAAAAAAAAGGATATCACCAAAAGTCAGCGAAGCGCGTTTGGACAAAGAGAAGGACCGCGCGCAAAAGACGAGAGGAGGGGGGGATGAACAGGAGAAAAAAAGACCGGGCATGCCGAGAATGGTGTTAGATCAAATCCATGTTACTCGAAAGAGAGAAAAATTGGGGGCAGAGGCTGAGAAAGGGCGTTATAATGCGAGGGGGGTTCGGCCAAAGAAGTGACGAGCGTGGAGGGAGAACCCCTTCAAGGACACTCA
>Ga0179593_1366164_pt1 | contig 10372 bp, 9 predicted proteins | sample CZODoug2_1_08_16_FD_185931 | JGI IMG/M metagenome (GOLD analysis project Ga0179593, IMG submission 185931) | Vadose zone soil fungal communities from Angelo Coast Range Reserve, California, USA - CZODoug2_1_08_16fungal (PacBio error correction) | ecosystem: Environmental > Terrestrial > Soil >...
GGGGTGAAGGAAGGGTTGGCGGGGGGCACTCCTCGGGACGAGGTCACCTTAAACTACGGGCGCAGGGGAGAGTCCGGCCGCGGAATTGTGCCTGCTGTGTGCGAGAAAAAAAAGGGGGGAAGCTAACACTTTAGAAAAAGAAAAAGCACACACCATAATGGAGCATTAGAGGGGGCCTCCGAAGGAGGGTTTTCTCATGAAAAGAAAGGGCGTAAAACCCAACTTCCGATAAAGGGGTCAAGTTATGAAAGGCTGGTGGAAAACTCTCTTCAAAAACAACGATAAAAAGAAAAATCTGGATGGAACTCGGAGAACGCTTGTGGCAGAAATATAACCGGGGGCCCTAAAAGAAAAATAGCCGTTATATGGAAAGGAATTTTCTCACAAAGGGGGGGGGAAAAGAGGAGAGGTGGGGGAAACAAATCAAAAGGGACAAGACTTGCTCAATATGAGGCAGTCAGGAATATTTTAAGGTGTATATCAGAGGAGGGATTTGACCTGAAAGGGAAAAGGGGGAAGGAGGAGGTGGGGGGTACCAATGCTGGAGCGTAGGCACAATTTGCATCAAACTTCCCATGATCGCGGCACAACCGGGGTAATATTCTCGGAGAAAAAAGTGGAGAGGGCACGGCGGAAGGAAGTCGTTAAGCAAAATGGGTGTGCGTCGGAGGTTTAGCAGGGGGCGGGATGTCCTCGACGCCCGGGTGTGAACCCGACCCATCGGACTTGGCGGCTGAACTAGAGAGACGAAGAGCCGGCACATTCGTAGAAAAAGTCGCCGCTGGGAAGTCGATCAAATAGTCCAGCTTTCGGGACTAGTAGGGTATGTGATGGAGGAGGAGGAGGGGGCGAGAAGAAAGTAAAGTTCCTCCCTTCCGCGCATCAGCAAAGACGCATGGTGCTGTGGAAGAATCGACGAAGAAGGGAAGCACGATCAGCGGGTGAACAGTCCATGATAAGAAAAAAGAGCGTTACTCGCAGAGGAGCGAAAAAAAAAATGGGGGGGGAATAGCCAGAGAAGATCCTTATGCATCGGGGGGTGGCAACTTATTACGGTAAACGTTAAAAAAGTCTAAAAGAGGCAGAAGCGGATACAGGGGAGTTCAGTATTATTCGAAGCTAAAAAGGAAAAGTAGGGCGGGTAAAGGACCGTGGGGGGTTCAGGGGACCAAAAGTCTCACGTTCATAGGCGGGGTCAGGACTGCAACCCATTAGACCTTTATCGATAGAAAGGACGGCACAGGGAAAAAGAGAGGGAAGAAAGCAGGAGCGACACGAGAGGGAAGGGAGAAGGTAAAAAAATTGGGAGGAAGGAGGAGGGGAGAAGGAGTAAGTGAAAGAAGCACCGCGGGAGTTCCCACTAACCCTAGTCCAAAGCGAAGAGGAAACAGCTGCGTTGTGGAAAGGGTCAAGGTGATCACAAGCTATGAACAAAAAAGAAATTGGGAGAACTGCTTCTCTGCCATCGCTGAACAGGGAGGATGCAGTCTAAACAATTGGAAAGAAGGTACATGCAGGCACTTATTGGGAGTGAGACTGAAGCCATCCTCAGGCACTTGGGGTTCGCAGTTTAGGCATTTGGTACCCACCAAAGAGGGTCCGACGAAAAAAAAATAGGACTGATCGAGGGCGAGACCGCGATCGAGGAGAAGCAACCGCGGAAAGATGGGGGTAAGTCCCTCCCAAGTTCAGAGAAGAAAGGAAGAAGAATTCAGGGGCGACCGGATAGGGGGGCCTCTATCAGGTAACCTCGGACTTGAGAGTCATAAGATATTCAAATAAAAAGAGAATAAGGGAAGGTAGACAAAAGAAAGGCTTAAAAAGAAAGTTGCCCATTCCCCCCAAAAAGAAACTCAGAGCAATAAAAAAGCGGGTCTACGTGCGGGATAAGGTAATGAATCAGAGAAACGTACCCCGGAACCCCAGGGTAACATCATTTAACGAAAAGAGCCAGACCGATCGACGAGAAAACCAGACCCTTATATGTGGACAAGATATAGAAGGGCCGATGGCTAGTTTAGATCTCACGGTAAAATTATGCCAGAGGGGAATTGTTACGAGACCAGGGGAAGAAAGGGAAGGACGTATCCCGCTGGTGATTCGCTGTCGGAAAAGGGGATTTGGTCAAAACTGGAGGGGGAAGAGCCTTGAGCGGGAGAGGAGGTGGTTGGGGAGTTAGGGTATACTTGAAGTGAATATCCAAAAAGGTCGACGGAACAATCTTATGGGGCGACTTTAGACATATCTGAGAGGGAGAATGAGACTAGGGAGGGGGCAAAACTACCGATGCGGATTCGAAATAAGCGAGGAGAGTCAAGAAGAGCTCAGCGAATTGGGGTCTGAGGAAGCCGTAAATGGGAAAAGAAGAAGAATTTCCGTTAAAAGAAACATGTCCGGAATGGGGAGGGGGCACTATCCAAGTACTGGGGAACGGAAAGGACACGAGGCCATGGGTTTACAAGCAAAATAGGTCGATCTGGCGAGCAAGAATTCCTCCACATGAAGGTTGAGGGGTCTCAGCTATTTTTAGAAAAGAGGATAAAAATGCGTTGGGAAAGGAGGGACAGGGAACGAGGGGGTAGGTTAGTGGGGGTGAGCAGCGTGAGACTTTCCCGCTACGATAAGGCGCTCCTGTACAAAGAGAAAAAAATGGAGAACTTCTCAGAGTGAGGGTGATGCGGATTCCCGCGAGGAAAAGAGCGGGCAAAAGAGAGATCAAGTGAGAAAGGGGATGGAAGAAGGGGGAGAAGAGCCAGAGGGGCCTGGATAAGTGGAGCAAAACCAACGGGAATTGGTAAGAAAAGGGAAAAAAATAGGAGAGTGGGAAAGTATAAAGGAAAGCAAGGGTAAGGCACTCCTTGAGGTTTTCCGAAATTGGAAACGGTTACAAATGGTTCCGGTGAGTCCACTATGCAGAAAGGAGGGGAAAATGGCGTAAAAAACCGGAAAGGGAGTGGGGAGGAGATCCATCTTCGAGAAGAAGTGGAAAAGGGGTGTGACGGGTAGCGGGATGGAAATCTTCGGATAAAATAGGAGACGGTAAATGACAAAAAGAAAAAACAACTGGGTATGAATGCAAGTAGGGAAAAGCTCAGGGGCTAAAGCGCCGGATCTCAAGGTAAAATAAAAGAGTGGTAATAGGGCTTCTGGACGAGGAGGAGAAATGAGGGAAAGAGGCGAGGCTACTAGGGAAGACTTGAGAGGGGATGAATAGAAAAAAACGGGAAACGAGGTGAGGGGGAAAATGGAGACGGCAAGTAATAAAGAAAAAAAAGAGACGCGTAGCAAGACAAGCGCAAAAAAGAAAAGAATTCAGCAAGGAAAAAAAAGAAAATGGCAAACCTAGGAGATCCCTAGGTTAACGTCCGGCTAAGGGGGGAGAGTGAAAAAGGTCAGAAGAGTGACGAAAACTCCGCAAGGAGGGGAGGGACAAAATCACTGACATGGTGTTTCAAGGGTTAGCGCAGATCCAGCAGCTTCGCCTGGGGGACCAACCAACAGTTCTGCTTGTAAAAAGTTAGGCATTGGAAAAAGGGATTTGTGCAAGGGGTAGGTGTCGGAACAAAATATGGGGGAAATGGAAGGTACTTCAAAAGGAAGGGATATGGGGGGCTTAAGAGGTATATGAGCCGCAAGGTGAGAGTTGAGAAAACGGGAAAAGTGGCTTATTTTTCCAAGGGGGTTTTTCGCTATAAGTGGGGAACAAAAGAGAAAGTTAAGGAACGGGTGAAAAGGGGACTCGGGGGAGGGAGGTAAGCAGGGAAGGTAGTGCTAATGGACAAACCTAAGGGCGGGCGACAGAATCGCTCTTTAATGTGGGGGGGCGGGTGGCGGTTGTCGAGGGTGGAGATACCTTCAGGGCAAAAAAAGTACGGCATACCTGATTCACTGGATTAGCCGACCTCAGAAGGAGGGCACAGTGCCGACGGAAAGGCATACCCGACAACGTCTAACAAGCTAGGAATCAGTCCGGAAGGGAGAGGGATTCTCTCTCCTAAGACAGCTAAAAAAAAAAAAGAAGGTAGGGGGAGGAGGGGGAGAGAATGGAATGGTTCGTAAAGAATAATATTCAGAATGCCAAGACGTCTTCACAGGTCTGTTCACGCGTTTGCTGGGGTAACTGAAACCAGACTGGGGGAGACAGGAAACTACTTCTAGAAAAAGGAGGACCACGGGTGTGACCGGAGAGTGTGCCGGACTTGGTTGTTCCTATATAGAGACCCTTATACAAACCGCAAAGCACCACCATAAGATGAGGTATAAATGGAACCTCGGAAGGGTTGTTTTCCAATTAACACAAAAAAAATAAAAGAAAAATTAAAGAGGAAGGGGTGTAAAGAGGGAAAAGATTGAGCATTTTGAATAAAGACGGATAAAACAAACAGAAAAAGCACGGACAATAGGGGAGTGGGGAGAAGCCCAGGTGTGGGAAAACTAGACGCGGGGGAGACAGAGATCCGTGGGATGGCAGACGGGGGTTCGGACAAAATGGGGGGGGGAAAACACGACTCTCTTTTGCAATCACGGAAAAGAGGATCACGAACATTATGGGGAAAGAAACTGGGAAGGAAGGGGGGCGAAAAACAAAAAAGAAAAAAAAAAAAAAAAAAAAAAAAGAAAAGGAAAAAGCTGTTGGGATCTACTGGAAATGGACAAGATGTGGTCCCTAGGCGCATGGGACGCAGTCAAAAGATGCGAACGAACAGGGGAGCACGTTAACAGGGAAGGAATCAAGGAGTGTCCGGAAGGGGGAACGCTGGAAGAATCTAAGGGAGGGGAAACTCGTTTGGGGAGCGTTCGGTGGATGTTCTTGAGAGGGAGAGGAGAAAACATGGGGTTGTAAACGCACATTTCGGACGGTACGGCGAGGAATCACGGAGACGTCTCAGAGAGCAAGCGAAGTGGTCGAAAAGCAGAAAATCGTCTCAGAATTTCGTCAGGTAGGTAGGGCTTTAGGAAGGAAAGGTCCGACGAGGAGGGGAGGAGAAGCTTTCCGTACAACTCAGGACGGGAAGAAAACGAAAGAGTGGTGGCCAGAGAGAAAGTCCATCCTAATAAAAGGGAACACTCTCCACGGAAAAAAAGTACACTGGCGGAAAGGGCTAGCAGAAAAAAACGAGTGAGGTGAGCCTGCCAACCGCGCTAGGCATGTTACGAAGGAGGAAGTAAACTTTACCTTGGTAGTTCGAGGGGCGGCAAAGGAGCGGTGAAAATAAGACATGCTTGAGAGAGTCTACAAAGATTACAACTTCTCTTTCACGATTCAGGGTTGTGCACGAAAAGGAGGAAAGATAGCTGGTAGTCTCAACTGTCCATCACATTGGGCAACTGGATTACCAGAGCAGCAACTTGGAAAAAATCGCTGGTAAGGGCCCGAAAAATCGCCCTGAGAAGATTCTCAGAAAGGAGATGAGCATGAGAGGAGGGTGTGTAGATTGGGAAGAACACTCTGCAGGTCGTTTCCAAATATAAAGCAGAGAAGGAGACATAACATATTAAACGCCAGGGGTTTAAAAATTGGTGATAGCGCTCGGGGGGGTTAAACCCAGCAAGTCCTTTGGTCGTCCCTTCTTCGGGCAAACATAATGGGAAAAGGCATGCATCAGTGCCTCCCTTGGAAGGAGGGCAGAGGTGGAATGCTAAAAGGAGCCATAACATCAGGCACAAGTTGGGCTCATGGGGGGCATCAGTCTTGGAAAGAAAAAAGAGGATTAACGTCCTCAAGAAAAAACAGTATCCTCGGGTTCGAGCAGGCGCTTCTGAGCCCCAACTTAGGTTGAAGGACAGCAAACACTTGACAATCTTCTCTACAGATATGTGTCCGCTTGACGAAGGCCACGCACTGGGGGACCGAGGGGGGTGGGCATACGGTATCGTAGAACACTCTCCAATACTGTGGAAAAACTTGTCACCTCTAAAGAGAGGAAGGGAAAAAACAACCCGAACCAAAAGCCCGAAACGCTAAGGAAGAATGAAGACCAGAGTCCTACACGGTGGAGTCCTGGTTTCCTCGGAAAAATCCACAGGCAGGGAATGGTAGACCTCTCATACCCCTACCAGAACCAGCCCAGAATATCTAAACCTCAAAGAGAAAAGGGAGTGAGGATAATATATAGTTATGGATCTGGGGTAGCTCTGCGAGGTATCCAATGACATAGGAAGGTTTTCGAGAAAGAACGGATCACAAAGGAGGGGGACCGCTGGACGGTAAGCTCTGGCGGTGGCGGGGCTTTGGGTTCAAATTGTGGTGGAAAAGGCGGCTTCAGAGGTAAAGAGAGGGGTGCAGAGTGGGTCATAGGGGAGGACTACGACAAGGTCCGACTTGTCAAGAATAGAGTCCAGCAGGGAAATGGATAGATAGCTACAAACGGTTCTTTAAACCGGACGCCGCGGGCTTAGAAAGAGGAATGAGAGAGCGAAGACCAGGGGAGTCAGCGTGTGGTCGGCGGAGGTAATCCGCCTTGTTTTCCTCATACTTAAGTTACAAAGTGGAGACAACTTTGCCTGATGAAAATCATGGTAGGGAACGAGAGAAAAGAACGTAAGCGGCACAGGAAAGGAAATGGTTCGGGGAGGCATACTGAGTGAGCGACTTGGGAGAGTAGGCGACACATTTACTGGGGGGGTCTCATAGGGGGGGGGACAAAAAGAGAATTCAAAATGCCGAGGTTTCATCTGTAGCGTGTAAAGCAAAAGTGTATTTATTTTTAAAACCAATGGGGGGGGTAAGTTCCACGATACAAAGGCACGCGCTCTTCAAAGGAGCACAGGAAAGGTCTACGGGCGGGATGATGTAAGGATTTCCCGCGTTGGGGAAACACGTGGCTCTGTAAGACAGATCCAGGTCTAAAAGTTTTGGCGACTGAGAATCACCGCCGGGGGCCTGAAGGTTCTCAAAAAACTATTTGGTATAATTATAGTATGGGATCTTCTCTAACCTAAATGCGGTAAGGAAAAGAACCGGGGTCCCTATGGGCCGTCTAAAATTTGGGGTGGAAAGTGGACCCATTTAACGAGGCAAAGATAAGAGATTGAGATGGATGGGTGCGACAGAAAAATTGACAGGTGTAATCGGAGGATAAAAAGCAAATCCACTAGGAGAGGGTGGAATTTTCCCCGGGGGGAGTCGCTATCTCATGTCCCTCGCTGACCTTCAACCGCAACATCCGGTAAAGAGTCTGGGTGGCTTATGGACGAATTACAAGTATAGCTCCGGACCTTAAAGGCCACTACCAGACTAAGAGCGGAAAGGGGGGATCAGCTTAGATAATGTCCTCGCTGGGCGAACTTTAAAATCTTCGGAGATAGGGAAAGAAAGTTACAGGTGCGTTTCAACAGGGAGAATCGAGATAACAAACGAAGCGAAAAAAGAGGACCTAACAGAAGAAACAAAGTCGAAAAGAGAAGGAAAGTCGCATTGAAAGGCCAATAAGATAATGAATGTGAACGTGCCGACAGGACGTTAGTCTAAAGTGAGACTCCGCATATAAGAAGAGAAGTACAGAATCTCTGAAAGGTTTGGAAGGTATCAAGCACTCCCTCCTCAGCTTCAAGTAACCTCCAACGGCTAGGGAATCAATTGTGATCAGTTTTGGGAACTGTAGTGGCCCAGATATTCTTTTGTCAACAAAAAAAAGGGGGGAATAAAGGGGAAAGGATATAACTGTAATTTTATGGATTAAAGTGGGAGGGCGCAAAAAGAGTGGGATAAGTAATCGGAAAGGGGTGGGACCGATTTTGTCCTGTTGGGGTTTGGAACAGAGAAAGGTTATTCGCAAAAAAGAAAAGATTAAATTCAGGAAAAGGTAACGAAAGTTAGGGGGTTGTTATAGGCCCTTGAAGAAGGACGGAGATAGAGGGGAGGAAGCTTTAGGGGAACGGGTTGGAGAAGGTGTCCTCCCGTTAAGAAGGCAAAAGGGTAAAGAAAGACTATGGACGGGAAGATGAACTCAAAGGCCGTTTCCGGTGCCGAGGTCAAGATTGGACAACTCCCACGGAACCAAGAAAGTGGAAGACGTAAGAGGAAAGAGGCGGGCAAACTCAAGAGAGCTCCACACAATGAGAGGAGTAAAAGGAGGGAATGGTGGAGGGGAAGGCTAAGTAAATGGAAAAACTTGCAGGACGTTCTGAAAGCTGCGTTCGCCGGGGGGGGGGGGGAGGGGGTCACGATTCGTCCTTGCCCAACTACTCTGCCATATGTATCCATGTGAAAGGGGGGGACTCTTATGTGCCTTGTAACTTTTTTAAGGAAGAGCGACACAGGAGAACAAACCCAAGAACAACAACAGGCCAAAATTCTCGACAGGCCGAGTTGTTTGTTTTCAAAAAGAAAAGACAACTTTCCCTATAAATCACTGAATAGACATGCAACTGGGGGGTAGGTGTGCGATACGCGATCGAAAAAAAAAAAGGAATCAAGCAATCTGTATTAAAAGCTCACACAAAGTGGGCAAACTCATATAACAGCGTAGAAAGTTATAGGAATCAAGGTAGAAAAGTGGGGGCCAACACACTCGCTTTGCCACTAAACAAGTGCCATACTGTGAAATAATGAGGAAAAAGAAAAAAGGGGGCGGGGGGTCGTAGTGTAGGGTCGAAGACGCCTGGTAGGCCGGCAACAGGAAAAAAATGGAGAGGAGGTTGTACATAATTCGATTGGAGGGAATGAATTTCGCAAGGAAACGGCCCATTAGAGGGGACGTTACCGTCGAGCGTAGCTGGCCTTGCAGGAGAGTTCAAAAGTCGATATATTATTGGAGTCGCTTGTTTGGTCTTCGGCAGGGAGGGCTTTATTGGAGAACAGGGTGCATCACTTCGACTGGGGTTCTTGCGGTCCGAAGACTAATTCGAATGAGTGAAAAAGAGGATGAGTGGTCGAAAAACAGCCATAAGACTCTTAAAACAAGTTGGTAGTTGAATTGGAGGTACCGGCTCAGAGTAAGCTTCGCGCGAATACCAACGCTCTTGCTGGGGGGGGGTATGGGAAGATCAGGAGTCCAACTAGATATTTCCCTCACATCCAGGAGAAAGTCACGCACTCGAAGAGGACTAGCGAATGTCATCACCGGAACATGGGTCGCGGGGCCATAAGCAAGTAGTGGCGCAGGAGGATTTAAAACAGAAGGGAGTAACCTGTAACCGGTAACAATTTTTCGCGATCGGGAGAAGTCAGAGGTAGAAACTATTTCAAGAAGCTCCACTAAAAAAGATCTTAATGCCAGTCAAGTGGTGGGGCAGTCCCAATTGAGTCAGAGCTGTTATGGAGGGAGGGACTGCCATCCCCTTGGAGAAAATGATCTCGCGGCAATCGTACCGAAAAGGGTCTGGAAAAAGACGCCCCGAGAGAAGTCTAAGGGTTCTCTTGAAAAAGGAATCGCGAGAGGGGTAGCGGGAAAAGTCTAAATTAAACGCGGCGGTTCTGAACAAAAAGTAATCCCATATCCCAGAAGGAAGGACACATCCAGATTAACCGCACGCATTGTTGGTGAAGTCCTTGGTGATCAAAAAGACGATACCAAGCAAGGAAAGGGGGAGGCCTGCTTCGCTGAAAAATCGAAAAACCGACTGCTGAGGGATAGCTGGTCCTAATTAACGGCCGTTCCCGGGTGTCGGGCATAATGAGCAAATCCCTCATGCCAAGTTGTCGCAGTGGCAAGGCATTCAGGGAAAAAGAACGAGAGTCCTTCCCCCAGAAAGCAGACACTCGAGGGAGACTCTGGGTCAAAAGCGCGGAGAAGGAAAAAAACTCGAATCCCAATAACTTCTTCGGGGGGGAGGTTTCCTTCCTCTCACGCCTCTGCTCTATAGCGAGGTCGCTGCGAATAGATAAGCTGGGAAAAGTCCTTTAAAAAGTAAAAAATCCTTAAGGTCCAAGCCAAAGCAGAAAATATGATCTTGTAGAGGGCCGCGGCTGAATCACCCATCCAGGGACAAAAAATCCACCAGGAAGCCTGCAAGGAAAAAGAAGCGCATTCAAAGAAGACGGAGAAATCCGGGTGTCAAGAAGCGCAAATGGCCAGAGGGAAGAATTAGAAAGAAAAGCTCTACCCGCAGCCCCGAATCCCTCAACACAAGGGGGGAGTTAGAGATGGTAAGAAAAGGAGGGAGGCGTGCTGCGTACAAAGGCCTATGTACTTTCTATATTAAAACCAAATCACGCGCGGAGCCCTGGAGGGAAATGCACCGGAGGCAGTGACGGGTTGTCAACGGATGGGGAAGCAAGAAGCGTCGCTTCCATTAGAGAGGTATTTGGAGGTGATGGCAAAGAACTTATGACATCAAGTCCGACAAAGTAAAAAAACGCGGGGAGAATAAGACAAGATCGTATCTTCATATACCTGGGGGGGGGGGGGGGGGCGGGAAAGGAAACCAT
>Ga0179593_1496671_pt1 | contig 10372 bp, 20 predicted proteins | sample CZODoug2_1_08_16_FD_185931 | JGI IMG/M metagenome (GOLD analysis project Ga0179593, IMG submission 185931) | Vadose zone soil fungal communities from Angelo Coast Range Reserve, California, USA - CZODoug2_1_08_16fungal (PacBio error correction) | ecosystem: Environmental > Terrestrial > Soil >...
TTAGCTTGTAAAAAAAAAGCAAAGATGGCAGGGGCAAAAAAGCATCCCAAACGGAGAGAACCATTGGGGGGGGGGGGGGAAGATCACCTGGACACCAGTGCTGGCAAAAAAAAGGACATTCCCTTGCCTATAACTCCATCTGAAGGCGACGGAAGTGGGGGCCAAGGGGTGGGTACTGGGGAGAAGATTTTAAGGGGGGGATACGGGGCCTTACTAACTTCCGATAAAAGCGGGTGTTTAACACTACAGCTTCGAGGCAGACAAGGGAACTGGACTCCAGTAGCAAGATGGGGGGGGGACGGGACACCGAAGGGAAAAAAGTGGGTGCCTCCCCTTGGACCTGAGGCGGTAGTTGGTGGGGCTGGGGGAAAAATAGGCTTGTCCTTCGGGGGAAATCTAGGAGGAAAACGTAAAATCAAAAAGAGGACTTCAAAATCAAGGAACACCAAGGCAGGGAAAGCGTGGACGAGAAATACTTGGAAGAAACGGGGGAAACCGCCGTTCTCACCATAGTGCAAAGAAGGACCGGGACCAAAAAACTCCAAGAAATTCAAAGGGGGGGAGGTAGAAAAGGGGCGGAAAAGGGGGGGTTGGACTGCACGGGGCCACCTGAAGAAGGTAAAAAAACTAAACCAAGGGGCCAGGATCCCCTCTACTCAAAAAAGAGGGACCTGAAAAAAAGGAAGACGGGGTCATAAACCTTTCAGGAGAAAAAGGTGGCTAACCGAAAGAGGAGACAAAACTGGGTTGCAAAAACCAACCCCCCAACAAACCCAAACCGCGAAGAGTACAGCAAAGCGTCAATCTACTTATGTGAAAAAGAGGAGTTAATCGTCGAGAACGAAAGGAAGTCTAGGATTGTGGGGTTTGGCACTGAAAAGGAAAAAACACCTTCACTTAAAAAGGTGACGCGAAATTACCAGAGGGGGACTGCTGAACTGTCAATAATCTTGGCGGGGAGGGGACTGTAATGAGACAGTCTGGGTCATGCACGAAAAAGAGGTCACTCAAGAAGGAGTAAATGGATGCCGTCAATACATTAACATCAATGGTGAGAAAAAGGGAAAAACGGGGGGGGGGGCAAAAAAAGTGCTTGCAAAAAAGGGGGATGGCCGCGGGGGGTTACAAGGAACTGGGGGAAAAAAAAAGAGGACGGAACATAGAAGCGGGGGGAAAGAAAGCGACGCAGACAAATATCCAAAGAGACTAAGAAAGCTTAAAAAAAGTCACGTCAGAAAAAAAAGGATAAAGGGGGGCGTCCACGAGACAGCGGGGTCAAACCAAAAGGGGGCAAAAAGGACTAAAAACGCAAAAGGACTCAACGGAGAAAAAGGACGCGTGAGTGGAAGAAAGAAGCAGTCCATTGAGGGAGGGGAGCGCCCAGTTTATAGCAAGGGGGAGTCGGGAACGAACAGGGTTGATTTTTTCTTTATGGCAAAAAAGACCGAAGGAAAAAAAAAGACTGGGACCTTAAGAATAAAGAGGAAGGACGAGGTGATCAGCGATAAAGTCTGCAAAAGAATTTGGAACATTCCTCAAGCCCTAAACGGTATCTCTGAAACACAACCAAAAAAAAGAGAAAAAAGAAAAGAGAAGAAGAGGGAGAAGGATAAAACAGGATCTCTTCTTGTCGGAGGAGAAAAACAGCTACAGACGATGGGAAACAGCTCTTCAATTAGTTCAAATGGACAAAAGGAGAGAAAGGCCTTCGGCGGAGGCCCCCCAGAACAAACGACAAAGTTGGCGTTCAAACAATGAAAACTGGATCGCAAAAACCGTCTCTCCCTCAGAGAACACTTGGAGAAAGAAGGAAAAAAAGGGACCAGTGGGGTCACCAACCACTGGGGAAAAAAGCCCCGGAAATCTCTCCTGAGAAGTAGGGGGGAAGGTGGTTGGCAACATAGGCAACCATAAAGAGTCTAATCCTTGTGGAGAAGGGGAAAAAGATAAATAAGACTGGGGAAATCAAAGGGTGGTTCTGGGGTAAGGGATAATTAAAGCGGGAGTTGCTGGTTCCAAATCTGGCAAGGTCGGGGAGGGGAGAGGGGGGCAAAAGAACAGTTGTGGGCCAGAGGGGGACGGGCGGAGTGAAAGTAAGCAAACGAAAAATCCCGAGCGGAAGGGGGGGGCCAAAGGAGGGGGACACCGTTCATCGGGTGGCACGGAAAGGGGTCAGGAAGGGAAAAAAAAATATTTCGAAAACCCTAGGGGGAGGAGGGAAAAAAAAGAACTTTACCCACTCCTCCGCGTGGGGAACGTTGCTGTAAAAAAGGGGTCACACAGCAAGAGATTTTGAAGGAAAACAGGGTCGGGGAAAAAGACACAAGGGGGTTTGAAAGCCTGAAACCCAGAGAACGAGGTTGAGGTTCTAAAAGCTCCAAACAAAAAACTCGCCAGGAGAGGGTCGCAGTACAAGCTTATTTGGAACAAAGGAAGGAGTGGGGAGAGCCTTAGGCTTCGAGCAAGACGTTTTAGGGTATAAGACTTTTTTAATTTTTGGAAGGCCCAACGAGCGCAAACAAAAGGGGGGGGGGGGGGAGAAAAAGCCTCGGGAAAAAGTTGGGCAAAGCGTCGAATGCACGCTAAGGGAGAAAAAAAGACAGGTCCGCGCAGAAGGAATGGGGGTCTCCGAACAAGGCGGGGGGGAACGACAGGAGAAAGAAAACGATTCGGGCAGGCCCACCACAATAAAAAAAAAAGAGCGAAACACCTGGGTTTTTCGAAGCCATTCGAAAAGTGATTGGGGGGTCTTGCCCATTAAGATGCTCAGAAAAAAAGAGGATACAACACTGGCGGAAACGGGGTCCTCCCAAAGTGGGGGAGAGGAAATCAACAACAACGTCTCTTTCACCAAAAGAGCAAAGGGTGATTGAACTTGTTGGGGGAAGGAAAGAGAGGAAAGAACAGAAAAAAATATCAAGGTTGGTCCTACGACCAAAAAAGCCTCAGGGGTTCCCTCATTCTGAAAACCACCTAATTTGAAAGGGCGGAACCCACGGGATCAATCGGACAAAAAAAAGGGTGGAAAGGGGGGTACGTTCATAACTCTATTCCGAGTTATGTAAATTGAGCGATGCCAAGCGGTCTCCACCAGACAACGGAACCCCCTCTTATGAACAAAAGTAAAACGGGAAACTGCAGTCCATAATACTCTTGGGGGCAACAAAGAGGGCAGGGGACAGGTGGAACCCGCAGACGTTGAAAAGGACACCAAAGAAAAAAGGGGAGGGACCAAAGGGCCTTTTGTTGGCAAGAACAAGCACAGAAAGCTTGCAACTAGAACTACGCCCAAAGGACCTGAGAAGATCTGAAAGGGTCTGGGGGAGGTGGGGGGGTTTTCCACGGCAGTTGGCGGATGAAGAAGAGGACCTGCAGGAGAAGGTGAGTCGGGAAAAAAGAAATGGGGGGTCGGAAAATATGGGCAGGAAAAAGACTAATTGCGGAAAGGAAGGGGAGGGCAGGGGGCAAAAAAATGTTAACGGGTACGATCTCTAAGAAAAAACAATGAGGCTGAGAGGAGAGAAAAAAAAAAAATGCAAAAAGGTTTACCACGGGACTTTCAAAAAGACAAGGAAAGGGAGAGGCTGCATAAATATTGAGGCTGGAAACTTTTCCACCGAGGGAGGCCGAGGCCGAATTGAAAGAAAAAGGAAACATAAACCGGAAAAAGAAAGATCCAGGGTTAAAAAAAACAACGGTGCCTAGCAGAAAAAAGGGAGTTTGTGTGGCCTAACAACCGAAAAGTGTAAAAAAAGTTAAGGGTCCGGTTCCAGCGACGGGAAAAAAGAGAAAAGGGGAAAGGAAGCTGCGACCAGAACGGGGGCAGACATTTCAAGGGTTGATGCTGGAGAGGGGAAGGGACGGGAGGGGGGGCATTTGCACTAAGGAGACTAAATAGGGAAGTGTGAAGAAACTAGGAAAAGCGCGATGGGTACACAGAACTTGCAAACAAGAAAAAAAACGGAAATTGGGGGCTGGCCTCCCGTAACAATGGGGGGCCTGGCGCAAGGGACCCTAAAACTTTGGGTGGTTTCGGAAAAAAGGAAGGGGGGGGAGTGGAAAACCGGTTAACCCGCGAAAGAATCCGAAATACGGCGATGTGAAATTAAACGCTATTTTAGGAAAAAGAAGGAAAGACCAAAGAGGGGGAAGTCAGGGACCAGACGCTCCACACAAGAAAAGGGCGGAAAAACAAAGAAAAAGGAGAACACAGGGGAAAGACAAAAAGCAATTCTAAGTGCGGCGAAGGGCCAGTTAAGTGTTGCATGAGGGACGGGGCATCGGAAGGGTGAGACAAAGAGACCAGCAACCAGAAAAGATCCCAAAGAGCCAGCGCCAAAGAGAGGGGAAAAAGAAGAAAGGAGGGGGTCTGGACCTGCCTCTGGAAAAGGGCAAAGAACCGGACAAACGAGGCTACTTGTGAGAGTGCGAAGAAAAACGACAACGCCGAGGGAAGAGATGTGAAAAAGGAAGTGGAAAAAAAAAGGAGAGAAAAAAGGGGGAGGGGCGGGTTTCGAGACCAAGACCGACGATAGGGTTTGGGGGAAAAATTCCCTGGGGGAAGGAAGGGCGATAATACTTATTGGGAAGGGATTGGTGTAAACACCAAACTCCGTCACCGTTTCATTTAAAACAAAAACTGCCAAGAGGGACAAAAAATACTGAAGTACAGGGTCAGGAGTCATCAGGTAAAACAAAGAAAGGGGGGGTAAAAAGGAAACAGCAGGGGGCAAAGAAGTGGGGGATGCCGATAAGGAGGCCGTACAATTCAGGGAAAGAAAAATGAACTGAAAAAATTACTCCACGCCATCCAGGGAGAAAACTGCGGAAAACCAGATACCATGGGAAAAGAAAGTACCAAAAAAAAAACACACTGATGCCGGATCTGATCTCCCGAGAAAGGGAGAAAAAAAAGGGTCAAACGGGGATAAACCGCCAATGTCACTAAAAAAACAGGGACGGGGAGAAAAAAAGATTGAGAGAGAGGGGAAGTAAACATAAACGGGGGCGACATGTGCGGAAGACTTAACCGTTTGGGGAAAGCGTGGAGAAGGGAACAACGGTGAAAATTTGTAAACTTGGGAAAGAACAAAAATAGACGGAAGACCGTGGGAAAGAGGAGGGGAATACCATAGCAAAACAGTAGTCTTAAAGGGAGAAACATTCTACACATACATAAATGTTGGTCAAAAGGACAATTCTCTGCAAAGGAGCTCTCAAAAAAAAACCAACGTAGGAGAAAAAAGAGGAGGAAAGAAGTTGAGGATTTGTCCCCAAGTTGGGGATCTTGGCATGTATTTGTCTAAACCGATAAAAAAAAGAAAAATGTCGCGGGCTTTGCAAGTCCGTGGAAAAAAGTCTGCGTACCGACCTAAAGAAAAAGGAGAGGGGGGATTCTTCAAGAAAAGTTTGGCGTAGCCCAAAAAAGGAAGATCCTCCAAAGGGTCGGTCCAGCAACGCCAGCACTTTGAAAAAGGGACCACGAACAGGTCGAAAGGGGGAAGGAAAGGGGGGAAATCAAAAATCCAACACACTCCACACAACGTCACTTCCGCCTAAGCAAGGGGGGTACCAGGTTGGAAAACTAAAAAGGATGCCCGAAAAAATTGGAAGAAAAGAGACACAAGTGCGAGTAAAAGAAGGTCCATCCAAGGGGGGGGATGGGGGGTCTCAAGATGAAATAAAAAGGGGAAAACAACGAAAAGGGGCTCTGGGGGGGGGAAGAAGAATGGTATGCGGGCGGTAAGTCTGTTTTCCAGACATTAACAGCTTTTGTCACAAGGGGAAAACGCAGGAAGGGAAATTGTATGCGCACCAACTCCACAGAGAGGGTAGCCAACCAGCCATAGGACTTTGGGTCTCCCAGGGGGTACGACGGGATTGAAGGGAATTTACACGAAGGGGGGAGGGGAATGGGTTGCAAAAAAAAAGGGAGTCATGGGGGGGGAAAACGACGCTTGGGGGAGTACAAGGACAAACAGACATCCCCCCAAAAAAATTACGTGAAAAAAAAAAAGGAAGGGGACAAACATTGAATTTTTTAAACAGTAAACACCCGCGCGGATGATTGGTTTGGAAGTCACGAAAAGGTAGGAAAACCAGTCGTCCAACAAAAAACTTCTCGTTCGTCTCCGGAAGGGTTTGGGGGGGGGAAAAAAAGAAAAAATTGGGACCATAGTGGTCTTCGAAGAAAGTTTCAGTTGGGTTATGCCTACCTCCCAAGGGGCGCAGGGGGACGAACGGAAAGCCAGGGGAAAAGAGGAGAAAAAAACGCTTGAAAGAAACGGAAAAAAAGGGGGAACATTCCAGAATCGGATCGGGCGGCGGGGAAAAATGCAAGAAAAGATTTACATGTCTCTATCATTAATGGAAAAGCAGACCGGCCGCAACAAAAAACAGGGAAGCCAAAGCTTTTTCGAACCATTAAGAAATGATTGTTTTGAAGTTGGGGGGAAAGGGGTAAATAAAAAGTGCGGCGACAAGCTGAAAAGAAAAAGTATAATACAACTGGACAACGGTCACGTTTTTCCATTCGAACCAATTAGTTTGAAAGGGCCGGGCCAAACCAACAAGAGGGTTTCCCCGAAACCAAGGAAAAAAAAGATATGACGTGCAAAAAAAAAAAAATTGAGGACGCATCTTGTGGGAAGACAGACCCCACTTGGGAAAACGCTCAGGGAATCAAAAGGGGAAAAATCAACAAAGGGGCGTTGACCAACAAATTAAAATCCAAAAACCTCCGGAGACTGGGGGAAAGTGGGGTAGCGAAAACAGCCTGAATAAGGTAGTACCGAGGTGAGGGGAAGGGAGAGAAAGTACGCGAAAGAAGCCCAGGACGATTAACCAAACCCGTAAACCGGAACTTTAAGTGAAAGGGCCAAAAACGACGTGGGTCTTAGGGCAAGTGGCAAAGGAAAGGTGGGCGTTACGCAAACGCACAACGGGAATAACCAACGGGGGAGGTAACCACTGTTGGAGGGGGATTTAGTCACCAAAAAAAAGAAGGGAAGGGGAGGAAGAAAAAAAACCCACCATCAATGCAGGTATCAAAAGGTAAAAAGGGGGAAGAGGCGATCTTGGGCCGGGGGCTGGGACTACTGGCAAAAAGTTGGGGGGAGGGGAATTGACGCGCAAAGGGGGGAATATCAACAAGTGTACTGTGCAGGGGACAGAAAAGGGAAGGTATCACTCACTATCATTAGACAGGTTCGTGGGGGGGGAGTCTTGAAAACGGGGGGGTGAACATTGTTTGAGTCGTCACACAAAAAAACGTAGGAGGGAAAAAAAGAGGGACCATGCACAGGCCCTCACGGGACTTTCAAGGAAAAGAGTACGAGCTGCCATAAATAAGGTCGGGCTCTGTGAAAAAAACTAGCAAACATACAAAAACTGATTCCAGGACGAGGCTGGGGAAGGGAGAAAAAAGGTTCAGCAATAAACCGAAAAGTAATGCGGGAATTCAAAGGGGGGGGGAAGTCAACAGTAGCGGAAGCAGGAAGGGGGGGGGTACAAAAAAAAAGCCAGCACAAAAGGCTAAAGGAAAAAAGTGGAGGTAACGACCCACTGCATTGCCGGGGGAAAAGGAAAAAATTCACGGCCGAAACACAGAAAAAAGAACAGATAGGGGCAGGTACGGTGTTCAATTTGGGTCAAAAAAAAAGGGGTTTACACGGAGGAAAGGGGAGGGGGGGAGTTCGGGATTAAAAAAACACGTGACGGGAAAAAAGGATAAAAGGGGGGGGGTCACAACACAAAGCGCGGAGAATTGTTGACAAATGGGGGGGGGATAAGATTCTACATTTTTTCGAAAGACGACCGTGAAACCGGGGGGTTGAAGGGGCGTCCCGGAAGAAAAAAGGACATGGGCTTCTTATTGGTGGTGTCAACAACTAGGAAGGAAGGTCCTTGGGATAAGAAAACGGAAGAAAGAGAGCTCCACTGGTCAGGGTAAACGCAATGAGCGGGTATGGAACCACATTTAGGGGGGAAAGTAATTACTAGAAACAATTGGTCCTGATCAGTGGGGAGAGCAATCACATTCCACTTTCCTGAAGAAGGGTCAGAATATGGCGGTAGGAAAGGGGAGGTTAAGGTATAGTGCCCTGGGCGCGGGAAATCACGAAAGGGGGGATTCCATTCACAAAAGGAATGCTAAGGGAGACTCTGAAATAGGAAAAGGAGCTGGACCGGAAAGGAAGGGGAAGGGGGGTTTCAGGGGCAAGACCTGGAAAATAAAAACTTTTGGTTACTCAAATATTCGTGGAAGAGGAGCCAAACCGTGGGAGCTGGGGGAGGGGGGCAATAACTACAAATCATGAAGAAACAAAGGAGATTCACAACTAACATTTAAAAAATAGAAATCAATCAGGTAGAGGGGAGAGGTGTACTATGGGAAAAAATCAGTCGCAGCGGGGAGAAAAACCTTTCTCAAGAATTCTGACAGGGCAGTAAGCAGAAAATCATGGGGCTGTCGTGGGTGAACCTGTGGGGAAGACAAGAAAAAGGAGAGGGCAAGCTGACGGGGCATTAAAGGAAACTCACTCCAATAGCAAAAAAACAGAAGAATACTGATTAAAAGGTCAAAGGAAAGAAAAGAGAAAAAAAGACAGGGATCAAAAAGGACGGAAGCTGTGGGCAAGAGGGCTGGGCCAGGTAATGCGTAGGTGACAATTCGGAAAGAAATGAAAAATGACTGGAAAAAAGAGGGAAAAAGCCTCGCCTGGTGGGGGCCTAAAAGACGAGGAAGGGGGACAATCAACGATCACCAAGGAGGTGACCGATCTTGAAAAAAAAAAAAAGAAAAAAAAAAACGGGCTGAAATGGGGGCTCTCGGTCCCTATGGGCAACTTAAGGGAAGAACGGGAAGAAAAAAAAGGGGGGGAGACTATGGGCAGGAAGGGGGGGCACGCAGGATGGGAAGACTGAATCTGCAGGTGAGGGCGGCGCAAACCGTGAGATCTTAATCGGTGTCTCTGGGAAAGTTGTGAGTGGGAAAAAGCAAGAAAAGAGGAAAGGCACCGGAATTTCTTGAACTGAAGAAAAAGGGGGCATTGGAATTCGTCGTGGTAGCGGGGAAAACGCGATCCAAACAAATGGAAAAAAGGAGAGACTTCAACGTAGATTCAAACAAAAAAAAAAAAAACAGGAAGGAGGAAAATAAGCCGCCAGGAGAAGTGGTCAAAAAACCTGGTCTGTCCCTGGAGTTCCGCCGGGGCAGAAGAAAACACGCGAACGACACAATAAGGGGGGAAATGACCTGACGGTTGTCAAATTAATGGGGGGGAGGAGAAAGAAGCAGTCAGGAATGGCAACGCAACTCAAACCGGCGGGGAGACTCCCTTCAAAGGAAAGTCAGGAAAAAAGGGCGCGAACCAGAAAAAAAAAACTTCGCTTCGAGGAGACACTGACGCCAATTCCATAAAAAAAACGTATCTAAATCTAACTCCAAAGCAACACCCGCACCGCGGAAGGGGACCATTTTGGCTCATCAAACAGGAAGCAGGGAAGGAAGGGAAAAAGAAGGCAGAGCAGAAAAAAAAGAAACGACCACAGGTAATCCCTGGTGGGGGAGGGGGGGGGGTAAAAGATTCAGAGAAGGGACCCGGGAGGTTAGGATTTGTGGTTCGAAGAGCCTAAAGGGTTCTGAAGAAGAGGGGGGGTCGCAGTCAAAAAAGTCAAAAAAAGTGGGTCCAAGGTTAAAAAAGCAGGGGAGAGAAAAAAAGACAAAAAAACCGTCTCTGAAAAAAAAAAAGCCAGGGCCTTTTTGAAATAACAAGGAGTGGGGGTTAGGGGGGAAGGGGAAAACCATGAAATAGTATTCTGGCCCGGTGCACTCTTGTGGGGGATATAAATTGACAAGGGGACTCTCGGGTGATGTAAGGAAAAAGGGGGGACCAAAAGTCGCTTATTACAGATCAGCACAACAGCCAAGGGGGAAGGGTAGTACGGGACCGTAAAACAAAGAAAAAGGAAGAGGGGTGCACGTAAAAGACATGAAGAGACCAGGAAACGTCAGTTCTCGCTAGGGGGGGGAAACTGTGGGGGGGTTCGCACTAAGATGGGGGGGGGGAAATTTCTGCAAAGAAACTTTCTCAAGACGGCGGGGAGGGGGGGGGATTGGGAACGCGCCAAGGGGACTGCACCAGTCGACCAAGCAGAGAGTCGGGAGACAAAGGTTCAAACAAAGGGCAGAGGAGGAAAAAGGAGGATCACGAACAAGAACAACGCGGGAAAAACAGGGGCAACATGGCAAAAAGAAGGCTTCGCTTGGGCTCCTCGACACCAAAAAGACTGGAGGAAGGGACTCAGGAAAAAGTCTGACAAACCAAGCCAAAACAAACAACTCAAGATCAACCAAAGTGGTTCGACCGCC
>Ga0179593_1575630_pt1 | contig 10372 bp, 14 predicted proteins | sample CZODoug2_1_08_16_FD_185931 | JGI IMG/M metagenome (GOLD analysis project Ga0179593, IMG submission 185931) | Vadose zone soil fungal communities from Angelo Coast Range Reserve, California, USA - CZODoug2_1_08_16fungal (PacBio error correction) | ecosystem: Environmental > Terrestrial > Soil >...
TTACTGGGGAGGCTCAAAAGGGGGGGAACGCGGTGGCAGCGCAGGGAAGGGGACGCGCTGAGGACGAGGAAAAAAAAGAGGGGGAAGGGAGGAGGCCGTGGGGGAAAAAAAAATTTGGGGCCGCGCGACTCTCCCAGAATCTGAGAAACGGTATAGACTGGTAGGAAAGGTCTCTTCCCCTTGAGAAAAGGGGAAAAACAGGGGGGGGGGGGGGGGGGGAGAAGTCGAGCGAAGAAATCCCTCCTCGATTTCCTTGGGAAAAAGACGGAGACCACGCGGAGGGGAGGACAAAAACTGGAGAGGGGAAAGAAATTTGGATTCATCTTGGTGTCCACAAAAAACTTGTTAGGAAAGAGGGTGGAAACCGGTGGAGAAAGGTGGACGCACAACCAGTTCCCCTCGAGAAAAAAAACGCACAGTAATCCAAACGCGAGAAGTGGAAAAACAAGGTGGTCGCAAAAAAAGGGGGGTTACGTGGACCAAAGAAGCGCGAGGAAAACGAATCCCACAAGAGGAGAGGGACAACGGCGCATCGGCAACGCCGGGAAAGAGTTCATACGATTGCGGGGGGAAAAACTGGACCAAAGGTAAAGGAGAAAAGCTTTCACGGGGATCAAACCCCTCGAGGAATCTTGGGAACGAAAAAACGTCCGCTGGGCCATCGCGAATAAGCGATGCGTTGTCCCGCTAACCAGCAAGTATAGACAACAGGAAAAAGGAGAAGCTCATCAGAAGCGTTGCAGTAAACTTCGCAGAAAGGGAAAGCCTTGCCTCTTTGAAGAATGTCAGAGGAGGAGGGTGAGGGGGAGAAAAAAGGAAAGTCTGGCGGGGGGGGGGGAAAGAAACGAAACCAAATGCTTGCAAGGGGTGTAGAAAAGCGAGATCAAATCAAAATTATTGGGGACCGGCCGCCATCGGAGGAAAGGTGCTCGGGGGACGAAGGGGGACCCGAAAAGAAAAAAGGGGAAATCACGAACTGAGAAGAATTCAACGAAAGAGAGGAGGCCTGATTGTCCTTCAAGAGAAACAACCGTTTGGGAAAAATTCTCAAAGATAGTCATCGTTTGAAGTGAAAAAGAGCGTGTTCAAGGCTCAGGTATTCAGCAAAAAAAAAGATGAGGGAAAGACTTGAGGGGAGAACCCCAGGGGAAACAGGCGGAGGTGAGGAGAAAAGGAATCATTTTCAAGAGTTCATACATTTCGGAGGGAAATCGTAAAAACCCAAATGGAAAGGCTCAGACAGGTTTAAAAACGCCGAAAAGTGGGGAGGTCGCTCAAGGGGAAAAATTTCCGGAACATCTGGCTTCGGGGGCAAAAAAAAAAGTGGTTGGTTCAGAAAGGACCTAATGAAGGGGGAGGTCTCCCGGAGAAAAGGGGGGAAGTGTTCATTCGGCCCAGGAGAAAACAGAATTATGCCTTTAAAAAAGGGGGGAAAGAAGGGAGGGCTGAAAAAAAGTTTTTGGACCTGGGGAAGTTACAAAACCTTAAAACGCGATCGGGGGGGGGAAGAAGAAAGGAGTCCGTTCGAAACGACGGAAAAGATTCCTCTTACGCCTCGGGAGGGGGGAAGCGGAGAAGGGGGGGGTCAGGGAAGAGACTGCAAGACCTAACCAAAGAAGGACACGCATTTTTCTTGGGAGGGAGGAAAGAAAAACTGAATAGAGGTCCCAGAACTGGGCAAAAAGGAGGAAAGCTGAGGGACTGGGGTGACTTGGGAAGGTGAAGACATAGCTCTGGAGAGAAGTCCGGAGATTCCGCCACTGTCCTCCGGAAGAACGAAGAGATTTAGAAGGGAAAACCGGAACACTTTCCGTTGAAGGAAAGGTAGAAGAAAGAAATCGCAAGATGGGGGCAAAGGGGAGTCCTTAACATGGGGAAGGGCGGTGGCAGCTTTCAAGAAGAGGGGGGGGGGCTCAGGGGAAGGGGAAAGGGGGAACAAAAAAAAACTAAGCAGAAAACTTAAGTTGGGGGGGGTTAAAGCAAAGAAGGGAGAGCCGGCTTGGGAGGCGATCTCTCTCACCCCAAACAACACGAGGAGTATGGGTAAGATCACAATAACAAGAAAGGGGGGAAGACTTTTGTTACCAAAAGCCTGCCGGAAAAAGGTTCGAGGCCGGGTTGGGGGAACTGTTCGTAATCAAAAAAAAATAGGAGGAAGAGAGCGAGGCAACGACAAGGGAAACACATAGGTTAATGAAAGAAGACTTTAGCCCTGCAAGAAGGAAAAAAGGTTTCCCGGATTAGAGGGGGGGGGGAGTCTTGGCGTGAGGGACAGGGGCGGAATCGAAAAAGGCAGAGCTCTTCAAGAGGAAAAACGACAGTCTTGCAAGCCGGGCTGGGGAAAAAGTATATTGAAGGGGGAAAAAAACTCTCTTCCGTGCGTTAGAGGGAAAAAAAAATGTCATCCAGCCCGGACTGGGGGAGACGGTTTAGCCGGTTTGTAAAAGGGAAAAAAAAGTAGGGGAAAAAAGGGACCGAGGGGCGTAAAGGAAGAGGGGGCAAGGGGAGGTGGTACGGATGGAAGGGGAGGCTTTCATGTTTGTTCAAAAAAGGGAACAAACCCTCTTTAAAGACGGGACGCCCGCCTGAAAGCCGGTTGGGGGGAGTTCATGGGAGGCGGGCCGAAGAAAAAAAGAAAGGTCTTATGCGGAGGGGGGGGACGTCCAATCCGAAGAAGGGTAGCGCCTGTTCCTACAAAAAGCGCGCGGGGGGGGACGAAAAGGGAAACACTTACTGAAGGGAAGCGGCAGGACCCAAAGGAAGAACAAAAAAGGTTTTACAACGAACATCATTTCTTGCCGGCCCTTTTTTTTGTGGGGATGAGCGACGGCCTAGGGAAAAAATGTCAGGAAGGGGAGGGGAAAAAATGTGTCGAGAAGCCTCACTACCCAGAGGGGGGGCGAATGAAAAAAAGGGGCCTAGAATTTCACAGGGCGTATACCTTTTAAAAGGAGGGGAAAGCGCTTAAGAAAAAAAGGGGAAAGGTTGAAGAAAGAAAGAGGGATTAACTGTGAAAAGGGCCGCTGGGGGGGGGGACTTCAGAGAAGATCTGTCTGGGAAGGGGGGGAACCCTCTTCGCTCAGTTTGGGGTAAAAAGGTGGGGCGAGGAAGAAAAAGATCCTATAAGGGGGAGAATGCGGCCGGCAAGAAGGGGGGGGGGGGGGATCTCGCGCTTTGCTCAGAACCCCCTCCGGCAGCATAGGAAAGAGGGGGGCATTCAAATGGGGAATTCATCATCGCAAGAGAGAAAATCGGAAGGCTTCTTAAGTTACCGCATAAAGACGCAACCGCCTCATTATCCAAAGGGGGAAGAAGAAAGCGGGGAGGTGTCCTATACGGGAAAAAAAAAAAACGCGAAACGACGATGAAAGAAAAGAGCACGGGGGGAAGAGGGGGGGATTTCAAAGATAAGTGAATCGCTGAAGGAAAAACTTCCATGTGGAAACTACTTTGGGAAAAAGTGGTCGTGGTCTCGAAAGAAAAAAAAGCATCGTAGGAAAAAAAAGGGGGTCCAAGGACCGTTGAACTCGAAAAGGAGTTGGGGGGGGGGGGGGAGAGTCGCCGGCGCGTCAAATCGCGCAGGAGGGGCCACGAAATTTTCCACGGCTGTTGGAAAAAGTTGGGCGTCAATTCTCGCTTTTTGGGGGGGGGAGTTTTGGGTTCTGATAGAGGGTTGAAAAGGGGGGGTTGGAGCAAGCCTGCTTCCAGGGGAAGTAACAGGCAAAAAAAGATTGCACCCAGAGGGGACCCCCTAGCAGACTCTAATAAAAGGGGAGGAATTCGCTCAGTTTGGGGGGAAAGAAACGCGTGGGAGGAAGGAGGGGGGGATCATCCAGGGGAACATTCAGGCGGGGGAGGGGAAGGGAGGGAGAGTCTGCTCTTCCTTGATCAACATGTGAAGGGAACAAGCAAAGGGAAAGTCAGGGGGAGGAAAAGGGTCACCGGTAAGAAGGGCAAATGCTGGGAAAAGGTCGCCCCTTCTGAAAGAAAAAAACGCCGTGCAAGAGTGAAAAAAGTACGTCCGTCCCGAATGGCGCGGGGAAACTTCCGAAAACCTCTGAGTGAGAATGACCGATAAATCTAAGGGAAAAAAAAAAACTGAGGAGGGGAGAAGCTGTAAAGGGAAAGGGTTACTCGGGGGGGGGGACGCGTGGCATCAAAGTACCCGCCAGGCCCCCGGCGCTTGCCGGAGGGGGGAGACTTCCGTCTCCTACTGTGGAAGGGACCGAGGTGCTCCCGGGGTCGAAGAGAAAAGGAGTGAGAAAGGACTCACAGCGTAATGTAACAGGGGCTTCCATGGGGGGGAAAGAAGAGACCGTAATCCGCCTCGAATGGGGAATTGATTCTGCAAAATTACTTCTTCAGAAAGGTGGGGGGCAACGGTAACAGAGGAGGAAAACAAAAACGGAGGAAGGGATATGGCCCCCAAGAGCTAGGGGTTCAAAAAAATAGTACTTATTGTAAAGGGTAAAAACCTGTGAAGAGGGGAGGCACAACCATGTCGCAGATACACAGCACAACAGCTGCCGATTAAAGAGAGAAGGGCCTCCAAAAGTCGCCCAACATAACCAAAAGGGGGGTCTAGCGCAGGGGGGCAGCGCACGTGCGGACCAGAAAATATTCGCGTAAGAAAAAGGGAGAAAATGGCAGGGCGCCTGGGAAGGGGAGGTTCAATACGAGGAGACGGCGGTCCACTTAAGCCACAAAAGAAGGGAAAAGGGAATTTCCGAAATGTCCTCGATTCCGAGAAATGAAGGCCTCCGGAGGGGGGAGAAAAAATCCGATTCGAAAGGCGTTGTTCGCGGAAGGCAGGGAAAAAAGACTGATCCTGACCGGTGCGCTGGCTTCCAGCTCAAAAGGAAGGCTCTAATTGGAGGGGGGTGAGGCGGGAGGAACCTCACTGAAGGGGGGAATAGGTTATCATCTGAGCAGGAAATGAGCCTCCAAGGAGAGGTCGTCCTGGTGAATTCCAAAAAAACAGAGGATTGCCTGATTGGCAAATCGCTAGGGGAAAAAATTATTGATTGGGCCCGGACGCCAATCTCCTTTAGAAAGACCCTCCGGAGACAGGGGGCCTCCTCAAATTAAAAAAAAGCGCTACGGGTTCCCAAGACCCTACGAAAGGGGAAAAGAGGAAAAGGGCCTTCAGCGGCATAAGTGGGACCTTTCTCTGGGAAATCTTTCTGGAGAAAACCGGAAAGGGGGTAAGGGGAAGGTGGCGTGGAACGCAAAAACGCGCGGAAGGAAAACGGTAATCAGCCTTAAACTTGACTGACGTGTGAATCGTCAGAAAGGTTATTGAGGGGAGGACGAAATAAGATACGATTCAAGAAAAAAAAGCAACTCGCGGGGAGAGAAAAGAAAAAAAAGTCCGTAAGAAATGAGTGTCATCGGGGAAACGGTTGGAAATCCAGAGTGAAAATCTTGGGGGATGCGCTAGGGGGAGTAAAAGGAATAAAGGACGTAAGTGCTTCGCAATCGGAGAAGAGAGATGCGAAAAAAAGGGGTCGAAAGGTCTGGCCTGGGGGAAACAGACCGGCAACTCCAAGGGGGGGGGGGGGGACATTCGGCAAAACCAGGAATTCTCCTGTTAGGGCATAAGAGGTGTTAGAACGTTTGCTTCGGGGGGGGGGATTAAAGAGAAGAGCCGCGGGGATCGAGGGGGAAATCCTTCCACAACGGTTCGAACTCTGGACCTGAAGAAGGTCGAGCCTCTAGAGAAAAAGGTTCACGAGGGGAAAGCTCGCTCAAAAGAGAAAACGGCGGGACTGAAGAGGGAAAAAAGGTTGGGGGTTCTGGGATTTCTTGAAAGGAACGGAAGATTTTCCTCTGCAAATTAAAAGGTTCAAGAAGCGGGAAAAGCCCGACATATAAAAGAAAGAAAAAAAAAGTGAGGGTTGCTCCCAGCAGACAGAGCTCGATTCAGTCCGTAGAAGGAAGGGGCTCCTGGGAAAAACAATACTCACCTGGGGGTGTAATCTGATTCGGCTTCAGAAAACTTTCAGGTTTACGATGTAAGGGGAGACCGAAGAGAAGGGGAAAGAGGAAGAGTGGCAAAGTGCTGGCAAGCTTCTCTTCAGCGGTGTGGGCAAGAAAAAAAAACCGGGGGGGGAAAACCAAATCGAAAAAAAATAAGAAAAACTCCTTCGAATTGTAAAACGGCAGGCGTTACTCCGGGTGTTTGGGGAAAGAGGAAACAACGGTAAAAGGGAAAAAAGATCGCTCACAATCCAAAACGAGGGTACCGACGGCGTTTTGCTTTTCACAGAGGACGGGGATGACGTTTGAGGGGGGGGGTGTCCTGGGGCGACCAGAATGGCAGAGAAATCTGCACAGCGTGGGCAACGCATGTAAGAAAACTGTGGGCCGCAATCGGAAGGTTTCCGGGGGAAAAGAAGGAAAGGGGGATAGACAAAGGGGGGGGGTGGCGTGAGCGTGGGAGAACAATTTTCGGGGATCGAGGAAAGCAGGATTCGAATGGGGAGGAACATGCAGGGGTCGTCAGAAGGGAAAATCCTCTAAGGGAAAAAAGAGTGGCATTGGCCCATGTGGAAAGGGGGACCTCTCTGGAGGAGAAGCAAAAACTCCAAGTAGGTAATCGTTTGGTTTAAAAGTTTTGTTTGAACCTCTGGGGCAGTAAAAGGATCAGAAAAAAAAGGGATGAACGACGGGAGGTGCGCCGGGAAGAAAAAGTGGACGGATTTCTAAGGAGACTCCTTCTTTCATGGGGGGGGGGTTCACCTCGGAAAAAAAAAAACCTCGAGGGAAAAGATAAACGTTTGGAACGGCATAAGAAAGAACAGGGAGGCCGAAAAAGCTCTTAGACCCGTTTGGGCCGGTAGAAGGGGGAAATCCTAATGAGTAAAGAGAAGACAAACTGCAGCATAGGGGAGGAAAAAAAAAATAAGAGGGAAAGGAAGAGAGAGAGAAATTTCCGGCTAGACACCATGGAAGTGGGGCAAACGTCATTTAGATTCTTAAGGCTGTTTGGGAGAGTGAGCGAGGGGGAAGTACGAGAGCCGGGGGGAGCTGCGTATTGAAAAGGGGGGGAGTCTTCATTAGAAAAAAGGAGAGGGCGGGGAGGGGGGGGTACAACAAAGCTTGCACGGAGGAACGGAGGTAAAGGAGATTTACACGCGGGAAAGCTGGTCACTACTAAAAAATAGGGGTTGGGAAAACGAGGGGTCAAGGGGGATTGCCGCTGAAGGAAATCTGCAGCTCATACATTCGGATTGTAAAAAAAAAAAGCGGTGCGCATTGTGAAGGAAATTGAGGGAGGGAAAAATCGCCGGTCGAAAAGAAAAAAAAGATCCTTTTTCTAAAGATGGCGCCGTGAGAGGTTCGGGAGAGAGGACTCCCACCCCGAAAAAGAAGCATCTGCGGGTAGGGTCCTTTTTGTGCATAGGAAAAAACGAGGGGGCGGGAGAATCATCGCGCTAGAAATCTTCTGGCAAAGCGCCAAGAAAGGAAAATGCCTGAGAAACAAGTCACACAAAGGAGAAAAACGCAGCATTAATGTATGAAGGAAGGGCCCGGTCGGGGGGAGGGGGCCTAGACTTCGGCGACCAAGACCCGCCTCTAGGACGAAATTGAGAGCCCGACTGGATGAGGGGGAGCGGCAAAGATAAGGGAGTCCGGGGGGTCCGCTTCTGTTTCGTGCGAAAAGGGGACCTCCGCGCTCAAAAGTCGGTAGAATCACTTGCCACGTTGGAATAAGGGGAGATGCACGGAATCTGGGGGGGGCGTTTGGGGAGAGTGCTCTGATGCGAGGGAAAAAGGGTTCCCACGTCTGGTCTGGGAGGTTTTTGCGGCACTGACAGCGTTTTTTAGAGTTTTTGCGAGGGGGAAACGGGGTTGAGGCAGAAAAAGCTGCTTAAAGGGGACACACCGGGGAGAGGGAAGGGAAGAAAAGATTGACCCTCTTGTGACCCCCTTATCAGACTCGAAAGGGGGGAATTGCATTCAGAAAGTTTTTGGGCCGGGAAGAGTGGGAAAGGGGGAAGGGGAAACTCATCTTAACATTCGCTAGTTACTTCTATCTTTAGCGAAAAATGTAGTTCAAAACGAAATTAAGGGGGGGGAGATTTCACGACAAGGAAAGGAAGGAAGAAGAGGCTTTGAGTATACAAGGCCGGGGAAGCCAAAGGGATCTGTCTCCACTCCTCAAAGAGGCGGTAACGGAGAAGCGGCGTAAAAGTCCGAAAACCGGGAGGGAAAAAAAAAAAAGTAACCCTTCCCGAGTAAATCCGATACAAATACGGATGATGATTACAGAGAAAGAGGGAAAAAAATGGGAGGGGAGGTTTTCAGGGAAGAGGGAGAGGAAGTTAAACGAGGGACAGGAACCAGCAGGCCCGGAGATGGGGAAAACGGCTCCGAGGGGGGGGGGTGAATGGGGCGCAGGTGGCTCCGGACCGTCAGCCTCTTCTATTTAGGAAAACTGGTATGGAATCCTCCCTCAGTCTCTTAAACGTGGGAAAAGTTGGGGAGAAAAAACAAGGAAGAGAGGGGAGAGAAAGGGAAAAGATGTGCGTATGCTGGCAAAAAGGGACGTCTCCCAATGGGGAACTTTAAAAACTTAGAGGAGGAAAGAAAGGGTCCGGGGTCTGGGAGGGTGGTCAAAGGAAAAAAACGGGAGGGGGAAAGGGGAAAGACGCGGTGTGGAAAACCGGTTTAAAGGCCTTTTGGCGCACAACCAGTAACAATCAGAAATCCAACGAGGGAAGAAGTCAAAAAGGGGGACCCATACCCACCCGTAGGGGAAAATTTCTTGTGGGGACAAGCAGAATTCTACTAGGAGCGGCAAAATTCGAGGGGGGAAAAGCGTCTATCGAACACGGCTCATTGCACTAAAAAGGTTTTCATACTGGAGGCCCCTTGGTTGTCATGGGACAGGTCGTTGGGAAGGTCCCGAAAGAGAGCCCTTATCTTTGACAGAGTATCTGGAAAGAGGAAAGAATGCTTTCCAGACTCCTCATGGAGTTGTCGCGAATTGGTAGAAACCAGAAGGCCGTACATGGTCGGAGGGCTCCAGCGCTCAAGGATTCGGGGTGATTCTTGGACGGATTGGGCAAAAACCTGGACGCTGGGAAAGGGAAAGGGAGGGAGATGAAGAAAACGTCGGGAGTGTTAGCCAAACGGAAACCAAAAAAAAGGGAAGTGTTCAATAAGGGGGGGAGAAAAGATCACCGAATTATTGATTGCCCCGGGAAGACGGTTAGAAACATATGGAGCAAAGGAAAGTCATAGACGCCGAAAAGTCACTTAAAAAAGCCATGTGTCGCTGCGGGGGGGAAAGCCAAGAAGGTAAGGAAAAAGGTGGAAGTGATAACAGGACAATAGTTGCCGAATCCCCAAAGTTATCTCGTTTTCGTGCATCAAGGTAAACACGCGCTTTTCAAGAAAAAAGAAAAAGGAGGAGAGTCGCGGAAGGAATCGCAAGACAATTCCCAATTCTTGTAGGGATATCCCTTCCTCATTCATGCAGAAAGAGGAAAAGCTCTGACTTCAACGAGGAACCGTCTATCAGAATTGAAAGGGTAAGGGGGGGAAGAAAAGGGAAAATCCTCAAAAGAAAAACCACTGGTGAAAAGCGTGAGGAAAAGGGGGGGTTTCCTCGACGGACTGCGTCTAAAACGGATTCTAACTCATTTGGGGGGGAACGGGGAAATTCAGGATTGGAAAAGGGGGGAGAGACCCGGATAGGGAAAAGGGGGATTAAGATCTTGTTCATTCGTCAAATGTACCCTGGGGGAAGGGGGGAAATGGGTCACCGGCGGGGCAGGAGGGTGCTTCGTGTAACTCGGTGCCAAGACCTGAAGCATCCGAGGAAAAGATAACTGGGCGTCCGTTAAAAGAAAAGGAGTCGGACGGCCTCGAGGATCTTTAAGCTTAATCCGGGTGGAAGTTGCCGAGGGAAAAAAAACCGGATAAACAAGGACAGAGTCGGGGCGGAATGACATGGGGGGGGCGACTAACGGAAGAAGGGTCACCTCTGTCAGGGCACATGCAATATCCTGAGAGGGGATTATTTGGAGGCGGAGGGGGGAAATGAATGCAGTGGGACCAAAAGGAAGAGCTCTTGACAGCCGGGGAGTCCGGGAGACTGGCGTCGCTCACACCCCACTGGAAGGGAGAGGGTCTCCGGGCAACGACCTTTGACTTTTATTATTGCAAAGGAAGGAACTCTTCATCGCAGGACGGCCAAAAAAGGAAAGAAAGGTTGCAAAGGCTTTTAATTGGACGGAAAAAGAACGGGATTTGGGGTGATTCAGGAAAGGGGGAAACGCGCCTCGAAAACTTTACTGGAGCATCCATACTAACAACGCAGAGGGGCCGGGCGGGGTTGTGAGCTCTCAAAAACAAGGATTAA
>Ga0179593_1578832_pt1 | contig 10372 bp, 13 predicted proteins | sample CZODoug2_1_08_16_FD_185931 | JGI IMG/M metagenome (GOLD analysis project Ga0179593, IMG submission 185931) | Vadose zone soil fungal communities from Angelo Coast Range Reserve, California, USA - CZODoug2_1_08_16fungal (PacBio error correction) | ecosystem: Environmental > Terrestrial > Soil >...
GTCAAGAGAAACAGGGGTCCTTTGTGGCCCTTGTCCGGAAAGCTCAATTTTTCGCCCTGAGGCGATTTTCGCAAAAAACTGCAGGTCGTCAGAATGACCTTTAATAGGGGGGGGAAAGGAAAAAAACGCGAGAAAGAGAGGGGACGGAGATCGGAATTGGCATCGGTCGGGCAAAAACGCCACCCCCCGTTGGGGGAAAGTGACCGCAGAGGGGGATCGCCAAGGGAGAGTCCGGGGGGAGAAAAAGACATGGCGCGTCAACAGTCAAAGATTTCAGGGAGCGGGGACTTCGTTTAAGAGAACTTACCGAGGGCTTTAGGCAAACATTCCGCTCACTGAAGGTCGCAGTAAAAGGAAAGGGGTCCACGATTTTAGGAGGGGGAAGGGATGGGGGGGAGAAAAGCTTCAAAAGGGGGGTGTGGGGTCAACGATGGAATGCCGAGCACGGGAAATATTCCCACAAGTGGTCCTAAAATTCATTTGGGGAGGCTGCATCGCGAATTGAGGGGGGCAGATTCTATGAAGCACTAAAGGAAGAGCCTTCGAGGTCGAGGATTGGCCGGTAAAATGTTCTAGCTATCGAGAGGGGGTTAGAAACAAAAAAAAGGTCGCGCCAAAAGAGGGAAGAGACAGAAAAATTAACTCGGAGAAAGTCTCAAACCAGGGGAGGAGGCCGAATTTAGCTCTTAAAACTTGAAGCAGGTGTAACTCTGGCGGAAACACGCCCTCCCTGAGAAGAGAAGAAAGTCGATCGAAAGAGGAGCTCAGGAAAAACAACACCGAAAATTGCAAATACGGCGGAATCAGAGCCACGCGGTGGTCTCGGGGATACAAATTATTGAACCTCCTAATTCGCCAACAAAATGGGAATATGCCAAAAACGCGAGGAAAAAAAATCAGAGAGGGAGGGTCCTGAAGCTCGTCAATTGTCGATGGAGTTCTAGCTGAAATCTCCTTCGTTCTCGCGGAACATAATCGGCAGATGGGCGAAAGGGAAAACAAAGGACAAGAAATAAGCTAAAAGGGAAGGAAGATTCATGGGTACAATTGGGGCGTCTCTTCGAGTAAGGGGAACTTCCTTCCTATGTCGCTGTTAGACAGACAGCCCTCGCGGATCGAAGAGATTTGAGGGTTGAAAAATTAAAGGAAATTTGACAGGAGGAAAAAAAGAAATGTGCTTCCCATCGAAAGGGAAAGGTTCCTCGCCGAGAAGCGGCGACAAATCGTTTTAAATTCATCGTATATCCGAAGAAACTGCCGCTCAAGAAAAGGGGTTCGGGGGTGAAACCGGCAGGGATGAACCCCGGGAGAGTACGGAGCGCGAGCAGGATTGACCTCTTCGTCCGAATCAACCGCTTCTGTTCTGGGAATCAGCATAAGGAAGGCTGCAGAGGCCGTAAGATGAAAAAGGGGGGGGGGGGGGGGGCAGATAATAGTAAAAAGTACGAAGCGAGGGAGAGAGGAAAAGCGCAGTCCGGCTATCTAGTTTTTAGTGCCTGGAAAGAAAAAAAGGCCCGTGAAAAAGGAAGAAAACGGAAAGAATAGTGAAAGAGGAGGTCTACTGCAAGGGGGGGGGGAGGAGTCCGGAATCGCATGGGAAACATTCTGAAGTGGTCCTGAAGGAGTCATCAGTTCGACCGATTGTCGATCATCGAGGAAGTGAGATGGAAGACTGCGTGGGGAAACAATGGGGGGGAACATCGGAGAAACCGGTCTCAGCCAGTTGAATGGAAAAAAAGTTTATTGAGGGGGGGGGAGGGTGCGAATACGGGGTGAGAAAGTTACATCTCGAAATTATTCAGGAGAAGGCTGGGTGTGAGGCACAAGTCCGCTGAAGTGTATCGAAAAAAATCCGTGAAAGGTGGAAGGGGGGAGTAAAGAGGGACGTGTGAAGAAATTACCTTCTGGAAGTCGCTTCAGACAATCGCCTTCCGGAACGTTTGGGAGCACGAAAGAAAACAATTTAGTCTCGAGCGCATCCGAAAGCTTTGGGAGACGATGTAACGAGAAGTGAGGGGGGACGCACAGGGGCCGTGATCGCAAAGAAAAAGGAAGTGGAAAAAAAAGGCACGCGCAGCTTTCTCGATGATTAGAGAAACATCCTTCATGAGGATCGACGAAACCATGCAGGGACAAAAGGGGGAGGGAGACACGATCACAACCAAAGGGGAAAGGGAAGAAAAGAAAAACTGGCATGAAAGGAGAACTCGAGTCTGAAGAAGGAGACATCGAGAAAGCCTTCGAGGAGGTGCTCACGTCCTTGGCATTGGACACTCTGTATCACCTGCAATAGGATGGAGGAGGGGGGCGGACACTGAAAGAAAAGAAAAAATTTTATAAAAAAAAAGACGAAGGGCAGGGGGTCGGGATCGCGCGACGAAAAAAGGGGGTCGTAACACGTGCGTGAAGCGGGGGCCGAAAGCGATTTGAAGGAGAAAGGAGGTCTTCTACATTCCGGCATCTTTCCGTCCTCACGCAAGAGGTAGCAGGCAAAAAGGAAAAGGGGATGGGAATGCAGCAGTTCAAACTTGACAGACACGAATACTTTTGAAAAAGGGGAATCTTGCGTCCCCCGGAAAACTACTTTGAAAAAGGGAGAAACCACGTGCAGGGGAAGAAAGGGGTGAACCAAGAGAGACCTTCGCCGCGGGGGGGGAAACCATCAAAAAATTGTTGAAGAATAAAACGCATGCTGCAGCAGAAAAGCGATGCTCGGGAAATGAGGTCGAACTGCTTAATCATTCTAAGGCAGGGATGGGGCTGATAGAGGAATGAAAACAGGAGGGAGGACATAAAAGGGGTTAAATTATTAAAAAGGAGAAAATTGATGGAACCGGAGGCCCTCTGCCGTGTCTTTCAAACGACTGCCGAGGGGGATAGGGAAAGGCTAAACGAGAGAGAAAAAGGAAAGGAAAAAGAAACTCAGCGGATGGGCCGACGAGGCACAGGGGAGGGCCAGAAAGAAGGAAGATGGTTCTTAGGCATTCTTGCAAATGCCGCATTCTGCTTGGTCGAACAGAAGAGTTTGAGGATGAAAAAAAAGGGAAAAACAGGGGAAGCGAGGCAAGAAGTGAAGGATAATATCAGATCACATCAAAGTGCCGAGCCCCACGGAGTGCAATCCACGGAACGAAACAATGATGAGCGGAAGAGTTAAGGCGGATAATGAAAAGAGAATCAGGCGTCTTCTCGCGAGCTAGGGACTCGACACCCGCTGTCGTGTTTTAGAGAAGCCGCAACGCAGGAGGAAGAGTCAGACCGGAAAGTAAACCATCCCCATCGGAGGATTCTCGAGGGAAAGGTGATGTCTGCTCAACAACATTTAATTGAAAAAAAGTAACTAGACGAAAAAAAAAGGGTCACAGCAAAAAGGGAAAAACATCCGAGGGGATTGGGTAGTCGAAAATAGGGAGACAGTGGGGCGAGGGGCTTGCCGCCAGTCTGCGGCGTTTCGCTTTAAAGAAGGCGAGGATCAGAGCGAAAGGGGAATAAAAGAAGGGGGAATCGCGGGAAGGAAGGACAGTTGATAAAAATGATCGCGCGAACGGTTGCGCCTATTAAAGTTTTTTTCGCGTTCGGTCGGCAGGTAAATGGGGGCGCAACCGGGAAGTGGGTCAATGGAGCCGCAGGATTGGAAGGTGGCTCTGTGGCTTGGATGGCCGCTGAGCTCCAGGTCCTTATCTGCGGCAGAAACAAACGGGGCCAGGGGGGGGGGGGCCGAGGGGGGGGAATAAAAAAAGACTCCGCGAATCGACAGTCTGCTGAATGACTTCTCCTCCACGGGGGGGAAGGGACGAAAGCTTGGAGTCAGGAAGGAGCGGGGGCAAATTTTGGAGGCCAAAGTTGAGCCTCTCGAACGTGGAGAACTCTTGTACCAGGAAAAAGCGTTATAGGGGAAGAGGGGGGCATGGAAGGATGGCTCGCGAGAGGGGGATGAACATCAGTCTCGATGCAGAAGCCAAATGAAGAAGAGGGGAAAAGAAGGGGGGTTTCGAGAGAAAAAAAACGACGAGAGGGGGAAGAGGGAAATAGAAGAAAGGTTGCAAAGGTGGCGGGAGTAGGAGAGCCTTCCGCGATTTTGAACCGACAGATGGAAGAACAAAGAGCGCGGGACGGTTGGGGTCAAAAGGCATCTCCCGCCGTTATCCAAGAAGTCCGAGACGGCCGAGGAAAGCGTAAAACGCTGGGGAGGAGCCAGGGGATCGTCAAGAGACGTCGGTGCAGAACCGCAAAAAGGAAATCCAAACCAACATTTGGGGCGTAGTATTAATCCCAAAACTATAGAAAAAAGTTCCAATTGGGGCGGAAGCAGAATGCAATCGGCGAGGGTGGGGTTAAGTCACGAATTACATATAGGGGCGTTACGATTCTATCAAAATCGACGCAGGGAGCCAAGCCGGGTTCTAGGGGAAAAAGGGAGCCAAAAAGGGGGCTCGACAACGGCGCCATTCTCTGGATAAAAAAAAAACGGATTACATCTGAGAGATGGGAATTTCTCACGCGCGATCAATCGTACAACTTTGTGGGCCAGGGATCAAAAAACCCGGTGGCAATGAGAGTTTGCTGGAAGGTCGTCCGATCATGGTAATGAGGGGGCGCCAAAACGCTCCGAGGCCACCTGAAAGAGAGAGGGCTGTCGGCGCAAAGAGAATTGGCATCGGGGAATAGCGATTCAATCAGAGGAATAAAGGAAAGTCCCGGATGAAGGAATAGACCAAGGTTGTCGCTTCCTTGCAGGGAAACACGACAGGGGCGAGTCGCAAGCGTTTAGAATTCAGCTGCGGCTCGACTGAGGGAGAGGAACGGCGGGAAACGAGGGAGGGAGAAAAAAAAGCCGGCGCGAAAAGAATTCAGGAGATGAAGAGGGAGGAGAAACTGAAAAGGAGGAATTTCGGACTCAAACCTGCAACTTGCTGGGCGGTCGTTGGATTCAGGATGGCTCTCGCCTCGCAAAAGCGGTATTGAGATTCCGAAAAGATTCGGAAAGAGAAGTGAGAGGATTCGCATGTTGAGCAGCGCTGAGAAAAACATCATAGTTGCCTATCCTTAATTCGCGAGGATGGCCGGTAAAAAGGGACCGGGGAACGTCAAAAAAAAAAGGGAAGAAATTTGGAGGAGCCCAATAAAAATCGGGACTTCCGAATTCCATTTTGGAACGCTTAGCAGACCAGGGGTAGAGGGGACTGGGAAAGGGGAGAAACCTTTGAGAGGGGACCGTCGACACGCCAAATCAACAGGCCTCCAAATTTCGATCGAAAAGATAAGATGCGGCGCTCACGACGTAAAAAGAGCGGGGCGACGAAAGGAGCCCGTTCACAAAAACCTTGTGGGCACGCGTTTTCAAGGGTATCAAAAAGGGGGAAAGGTAACCTGACCAACCAACTGGAAGAAGCGCATACCGGGGGGGAAAGATCGAAAAAGAAGAGGGAGCAGCTTGCAGGCGAAGGCGCTGGGGGGTTCGAGGAGTTGAATAGCGGGTGATCCTCGCCTTCATTCACTCGGGACTCATCGGCAAAGGGGAGAGACAGAAAAAAAAAGAAACGCAGACAGTTCGAGATTCTTGACCGGAATGGCGTCGAAATGTGTGACAATGGGGTGGGGAGTCTCTTCGAGTATGTGCCTTCCTTCAGGGAGGGGGAGCAGAAAGAGCGGGGGGCGGAAGGAAGGAGTTTAAATAGTTGAAGGGGGCAGCGTCCGGACAAACACTGAGAAGGTGTCGATTCCCAAACTACCGTTTCTCGCCGGAGAGCCGAGGGAACAAGAGGGGGGAAAAAAGAGAAGGAGGAAGAAGCCAAGAAAGGTCAAGAATGGGAGGTGAATAAGTTCACGGCGTGGGGAGGGGCAGATGAGAGAGTTTATCTATTATGCTGATCCCTGAGCGTACGCTTCCCGCTCGGGGAGAGGTGGAGGAGCTCTTCAGGGCAAACGTCTTGGAGAAAAAGACATGAGGGGCGCAGCAAGGTCTAACATCGGAAGGGGATGGTGCATCACTGGAAAGGCAGATTCAATTACTACCATGGGCCTCATTTAGCAAGATAGTAGGGTTCTGAAGTCCGGGAGGATAGAGTGTAGGGGGGGGAAGCTGCCGGAAAAAGAATCAATTACCGTCCACTTGGAAGCAACGGGAATTCTGGAAAGCTTTGATGTCCAGTTTGTCTTCATTATCCCAGAGAAATCAGCATGGGAAAATAAAGAAAAGGGGGGTCCTGAAAGAGAGCATTGATAAAAGGGGAGGGATTGAATGAGAGGGGTAGGAGGGCGACATGACTAGAGGAACGAGATGGAAGAAGAAACAAGTTTCACATTCCAAAGAGTTGATCGCGTTGTTGCAAGGAGATACTTTTTGAGAAAACTGCCAGCTCGGAAAAGTATCGTGGGAAGCGCTGGGGGGGAAGGAAAAGCAGCTTGAGATTAATCAAAGGGAAAAGGATGCAAAGGCGAAAGCCAAGAAAGTTGGGGGAATGGACGTGAGGAAAAAGGAATGTAGAAGAATTCCTGACGTCAATCGCTTTCGGCAATCGCTTCCTCACGGTGGCAAACTACAATGGTGCGAGAAGACTTATGAAAAAGGACGCTTTTAAAATGGGGGAGGAGAAAAGGATTGCGAACGAGAACCGCCAAGTTGAAGCGGCGCGCCATCCAAGACCTGAAAATATTCACAGCAGCTTTCTCAGGATTCTTCGCACAGCAGAAGTAAGGAGAACGGGAAGGAAGAATGCATAGAAAAAAAAAGGAAAGAGGGAAGGAAAATCGAATGGTTCCCGTCGATCCATAGGTGAATGGTGCGAAGGATCGATCGAGAAAATAAAGGGGATCACAGGAAGAACACGCAAGAGAGAAATTTGAAACCAAATCGCATTCGCAGCCTGACAATGTGTATAAAAAAGATCTTGCATGGATCAGGAAGATCTATCTGCAATTTGGGTCGTGCGCAAACTTCAAAGATTTGTCAGAAGGGAGGAAGGAGGTCTATGAAACAAGGTTGGGAGACAATCTGCGCGCAAACGCTCCGTATTGGAGATCTTCTCGATCCCGAAGACCAGCGGCTTGAACTCGTCCACAGCGCTTCTCCAAAATACTTTTCACCGAAAAAACTCCCAAAAAGGGAAAAGAAATCACGGGGAGTGGAAGGGGGGTGCACGCTCGGCAATCGAGCTCTCCGCTGTTTGAAAGAAAAATTGTTGCCGCTAAAGAAAACGCAGAGGGGCAGGAAAAAAGGCTCGACGAAACTTGAGGAAAAAGCTCAGGGAAAAAGGAAGAGGGGGACATCTGATTCCGGGGTCAGGGAGACACAAGAGTCAAAGGCGTTTACGATCCTCGTCCTTTAGGACGCGTGGGAACGGAACGAGTTGCGGAAGCCGAGTGAACGAAGAGGGGGGGAAGGACTGGCCCCCGACGATTCTTGCTGAGGGGCCTGGGCATGGCCCTGGAAAGGCGTGCGTCCCAGAAGCCGGAAGATGTTTCGAATTAAAGGCAGGGGATGGGGAGAACGGCCGGAGAGAGCAAAAGGGGGGGGGACGACGATCAAGAACAGCTCCGGAAAAAAAAATCGCATGGCTGTATCATATCACTCTCGATCCTCGCCGAGCCCCACGCAAGTGCAAGGAAACAAAAGGAAGAACGAAAGGAAAAAGAAAAGTTGAGCTAATGAAAGATGAACGATAGGCAAAACTCGGCGAGGAAAAGAACCTTTCGGCTAATTGGAATCGACAACCAAGATGGGATTGGTAAGCCGAAAAAGTAGAAAACCGAAGCAGGTCAACACAACGATCGAGTCGAATCGGAAAGGGGGCCTGTGATGTCTCAAAAAGGACATCGTAATTTGAAGTAACGAAAATACGCGACGCCAAACAATTGTCACAAAACTGAAAGCAAGCCAGACCGTTATTTGGAAGAAGGAGAGGAGCATGGGGTTAGGAGGGGGGCAGCAAGAAATGCCGGTTTCCGCGTGAAGCTATTATCACAACGAAAATGCCATCGAACACTTTGAAAAGAGCGAGTCAGTCAAGGACGAGAATTAGGTAGGGGGGAAAAGAAATAAGCGGCGTGGGAACGGTATGTCAAAAAGTTGGTGGCTTTTCGCGGCTGTGGGAAACAATCATTTATCCGCACGCGAAACAAGGTGGATGAGGATTTGAGAGGGCCGAGGCGGAGGGAAAGGGTCGCTGGAAGAGGCACGCCGTGACTCCTTATGGCGATCGACACTTTTGGAGGATCGCGGAAGGGGATGTCGTGTTCCCGCCCGAGGACCTGGGACGGGACAAGAGAACGATCGAAGGGGGGGGGGAGGAAACGTGGCTCACAGAGAAAGGTCCAAAAAGGTTATCATGGCGCGCAAATGGTTTGATGCCATTGGGGAGCACGGACGAGGAAACAGAGAAGGGGGGGGGCATCCTGAAAGAGAGCACGGAATGGTGCTTGGAAGGAGAACGCTGAAAAAAACAATTCTCGAAATCCAAGGCTGATGGAACTCACGAATCGGTGGGGGAATATCATAACGTGAGCGGCTGAAGAAGGGGCCACGACGAAAAGATCATTGCGGAGAAATTTCTGGAAAGTCGCAGCGATTTCGCTCAGAAGAGGGGAAAGAGAAAAAAAAAGAAGAATTCGCTGGAGGGGAGAGGAAGGCACCGAGGAAAGACCGTTAAAAAAACGAGCCCTCAAAGAGTAAATCGACGCTTTTCTAACCTGCTGCGCAATGGGAGTGGGTCTCGCGGAAGAGGAGAGAGAACAGGGGGGGCATTAACCCAAGGGAGGGGGGAGAAAAAACAACACCACACAAGGCGAGGTGAGAGGATAAAAGTTCAGAGGGAGATTGCTAGCAGCTGCGGGGGGGGACTAGCGGAGGTTGGGGCGTAAAGTTCGTACGAGGAAAACAAAATACATCAGCTGGAAAGACTTTCAAGAGGGAACCTCCACAAATTTTGCGATGTTATCGCTCCGAGGGACAATTAAGAGGAAAGGACTCAACAAAAGGGTTTTGGAAAAGAGATTGGGAGACCGAGCGATCACAACGTTCCACTTTTGGGTTGAAAAGGATTGTCAAGAAGGTCTGGAACCCTGAGGAGAAGCCAGTCTCTCATGGTGAATTAAGGTAAACGAACTCCGCCACCTGACCTGGAGAGAGGAAGGCAAGGGGAGGAATAGCGGCTTAATCGCCACCCCGCCGGTGGGGAGGGTCCCTCCGATAAGGTTCATGCAAAATAGGGGAACTTAAGGGGGATGAAGAGGGAAATTATCCAGGAGAAAAAGAGTGCCAGCGGGAACGGCGGGCCTGACTTGGTTAGCGGAAAGGAGTCCAAAAATCCTATTTCGGAAAGTTCCCCCATGCGCTCTCCTCAATATAATGTCGGGAGAAAATGAACTTCAAAAAAAGAGGGGAAGAATTGCGATTGGTAAACGCATGCTGAAAAGGCTTTGAGGGGGGAGGAAACTGATGCTTGGGGAAAAGGAACAGGGGTATTCAAGGCCAAAGAGGAAGGGTTAACGTATCTGAATTTGGCGGCGAACATCGCGACTTGAGGGAACATCAGAGCGAAGCACTGATGATGGGAGTCAAAACTATGAGCGAGCGGCTCAATGGCCTCAAAAATTAGAGCCCTGATAACTCCAGCGTCGAAATTCATCTTGGAGAAGGTAGTAGGAAAAAAAAAGGAATATCGAAGGAGGGGGGCCCGGTGCGGGCGGAGAAGAATGAAGACGAGGAAAAGATTTCGATCGCAAGGGGAATATTCACGGCGCTCAGCGCCATAGCCAAGAAAACGTCAAATTAAGACGCAAACAAAGAAATAACTGCAACAGTTCGCGGGGAATCGAGGGTCAAATGATGGGGGGGTGAACCTCCGAAATAGAACCAAACTTGGAATAGCCCAATATAGAACGGACAGAAAAAGGGGGGAAAGTAGCGGCGCGCTTCGGGGGGTACGATTAAATTTCGAGCTGAAAGCCTTCGGTCACTCGGGCCATCGGCAGAAAAGGGGGGAAATAAAATCGAAAAACGGACGAGAACGAGAGGAAATGCAAGAGGTGAACAGCTTCAGTGACAATTTTTACCAGAGGGAGTGGTTTGGGAAGACAAAATGTAGCTTTTTAAAAATCACCAGGCCTCCGAAGAGGGCGATTGCGGGAGAGTTGGGAAGAAACGAATGTCTGGAAAATGAAAAAATGGAAGATGAAAAAAAAGAGGGTGGGGGGGAGAACCTAGAACTGGTTCCTCACCGCCCGATGGTCAAAAGCGTTTTCAATCTGAACATTATAAGCCGAAGTCACGCTGTCCGCAGAAGAATTGTTTCGAGGATTTACGGGGGCTCGGTTAAAGGCCAGGGTAGCAAGCTCGTAAAAAGCCAAGGGATTTGAATGCATAACGTATCCA
>Ga0179593_1410518_pt1 | contig 10371 bp, 8 predicted proteins | sample CZODoug2_1_08_16_FD_185931 | JGI IMG/M metagenome (GOLD analysis project Ga0179593, IMG submission 185931) | Vadose zone soil fungal communities from Angelo Coast Range Reserve, California, USA - CZODoug2_1_08_16fungal (PacBio error correction) | ecosystem: Environmental > Terrestrial > Soil >...
TTGTAGAAGCACAAAAACTACGCCGTGTCGGAGTGTCCGGTCAATTTCCTTGGGTGAAAGGCCGTAGGACAGTGGAACGAAGTGGGGAGGACAAAAAGGATGCCCTGCCGCGCTCAGGAAAGGGCCATTGGGTAACGCAGAAAACTATGTCTATCCGCTGGGCGGTGGAAAAACACCGACCGAAAACCAAAGACTGGGAAAAAAGAATCTATGGGGCGTGACTTCTAGGAGGTGTGAAATCCAATCTTAATACGGATCAAGCCCTCAGCACCTCTCTGAAACTGGGCAAAAAAGCTCGGGGAGAGGGAGATTCGAGCGGGGTGGAAAAAGAAGATCATAACCAAAGCAGAACCTCGACACACGAGACATGGGTGGAGAAAATAGGTAAAAGGAACTGAAGGGAACGACAGAATACGACGCGAAAGGGTCATCAAGAAACTCAAGTGTTTGGAGCGATGAGACTTAAAAAGGGGGACTGCTCTAAACAGTTACAACCAAAGGCAGACCGGTTGTGCACAACACCGAGAAAAAAAATCTAGTGATACCTCCCCACTCCACAAGAAAGAAACTGAAAAAGACTAACAAGGACGCAAAAAAAGGAAAAAAAGAAACAAAAAAATAAAGAAGGTCCGGCCGCCAAGTAAAAAAAGGAACGCGCTTGGTGGCAATGGAACCCGCGCTCAAGGAAGGGTATAGGGGAAGATCCTCACCAAAACAAAGAGAGGAAAGAAAAAATATCAAAACACCAAGGCGGAAGGAAGCACAAGGCAATCAAGCATAGGAAACAAAGTGTGAGCAGACGCCGATGCTCTGCTGAACTGGACTGGCCGAATGGCCGGCAGGAAAACATATCGGGGGAAGTCTCTCTTGCTTGTAAGGGCTGCTCCTAGAAGGACATGGGTCTCGGCAAGGGGTAAAGAATAATTCTCAAACGGGGGAGGGAAATACATCGGGAAAAAACACGGGCTGCGGCACTCTCATAAAAAAGCGCCTGAGGGGTCGGGGAAGAAAGGCATTAGGGACAGGTCATTAAAAGACCAGACGGGCGACAAAAAAAGAGGACACAAGTTAGCTCGTATGTCCCAACCAAAGAGGCGGGTGAGAGAGCAAAAAAACGAAGCGGAAAATCGAGTGTGCGCGAAGGAGAGGTAAACCTGATGCTGGATTCTTGGAAAGTCGGCCTGCCTTCGAACAAAGATCGACAGGCAAAAAAGACAGATAAAAGTCATACCGGAAAGCGGTTTGAGAAAAAAAGTTTTAAAAACTGGCCCCAGCGGATCTAAAAATAGTTCACGGGAGGGGGAAGGGAATCCCCACAGGAAAAAAGTGCAGGCACGACACGGAAAAGTTGCAGCCTGGGTGCCCGTCATACCAACTAGCCAACACGGGAAAGCAAAGGCCAGGGAACCCCCCCCAAAAGGACCGGACACAGCTCAATAAACGGCTAGGGTAGGGGGACATCATTGGTCCAGAACGAACCGTTCCCATCCAGCATCCATGCGAACACCAATGTAGAGACAACGTAATAACTGCGGAACGGAAAAAACGAAAGGGAAAAACCCCGTTGAAAGGGAGCCAGTCAGGAGAATGGGCTTTCTAAGAACGCACTAGCCAGCCACCAAATTCCAATCACAGAAATTAAGTCGTCTGACAAAAGCGGCAAGAGACAAAAACGTCAGCTACCGAGGGAAAAACCTCGCCACCGAAAGTGAAGGATCCAAAAAAAGAAAAATCCCGTCAAAAGGCCAGTTCTGTTCATGAAAAACTGTGAAAAAAATAGAAAGAAGGATCGGTTTAATGATTCTTAGGCGCAATGCGGGTTAGGGACTGGAACGTCCGAAGAAGAAAAAAAACCGGGGAGAAAAACGATTATGGGAACGCATCACAAATAAAAAAAAAAGGGGTACCCGGAACAGGGGGCTGTTCTAAGAAAACCAAATGGGAAACGTCCGAACAGAATCACCCGAGAAGGCTACCAAAATCTAAGGGGAAGCCGGGGGATGCGGGGTCGAAAAACATGAAGAAGAAGGTACAGGCAAAAAAGAACATCAGACCCTTCCTGGACCAAATAATCTGCATAGAAAGAACGCAACTCGGCATCTACTCAGCGACCTAACACAAAAACGGCAACTCAGTCGTATACATTAATCAAGGAGAACGTCAACCACGGGTGTAGGGTCGGCGCCCAAGGAAAGAAAAGATACGTCGCGGCCGAAGAAACACGGGGGAAGGCAAGATGAAACCAGAGAGGCGGGTAGGCAAAGGGCTCACAACTTGCCAAAAGGGGAAAAAACCTGCAAGCGTCCTCAAGGATCTAAGGGAAGCGAATGACAAGGGATGGAGATGGGGTACGCACAGGAAAGAAAAATGTCTGACCCGTCGAAAAAAAGGTGTAAGATCATGACAGGGGGAAAGTATCCAGGAATAAAGGATTCGTGATTCGTACAACAGGTAACATCAAGGAAGAGGGCCCGCATCTGGGGAATAAAAGCCAAGGGCAGAAGGGGGGACACAAAGGCGACCACGACGATGGAGATAACCATACCACAGAACAACGAAGAGACGCTAGAGATCAGAAGAAGGCGGAAAAGGTACCCTAAAGTGGGGAAACAAACGCTCCGGCTTGTTTAAGAGGGGAAAAAACACCCTAAAAGGGGGGGGGGGGAAAAAATAACAGTGGGTTAAAGGTGTACATAGCTTTATGGGAATAACCAATGGGAAACGTCCAAACAGCCCCAAAGTGCCGCTAAGGAAAAAAAAAAAAAAAGGAGCCACTGCCCAAGTGAACCTAATCAACCCCAGATGCCCAATAGGGGCAAAACATGGTGTGGGCAAGTTGTTTGAGCAGTGCGACGAAACCAGAATACAACACCTGCTGACGACGTAAAGACATCGGGAGCTAATTTTTGGCCTTAATTCTCACTGCAAAAAAACGCCCTTTGAAAAACAAACTTAGAATGATAAAGAAGTAGGCGAGGGCGGAGACGCCAATGAGTCAAAAATCTCCCTAGCGAATCACCGAAGAAGAGTCTCAACTGAAAGCCTCTCATCAAGATGAAACTTACGGACTTAAGTATCCAAGAAGCTCGATTCAGACGCGGTTGGTCAGACCATAGAGTGGCTTCCCGCCTCTTCGGGTACTATAAGAGGAAGGGCAGAAAGAGAGGGACTGCCTCGAAAGCCTTCTAAAGAACCGGCGAGGAGTTAGAAACCTCCCGGACGCCAAAATCGCGGAAGACGCAGGAAACGCGGAAAGTGTTTACTTCACGGAACCCGTCAGGAGGAAAGAAACCCGCGGACCGACCCAGCCGCGGGGGTTGTCCTTGGAGACAAACCGGGGGCATAACGAGTCGCATGCGTGCAGCCAAACAAAATCTCCGCGCTCAAGGAGCCACACAGAACGCAGAGGCCCCCATAGGGGGTGTCCAAAGCCTCCGATAATCGGGATGAACCTGAGAAGGGAAAGATCGCAGCCAGATCAAGACAAAGAGTCGTCTAGGGGGGAAGATCAAAAGCTGCTAGTGCAAGAAGCAGGTCGGAGAGACGGTCGGGTCGAAAAAGAAGGAAGACCTCAAGCCCATACGAAAGCGGCGTGACGGAAAAATTCGTTCTTTAAAAAGAGGTGGGCCAGGAAGAAGGCGCGGAAGGAGAAAGAGGGATGGATAAAAAAAACCGTACACGCCTTCATGGGGAGAAAAAGTCGACCCGACGAGACGAGGAGAAAACAACCGAATCGGCGTGGATGAACTGAACGTCATCGACAAAAAGCGGGAGGCTCCAAAACCCAGTCAATCCGGCGCAGAAAAAAATTGGAGCAGCGTTGAATAACGCGAAGAGGCAAGTCACGAAACGGTAACTAGTACTTTAGCGGAGCGAACCAAACAAACGGGAAAATCTACGTGCCGAGACCGTCGGGCAAAGTAACCGAAAGGGTGGACGAAACAGGGCCCAAAAAAGAACTCCCAGCGATGTACCCTCTGGGGATTTCCACAAGGTTATCTCGGAAAAAAGAAAAACAAAAGAGGATAAGAAGAATCCTCCCCGTTGTAAAGAAAAGCCGGGCTAAAAAAAGCAGAGAAGGTGGCCCGGTGGCTTACCAAAGGATTAACAGACAAGGCGGAAAGAGACGCTGGGAATTGGAAGAAAAAAAAGGACAAACACCCAGAACAAGCCAAAAGGGAAAAAAAATGCGCCACACGACGCATGAAAAAGACTAAGAAAAATAAACATCCGGAGGACAATCGGCGCTCGCCGAAGGGTAGTAATTTACGTAGTAAATAAACCCAAACCGAAGAAACGTGCACTCGTAAGGCGAGAGTCTTAAATGGGGAACCTAGGGCATCTGAAGAAAAGTGGGCGGTTTCATGTGCGTTGAGGCAGATCCCGCCTAAAGCCTTCGTCTAGGAAGGGACTAACAAGTCAAATAACCAAATAACTGGTCAACGGAAAGTGGGTGGGGTGGGGTGGGGGGGGGGGCGAAACCGCCGCAGTCAGGACACACTGTACTTCTCTTGTTGTCGAACCGGACGCTCTAGGGAAGAGGGAGACGTAAGAGACGTGGAAAAACAAAAAAGATTGGGCAAGCGCTGAAAGCTGCCATCTGCATTGAGGGAAATCCTCGGCGATAAGCGCGAAACGGAAAGGGGAATACGAGGACATGGGAGGTCATGAACGTCGCGATCTGCATGGGGAGAAGAAACAACTCGCTTCGGCAAACGACACCGTGGTTCGAACAAGGAACAGACCGAAAGGGTAGCAGCGCGCTTTGAGGTAATTGATCGAAGGTGAAGGAAACTACGGTAACAGTTCTGAAGTCTCGTTGGCCGGATAGGGGGTCAAATATAAGAACTGCTCGACGGTCGGGGGAAACGGACTAAGCGGCCTCAAAGTAAGCCCGCAGAATAGAAGACCGCGGCGCAAGCCACTAGAGGGAAGGCCAGGCCTTGGGAAAGGGGGAGGATGGGGCCTACGTACACATACAGTCAGCTCGCGCGTCGGGGAGAAAAAAGGGAGGCGACCATACCTTCTGGACTCTCGGGTCTCCTTTCAGAGGGGAAAGGAAAACTGGGGGGCAACTACGCAAACGGAAGAGAGGCAAAGTGTCGATTCAATGAGGGTTGCAAAAAAAAAAAAAGCGTTCTCATTCTCATCAGGCACCAGGGAAGAGAAGAAGAAAGAGACGGAACGGCGACAGCGGGTAATGAAACCTCAAAAAGCAGAGACCTAACATCTGTTTTGATAGTCTCCGGTGGATTTCTAGAGAGCGGTAATGGGTGAACGACGAGTTCGGGGGAAACACTTTCCTCCAAAAATCTGCAGCAGAAGGGGAAGACAGCCCGGATTGCCGTCAGCCAGCCCACCCGTCGCTTTCCCTTACGGCACTCGGCCCACAGTCGATCACGGGTGTGACAGCGCACGCCCGAGCTGAGAAAAAAGTCGGTCGTGCCCGAGAGGGGAGTCGACATCAGAGGGAAAAAAGGTGGGAAAGGATCGGAGGATGGAACCAGGGCGGGGCCTCTCCGAAAGGGGGGGTGCCCGGTGTCAGAGAAGATAAAAACATAAACCACGTTGGCCTTGCCTTGAAACAAACCTTCGCGAAAAGAATTTTCTCCGTCGGCCCCACGGGTTCCTTCTTGTTGGGGGAGGAACCCTGAAGCCCCAAGAGAAAAAAAAGCAGGAAAAAGCGGTACAGGACCTTGGAAACACTCTGGCCCGTGGTGAGAAGGAAGCCCACCACGCGGGACAGAGGGCATGAAGACGGGGCAAAAACGGCGAAAGGAATACTGCCTTATTGGTGCCGACGACAAAAAACAACAAGGGGGACGACGGTAAATTAGAACGACTCCGTGTTCGATGAAGGGCAAGAGGCAGGAACCAGGAAGGGGGGACAGTTGTAGAAAGTGAAACCGCTTACGTTGAAATTAAGGCGTGCATATGGTATGCCAACGAGTCTGATGCCCCACAGAAAACATGGTGGGGTGCAGATTTCAAACAAATGAAGGGAGACAGCCATCCTACCATTAAGTAGTTGTCGGGGGAAAACCGAGGGGAAGCAGGCCCATGGCAGAGATACCGGCCAACTGTTGCTGGACCGGAACGACATGCGGATAGGCCCTAGAAATCGGGTAAGGTTCAGACGGAGGGGGGAAAAAAACACATAACAAACAGAAAAAAAGAACCGGGCCGCGCGAAATTTGGACAAACACCGCTCGGTCATGAAAAAGTTCACAGGAGATCAAAAAAAGGCTGTGAACTGCACTGAAGGGAAGGGGGAAAGGGAAGGGGAGGAGCAGGAAATTACCGACCGAAAAAAAATTTAAGGGGAACGGAGGAAGCAAGGGCCGAAAGGGCGGGGAGTCGACGAAAAAGAGTCAGACAGTCCAGGGAAACCTGGGGGGGGGACTAAAGGGACCACTTGACATACAGGATAGTCCCCAATTCGAACGTTTGTGAAAAATGCCGCCGTGGCTGACATTCGAAAGGGCTGGCAAAAACGCCATGCGGTCCTGCAAAAAAACACAGGTTAGAAGGGGGTCCGTGTCGGTCAGTTTGGGAACAAAAAAGGGGAAAAGTCGAGTTGGAGGAGCAACCCGGCGGCAAACTCCAGTCCTGCCTTCAACTAGAAAGGGGTTCCGGCACTCCAGGGACTACATTTGAAAAGCACGCTGGACTGGGGTGCAAGATCCGTCGCAAAAAGTAAAAGGGAGTATAAAAACGGGTGGGGGGAAAGAAGGAGGGAGTGCGTACAGAAAAATAATGCCAAGAATCACGAAAGAAAGGGCACAATCTGAAAAAAACCAGGCACAACTCGAAAAGAGAATCTCCGGACCAATTGCATGCAAACGCCCTCACCTCGACAACAAAAACTGGGTTTACATGGGGTTAACTCCACTGGATGCCCTAAAAAAACGGCCCGCTCTCGGCCCACACCAAAAGATAAGATGGGCATGCGCTCCTACAAAAAAGTTCGGCCCGAGAAAAAGAAATAAAGCGTCACCGTATTGGTGCAAAAACGAAGACCTGCATACTGCGAGCGAAGACACTTGGCCCCCATCAATGACTGTCAACCCAAACCTGCTGTGACCAGCGCCAAAAGGTAAAAAAACAGAACAAGAAAAGATGAAGTCATACCGTGACTGAGAGGAGTTTAAAGGGCCTAGGACACGCAAAAAAAAAAGGTGTCTTGTCTGCTTACCGAGAGAAAAAAACTGATGAAGGAAAGAATACAAGAACCTATACAAAAAAAACTGCTGCTGACGGCCTAATTGCAACAAGCATCGCAGGAGAGGGAGAAAGGCGTCGCCAGAGGGCAGGGACACTGGCTAAAAACTTCGATTGGAAACGAAGGTCAGGGGGCCTGCGCTATGGATGTAAATCTGGCGCCTCGAGGGAAAAAGACACGTACGAACATGCAAAAAAAAGGGACAAGACTCTCAAGGAAATCCGTAAGGAATGGAGAGTTCACATCTTGCAAAAAACAAGGCTGCTCGAGGGCTGGAAACGAAACGCGTCGGAAGGAAAGGAAGCATGTCAAGTTCAGAGCGACAACACAAGAGATAAACAAAAATGGCTCTTTTCTATCAAAATGCATGATCAGGAAAGAAAAAAAACACCCCGACGGCGAGGTGGACAGAATCGATGTTAACTTAAAGGCGTTATAATGTAAAAAAGTCGGGCCTCCAAGGGAAAAAGACCAAAGCCAAAACATACTGAGCCCTGACAGACGGGGTGCCTTCGTCGGGGACACGTAGAAAAAGTAAGACATATCGGGTTGGAGCCGATCAAACGGAAAAATGGCGCCCCCCACTTGAAGAACAGAAAGCCCGTCATTGCAACGGGAAAGACGCATCAAAGCTCCCACAACGGTCGCGCCTTAACCACCACCGAAATCCTACCCTGACACTAAAAGAAAAACCGCTCGTATCTGTGGAAAACCGCCATGGGGGGAAGCGCGAGACAGGGCGCCACCCACAGCGTCGAACAGACAACTTCGATAACTCCCCTGAAAAAAAGTCCACGTGCACACAAAAGAAACCCCCAACGGTTCCCAACATCATCGACGGGCGAAATCACAGAAGACGGAAAAATCTCAAAAACAAATCCAGAAGAAAGTATCGGCAAAGCCCGGTCTAAGCAAACAACAGCTCCAATGACCGAATCGCCAGAAAGTGCCTAGTTAAAAAAGGAACGGGTTAAAAACACGTTGTGGGACAAAGCGGATGAGACAGTAAGGCTGGGTCACTCCCAGCTGGATGGAAGATATCGGGCGAAAAAAGTGATAAGCGTTCTTCCATGGCTGGCGCGGTCATGTTCAAAAACCCTTCGCCGCTGAATAACGCATCAAAATGCCCGGAGGCGGGACAGGTCCGGTATCAGCCGGACAGAAAACCAGGCTAAAAAGGAACAGGGCAAAAAGACAACTACCGAACCGAAAGGGTGTCTTTAAGAATAACAGAATCAGCGAGTTACCAGCGGCAACACTGTCTTGCACTCAGGACAAATTCTTTCACCCATCTTCCTAGGAGAAATTCCTGCCCTCAAGGTTCAACGGCAGAGAGAAAGTATGGCCTGCAAACTTCTTACGGATGAACCTACAAACTGAGAGTAAAGGGAGTTCGGCAAGGAAAAGGGGGGAGAACACGTTGGGTACTTGTCTGCGGCACAAAAAATGCAGGCGCAGGATCCCGTCGCTTGTTAAGGGGCACCCCGAAAAAGAAATTGTCAAAAGCTCTTGCGCAGGAGCACCATCCAGACCTGTGCACAACAAAGCGCCTCCCAGGAAAAAAAAAGAGTGATAGATCAGAAAAACGGCGGCTTCGATGGTCAAAAAAAACAAATCCGCGGTGCTGACCCTCGATAGAAAAAAATGAGCGCATCCGTGGCGGGTAAACAGGAAGGGAAAAAAAGAACTGCGGACGTTCTCTGGGACACCGAAGGAAACACAGGGGGAACGCGAAGCGGCAAGCCCAAAAAAGGCACGCAATCAAAAAAAAAACCAACGGACTACCCAAGCACACGCGCATCCGGGCGACAACCCGATCCCAAAGACAGGCTACGCGATCCGCAGAAATCTTCTGACGAGCTCCTCGAGGGTTCAATGCAGCAAAGCATGCCTCGGCGAAGGGCCCAGCATTGATCGTACGCAGCTTTAATAGTTTATCAAAGGTAGCTTAGGGAAGCAAAACAAGTCCGAACATCGGCAACGACCCAAAAGCTAATAACAAAGAAAACGACCAAAAAAAAAAAATAGGAGCCATAAGGACTGAAAGCCCATTTCGAAACGAAAGCTTCAAAGGTCAAGACTGGGATGATGAAGGGACCTGGGGGAAGTCATCTACAAAAAAAGCCCCTGTTTAATACCTAACGGCAGACTTCGAGAAATCTCTCTGAAAGGCGCACAAGGACGAAAAAACTCAGGAACTATCGAAAAAAAGGATGGAAAAATGTCCAAGGCCGCATCAGCAAGCAGGAAAGACACTTCTTCGAACAAGGGAATTCAAAGTAAAAACGATACGGAACGCCGAGGTAGTCGTGAAGGGGGGAACTCGCTGAAGCCGCTAGAAAAACGAAAGACCGTCGAGAGCAGGAGATCAAATCGGCCAAAAATCAGGAGAGAAAGAGAAAACTACTCTTTCTTGTCAACGGAAAACCGTCGAGACCTACATGCAAAAAAAAATGGGCTCGACCTGAACAAAGGGTTGACGAGAAAACCGTTGGGGCGGAGCGAGACGCATTGGTACCCTGCGATCTCCTCGCTAACCAAGCGCGAACGATGTCCCCTGAGGAAAAAGAAAGCCGCAGAGGCCGAGAGAATCTGAGAAATAAAGGGAAAGCGATCAGGCTCTTTTCCCAATAGTCCAGGGCCCGGCTACGGAGATGAAAGACGCCGTTCTGCTAAAAAAGGGGGTCCGACAAAAAACAGAGGGAACCCGCATCTTCAAAAGGAAGGCGTGTACGTGAACCGGTATGGCGTGATAGGTGGGACAAAGAAAACAGCGAGCGGGACCCTGCAATGCCACGCTAAGAAACTTCAGTGGGGACGATGTCCATAGGTAAAATCGGGACCGACGAAACGGCAGGATCTAGAAACATGTAATCGGTAGGGTGGCCACCAAAAAAAAAAAACTTACTACTTCATCGACGACAGCAAAGCAGCGAAAGCGGACGAGGCCGAAAGAAACGAGAAAAAGTTCGAAAAAACAAGCCTGGTGACATTTAAACGACGATTCGACCACTGGCCCAAAGAGGCTTTAGCGCGTAATCTCATCAAGGACAACAGAGGAGGAGCACACCACCTCCGGAGAACTTAACCGGAAAGCTTGTGTGCAGGACCCGGAACCGCGAAGCGAGTACCGAAGAGAAATGAGTATG
>Ga0179593_1500005_pt1 | contig 10371 bp, 12 predicted proteins | sample CZODoug2_1_08_16_FD_185931 | JGI IMG/M metagenome (GOLD analysis project Ga0179593, IMG submission 185931) | Vadose zone soil fungal communities from Angelo Coast Range Reserve, California, USA - CZODoug2_1_08_16fungal (PacBio error correction) | ecosystem: Environmental > Terrestrial > Soil >...
TTCCTAAACTTAAGGGTCCTTTCAGGGATCACCGTAGTAAAGCCCGGTTGGGGCAACAGCAAACCATAGCGGGGGGACATAGAACGATGGAGCCCAATTAGTAAGCGGAACCGGAACCAGGGGAGGTCCTCAATCAAATCCACCGGGGAAAAAAAAGGGGGAAGAAACCAGATCGGGGGGTCGGTTACTTGGCAACGGAAGGGGACAGGTGACAGTGGGAAGAACCAATTCTATTACCTAAAAAAGGAACAGCAAATAATAGACAGACGAGGAATCCTCATCACCGCGGTAGGGAAAAGACCAGACAGCAAGAATGGAGGGTAATTCGGGTGTCGACGGAGGGAAACAAAGTTGTTCCTAGGTAAACAAATGAAGAGGTGGGATTTGAAGGTCGAAGATATTGAGACACTCCTTCACCGTGAAAGGGGGAAAAAATGGGGGGAGCAGATTATTGACTAACACTAAGAGAGAAAGAATAGTCATATGTGTTCTTCCTTAGCCTCGTAGAGGAATCTATGACGATGAAAACAGTGATTCGAACTTTCCGCCGGGGAAGTAAAGAGGGAGCGTAGATGAACCTATACAGTTAGAGAAGGGGGATAGGGAAGAAAAGAGATGACAGACCGCGCAAAATATGGATCTCCTTCCAAACAAAAAAAAGTATCAACGGAAAAAGCTCGGAATGGTTTCTCTTAATGCTATTCTCGGGTCATAGGGAGGGAGAATAAACGGCTTAAGAACGACCAGAGATCCGGGGGGCCAAAAAATTTCGAATTGTACGGGGAGCGAAAGTCCGCAGTAAATGGGTCGCTGTCAGTAACTATCGGAAAACTCAGGAAGAAGCAGGAGGGGAGAGTGGGGAATCGGGTCCATGCCCTACAAAGTGGAAGTCCGAGGGGTCTGGGGAAGAGTAAATGCCTACACCTCTTGTTAGGAATAGGCATCCGAAGGGGGAGGGGGAAGAATTTTGGAGTTAAAAAAAACGAGTACGCACGAGGTTTGGGCATCTAGCTGGGAAGCCCCGGTACAGAAGAATGAGGTAGAGAAGCAGAGGAAAGTCATCAGGAAAAACGGGGGACTCAAAAAGAAAAATAGGGAAAAAGGGGGGAGCCGATATAACTTGAATTCTCAACGTTAGAGAGGCAGAGGCAGGGCGCAGACACAGTGAACTACCTCCACAATCCCCAAGCACGAAAACGGCACCCAAATAAGCTCTACCATAAGCACCGGGTAATAGCGTCATGGCACAGTCACAAAAGAAAACACATTACACATCAAAAGGTGAAAAGTAATGACGGGGGAGGAAGCAAAAGAGGGGGGGGGGGGAGTACAGATCATCTAGAATGTTGCGAAGAGGAACCAGGGCAAAAACAAGCTAATAGGGGTAACAACTTAAGCACGAAAAAAAAGTACTCTTCTGTAAAAGGATCGCGGGGGATGGTTGGAAGCGTCAACGGGAGAAAAAAACTTCTTCAGACATCACTGAGGGCAAAGGGGAAAAGAAAAGACTGCCCACAGAGACCGACCCGGCGGCTCTGTGACGGGCGAAGAAAGTCTAGAGAAAGGCGTCACGGGGGGGGTGAAACGTTGCGGAGAGACTTTAAGCGTGAAAGGGTGCGCATGATTGCCACGGGGTTGGCCACCAGAGTTAACTCCTGGGGGGTGGAAAAAGGGGGGGGAGGTCGGTTCGTATGGTTTCAACTTCTAGTAGAAGAAGGGTACCCTGGATATCATATCGCCATGGAAGGACGCTCCACTCGGTCTGCAAAAAAGATACCGATGGTCTCCCTCGGTCATGGGGAGAGAAAAGGGGGGACTTCCTTCTTCGGAAGCAAAGTGATTCTGCAGTGGGGGATGACTAAGAAAGGACCTCTCTTGACAAGGGAGCGATGAGCGGGGGGGATGTGTGTGAGAATAAGGAATCTCCTAAAATCGTAGGAATGCACAAAAAAAATGAGAAAAATAAGCGATCAGGTGGGGGAGAGTCATGGATCCGGACCGACTCAATGAAACCGAAAGGAAGAGGTAGGAGTTAGGGTCGGGCCATAGGGTGGGGGGATGTACACGACTAGTGGAAGGAAAACTCAGTCATACGGGGGGTTGGAGGATTTAGCGACCGAAAGGGGGGGGAACTGAAAGACCTAGTCTTCACCAGATAAGAAGGGAAGGAACACACTGGGGACAACCTTACCAACGTTCAGGGGAGGACTACCATAAAAAGAGAAATCGTAGGGAATAGGGAAGGGGCAGAAGTGAGGCTCCGTGCTTCATAAAATGATCGGGCGGGGAGGAGGAAATCAACTCCAGGAGGGGAGAGAACGAAAAGTCCTTAGGTTCCTACTTACGGAAAAACAAGGATAACGGTGGTCCCTAGGACGTCGAGGGGGAGGCTTTTTAGCATGTCAAGAAGCTGAAGTCCAGAAAAAAAGGCCGGACTGGAACCCAGCATATACTACAACTTCATTACGGCTGGAGGGGAAGAGCGCAGCAAAGGGAGACACAGTACTTTTCGGCACGTGGGGGATGGAGTGCTATCGCAAGCAGCCTGATATCAACTTCGTGACTGGAAGAAGAAATAAGAAGAGAAGAAGGGTAGACTAGGCTTAAGGAATGAAAATTTCAGCCAAATCAAACTGGGAAAAGGTCCGGACGCGAAAAGGGGCCAACCGGAGGACGGGTGCTTGTCGGCAACATTCAAGCAGAAAGCTGGGGGAAAGCGTCGCAATCGGGAAAAAAAACACAAAAAAAAAAAAAACACCCACACAGGTCACGGTAAAAGGTTTCACTATACATCACAAGAACGTAAGAAAAGGAGAGGGGAAAGGGAAAATCCGGGATGTCGGCCGAAGGGCTAAAGTGAGGGGGGGGTTGAGGTCTTGGTAAAAAAGGATCACTCGAAGGCTCGGGGAGAGACGAAGCAACCTGATAGAGGGGTCCCTCTAAGGGGCCGCTCTGAAGGGGGGAAGGGGGGGAGGAAAATATTGCGCATATGAGGAGCCGCAGGGGTTGCCATACCCTACAGGTCTGTAAAACTCCTGGGCAGGATATGCGGAAGCCAGAAAAGCTCCTCTTAGCCTAGAGGTAGAAAAAAGGAAATTCATCGACGGCCGACGCAAGAAAAAGACTTGCTGGACCCACTTTATCGGTACCAAGGAAAAACACTTAAAAAAAAAAAACCCCCCCTAGAAAACCGAGTCCTTCCTCTAAGGAGAGACCTAGGGAAAAAAGGGGGAGGAATCAAAGAAATGTCGGTCAGAGGCGGGAGGGCCCAGCGGGACTGCAGTTTTTTGTGTCGATGGGGGGGAATCCTTCACGACAGGTACTCTCTCAAAAGAAAAGGCGCTGCAAAAAAAACGCAAAGCCGTGACGTGGTTGGTTGTCTTACGCGAAGGGGGGAAGGAATGCGACCCGGTGGAAGGGTGGAAAGAAAAATGGAGTAGTAGGAAAGTTCGGCTCGACACTGGGGCTTGGAGGAAAAAGGTCTTACTTTGACACAAGGTACAAGGGGAAAACAAACTGCGAAAGCGTCCAACGGAAAAGGGGAACGAAAAATAGCTAACGGAGTTGCGGGGCTGAGGGAGGGGGAGGGCTCTGTGGACACGTAGGAGGGATTTGAAACAAAATCACCAGGGGCGGGGGATCATCGAAGAAGGGTCGTCCACTCAACCGGGAGAGGAGTCAGCACGTATATCGCGAGGAATCGTCACCTATGACGGAAGGAAAAAGGGAGACTCAAGCGCCCCGCAACGGCGTGGAGTCCTCCAGGAGGAATTCGGGGGAGAAAAAAGAAGAACTGGTTTCAAAAGGAAGGGTAGATATACGGGAATGGGGCCCAGCTGACTCATATATCACGCGTCGGGAACGAGAAAAGGAAATACACTTCGGCGATGATCGGGAAGTCTCTCCAAAGGGCTGAAAGGAAGTTACTGCAAGTCGGGAACTGACCCGACGGCGTCCTCGACAAAATGGGGAGTTCTTTCAAACCCCTAGCAATCAAAAGGGAGGGGAAAAAAATGCGTTAACGAAGACGCGAAGCGGCGTGACGGATAGAAGGAAAAATGGGAACCAGAAAAAGGAATCCCCTAACCCGGTTTAAGGGCGAACGAAGGCACGTGGCAGGGAAGGGAGGAAAAATCCATGTGTGTGAAACCGTCAAATAAAAGGAAGATAGGAGAGGGAAGGAGGTGGAAAAAGCCTGCAACTGGGGGCGCTCAAATCAAAGGGGGGACAACTGACGAAGGAAAAAAAAAAACCACGGTTATTAGAAAAAGGTCCGCCGTCAAAAAGTCACAATGAGGAAAAGGAACTCACAACAAAAAAAGGTTATTAACATATATGGGAATTTGACTGGAAGGGGCGCCTCAAGGAAAAGAAATGTCTAATGTTTTTTGCCGGGAAGAGGTCGGAAATCAAAAGGAGGAGGGAGCGCACAGTGAACAAAAGAGAAAAGGCTCCTAATCCGGATCGTCCTGGATTGTCCGGGGGGTTCGAAGTTCAGGTAAAAAGTGAGGAAAAGCTCTGCAAAGGGACTACAAGGAAAGATGCATAGTCGTCGAGGTCCAGAAAGAAAGGGAAATGGGTGAAAAAAAAGGGGGGAAAGGCGAACCAAAAGTCACCGGAGCGTCACTTAGGGGAACACCAGGGGCAATCGTTCGGAAGGGGGGGGGGGAAGTAGAGGGGGGAAAGGCCTCCAGTATTGGTCTGATAGAAGAAGCCAATTTGACTCAAAAAGGGTTGAAAAAGGGGGCGGCGAAGAAATAGGAGGCAAAACTCTAAATGAACTCTGTGGGCATGGGCGGAAAGAGGGATCACGCCGGCGGGATCTAGGGGAGCAGAGGGGGGAAAAGAGGAACTAAGAAAAGAGAAGGCTCTTCAAAAAAAGAAAAGCAGAAACGGGCCCAGTCCGGACGTTCTTCACTAATTAGACGTAGAAAGAAGCCGTCACCAAAAGTTCAAAAAAAAAGAAAAAAAAATATTAGGAAATATAGGAGAGGTAAAAGAGCCCTTCCTCTAGGGGACAAAAGAAAGGAAAAAGGACTGCGGGATGGTGCACCTTAACTAGAAAACTAAGGAAAGAAGAATAACCTCGAATCAGAAAAAAAAGCATTTCTTGCTGAGTGACGTGGACGACGGACGGGGGGGGGGGGGGGACGAGGTCGGCAAAATCACCTCGCAAATTAAGGGCAGAACGGTTGGAAAAAAAAAAAAACCGCCTCCAAGCCTCAAGGGACCGTGGGTCGGGGAACAGAAAACCGCTTCTGCCCCATTCGAAAGAGGATCCTGATCGACTCACCCAAGATACCCGGCGTTGGGGGAGATATCAATCTCCGTGAAGACTAGGAACATTGAAGGAGAGGGAATAACGATGAGACCAAAAGACATACCGAGAGAGACCAGGAGTTTCTCCCTGCATCAGGGCAGACTCTTCCTTTGATAGGATGAGAAAAGGGGAGATCGAAAAACGGGAGACTCTTGAAGAAACGAAGCGGAGCGGGCGATAGATAATCCGTTTAGCCGCGGGGCCGACTCTTCTTTAGCCCGTGTCGGGATTAGGGAGAGCTCTGGCAAAAAAACCCGGCGAAGATCTCTGCTTGGGGTCAGGGGCCACAAAAAAAAGGGGACCTCATAAGCGCGCACATGGGGGGGACGACAAATACACTTGGGTGCAACACGCAATGAAAGATGGAGGAAAACCAAAATAGGGCCGATCACAGGAAAACTATGCCGGATACTAGAAAATGAGGGGTCTCGGTACGTAGCGAACAGTAAGGGCAAGAAGAAAACTAACCTGAAATCCAGGAAAAAAAAAAAGGGTATGGAATTTCGAGGAGCGGAAGGAGTGAAAAAGCTCTTGGGGAGTCTCTATGAATGAAGGTTCGGGGGGGGTGACGTGGGAGGGGGGTACGCAAGCCAAGCTGGAACCGGAGAAGGGGGTGGGGGGGGGAAAAAGACAGGGAGAAAATACGCCTGGGGGGGCACAAAGTCTCGAACTGAACCATACCAAAAGCCAAACCGGGGTGTTTCTGCCATCCAGTCCACGGGAAAAAGAGAGGAAACTAGGTGTTCTCTCCTTCAAGCGGGGCCTAAATCAACTATCGAAGGTGGTTAGGGGAGGGCTTCTCTGAAAAAAAAAAAAAACTAGACCGATAGTCCGACAGCCGATGCAGAAATTACGAGATCAAAGGGGGAAAAAGAAACAAAGTACGGCCGTGGTCACCGGCATCAGTAGGGGGAAACGACGTGTGGGAGACGAAGGGGACAAAATAGGTAATGCCTTCACCAAGGAAACTGAACCGGGGGGGAAACCTGGGAAAAGGGCGGAGAGGGGCGTTACGAAACTCGGGAGGGGTAGCCCCTCCGGAAAGGACGAGTACTCGCCGCCATCCATAGTCCTAGGGGGCAAGGAAAGGCGTCAGCAAGTACGCCTAAAGTGATGCCAGGACGACGGCAACTAAAAGACGTTCGATCTTTGGGAGGATCGGCCCGGTGTAATTTCTCGGGGGACGGGTGCGGCAGGTCTTCTTCTGGAACTAGATTCTGAAGAACTTGTAGGGGAGCTAAGAGGAAAAAGAGGCCTGATCAAGAGGAGGGGGCGGTGGGCCGTCAGCACTCAACCCTATGGAACGTAAGAGGAAAAGACCGGGTCTCCCCGAAAGGAAAATGACGAAATCTGGATATCGACAAAAAAAAAGCGACGAGGGGTCGACAGGGGCCTCTAATAAGTGAATTACAGTGGGGGGGAGAGAGGAGGGTGAACAGGAACGACGTCAAATATAGAAGAAATCGGCCCGGGCGCATCTGCGACTTTCGTCCCAGGAAACAGGAGAAGAAGGAAAAGGGACTAAATAATACCGTCCCTTATAGGAAAGACGACGAAAGGAAGGCCCTCGGCCGGGGGCAAAGCAGCGCTACAGGGGTTTCTATTCTGTCCGGACAGTTACGACACTCGACGATGACGACTGAAAAGAAAAAGGAAGCACTGTGGGAAAAAACCCCGTCGGCGGGACTATCACGAGGGGCAAAGCAAGAACGGACGCAAAACGGCGCATCTACCGGAAAGGAAACGAAGAGAATGCTAAAAAAAAGGGGGAAAGACTCAATTCGGGATAAGCGAAGGCTGGCTTCAAAGGAACTAAAAAAAAAAACTGCGGGAGGGGTCCCAGAAAATGCTCAGGCGGCGAGATCACGGGGGGACGCTGGCAAAGACTGATGACTAAAGGGTGACTTGAATTGTGTTGTGCAAAAAAAAGAAGAGAAAAACATGGGCGGGAGAAGATATGAGCGATAGATCTCGTAGATAAGGGGGACAACTGCATAAAGGGTTCCGGGCGACTTCCAACAGGGAGGATTATCGTAAAAGGGTCAATAAAAACACACAGAAAAAAAACCTTTACATGAGGGCTCAGGGGGGGAAAGTGTGGGGGGGTTTTTTGTGACCTGTGCCAGAACCCGATGAAAAAGTCGTAGGGAAAACTTGTGGAAAAGTCGCAGGGGAAGGGGGCTAGACAGGCGGGCCCTCGGAAATTGGGGTGTGGAGGGAGAATCCGCCGGGAGGGGACAGTGGAAATGCTGCAGGTGAAAACCGGTGACCGGTTATCGGCGCCCGAAAAATGTGGTCGCGTGTGGGGCGTGTTCCGATGTCACTTTGGGGCGGCGGCGATTCTAAGGCATTTCGGTCTGGACTTGTCGAAAAGCGCTTAACGCATCGAAAGGTCGTGGGAAAGGCAAGAAGGGTCTCAGTCCCGCTGGGGGGGGAAAAGGTCCGCACTCGAAACTTCTACCGCTTCTGTAAGGACGGAAGACGAAAAGCCTGCTTCCTGGACAGGGGTGTAACTCTCTTGGGAGGTGAAAAAAAAGAGGGGGAACGGACGCCCATCGACTTGGAGGGGCAGCTAGAGGGAGAGCAAAAAGAAATGTAGTCATTTAAAAAGCGAAAATAAAGGACAAGGCAGGCGATGATGAAAGGATGGCCAAAAGGGATCCTGGATCTGCAAAGCGGGATTCTCGAGCCCGCCCTCAGTCAAGAAAGAGAAGGAGATCGCAAAGATCAATAGGTCAAAACGAAAGGGGGGGAGGTTAGCCGGGTAAGGGGGAAAAAAAGGAAGACTAGACATATGAAAACTCTCGCATCGGGAGGGGAGACCTATCAAACAGATGCGCCGCAAATCTGGGTCATCTATACCGAACGGCTAAAGGGGAATTGCGGGTAAACCAGGGGAAATTCAGGAATTGCTCAAAAGGGCTTTTGACGCGGCATCGAACGCCGGTATCTAGTTTCAAGGGCAACCCCCCCCATAAGAGACGCGGCGGGGGGAGGATTGCAGCATGGTGCGGGTTACTCGGGGCAGTGAATGGGGTACTTCAAAGTGTTTGCAATCGATCGAGACAAAGGGACCGAGCTGAGGGTTGGAGGGTAATCCTAACGAAAAAAAAGGGGGTTTCCAACCCCTAGGTCAGAAGAGGGAAGACAGCTGGGAGGGTGGGGGCGCAGGCCCTGAACAGTTCGGACGGTTCGTGATTAATTATGACCGTGAGTCTAACGTGAGGGACTTTCGGGAGGAGAAAAGGTTAAAAAAATACAGCAACTGGACTATGTGTGTAAGGGAAGGGACACAATCTGGGGATAAGAAGTGTTGGAAATTTGTATTTCCAATTTCAAACCCAAAAAGAGAAGGTAATCGTCCCTGAACCAAGGAGGTGCGGGAATAAGAAGCACGAAAAGAGGGAGAGTATTCGATCGCGCACTCGGGCTCGGCTCATTTTCACTGTGGAAAGGGGAAAGGAAGGGCGCTGTGGCTCCCAAATCCGTGAGCCTGACCATAGTGTGACGAGAAAATGGAAGGAGGATGCGACGGGAGGAAGAAGAGGAGCGACCGAGGTCGACCGATAAACCGTATTCTCACTCGACAGGAAAAAAAATGGGGATGTTAACATCTACGTGGAACGGATAAGCTGGTTGGGGGGAACCTCGAAAATGGGTGACATTCAGTCCGAGCGACCAACTGTCCGCGCAGAAAAAAAAAGGGGGGGCCATCGGGGTTACTGACCAGCTTAAGGGGATCTGCAAGAAGGGGGGAGGGATGCGCTAAATGCTCAAGTCAGACCGTTGACAGACTGGTGGGTGGAGCTAAAGGCCAAAGCGGGGGGGTGAAAAATTCTCGTGGGAAACGCTGATTTAAGGGAACTAAGATCGTTGGGGAGCGGCAACAAAAAACTCGGTTTGCGGCTAGCGAGCACGGGTCGGAAAGGGGGCATTCAGGGTTAAAAACCACGCCAAATCATTCCTGGCACGCGTGGGGAGCAGGGGGATTTGATCAGCCTCAGAGGCCATTACGAAGAGAGCACTTCCATTCTAAACGGAGGAACGGGGTTAAAGTTAGGAAGAGGCTCGGGTCCCTTTTGTCGAAAGAATCCGCACCTAGTGCATAAGGTGAGGTCACAGTTGAGGAGGAACATGAATCAGGTGACTTTCCCAAGAATAAGAAAGAAAGAAGCGAGGGGGGGATCGGCTAAGCCGTGTCCGGCGGAAAAACTACGATTGGGGGGGGGAAAAAATCTTCAGACGCCGCCAGTGCTTCCTCACATTCGCAAAAAAAAAAAAAAACAACGGGAGGAGGAGATAGATTGTCAACATTCCGCCCATTTTGGCGTGGGAGAAAAAAGAGAAAAAAAAAGGGGGGTTTTGGAACCCCCAAGAGTTTTGCAAAGCCAAGAAAGGACGTAACCAAAACGGGCGAATTCGGGGGGGGGGGTAATCGAAGGGGCCTCAATCAATGGTTAACAAGAGACCCCGGACAGGAAAGCAAGGCCTTCAGCGATGAAAGAAGAAAAGATTCATGAAGGTTCTGACGTCGCAGCTGGAGGACGGGGGATGAGGCTCCGAAAATGAGGCTTGTGCAGGGAAAATTCAGAAGTTATAACAGGCGTTTGACACACATCCAGTTGGCTGAACGCGACCACCTATACCCTTCCGCAGATGAGCACCACTGGGGAACTGCTAGGGGGGGCAGGTCCAGGCAAACGGGGAAACTTTCCTGGGAATAAAAAAAGAAAAGAGCACGACTACTTAAAAACAGCGCAGGGCTTTAACTGTGTAGAAATCAACAAGGAATGAAATCGTACGGATGCCAGATCCGACTTTCTAGATTGAGATGCACAATGTTCATGATCACAATGAGAGAAAAGGGTTTTGCGCCGGAAGGACCCGGGGGGGCCGACAGAGGCACCACTGGGGACCGCAGCGAACAGAGGAGAAGGAAGGGGGATGGAGGGGAAAGAGAAAGAAGTAAACAAGTACTGCTCATCTACTCCGGGTCAAATGAAAAAACCGAATAAAGGGGAGAAATCAGGTCCTCAAAGGTGTAAGCCGTG
>Ga0179593_1612028_pt1 | contig 10371 bp, 12 predicted proteins | sample CZODoug2_1_08_16_FD_185931 | JGI IMG/M metagenome (GOLD analysis project Ga0179593, IMG submission 185931) | Vadose zone soil fungal communities from Angelo Coast Range Reserve, California, USA - CZODoug2_1_08_16fungal (PacBio error correction) | ecosystem: Environmental > Terrestrial > Soil >...
CGTCGTCTATTTTCGATACATACTACTGCCCCTCGGAAAAGGGGGGGGGAGAGGGGGGCCCTGGCCCTTCTGAAAAACGGGGAGGCCTGCCGTCGGTGTTGAAAAACCTAGGACGCAAAATGCTAAACACGTCGCTGGTTATACAAATCCTCAAGGTCCGGCCGCCGGAGGGAAAAGGGGGGGGGCCACAAACCCGGGAAACCCTGGTCCGCCTTCGGGTTCACTCAATTCCCACGTGGCCCATCTTGCGGAAGGGGGGAGGAGGGAGGAAGGGGACCTTCCTCCACTGTTCCGGTCTGGAAAAAAGAAAGCTCCGGATCTGTTCGCCGACACATCCTTCTGGCCGTTCGAGAAATAGAAAGGGTAGACCCAAGGATGTCTCCTACCCTTAAAAACCGAGTCCGGGGCTACTGAAAGGGAGAAAGAAAGGGGGGGGGGAACTCATCTTTTATTTAAACATCCTAGCTCACAAAAAACCACATGGACCCATTTCTTGGAGGGTTTACTTTCTAGTATGGGGTCTCTATTCGATGGGGAAAAGATTTTGTATCTTTGGAAGAAAAATCGTCCCGCCGTTGAAACAGTGAAAGGGGATTCTCCCTTCCTAACATCAAAACACCCTTCTTCGGGGGAAAGAAAACACAGGAAAGAGGGAACACTCTACACCACCTCGGCCATTTGCTCCACCGACCGGCTGGTTTCGTGAGAGAGGGAAAGGGCGACCCTCAGGATCGTAAACCGAAAAAAAGAAAAAGAAGGCTCAAGGACGTGGAGGAATGTCCTTACTCCCCCCGAAAAGTTGCCGCTCGAGGGAAAGAGTGACTGGGCCGCGAAAGGTAGACACCGCAAAAAAGTCCTGGCCGGCTAAAAATCCGCAATGCCCAGTTTCGAAGAAGAAGGGCGGGAACCATCCTTCCCACAAAAAAAAAGCTTTTGCGCAGTAGAGCTCGACAAGGAAGAACTCTAGCTGACCAACCTGTCCCGACATGGGGGACCAGAAGACAAACTGGAAGCCACACAAAGGGGCCGACTGACCGGAGGCAAGAGAGGACACCTGATTTAGATAAAAGGTTAAAAGAAAGTCCACTGTCGTCAGGGGATGAATAGCTGCTGGTGTACCGGGCGAGAAAACACCACATCCTCGTTTCACGAAAGGCGACGGGACACCAAAAGATGGCCGGGTCTACCGGGAAAAAAATTGCGGTCGTGCCATAAGGGAAGAAAAGGATGATCACCCCGAGCGGGGGTCCCTCCGAAGGAAAAGGAATCAACGACTCCTGTCCAAAGGAAGAAGGTCCCACCAAAAGAGACACTACCAAGAAAGGCAGTGTGGCAGGTTGAACAGTCGCTGAAAGGAACAAAGCTTCTTGCCCGGGAACTCTGACCTGAAAGAATAGGCAGGATCATTTGTGACAGAGGCGCCCAACGGTAAGAAACCAAAAGAACGGCCTTCGTAGTAGAAAAACGCCACGGGGCGTGCGGCGTCAACTCCTGGTACGCGCCGCAACCCGATGCTCCGGCTGGGGGGAGTAAAAGAGTGGAACTGTTCCGAGCCGGGCGAAAGGTAAGGAGAATCATCGACGAAAGGTCGCTGCGGAAAAAAACGACCGCGGGAAAGGGGGGGAAAACACCGAGGTCCCAATCGTCGTGGTAAGAGGAGTACCGGAAAACAACAACAACAACTTAGGGAGGATTGAGAGATAGATCGTAAAGGAAACACTACTCGCCTCTGTGGCGAAGGAACGGGTCGAATTGACTCACGAACGGGGGCGTCGATGAATATGAGATTGTACCTGTCTCCCCGGATGGACATTTCCCACAAAAGGGGGACCAGCCGGCGCATCGGGGGACCCGTCCCAGGAGTGGGAAATGAGCCCAACACAAAGAAAGAAGGTCGTTTTTATCACAAGGGCAGGGGCATCCTGGTTGGGGTGTGGCTCGGGTGCACCAAAGGAAAGGAGGGTCGTCCTCAAGCCTTTCTATCTCCAAGGAGTCGTCAGAAAAAAAATCGTCTACTTTGACCTCAACCTTCCTTTCCCGTGAGGAATAGGGGGAGAGAAATCTATCTCTTAAAAAAAATCCGGTGATCAAAAACGCGATCCGGGCGGAGAAAAAGTTCCTCCGCCATCTGATCGGCGACATCGGGGAGAAAAAAAAAAAGGGGCTCGGCCCTGGCCCGGTTGGTACGTAGCTCGTAGGAAAGGGGTGGTGGGGTCGCAGGGGGAAAGAAAAAAAAAATCATCTCTACGGCCAGGGGGGGGTCGACGCCGTTCGGTCGGGGAGGGGGGGGGGACCGTTTCTCACAGTCTTGAAAGGGTCATTCTTGCCGCGGCGTTCCAGGGGAAAGGGGGGGAAAAGTCGGGACCGGTTGGGATGCCACATCGTAGATGGGGGTCAAAACGAATTCTTCCAGCACCGCGGGGGAGAAAAAGGAAGGAAGCATTTCATTATTGGGGAGAACTGTTCTTGAGAAAGGGAGGGGGAACAGGAACGACGAAAAGGAGCCCATGCGAACACCGGCCACGTAAAAAGGCGTCCCTCCTTGGGTCCACGTCCTGGAGAGCGACAAAGGCCGGCCACTTCCTTGAAGAGACTAAGGGGAGGGAGACCTCCATGTACTTCGGGCAGACGAATTCGAGCACGACGGAGTCGGAAAAGATTTTCGATGTTGTTAGATCCGTTGGAAAAAGAAGGGAAAGGTCCTTTTTATCCTCCTGGTGAAATGGCGGCTTTAGAAAGAATCTCCCTTTAACCCGTTGTACTAAGGGAAGGAGGATCCCATACCTCTCCAAATCTCCTCGGCCCCGTCGCCAAGGAAAATGTGGGAAGAAAGCCGGCTCTGGTGGAGAGCTGGCAACCTCCCGAAGGGACCGCCCTCTTCTTCGAATGGGAAACCTTTTCTCGCCTGCGCGGGGGGGAAAAACGAGGCCGGGTCTTCGCCAAAGGAAAAATTTTTTTCTCGTCGAACCTCGAGCGAGGAGGGCGATTTTCCAGGGAGGGGGGAGCCGGTCATTAACAAGGGTCGCCCTTCCGCAATAAACAGAGGGGTACCGGCGGGAGGGAGATCGATACCTCTCCGCTGGGGTTTGGCCCAAACGGGGGAGGAAAATTGAGGATCATGGCTTCGGAAAGTTCGTGACTGCTCGGAGGGGCACCCCGCTCCGCAAGTCCTGTTTCAACACTACAAACAAGGAAAAGGGGGGGAAAGCTAGACTGTCTATTATTGAGGAAGGGAGGAAGGGGAAAGGGACTTGATGAGGGGCCGACTACTTCTCCATCTATAGAAACAAAAAAAAGGGAGGGAAAGAAAAGATAGAGATTTATCCGGGGGAAAAGGTCCCGGGTCAGGGAAAAAAAAAGGGGAAAAAACGATCTACAGCCGGAGGGACTGGCGGTTCCGTTGGCCCCCCCATCCGTCTGAGCGGGAAGGCAAAGAGGGGAGGAAGGAGAAACACTCGCTGTTTTATTACACGCCCTCCGTCCAGCACAAAAAAACGAGGTTCAGAGGAGACCGGAGGTAACCTTCCTGTCCCGGAACGCGATTAACAGCAGGCGGAAGGGCGACGTCGACACGGGAAGGAAAAAACGGTTCCTGAAAGAACCGACGGATAAGAGAAAGCACCTGAGGGGTTAGCCTATCACACCATCTCAACTCCCACTCCGGGCGACGCCCATAGGGGCAAGAGGGGGAACCACCCCGCGAAGGCGAAACAAAAGAGGCCCTGGGCGACTGACCTCCGAGAGGGAAAAAGAAGAGGAGTTTTGAACCCTAAAAAAAGGGGGATTCGGGCGACCAAGGGGAAAGAGAAAAGTCCTATTTATGACCCTGGGCGGGGTTTCTTGTTCATAAAAGGGCACCGTCGTCGGGGGGGGTAACCGGCGCGAAAGAGGCTCCCGCCTTCCCCTTCTGGAAAGGAGGGGAAAAACCCGGCCCCCTCCTTGTTCCACGGAGGGGAAACAGAAGGATCCTCACCTACGGGCCCTTCTGGGGGTGTTCTCTGACGGGGAGCCCTTCCCCTGGAAGGAAAAACAGCCTTCTCCCTCCTGGGATCTTTCCTAGCTTGGGCCTCTTTCCTACAAAAAAAAAAAAAACGGCCCGTTTGACCTAGTAGGACGACGTGGGGAACACGCGCCTGGGCCTGGTATTCCTTGCCTGCTTACAGGAAGAAAGGGAAAAGGGGGACGCCGAGACTTGTCTTTAAAAAAGAACAGAGAACCGCCGTCAGGCCTGTCCGGGAGTCTCGAAAAAGAAACTCTACTATTTGGAAATCCGGAAGGCAAGAGGGTGTGCCAAAAATCATGAGCCAACTTCTTCGGAAATCTAGTCTCGTCAGCTAGGAAAAAAAAGAGACACCTTAACTCGGAGCCCCTACAAAGGAGTTCTAACCGCTGAATAGGGGGGATCTCTATCTGCTTGTCAGGGGAGGGAAAGAGACCCCCCCCACCCTTGTTGTTCAGAGACTAACACAAGGGTCTACCTTCCCTGGGTACCCAAATTAATCCATTGAGGGGAGGGGAAGAAAAAAGATGCCTCCTTATCTATAAAAAGGGAAACTCCTGCTTGTAAGAAAAAGGGATCGAAGGGAGCGAAAATGGCCACCTTCTTTTACAGCTGCAGTTGACCCCCTATCCTAAAAAAGGACATTTTTTCCTCTACTACCATACCAGGACGACTCTCTTCTAGAGAAAAATCGAGGGGGAAAAAAAAAGCTCATTTTTTGAAATCTTGCGAAAAACAAACCACAAGATTGGGTCCTTCGTATGGTGCTCACACAGCCCTTTTCGGAGGGGGTGGGGGGGGGAAAGTCAACTCCTGGTACCCACCCTATTCGCGTCTTGGAAATAGGGACTGGGTAACTGTAGAAGAGGGCTACATTTACAATATCGAATCAAACGGGGACCGTCCAAAGGGTCACTCTTTCTCTCAATTCCGAAAAAAGGTGAGAAGGAACACCCTATTGTTAAAAAACTGGAGGGTTCCATTCGGGTAAAAGAGAAAAAAAACACAACAACTTATTATTATTAAAATTATAAGAAGTTAAAAACGACTTAACACTAACTCTGGAAGGGAAGGGGGGAAGCCGGTTTCTAATTCGACTGGTCAAAAAAGCATCTCCCTTTTGCGTCGATGAGCTGGTAAAGGTCCCGCCCCGGCTGAAGAACCGTCCCGACGGGCCAGGGCCTCATCTTGTGGGGGGGGAGGAACAAGGGAAAACATTAATTTGAACGTAGAACGCCCCGTTCGTTTGGGAAAGAAGAAAGAAAAGGACCGTGCCAGAAGACTGTTTTTTTCCTGAAGGGTCTCCTATGTGAAAAAAAAAACCTCCATGTTGCGGCCTCAGGAAAAAGCTCTCGCCGAGCGTCGGGCAAGGGGAGGTCGACGTGAACGTGGCCCCCAAGGGGAAGGTGTTAGCTTGACCTCGAGCTGGCTGGAAAAGGCCGGTGGCCAGGAGCTCGGTGAGAGGGGAGAGAGGGTCTTATAACACTCCTTCGTTTTGGGAAAGAAAAGGATCTCCGTCCGTCCGGAGGGGGAAAAAGCATGGCTTGAGGAACCCCGTGAGGGGAAGAAGGGCCGTCTTCTTTTACCCTATGGGGTGGGGTGGGGGTTCCTTCCTATTCCCGACACAAAAAAAAAAGAAGAGAAGAAAGGTCCCCACAGCGTTTCTACGCCAGGACGTGATTTGTTTCCGGTGAAGAAAAAAAGGCTGTCCTCGAAAACTCTCGGTCATTCGACAGGGGGGCTTCCATTTGTATGGGGGGAAAGGGGCCAGGTTGGCCCTCTCGTATTCAACAAGATTTTCTGAGCTCGAATGCAGACACAGACGGAGCGGGGGAAAGGATTGGTTCCCGCCCCTGACTCGGCGTCGAACTGTGCCTTGAGGAAAGGAAAAAAAAAAAAAAAAAAAGACCTTCCATTAACGACTCCCGGTGGGGCATCGGCCCATCGTCACAGGGAAGTTCCTCAGGGGGGATCTTTCCACATCGACCGCATCATGAAAAAGGTCCTTGAGGAAAGAGGGGGCCGCTCCTCCATTTGCGGACTCTCTCCTTTCGAGGAAAAAAAAAAAAGGCTCGTTTTGCGGAAAGTGGTTAGGTCGCCGTGGCCGATGGGGAAGGGCCACGGGTTCGGGGGGGAAGAGAGGTGATTATTCTGTCGGGGTAAAGTCGACGCGCCTCGGTCAAAAAGAGAAGGGAGCCCCGCACAAAAGGGTCCTCCATCGACTCGGGAAAAGGGGAAACAAGTCACCTTGGAGGGGGCCAATTTCCATGGCCTGTGGTCGCCGGTCACCTCCCCAGGGGAAAGGACAGCCTACGCCTGCTACTTCTCCCCGGAGTCTCGGGTGGGGCCGAAAAGGGAAGAAGGAGTCGCCCGCGGTGGCAGGGAGAAGGAATAGCGAAGCATCTCCTCTGAGTTAAGGAGGGGGATGTGCTATTTTTCCAGCCGTGACCAGGGGGGGAGAAAAAGGGGGGATAACCTCTTATGCAGTCCAGGGAAAAGCCCATCTTCTCATCGTTCAAGGGGGACACGGGAAAAAAAGCAGGCTGCACAAGGTGAAGCTGTTTGTGTCGCACGGTGAGAAAAACGGCGGAATACCTGGAAGGAGAGGGTAGTCCTAACCCCAGAGACAGTCTCCTAGGGAGCACAGAGAAGGGAAGGAAGGCGGGGCCAGAAAAAAAAGGGGCCGGTGTGCCAGCTCGCTGTCGGGAGTCGGGAGAGCCTGACTCCTGGGTGCCGTCTACGAAACGCGAGGGGAAAAAAGAACATCCTCTCAAACAACAAGAAAGATATATATGGAGCGTCAGGAAAAAAAAAAGGGCGAGAAACGGCCTGCAGGTGGGAGAAAGGAAACTCCTCTAACCGGCGATGCTGCATGGGGGGAATTGCTGCGGGCGTGCCCAACGAAGGAAGGGGAGGGAGGAGAACGCTAAAAAAAGAGAGAGGGGGGGGAAAGACGCCATGGATCCTCAGATGGCCACAACCCTCGAGGTCGAGGTGTAACAGGCCTCCTTGCGGTGTCCCTTCCGTCGAAAAGGGAGGGCGAATTTCGCCGTCTCCCTAAAAAAAAAAAGACTTTTCCGACCGGCGGGGAAAGAAAGGCATGGAACAAAAGAGCGTTGGAGCTGTTCGCCGAAAAAAAACGAGGAAAGGACCTCCGAAGTGCGGGAAGGCAAGAAAAGAGGGGGGTCCGCCACCACTCGAAGGCGCCAGAAAGGAAGAAGGGGGGAGACTTCAGCCGCCGGGAAGGGGACTGGCGCCTATCTCCCCCCATTTGCGGCTTCTGGGTCGACAAAAGGGGGGAAAGGGAAAGGGGGGCCTAGTCTATTTATTACTTCAGCAGGTTCTCTCTTCGAACCAAAAGTCTTCCTCCTCCTTTTTCCGGAAGAGGTTCTCATTCCTCCGCCAGAGATAAAACGGGGAGTATATCCGCCTACCAAAAGTCACTTTCTACTACTCACCGTACCGCCTCTGTACTCCTTAATGTGTAGTGGGACGACTTCGTAAGGGAGAGCAAAGGAAAGGAAAAAGGGAGAGGACCCCCTGACCTTCTCTGCCGAAGAGGGACATTTTTCTTTTTCGCTGTCCTAACCCTGCCTGTTTTGCTCTCTCTCTAAAGATACTACATTTTTACGACGTGGAAGGGGGGAGGGTATACCCTCAACTGGGGGGGAAGTCTTGCCGGCTACCAAGCACGTACCAGGAGGAGGTAACTCATATCGCTTTCCGGACAAGCTCTCCGGAAGGGGAAGTGCTTTCCGAGCCTTCTACTAAACGAGGGGAAGGAGGGAAAAGAATGGACCTCAGTCTGCACTGTAAGAAGTAGGGAAGAAGATTCGCTGCGGCAGCTAGGAGAAACCAATCACTAGAAAACGGGCAGTCGACCCAGAGAGCTGCTCCGTTTGTCGTGGAAAAAGGCACCCCCATCTAAGTCCTCGTGTAAGGGTCTACGAAACCAAGAGGGGAATACCGGCCCGTGAGACGTTCTCCCTCGACGGGCGCGCCGGATCGAGAAAAAAGGGGGGAGGGAGGAAAGAAGAAGGCTTTTTCTCCGCCCGGATCGAAAAGGAAAAAGGAGAGCTGGCCCCAAAAAAAAAAAACCAGGGGTTCCGAGTCTCAGGGACGCTAAGCCCCAGTCGATCCTACGCCACACGTTCCAAATCGGACCACGAAGCTTCTGGGGGGAAGGGGAAAGAGGAAGGAGGGGCAGCCCTTATTCGCGAGGGGGAAAAAAAGGCTCATGGGTGCGTCGTCCCCACTGAAAACAAAGGAGGGGGAAAGAGTACGTCTTCTTGTTCTCCAAAACTCCTGGGAGGGGAGGGGGGGGGGTGGTCTATCTTCAACTCCTGGGGGGGAACCCTCCCGAGGACGTCTGGAAGGGAGAGTGCCTTTTTTAACGGTGCTCCCGCTCCAGTAAGAAAGGGAGGGGGGTACAATGTGGGAACACTCCCACGTGTCGATGCAGGGGGAAGACCCGTTCGCCCAGGAAAAAAAAAAGGTTCCCTCCACAATGTCCAGAGGAGGGGGAAGAGTATGCATCTCTCGAAAAAAAAAAGTAAAATAGAGAGATCGTAACGGAGGGAATCACGACGCGGGCGTACCTCGTTGGGTTCCTAAAGAACGGGTCGGCCTTGAGCACGAAGAGGGAAAAAGGAAGGGAGATAGTACCTTGTTACCTGTCAGAAAAAAAACATTTCCGCACCAGGCCCGACGTTGAACAGGAGGGCATCGGGGGGGGCTACCCCAGGAGTTGAAGGCGCCCTACCAAAACCAAAAAAACGGGCGTTGGGATCAAACTCGTGCCGGCACAGGGGGGGTCAGGGGGGGGGGGAAGAGAGGTTTCATTCACAGAGCTCGTGGAGGAAAGGCCGATGCATGTGGGCAAACTCGCAGAGCAGAAGGAGGGGGGTTCGTCGGGAAGGACCTATTCCTTTCCCAGGATTCGGGGTAGAGGAAAAGAGGGAGTAAAACTGCCTGTGGAAGGGATCTTCTCGGGGGGGGAAGGCGGATAACAAGGGTGGGCTGCCTCCACATCGTCTGTTGCGGGGCCGTCGGGGAGTCCGACAAAAATCTGGCCGCGGGAAGAGCAAAAAGCACGAGGTTTTTTGGGGGGAGGGCGTTGACCCCTATTATGTGGTGGGGGCGCAGTCGGCCCGACAAAAAAAAGAAGGAGAGGAAGAGAGATTGCAGGCGGGTCGACCGCCGGGGGGATTATTGGTTCCTGTTCTCATCAGGAGTGGAAGAAGGCTTCTCCTTTTCGGGGTTATTCAGGAGGCTGAAAGGGGAATGACGGGGAAGGGTGTTCCCTCTCTTAAATAGATATTCCCTTGTTCTATCACGAAAGGAAAAGTCACCTCGGACTGCCGGGTCGGGGGGGAAGATTGGTTCCAAGAGGAGGAGGAGAACTTTTGCCTTTGGAGGTAGTCAGAAAGTAACTACTCTTCCGTTTTCAGGTAAAGAAGGATCGGGCCGCATCAGAAAACCATTTTTAGGAATAGGGGGGGGGGGGGGGGGGGGGGGGGGGGGGGGGGGGGGGGCTTATAATCTATGCATCATTCGTCAAAGGAAAAAAAAAGGGAGAGACGGGCTTGTCCTCTCCGAAAAAATCTCGCCTTCGAAGTCAAGGAAAACGAAAACCAGCCGGCGTCGGTGGAGGAAAAAGGGGAGGCGCCGTTGACGCCTGATTTCCTTGCAGGGCAGGATCCCGCATCCGGGTTAGGAAGTGCGGCGTTCGCCGGGCAAAAAAGCCTCCCGGCGGGGACGAAAGAGGGGGGAAACGGGTCACCCGCTCAAAGGAGGGAACTCTGCCCATTCGTCTCCCGGGAACCCTTGTCTCCGCAGACTCCAATTGGGGAAAAAGGGGGGTGGAGCTCTGCTTGTAAGAACGTCTCTTCGGCCGAAGTCGCAAAAAGGAGGGGGAGGGAGACCTTCGCGGGGGGGTGGGGGCAGACACGTAGGCCTGGCAGCGCAACGGCGGCGTTGGCTGCGGTCGATGGGGGGGAGAGGAAGAAAAAAAAAGAAACGGAGGTGAGGCGATTTTCCGCCTAGTTAGATGATGCTGGAGAAGGCCGGAAAATTCCGCCAGCTTGGAAGAGGATTTAACCCCGCAATGGTAATGGGCCTGGTCTCTATAAACGAGGGAAAAAGAGTTGGTGGTCCAACTGTGATATTCAAGCTCCATTGCTCGTCATAAAAAGAAGGGGTCGACTGCTCGTTCGCCAGAGGGGGGAAAAGAAGGACCTTTGTCCACGACGCCTTCAGCAGCCAGGACAGCTCTCGTCGATGGGGGGGGGGGGGATGTTTTGGGGGGGCTTCTGTATAAAAAAAAAAAAACAACGAAAAAAGTGTCCGTCAGAGGGGGGAAAAATGGATCA
>Ga0179593_1714803_pt1 | contig 10371 bp, 14 predicted proteins | sample CZODoug2_1_08_16_FD_185931 | JGI IMG/M metagenome (GOLD analysis project Ga0179593, IMG submission 185931) | Vadose zone soil fungal communities from Angelo Coast Range Reserve, California, USA - CZODoug2_1_08_16fungal (PacBio error correction) | ecosystem: Environmental > Terrestrial > Soil >...
GTAGTTGGGAATAGCAGTGTTACACTTCATGATGAGAGAGGGGTTTTACCGCCTTTCAATCGTGGAAGGAAGGAGGTTCTAGAAAGTTCCCTCGGAAAAGGAGCTAACAAAACCTTGCGATTCTGGAACACACTCTAAAACAGGGGAAGAAGCGTATGTTACTGTAAAACGGGGAACCACATAGGGGGGGTTTCCAAAAAAAGATTGGCGGTGCTACTGATTCGAAGAAAAAAACATTCTGAGGAAAACTATAAGACTCGACAACCGAAGGGAAGATAAGGGCCCTTTAAAACAATGAACGTGAGACTTGAGGAATACACGGGTCATGTAGTGGCTCTTTAGACAAAAAGTGGGGGAAAAAAAGGGGGGAATTGATTGGGGAAAAAAAGAGTGGAAGCGGCGGAAACCGCAACAAGGGGTCTGTTGTTCTCCAGACTGTCCAACCAAATCAGATCGATGAAAAGTTGGAAAAAGGGAGAGGACCGGATTCATGCGGGCAAGTCAATGGAGGATCAAAAAAGTGGAGGTATGCTCGGCAGCTGAAGGCCAGCGCAATTACGGGAGTAAAGGGTCCACAAGACAGGTATTTCAAGGGGGGGGGGCTTGAACGGGCCAGGACCGCTCAGGGTCAAGGGGAAGCAACGGAATGTTTAATTGGCTTGACTTTTCCGGGACTTCGATATTGAGAATCTACATGATAGCAACTGGGGGGGGAATCACCCGCATGGGTGGCTCAAAAAAAAAAGGAAGCCTATTCGACGGAAACGTGTTGGATTGACGAAATCATGATGGGGTCTATGTCAATCATAAAGAAAAGAGTCTCATAAAGGGGTCGCTAAAGTCATAATAACAAGGGTTCCCGGGTAGTCAGTTTCACATTGCCAGAGCGTGCAAAAAACGGCTTCTTCACGCAGGGTCATCGGGGGACGGGATCCCCCGAGGCGGTCTAGGTGTGGGCCGTTGCGACCCCGATTGCAATTCAACAGACGCTCAAAAATCTAGATAATAAATCCCATCCTAGCAGGGAGTCAGAGGAAAAATTCCGCACGAGCCGGGAGACGATGATTTGTTTAGAATCAAGGGACTCATGCAAACCCGGCCCAAAAAAACTTTTCCTGGGGAGGTGAAGGGTTGACATCGAATATGTTTAGTTGTACCACAGGGCCGCGCGCCATAAGGCGTCGTAAGAAAGGGGAAAGGGGGGTGTTCCAGCTGGAGAAGGATATCTGGAGGTGTGGGAGAGAGTTTCGGGGTTGAAATGGAGGATCTAAGGCGGTTAGGAAAGCGGCCGGTCTATCGTGAAAATATTGCATTTCAATGAAACTTGCAAATAGGGGGGGTCCTGGCGAATAAAAGGACGAGAAGAAAAGTGGAGCGGGTGACATTGGAAATGTAATCTCAAGCGGGGGAGGGTCAACCGTATTGAGGCAAGAATGAAAGGGAAAAAGGCGGTTCACGGCTTGGGGAAATTGATTGGAAACGCGGTTAAAATACCTGGGGTAAAAAGATCACGGAGGTATCCGAGGTAGAAAAAAATCATGGGAAAGGGGTTTGTCCAGAAATTCGATCCTCTTCAGGAAACAGGGGCAAAAAGATTTTAACGGATCGCGAACACTTGACGTTCCCTTCGATGCAAACCGATAAATTTCATACATGTGTAGGGCGCCAGTCTAGAGATTAGCATCTCTAGAAGGGAATGAAGCGGGGACGGAAAAAGTTCATAAACTCAAATGAAAATTAGATGCAGTGTCGGGAAGGGGGTCAGCTAAGGGAGGTAGCGGGGAACGTTAAAAGGGAAGTGCCTGGGAAGGTCAGTCCGAGACGTAGGGGCGGGGGGAGGATTTCCGCCATGGGGGGGGTTTAACGAAGTCTCTAAGGAAAAAAGGGCTACGAAAGACTATAGGGTCAGGGCAAAAAAAAAGTCGGAGCCCTCTCTGAAGGGGACAATGCCCTATCAACCTACAGGAGGAAAACGAGGCTGAATAGGGGAAAGAGGGTTCGTCCAAGGGGAGGCAGTAGCTTGGAAGGTGTAGGTGGAGGGAATCCGATGGACCGGAGGAAAAGCAAATGTGGCTCAAAAGGGTTGTTATATAAAAAATGCCCGAGGGAGTCGGTTTTAGTCGCGCGAGGAGCGCGTGAGGATAGGACCACGAAAATGAAGGGGAGAAGCAATCGAAAAAAAAGAGCGAGTTCCCGAATTTGCCGAGGCGGGGGAAGGAGCGCCCGAAGGAAAAAAAAATACGGCATAAAAGGAGGGGTAGAGAGGAACCAAGTCAAGAGCTGACCGTGTTCCCAGAAAGCCCCTCGGACCATAGATCGGAGATTGGGGGGGAGGGAGGCATGCTCGCTCTGTAAGGCTCATGGAAAGACTAATCCTGGACAACCGAAGGGGAGAGTCCTGACATGAAAAGACCGAGAGACAACCAAGGGGGAGAGGAGCTCGCCACGTACTTCTATGTTGTGGAAAGAATCCGCGTCGGACGAAGAATCAGCGTGGCGGATTTAAGTCAGAAGCAAGGAGGGGCGGGGATGAGTAGACGCTCGCCTACCTAATCAGAGCTCAACCTACCTGAGAGTCAAAACCTTCCCAAGGAGACGCGAAAAAAAAGTCCGGCAGAGCCAAGTTTCCCAGGAAAAATAAGGGGGGGCCGCGTGAGGCGGGGTCTTTGATAGGGGTAAAAGGTCTGGAAAATCCTGCGACATGCTAGGGTTGTTAATCGACAGGAATGGTCGAGGGGGGATGAAAATAATGGCCGAATTGTGGACGTGTTTTTTTGGAAGTCGGGAGGGGACTGATAGAGATGGGATCGTCTGGGGAGAGCCGGGAAAGAGCCGGCGTGAGAGGGTCTGTTTCAAACAGAAGCGGGAGCAAAAAGCTCGCGCAGGAAGGGGGTGCATTTTTCTCTGGAGGGGCAGAGTTTGGCTAAGAAGTTTGGGACCCTTGTCAAGGGATCGGCAAAGTCTAAATCAGGCCACTACGAAAAGTGATGAAGTGCGGCCAGTTACTGAATTGACAAAAAAAAGGGGGGGGGGGTGTTAAGGAGTGAAAGGGGGTCCTCAATTTGTAGGGGCAGATCGACAGGAAGGGATGGGGAAGTAACGGGACGCCCTAGGGCCGTGGGTCGGGAGGGAGGTATGCTTGGCGTGCCTAAAAGGTCCCAAAGACGCAAATAAATGATGATGGTTCTCTGACACTGCGGGGATGAGGGAAAATTTTGCAAATGGGGGGTCAGCAGGGTATGGTGTGGGGCACAAAGATTGCCTTCCTTAGAGAAGTGCTCAGCAAAGTGAACACGGAACAAACGCACTGTGGAGGGGGATGTACGTGGATTCAGGGACTGAGAATTAGGGGAAAAGAAAAATGTCCTTCCTGGAGAAAAGAAGGGGGGAAAAAGAATGGGCTTTGAAATATGGAAAGATAGCTCTTACCATCCCCGGCGCTTTCGGAGGATGTTGAGGTCCCGGTCATTGACTGAAAGTAGGTAAAAAGAAGAACAATTTAATCCGGCATCTGTTGGAAGCGAGGAGGAAGGAATTGGGAAAAAGACAAAGAGTTGTTCTTTAAACAACCGAGCGAATTTGAGGGGTGCGAAGAAACCGCACCCTCAATGGAAGGGGAGTGAGGACTCTAGTGGGACTCCAGGCTGTTTACTACTAGTTAAAAGGGGGAAGGGTGGACACGGTTTCGTGGTAGGTGGGGACATATCAATCCAACTAAAAAGTTGAGAAAGCCCACAAAAACAACGGGTGAGGCTATGCTTGACATGGGATTGGAGGGCAGTTCTGCGATAACCGAAAATCATCTCAGTGTTCAGGGGGGCTATAACACGAGAGAATCGTGATAAATATAACTCGCCCGCGCAAGTAAACTGGGGAGGGGCTGGCCTTTGCGTAATGCAACCCTTAAACAAGATCCTCTTTTGAAAGACTACGAAGGGAAGCCTTGCTGACGGCATCGAAAAAAGAAGGTCGTAAACTCGATGCCGGTGAAAAAGAAAGACACATCCGTGTCACAGACCAGTGTAAAGGACTATGGGAAGCTGATTTCAAAAAGGGAGACTAAGAGGGAAGATTACGAACACAGTCCAACTTCGGGACCAAAGAAAGGAAAGGAATTAAGAAAAAGTGGGCCTCCAAAATCGGGTTTGAAATCTCTTCAATTACTACAACGAAAAAAAGGTTTGTGCAGAATACCGTAGTGCGAGAAATTTTTGTGAGAAAACTTAAGGAAAAAAAAGGAACAATACCTGAAGAAAAAAGTCACTGAAAAGAAAAAGAAGAAACAATGGCGAGGAGGTTGGAGAGGGGACAATTCGGACAGCCCAGAAATCGGTGATAGGGGGAAGTCAAAAAAGCTAGACCCTAAAAACTCAGGGAAAAGGGGAAGCTCAACCAAACAAGGAATCAGAGACGAATAAGGAAGTGGAAAACCTGCAGGTGCGTGCACGATGTGGACGAGGGTCGTAAAAGTGCTATCCCTAAATCAGAAGCGAGTACTAGCAAAAATGAAAAGAAGGCTGATGAATGAAGGATCTCGGAGGGATAATATAACTCACGACAAGAGGATATATCGCTACGACCTTGAAGGGGAGAAAAATCGTCGCATCTAAACCGAAGAAAAAGGCCAACCTTCCACACAGGAGAAGACCAAGAAGAAATCCGGCACAAGAATAAGATTCGCGAATACAGGAAAAACAAGTTACCGCAAAGGGGGGAGGTTTGGAAGAATAGCTCCACTCGGAGAGGAAAGAACCCTGCTTCCGAAGGGGGCTATAACTGACGCTGTCGTCGCCAGGGGGAAAAATTGGGGTACTGCAGGCGGGCGGGGGGAAAGATGGGTTGTGAGGTTCAGCTAGTTGAGGTGCAATATTGCAAGGAAATCTAGACCTCCGGGGAAAGTTAGGGCGAATATTGGAAGGGGAAAGAGGAGTCTTCCACACGGAAAAAAGGTTTGGAGCTATATGCGAAGCGCTCCATTTGAGCAAGGATGGGTAATCCATTATAGAAATGAAAAAAGGCCGATTCTTTTATGGACTCCGGATCGTCAAACGACGGTAAAGAGAAGGAAGAGGAAGGACGTTGGGTTGGGAAGTTGCCAAAGTCAGAAGGGGGGGGTGAGAGGAAACATCTTCCTCATCCTGCAGCGCGAGTGTTGTCGTAAGGAAAATTAGCCGACGTGTCTTGCGGGAAAAAGGAACAAATATCTTAACAGTGCGGGAAAAGAGGACTAGCCATTTGGACTATAGACGAGGGACGACTAGGTCTCCGAGAGGGGGAGAGTTCCGCGTAAAAATGGGAAATTCAACCGCGGCATAAAAACCCGGCGGGAAAGTAGCATCACGGGCAAACTAGTCTTTTAAATAAAAAGGAACTTTGAAGGTTAATCTACGTATGGACGGAACTCGGGACAAGATGGCGGGGATAAGGCTACTCTAGGGTCCAGAGGGGGAAGGGAGGAATCGGGCGCGGCTAATACGACCGAAGTTTCGCGGGGGGGAAATGGGAGTCTTGGGAAATTCCTGTCAAACAAAAAAATGAAGCGCACAATACTCGTCATTTAATGCTTCGAAAGGGAGATCAAAACTTAACTCTGGGCGAATCAAATTTGCTCTTTCCATTCAGGTCCCTTCGCCCGCTGAATTGGGGTAAGGGGGGAGGTGGGCTCAGTAAAGCGAGTGACCTGTTGAGGGCATGAAGATAGCGATGGCCGCAATTCGGCCTCAGATAACAGGGGGGGTACTGAGGGGGGGAAAATCGTTTGCAGCAGATTGGGAATAAAAATACTGAAGTGTTTCTCTAGTGTCTTTACAGGAGAGGGTGGAGAGGTGAACGTTAAAGTGGCAGAAAAAAGAAGAGTGCAGGTATTGGGCGGGGCCGCCCGCTTCACCTACAGGAAGGAATACTTCTTCCAGAGAGGGGGGAATGGGCCGAAAGAGGCAATCAGACTACCGAGCAAGACGGGTTGGGCCCGGAAAAGTAAGCGGTTTTCAGTATCGAAGAGATTACTCTAAAAAAATGCTCCCTCACGGGGGGAAGAGGAGAATTTGGAAAGTTCAAAAAACGGCCAACGGGGAAGAAAAAAACAGGCGGATTGACGGTGGGTGGTTTAGCCCATGTCGGCGAGAGGCTTAGGACTGCAATAAGACGCATTTAAAGAGAAGGGAACGCGCACTCTTATCGCTCTCGATATATGGGGCCGTCGAGGTACAGAAAAAACCCATCAATGCAGAGTGGAGCAATAAAATGAAGTATGGAGGACTGAGGAGTGGACAATGTTGAAAATAAGCTGTCTATTGATCTCTGGGGGGAAAGTTTCAAGTTTGGGGGAGAGGGGTTTCGGAGGAGAAGTGAAGGCGACATAATTCCTCCGAGACGGGACTCGAAACTGTGCAAATCCAACCATCGATAATCGAAGAAGTAATTAAACCTTACGGAGGGGGGTGACGCGTCTGTCTGGAGACATCTTGGGTCGCAGGGCCGGAAACCGCCGCACGATAGCGGCAGGATAAGGAGAGAGATTGTGGAAAGGACGCGATGTAAAAATGGATTTGAAAATTCCCTGGGAGGGGCAATGATCAAAGCGGCACTAGGAAATATGCGCATAGGCGAACGGAAGAGGTATGATCTGCGAAAAAGAAAAAAAGGGATTTTCCTGCTATCACGCGTGACGAAAAGATCACTACGAACAACCACAAAGAGGGATACGAGTGATAAACAACGTATTCAAAGGGGAAGAGCGTACAGCCTAATTGAAAGAAACAAAAAATGACGCAGTTCCATCTTCTTCACATGGTGACGTGGGGCGTAAGTCAATATTGTAAACGAGTCACGAAAAATAGTCGCGTGGAACCTTTTTTGCAAAAACAAGGGGGAGGAGGTTATGACAAAGGCATAGCTAACGAACCTAACATGGGTTCTAGCGCGCCGGGGAACCGGTTCATTCCCGGGGGGTTTAGGTCATGGATCTGAAAAAGGCTAACAGGAAGGCAGTGAAACGAGTGCAAAAATTTGGGAGCGGAGGCCGGCAGGGGACGCCAACTGTAGCACAAGAAGTTAGCGCAGACCTTTGGAAGGAATCAAGTGTTCCTACAAGCCAGCGAAAGAGGGGTTCACGCAAGTGCCGTTGGTTTCATGTCAACCGAGCACAGGAACGAATGATTAGGGGGGATATAAAAAAAAAGGGCCTCGTTTTGTCGCCTTGGGGGGGTATGGGAAGGCGACTAGTAGAAACGACGGTTTGGGAACAAGAAAATCTTGTGGGGCAAAAAGGGCCCATAAAGCGGAGAACGGGTTTTAGTCTGTGGGAGAACTCAAAATCTTGCACCGTTGTGAACCGCCTTTTAAGCCGGAAGAGTCGCAACACAGGACCCTCATGCCGAGAAGGAGGGCGAAAAAAGTTATGCCTTATGAAGTTACAAGGGGCTCTGTAAGGCTCTGCCACCCTATTAGGGAACAAGAAGGAGGATACTACATCACTGAAGGCAGGATAGTAGAAGGCCTGTTTTTAGCTCCTGAAGAGAAGGCAAATCCGATTCAGTTCGACACAAGATGTAAACAGGACAAAGTCCGGCACTCCCCGACACAATAAAAAAACGGGAGGCTCCCGTCGGAATTAGCAGCCGAAGAGTAACGGAGGAAATGCTTGCCCTCAGAGATCGAGCAACACGGAGGAGGAAAGAAGATCCTCGTTGGAGAAATTACTAACTGTGAGCGGGACCGTAAGGGCAGCGAGAGAATGGGGAGGGGTAGCTAGCTTATCAGGTGAAAAAGTCCAAAGGTGTAGGGGGAGGTGCAGGCTGTCGGTCAATCATTTTCTGTTGCAAAGGAGGTGCTAGGAAAGAGTATGAATGAGCAAACATTGTCTGGGGTCTACTCGGCAATTAGTACGTGAAGACTTTGGGGAAAGGTGAATAGGGGTGTACAGAGACGGAAAGGAACACTTGGCGCATATTACTGGCAGAAGGCAGCCTTTCAACGGCACGGAGGTGTCGAGGGAGGAAGATTCCTCGTAAAAAAGATACCAAAACCGCGCCGAGTCGGATAAAAAAACGACCCTACCAAAAAACATTTAAGAAAAGAGGGTAATGGGGAAGGGGGGTAGGAACCGGGGGTGCCACAAGAGTTTGGGCCAAACAAGGATTGAGGGAGGTTGAGGAGAGAAGGTCTGAAACAAAATCGATTAAAACAGTGGAATGTAATTCGAAAACAGAGATGCGGAGTGCTGGGAGCCCGGGGGACAGAGGGCCTTTCACTTGGAAAAAATTTAAAAGCTTCGCTGCTGCTGGAGGACACTGCTATGGTAGGGAAAAGGACTGCCTCATTTGGTAGGATGGAACGTTACGAACAAACGGCGACAACGCGGAAAATTGTCAAAGGTGGGATTGAAGGCTCAGACAAGGACAGCCTCCTATGCCGCCACAAATTTGGGAAAGGAAAATGGATCCAAAGGCGTCAAACGTCGGCCATAAGAAGCTGGTCGTATCGGAGGGAAGATTTCAAATTACCTGCAAATACGGTAGGCGACCAACACTTCAACTTCTATCAATATTTTCGACCGGGGGCGGACAGGGGGAAAAACAAGGAAGCTCGCATTTCAGCAAAGGGTACTCAAGAACATGGTTTAATTATAGGAGGCTGTGATGCTTCAACATTCGGGAACGAGATCCGTAAAGTACATGAAGCAAAATCAAGGAGATGTGTTTGGGGAGTAGGATCCAAATGAGAAGGAGGGGGAGTGCAAAAATAAAGGTTGGGGCGATGCGCTCGCCTATAATCACTGTAGTCATCCGGGGAAGGGAAACAATAGCTCCGGAAAGGGAGAATTGTTTCACTAAGGGGGTATTGACACGTGGCAGCGCACGGCAGAAGGAATCTGGGGGGAAATGCACTTGCAATCGAACCAGGGGAGACCTCGGGCGTGGGAGGGGCGTTTTAACTGCGGGTAGCAACCTAAGATTGGAAAAAGTCCAGGACGTTCACTTAAAGTACGGGGTTTTCAATCAAAAAATCCTGCCGGGGAGGGGAGTGGTGTATCGGCAGTTTTTGTCCCCGGAGAGAGACCGTCGCTGAGGGGGGGTGGAAAACTTCAATAGAGAATCACAAAAGCACCCACACTTGGGACCAATGTACTTTCTTGGAACCGGGGGGAGCGAGAGGGAGAAACCAATGGTGGACCACCCCGCTCGGGCAAAGAAGTGATTCGGGGCGCCACACAGGCCTGTGGATTGGGTGGTACAGTACAAGCGAATAAAGAGTGGAGACCTCTTATTGAGCGGGTGCATTCGTAGCATAGGTTAAGGTCATGATGAGGCCGCAAATCTCATTCTACTGAGGATTAGAGGGGGGGGGGGGGTAATAAGGGGAACTTTAGTAAAAACTGTGCCTGGAGAAGCTTGTCGCGAAATCAAAAGGATGAACTAGTCTTTTCTAGAGTAATCATCCGGTATTAAACAAGTAGGAAGGTGGCCGTCTCGAAAGACTGGTGTCGGGGCGAGTAGTGATGACTAAGAATGTTGTAAATCAGATACCGGGTTTTAAAGATCAATGCCATAGGAAGCGTTGGAAGTTCTCAATCGGGCTATGGGGGGAGGACTTCCTACCTGGCCTAAGAGCAGAACCCTAAAGAAAGGGAAAAGATCTGAGATACCACTTGCCGTCGTGTTTAAGAAGCACCTTCTTACTAACGATAGAAGATGTGGAGGCGGTATATATCGCGGGCTCCCATGCAAGAGAGATGAAGTCCTGAAAGGCCTTAGAACAAGTTCAAGCATCGGGAGCAACTTCACCACGAGCGGGGGGTCTGGATAGAAGGGAGATTTCCACAGCAAAAAGGTGGAGTCCTTGTGTTGGGGGGGGCGTTAAACGGGGGGAAGAAATTTACTGTGGGTGGGTAAAGAAAAAAAAAAAAAACAAAAAAGGGTCAGTCCCTTCTTTCCGCGATTTTTCCGCGATTGAGGGGGGTGGTTTTTTTGGCGAGAATAGGCGGCTTAACCTGAGCAGAACCTATCGCGAGTCTCAGAATGAGGCAAAGTTCGGAACCCGCGAAAGCGGGTTCAATTCCCGTACCTGTCGCAATAACGCAGGAACGGAAAGACGGGGGCGGCCATGTGAATAGATGTCGGGAACAAGTTGAAATTAAAGGAAAAGTAACTTGTTATTGCGTATACAATAAATTCTTAGAACCAAAAGTGATGCGAAAACATGTCTGAAATGTATCCTCAGGGAAATGGAAGCAGGGGGGTGCCTGGGGGAAGCGAAGGTTCGGACTGAGGAATGAACGAGAAGTTGGGGAACTGAGGGAATAACAAGGCTGTAAAAAAGGGCTGATTTCCCGCAAGTGAAAGCGTATGAAGCCTGCAGTCCGGTCGGGTA
>Ga0179593_1279195_pt1 | contig 10370 bp, 9 predicted proteins | sample CZODoug2_1_08_16_FD_185931 | JGI IMG/M metagenome (GOLD analysis project Ga0179593, IMG submission 185931) | Vadose zone soil fungal communities from Angelo Coast Range Reserve, California, USA - CZODoug2_1_08_16fungal (PacBio error correction) | ecosystem: Environmental > Terrestrial > Soil >...
AGGCCGCTCCACTGACCGCGAGCACGCCCAACCAACACAGGGAAACGGAAACACCTGAATCGTCTAACTCGCCCAACAAAATCCCAGAGAAACCAGAAGAAGAGGGGGGTCTTCAACTAAAGGGAGAAAGCGGAGTGGAGGTTTACAGATGACTAGATTGTCCCAGTCTACTGGGGGTCACTGAAACGTGAAGAAGGGAACCTCTAAGGTGTGGCTCTTCCAAACACCTGGGTCGAAAAGGGAGAGGACCGGTAAATAGCGACAAGTAAGCCGAGCTAAGGGGTACATGAGAAAGGTCCCAAGGGTGTGCAGGTCGGGCGAAGGAGGGGCGCGTTAGGATGTAAGGGATGTCTCTCTTATAAGGCTGCTGAGGAAGAGTCGAGTGGGGGTGGAGGAAAGGAAGCGGGGGTGCCGGTAATATGGATGGCAAAAAAAAAACCTTTTAACTATGCGACCCTATGTGGAAGGTGAGGGTAGTTATGTGTGAGGCGAGTTTATCTTATCAAATAGAGGATCTCCTATGATAAACACGCTTTTAGAGGTGAGTTCATGAAGGATCGCCATTGCTTCTAAGCTGGGCCTTGGAAGGCTAAGTGTCAGAGAGGGTGTCGCGAACGGTTTGGAGAGGGGGACAAATGGGTCCAACGTGAATAGTAAGATCCGGTTAGGAAGCACACCAAAAGGACAATTGACTCGTGAATGTGAGGGGGTGAGACGGAAGAACAGGACCAAACAAAATAATGAGGCGGCTAGTGAGAAAATACCCAGTGCCAGGAAAATTGTGAAAAGGGAACGAGTCGCGCAAATCATCATCAAGGGTGGCCCCGAACCGGGGGTGAGCGAAAGAGTGAAAGCAGGAAGGTTAGATGTTTTGTTAAAAGCTGAAAGGACTACAGACAATCCCAGCTCGTGCAAGAACGGTTTACTTGGCCGGTCTCGTCTAAAAATTCACTGAATAATTTTCGAAAGGGAGAAAAGAGTTCATCTTGCCAACCGGTCGCTCCGTCAGGGATGGAAACTGAAGAAACCTGTCGCGAAAGTTGTCGGCGGGGATGTACAAGATGGAACAAAAGGGAGTGGGGAGGAAGCGGATTTGCGGCGCCCTCATTGACCCATGGTGCACAGTCAAGGGGAGGGGGAGGGGCTGTCTGAAAAGGCGCGCAACCGGAACATTGGTAGGGAGGAGAGGGCGTGAATTTCAGGATAAATCCACTGCCCCCCAGAAGTGGGAAAAAAGGTGAATTTTGGATTTCGGAATACCACACAGTAATAGTATCAAGGAGGAAAGGAGGGAGTCATTTCGTCTCCGACTCACGAAATTGGGAGGGTCATCCGGCTCGGGACAGCCTTCACGCCGACAAGCCGCCACAAAAGGAAGGAGAGGGCTCTGTGATTGCTCATCTTCCTCCAAGAAGAAGAGGAGGGGGAGCTGGTTACCAGGCAAGCTAATAAAAACGGATCGAAAAAAACTGTCATCAAAACCCTGCTCCTGAAGACCAGAGGAGGGCGTATGGACAGTGCGTCCTCCATGACTCGTCAAATCCAAGGGTGACAAGACCAAATCGTGTGTGATATGACATGGTCTAGTTGTCGGGTGAAAGTAATCGGGCCAACTGTTGAAGGAACTTAAAGGGGAAAAAACAGGAAGTAACTTGAAGACCGAAGGAGAGAGAGGTGAAAAGGGTCCATTGCAGAAGACGGTTCAATGCAAGGAAAAGGCATCAGAAAACTGGCCATACGGAAAGAGATAGAGCCCTGGGACAAAACAAGAAAAAGAGACTTCTCGAAAAGCTTCGCATTACAGGGTAGAGATAAAGGGGAGGGGAAGTGTACCACGGCATGACCATCTCGCACTGAAATCCACGATTAAGAAAGGCGTGACTTCCACGTCACCACTGAATGAATGTTCACGGCTTTTCTAAGGTAATAACAACCAGGAAAAGAAATGAGAAAAGAAAAGGGCGAGCGTTCCTTTTCGAAATCTGCGGGCGGGGAAGTCCCCTGGGTCGGGTGGGGTGTCGGGTCTTGGAAAGTGGGCCGGTGGAGGTTTTGTGTTCCACATGGTCAGGGAAGGGACAAAAACATGGAAAGAAAAAAGACACATGATACCCAATCAAAGAAGAATGCTCTCAAGGGAACTCCCTTACTGGGAGGTGTTGCCAGAGTTGGTAATCAAGCGCCGGAGGGAAGGAGAAAGAGGCCGCAACCGTATAGCATCAAGCAGTCCGGGCTACCAAGGGGGAACGTCGAGGAAGAAGAAAAGGGGACCCCCAAGACTTCGACACCCTCCGAGTAGGGCTTCATATCTCAAAACAACAAAAAGAGGGAGGAACCTCGATAGAGACGGGTCGTCGAGAAAGACAACTTCTCCCCTTTTCATGCAAGTCTGTGCTGGGGGGGGAAAAGGATTCCGGCGCAAAGAAGCCTAAAAGAGCATACGCGAGTAGAACGCTCCCAGATCCGGCGGACGTAGAAGCACTGAGCCCTTTTTCGAAATTGACCTAGGATAATGGGTCATAAGGGGAAGGGACCCGTGAGTCAGTAAGACTGACCACTACGCAGGCCCACCCCACCCGGCACGACCCGGAAAGGGAAACAAAGGACAACAAAAAAGGTCCGACCCCACCTAAAGGGAGAATGACAACTCAAAGAAAAGAAGCGAAAGGGAAGACGGGCCAGCTCGACCTTTCTTTTTCACTGGGGGGCAGAGTGGAAGAGATAAAATGAAAGGGGAGTGAAGTGGAGAGGGGGAAAAGAAACTCCATCGTGCGCGAGGGAACGGGGACCTTGAAACACACGAGCCCATATGAGATGCTCGTTCCCAGGGAAACAAATGAACGCCGGGTTTAGAAGTCAAACGGGATCTGGAGGGATATATCGATCATTGCCGGGAAGGGGAGTAGGGACCCAATTGGAAAAAAAAAATCCAACCAGCATTCGGCGTGCAATCTGGACTCTAAATAACTGAAAGCTGGGTAAACGGAAAAGGCCCGCGAAAAGAAAACGGGGAAACGATTCACGAGACCCACATCAACATGTCGGAATCAGCACCCCAGAGTCGGGGGGAGGAATACCGGGGGATCACGCCACAGAGGGAGGACATTCAGCGGGGAACTGCCATAAACCGCCGTATTGTTACTGGAGAGCAGGGTTTTTTTGGATTACAGGTGGGAAGAGGGAGGCCTCAAAGTTAACTTCATATGAACCGTAAGAGCGGAAGGGAGGGGGAGGGATGGAAGGGAAAAGGGAGAATCAAACAGGAAAAACAAGAGGTGTGGGGCAGAGGGAAGGCAAGGTTAGGACCGAGAACGTGAAGGAGTCTAGGCTGATCCTATATTATCCAGGAGTACAGCGATACGATAAGGGGACAAGAGAAAAAAACCTGACCGAGGAGAGGATACTTGGAACTCTTTCAAAATGGGGAAAAAAAGGAGTTTGTTTCAATGCCAACAACGAAGCCAAAAGAACGCCTAACCGCGGTGAGTCTTAGGCCTTAAAAAAAGGTGAATACTACAAAACAAGGAAAATGGCACATGCGGACTTAAATAGGCCGAAAGAAGAGGAAGAAACGACACTTTTGTGAATAAAGGGTAAACCAATCTGCAGACACCCGCGAAAAAGGGGGGGAGGTAGGGGAAACGCAATTCTTCCGATCTTAGCACCGCCTAGAGAAGGGGAGCCAATGAAAAAACCCTTGCGAGTCGAAGGAAAAACAAAACAGTGAGTCAAGAAAGACGAGGGGGGCTTGCTTTGTACCGCCATCTTTACAACCAAACCAGGAGGACTGAACTCGAATTGGAAGCAGGCAGCTCGAACCCCAATCGAGGTAGGTTGAGGGGAGCCGAGCCGTGGAATGTAAGGGATGAGGGGGAGAACTAATCACAGACAGAAACGTAAAAGGTGGAAAAGGCCAGACAGGAAATTCAGCAAACGACACCTAAAAATGCTCAATCAAAAGGTTCCCCGCCACTGTCCTTTTTTTATTACTCCCAAATGAGAGGAAGACCACAGAGGAAGAAAACCTGGGAGCAAAAACGCAAACAGCGTTCCAAGGACCAGAGACACCGCGGGCAAAAATGGGAGATAGTAAGCTCAATCAGCATGTCTCGGAAGAAAAGAAAGGGACACGCATGTTCTAGAAATCTACACCCAACCGAAAACATCTGATTGTGATCTGATGACGTGAAAAATAAAGGGGAAAACTAAGTGAAGCCTACCTCGCACGAAAAAGAACAAACGATAGAAGAACAAAAAACAGAATGCGACGAACCTCAGAAAGTAGCACAACGTTCGGCCCGGGAAAACTACCCACGGCGCCTGAAAATCGGGCACCTGGAATAAAAGATCATCCATTCCTCTACAACTTAACTGTGCAAGGACCTCGTTAAAACGGGGGAGAACGGTGGCGACAGCCACAAATACTCAAGGGTTAAGAACAGGAGAAAGGGAAAAAAGGAAGAGATATCAGCCCCCCTCTGCCCCAACTACAAATAACCACTCAGCGACACACGGAAGAAAAATGAGGTGGAAGCACCGCTGAGAGGGCCGAGGGAGGGGGGGGGAGGCAATGGAAAGATCTTTCAAATCTGAAGTGGTGGGAAAGAACCACGGTGGTGGTAAAAGGCGGCAAGGGGGAATGGGAGGGGAGGGGATTCCTAGGAGATTCGGATTGTCGGGTATGGTAACCGGGGGTCTAACGCCAAGGAGAAAAGGAAGGGGGATGTGTTCAAACCACCGCAGGCGAGAATGCACCTTGTGGGGGGGAAAAAGAAAATCGAAGAGTTTATCTCTGGCAAGGTGGAAGAGGAAAGGATAACTTACTGAAGGACATGCGAGGGAGGGGGGGAGGTACAATCAGGGAAAGGGCTGTAACGGGGGAGCCGAGAAATCTCGGCAGAACAAAAAAAGACACACAGGCAATCAAACGGACAGTCGTGGTCAGCGGGGTACCACCTCGTGCCAAAAGGTCAGGGGTAGGGAACCCCGAAATCTCTGTAAGTCCGGGACTTTTGGCGGGAGAGAAAGCGGGTAGAGTAGCAAAATCCGCAAACAACAGGGGAAGACAAGAGTTAAGCGAACAGCTTGAAGTACCAAAACCGGGAAAATTAATGGTGCGCGCCTAGAGAAAAAGAAGGAGGGTTTTTCGTCGAGGATTACCAGGCATAACTGAGGGACCGAGGGGGGCGGTAAATGAGTTTCAATGAAAAATACTTGGAGCCCGACGCAAGGAGAAGGGGAAGGTGGGAAAAAGCGGGGAAGCACATGTCTCCGAAACAGGCGGAGGGCAGTGGGGACGTTCCAGCGCAGGGAGGACTTTGAGTCATTGTTCGGAAAAAAGGAAAGAGAAGAAGGGGGGGGGGGCACGTGCAAATGCGCAGCGTTCAACGGAAAAAGAAAAAATTTGTAGGGCGTTTACACAGGCCTCGAGCCGCCGCTATCAGGGGGAAAAAAACAAAACCACCGGACCTGGTCTCCGAGGGGGCGGTGTCATAACAGTTGGCAATCATCGAACCATACAATACGAAAAGGCTGGGCGGAAACTGAGAAAGGGTGCGGCCACCATCTTTTGTTTCCTAGCAAAGAAGGGAATAGATTTCTATACTGGAATAAGGAAGGGATATCCGAGTTTGGGTTATACTCGATAAAAGCTGCCAGGCAACAGAGGGAGGACGGTGAGTTACATTCGGGAGGAGGAAGAGGAAGAGGCAGTGAACAAAAAACTGCGTTGCACCAGTGGTCAAATTGAAAACTGCGCTGTAGAGGGAGGTAGCGGTCAAAAAATCCGGCGCAGGAAAATGATTTCTGCAGGAACAGGGGAAGAAAAGAGCGGCCAATGCACCTTTTGGAGAAACGAGCTTCGTCGTAGGACCCGGGGGGTGGGGGGGAAAGGAAAGGCAAAAGGAGGACGGCAATTTCATTCACTGGGGGGGGAAAGAGGAAGGGGAAAACGAATAACAGGGCCAAACGTCCCACGTTTCAGATTCAGGAAACAACGAAAGAGGGGAGGGGCGATAGGCAAAAACCCACCAAAAGAGGTCTGAGTCAATTAAAGCCAGGGCGGAAAGAAAGGAAAGGGGGGGAGAACTGGAAGAACACAAATGGAAAGGAAGCCTCGCCCATCAATCAAAGCAACCTAATACAATCTCTCCTCCAGCGTAAAGCTCGGAAAAGAAAAATAAACAGAACAAACAGGGGAGCGGGGAAATCGAAAAAAAAAAAAAGAGTGGGGGATCAGAGAAAAAATTGGGGGGAAACCAAGGGATAGGAAAGAGGGAAACCATCCTAACTACCTACTTCAGGTACTAAAAATCTCTCCGAAAAAAAAAGAAGAGAAAATAGATCGAACGGGAGTAACATGACTGAATGGTCAAAACTTCCACGGGGTGGTTCGATCCAACAATCCGGGTGTCACCCAAACCCTGGCGAAGTTCTCAAGTCCTACCAGAGGCAGAGTGGCAGGCGAGAAAGAAAAACCGACTGGGGTTTTGCGCGGGGAGCATCTAGGCCTAGCGAAAACCACGCGGAATGTTGAGAGTGGAGGGATGGGGGGTGAAGGGGGCATTCTCGAGACTGACCTCTTTGTCTGAACCACAGGTCATAGGCGGAAAGGAGGAAGAGGGAGGTCAAAAAATGCAAAAACAAGAAATAGCAAAGTTGAAAATCCGCCGGTCGTTATAAGGAAACGGTGGAAAGGGGGCAATCTGGGGGGGGGGGAGGACTACGGTTTAAAATGCCCCTCCCAATCGCATGGAAGCCCGTGAAGGAGGGGAAATAGTGGGGGCGGACCACCAAAAAAACATTCTCTGCACTAAGGCAACCGGTGGTGCCAGAAAAGCCGAAGCGGAAGGTGGTGCGACGCGACGGCGTCTGCAAGTTTCAGAAGAAGGAACCAACCGAAGGAGAAAGTGGGATTCAAAAAAAGTGCAAGAGTAAAATCCAGGGGCGCCTACGAAGTGGTGGACCGCCTTAGGCATATATCCCCTACCAGGATCGATAAGCAAAGAAGAGGAAATCGGAGTCCTGGACCTTTCTATGCAGACCCCACACCGAGGAGACAGCCGTCTAAAACCGAGCTCAAGAAAAATAGTCGAACACCCTGAAAACCAACCTACGCAAGGAAGAAATTCTAAGGAGTCCCAGAGGGCCGTACCAGCCGTCTTTAGACGGGCAGTAATAACGGTCGACCCTCAAAAAAACGCCGGCAAAACCAACGACGGGTTGGTTGGTATCTGAGAGGGCGGGCAACGCATCCAAACCGTGAAGAAAACACAGCGAACGTAATTCCCAGGTGGGTCGCCGGTCAAAAGGGGTGGGAAAAACAACATCGAAAACTTCGTAAGGGAGGCCTCGGCCCACAAAAAGGACGTAAAAACACATGCAGCTGGGCTCAAACGATGAAGTCTTCGTTCTCGTCGAGTGGGGAGGAAAAGAAAAAAAGACCCCGAGACGCCGCCTTCGGCGTCAGTCAGGGCCTGCAGAACCCTGCCAGAACGAAAGGGGGGGAGAGGATAGAATAAACGCCCTGAAGAATCGCTCGTCGGACAAGAAATGAAGAAGTTACCTCTTGAATTGGGCGAAAGGGACTTTAAAAACTCGATACAGCGGGAAAGAGGACCAAGATCGAGAAACGAGGCACTAAAAGGCGTTCCCAGAGCTTATGATAAGAAAGTAATGGGTTCGAGAGCGGGGGACAACAAACCGCAACCCGAGGAGTGAAAGGAGTAAGTTCGGAAGTCGGTGTTGGTGGGCTAGCTTCTCAAATTGAAAGGAATGTAAAGGGTGGGGGGGGCAGAAAAACCTCCTGGGGGAACAAAACTTCAACGCTGCAAGCTGACGATGAAAAAAGGGGCTTCGGTGGGGCCCGCACTATCAAAGCAAAGAGGGGGTCTTAACCACAAAGCAGGAAAGAAGGAAAATGCGCAAAAAAAACGCTATGGTTCTCCTCCCCGCGGGAAGACAACCACCGGGTTACAACTCAACGACGTCCTATCAGAGGGGAGAGCGAAACACTTAAGCTATAGCTTCAAAGAAAGACACACCCTGGTATGCACAAAATACGGAAGGGACCGCATGGCCGTAACAGAAAGATCTGACACCTAAAGTGGCAAAGCCCGGAAAGGAAAATGTGAGAAGGAGGAGGGCGTCGGTTACCGAACTGGTTGGCTGAGCCATGGAAGGTACGGTGTGCAAATCACACCGTGAAAGAACAGAACAAGCTACGTTTGCGCTCCAAAAAAATTCAAAACAGGAAGGAAAAAAGGGAAGTCGCTGCCAGACGCTAGGAAGGGAGAAGATGAATTACCTCAAAAAGGATTAGCTCCGAATGGTCAGGGACAAGAACGTGGTGGGCGGGGGGTCGGCGGCCTTGGGTGAAGTGAAAATGGGTCTCTGCTCTGGATTGGACGTCAGGGGGGGGGAAGAGGGGTGTCAAAGGTCATGCTTATGACGGTGCTGGGGCAAGCGAAAGTGAACGGTTCACTTTCGGACCCTGGACTGAGGTGAGGAGAAAAAGGGGGGACTGCGAGTGATTCGGGGAAAATACGTGCCTCCGGTGCGGAACAGCACTGTTCGATTGAGGGCAAGAAGAGGGGAAATTGCTGTCCCAAAGGTCAGTGAGGGGAGGGCAAAAAGGGGGAAAGAGGGAGGGTGTTCGGGGTAGAAGGGTGGATTCAGATGTAAAAGAAGGGATAGGAAAGGGAGTACGGTGAGTCCGAAAAAACCCAAAAGGACAGGAAAAAACCGTTGGATGAATTGAGTGGACTGAAAACCGGCAAGGGGACCAAAGCAGGGAAAGTAGTCACAGGGGATGTCTAAGAGACCAGGAAATGTTAAGGGAAGGGCGCTAAAAAGCGCGCGTTACCACCTAGAGGGAACGGGGTCGAGCAGCTAGATGTTGTTCAAAGGGGTAAACGCTGGAGAGGGAAACAATAGACCGGCCCCACGAGTTGGAACCGCAGGTTGTGGGGGCCGGCTAGAGGACCGAGGGAGAAGGTGTAATGAAACTTGGCGAAAACTGCGACTGCCTTTGCTATTAAGAGACGGCCGCTCCTTAGTAGAGGGAAAAAAAGGTCGCGGGCTTTGGGTCGTAAAAAAAAGGAAGGGACCCACGAGGGTCCAAAAGATGTCGTGTATTCCTAAGTTGCTTCCAAACATTTGGGAGGAAAGCTGGTTGCGGGGCACGTACGGAACGGGAGTGGAATTCCTCAGACCTCCGGTGGCGGAGGGACTCGGTTGCAGAGAAAAAACCCTTCAGGGGGCCCATTGAACATTGGGTAAGTCGTAATGACCAGCAATTCTTTCTTCCTCTCACGGTCAAGTTAAGAAAAAAGGATCGTCATCAGGGGGGGCTGTACAGCCGTGCTCATCAGCGGGTCTACAGGGTTCGAGTCCTCATTCATCTTTACATCCAAAACCTGACACCAAAAAAAGAGTCTGTTTTAGTACGATTTCAAAAGAAAAAAAAAAACGCCCATTGACCGAAAGGACGCACGCCCAAGCTAAGTCTCTTTGACAGTGCTTGGAAAAAAAAGGCACCGAGAGAGCCAAAGGAGAACAAACAAAATTTAGAGAACGTAGGGCAGTGCGTAGAGCTGTGGCGCCGAAACGTCCTTCGTGAGACCCACTCCATTCAAGAAAAGAAATGGATGGGAAGGAGGGTTGGAAGCTTAAAGTGCAAGAAATTCAGCTAGTCACTGGGGTAGGGGCTTGTACGTTCCCATCCGGAATCTAGATAAGGGAAAAGGGTCCAGCAAGTCAAGCAGTCGTCTGCCGAAACCACTTGCAGAACGCAGACAAGGGGGAAAAAACGGAACCTCGATGGAGGCAAGGCACCTACAATACCGTGCTTCGACCGTCCTAAAATACGTGAAGGGAAGAGGGATCTAGAAAGTGGGGGATACACAAAGAGACAGAACTATTGTAATCGGGGGGGACCTATTAGAAGAAAAATGACTTCCCGGCGACCACGGGAATGATTGGATGGAACCTGGTAGCCGGCCTAAAAGCAACAACAGGAAACGACTTAAAAAAAAGAGCGGGCGAAAGGCCCTGGTAGCAAGACGTTCGTTAAGTCCAAGGAAAACTTGTGGGGTTTCAGGTACCGGAAGCGGGGGCCTTTGGCGGGTGGGGAGTTGAATTGTGAGAGTTGGAAAACGACAAATTGATCACAGATAAACGGGGCCAGATCTTAAATGCAGGGACACTCGATGCAGAGGGGAAAGTCCGCCATGCCGGGAAAGTTGGAGCCGGAGTGGGAAAAAAACTGGCATAAACTGATCGAGGAAAGAAAAGCCACGAAGGGACGGAAAAAAAAAACACGGTAGAGGGAAATCGCAACATCACCGTCCCATTGAAAAGAACGCACGATATCG
>Ga0179593_1330257_pt1 | contig 10370 bp, 18 predicted proteins | sample CZODoug2_1_08_16_FD_185931 | JGI IMG/M metagenome (GOLD analysis project Ga0179593, IMG submission 185931) | Vadose zone soil fungal communities from Angelo Coast Range Reserve, California, USA - CZODoug2_1_08_16fungal (PacBio error correction) | ecosystem: Environmental > Terrestrial > Soil >...
GCAAACTGGGAAAAAATAAAAAAGTTAAAATTGAATGGACAAGGGAAAAGGAAGAAAAAAATAACAGAGGCCCCGGGGTTAGGAAAAATAGGATACGGGGAACGAAAAAAGATGGGCCGACATCGACCGAGGCAAGCACACGTGGAAAAAAAAGGGCTGAGGAGGGGTAAGTGCAAGACAGGGAAAACTGGAAGAAACACCGAGGGACCCCTGTTTTGAGGCACACGCTCGAACCGCGGCAGGTCCCGGAAAAACCAACCGAGAAAAAATGCAAACAATGTACAGTCAGGGGCTCAAGGAAAAGAAAAAAGCCACCTGGCCCGACATTAGGAAAAAAAAATACCTGGCAAGCTAGAGAGCATTACGGTCGCAAAAAGACGCGATCATTACCGGGAATACGAATCAGCTCTGGGGAGGACTCCCCTTCTGGACGAGAAGACTTTGAAAGAGAAAAGGGAAGACCCGAAAGCGGGAAGAACACGAAAGGAAGATGGGGTTTTTGGAACGAGCACACGAAACCAAGGCCCATTCCTCAAAAACCAAGGGGTAGGAGGCCGGGGCCTATAACCTAGAGTCAACTTGGAACAGTCAACACAGCAAAAAACATCTGGATGGAAGATCGAAAAAAAGAGTAAGAGACAGACAAGTTGAGAAACGCAAAGGGTGTTTTCAAAAAGAGGAAAAAGAAGCCCAACTTCCGGTAGCCTGACGACAACATTGACAGCAAATAAAAAAAAAGGAGCCGAAGATGCAATTCCATTGGAAAGGGGGGCTTGCTGAGGGGTGTTAAAAAACTGGGCTCGTGGGGGGGGCACCCCAAAAAAAAAAAAGACCAAAACCTCAAAAAAAACCCCCCACAAAAAAAGCACACCCCCCAACCCCCAAACCAAAACCACAAACCAACCCCCAACCCCAAAGAAAAAACCAAAAAAAGCAACAAACCCCCCACAAAAAACACAACCCCCCCAACCCCCGACAAAAACAAACCACACAAAAAACTCCCACCAAAAAAAACAAAAACACCCAGAGAAAAAAAACCTAACAAAAAACCCCCACAAGACAAAAAAAAAGAACCACACACTCAACCACAAAAAACAAAACACCCCCACACAGAAACCCAAAAAGACGCAAAAAAAAAACACAAACACCACCAAAAAGACAACAAACCAGCCCACCACCCAAAAAAAAAAAAAAACGCACAAAAAAAAACCACAAAAACAAAAAAAAAAAAAAAAAAAACCAACCCCCCACCAAAAAAAACAACAACACAAAAGCCCCCAACCCAACACGCAAAAAACAAAGCCCCCCAAAAAAAAACCAAACCGCCCCAACCCCCACCAACCCAACCCCAAACACACACCCCCCAAAAACCCCCCCCACAAAAAACATGAAACCAACCCCCACCACAAAAACACCACCCCAAAAAAAAGACCCAAAACACCCCCCCCAAAAAACCACACAAAAAAAAAAACCCCACATTCTCCAACAAAAAAAAAGACCCAAAAACACCAGTAAGGACATCGATCAAGTTCTAAGCCTTTATAAGCAAAGACCAAATCCATGGACTCTTCTCAACGGAAAAGGAGGACTAAGAAATACGCCGAATCATCCAACTTCAGATTCTCCAGGGAGGTGCAAAAAAAATCGACACCGAGAGATCAAACAGTAAAAGAGAGGAGATCGGTGAGGGAGAACTACCTTTGAAAAACCACGTGAAGAAAACTCAGACCACGAAGGGGAATTCCCCGCTGGGTTCAACTTGAAAAAACGGTTGGAAAAAATACGAACAACTACAAACCAAAGGGTGTCTGTGAAGGGAAAACGTTTCTAGCTGTTACTCGCGGGGACATAAAACTGGCAGCGGAATTCAAACCAAAAAAATCCTTTGAGAAGGGGGGGACGCCCTGAAAAGGGGCCATGCATTACACTCGGCTCGGTCCACACTGGGGGGGGAAAAAAGGAAAGCTGGTGACCGCAATTCATAAGAAGAAAAAAAAACCAAAAACAAGGAGGCCCGGTGTTGGTACAAATTTTCGTTCAATTAGAAGTGGGTCAAACAGGGGGCACGCCAGCCAGGGAAAACGCCGGAAAGGGAACACAAAGTATGACTGGTCTAGGAAACGCTTTAGGGTTTCAGGTAAGAAAAATCAGCAAGCCATCGCACTAGCAAAACCATAAAAACATAAGCGCACCGAGGATGTATAGTGGAAACCAAAAAGGAGGAACCAACGGGGACCAGACACTTTCTGGGCCCCACGATCATAAAAGTGACAAAATGGGCGGGGACCTTAAGAAAGGATCGGGCGGACCCAGTCGAAAGACAAATAGACAAGGGACAAGCAAATCTTCTGGGAGAAAAACTTGAAGGAGTAGGACAGTGAACAGTTGAGGGGGGGAGGGCGTACCGGCAAGGAATTTCCAGTCAGGTGAACTTTGCAAGCTGGAAGAGGACTGGGCTAACAAGCCAGATGAAAAAAAAACAGAAAAGTCCCTTCTGTGACGGGATCCAACAAAATGAACAGACGAAAGGCATACAGGACGAAACCCGGACCCTAAGGAGAGGGTACGAATCCTGATAAAAAACTGGAAAAAAAAAAGAAAAAAAGAAAAATCGGGGGAAGTTGAGGGAGAAAAATCCTGGGTTGTCAAAGACCCAGGCGGCAAATCAACCGAAGATAAAGGGTGGGATCTAAATAGGCCGAAGTCATCTCCCTTAGAGGATCGTACCTGGAAAGGGGGGGCAGGGAAAGCCCGGGGGGACGGGACACAACAAAGAAAATCTCCCTGGCAGAAGAAAAAAAGAATCCTCATCCAGATAAATCAAGAGGGAAAGTCAAAAGACGTATAAAATAGAGAAAGAAGGGACCTTGACAAAAGCGGTGACCACTGAAGTCTGGCCAAACGAGAAACGGGAACAGAAGGGGAATCTTTTCCAGCTCAAACGTACCAATCCCAAGTAAAGAACTAAGGAAGGTGGGGAGGCGGAAAACTTCTCTGGTGAAAAAAAATACAAGGATCAGACAAGGTACAAGCACCTTGGTTAAAAAAGGCAAAGCCATGAGAAGAGAGGGGGAAAGAAAGAAGGCGGAATCACGTCTCTAAGCACGTGGAGAAAGAACAAGGCAACCATAGGAAAAGGGGTGTTGGGGCAAACTGGGGAATACAAGCCAGAAAAGAGAGCACGACAGGTCCCAACAGACGCAATGGTCATTTGCTCACGGGACAGAAAAAAAAGGAGGGGGGCGCGGGGAATCCTCCATTCAAGGAAGCAATGCGCCTTCAAAGAGAAAAAGCTGAAAAGGGCGAACTGGAAAAGGCGGAACGGGGAATTCGAGCAGGCAGGAGAAGCGTTGTCAAAAAGGAAGGGGGATGAGGGGGGACCGCCCTCGGAAAAAAGGGTTAAATGTCACCCAAGTCAAAGGCCTTTGGGGGTAAACGAGGAGAACTGGGGGAAAAAGGAGGGGAGGAAAAACCTAGAGCGATCAAAAACAGAAGAGAGCGGTCCACGGGAGGAGCCTTGGGTTGAAAGAAGAAGACATTAAAAAAAGGCGGTAAGAAAAACAGAGGTCAAGGAACGGGTAACCACAAAAATCGCCAGGTTTGAAAAACACGGGAAACTAATCCGTAAAAAAAACAGGGGACAACGAGGTCAAAGGTGGGATCGGAGCTGCGAATATCATGGGGAAAACAAAAAATGTTAAAAAAAGTCATAAAAGAAAGAGGAAAGCCTAAGCGAACCAGAAAAACTCCGAAAAGAAGGGGGGGGGGGATGGAGAGATGGTCAAGCACTCCATCCAAGGGGGGAAAATCTAAAAAAGAAGGAAAGCCCAAATTGGAGTGGATGGAGATATCGCAACCCGAAGAACTGCAAAATGAGATAAAAAAGGCTGGTACGGATCCTAAATTCATAACACAGCGAAGGACAAAAAAGAAAAACCAGCGGGACGTGGAAAACGAACCGAAAACGTGGCAAGGTTGACGGAATATCGAAAAGAAAAGGGCAGATACCTGAGAGAGGGAGGCCGTGTTTTAAGACATTGAAAAAAAAACAAAACCCTTATCCGGGAAGGAAGGAAGGAAATGGAAGAAGGACGATGACTGTTGACAAGGCCTCTTCTTTTGAAAAGGGACAAGGAAACTAGAGAAAAAAAGAAGGCTGAGACGACAACCGGGGGAAAAAGTTTTTCACCGAAGAATCCCGTTAGGGAGAAAGCAGGCCGGACGGAAATGGAGGGCATTCGCTAAAGGACCAAAAAGCCATTGGTTGAAAAAAAAAGGGGAAAAAAAAGAAAACAAGGTTCCGGGATGAATCCTCAATACCAAACAACACACAGGTATCAGAAAAAGGAGGGGCAACGCCTTGAAGAAAGCGAAACCAGGAAGATCCGGGAGTCCCTCAGCAACCAGGAGAAGAGTCTCGGAACAAAAAAAAAAGGGAAAAGGGAAGAAAAGAAGAGAATGCTTGGAGGGGGTGGCCCGCTGCCCGTCATCAAAGGGCCAGAAAAGTTGGCCATAGGCCCGGGAACTCAGTCAGGCAAAACGGGATACGCCTAGTAGAACGGGGGGGAAAAAAGGAGAAAAGGATTGAATAAAGCCAGGTGCCTGCCAACATAAATGAAAGGGAAAAAGTCCGGAAGCTGTAGTAATCAGGGGGGGAAAAAACAACATCCCCGCAGAGTTATAAAAGAGAGGTAAAGAAAAAACACGGTAGGGAGGGGAACCGCGTGTTAAAACTATTAAAGGAAAAGGGGGGAAAAGCTATCTGAAAAAAGTGCCCCCTTTACTACCATGACCAAGCGGTACAAAATCAAATCCATAAAGATAGGATGTAGACTCAACTGGAACGGGGAGCGGAAGGACCTTGAACGGCTCGCTTGGTAATCAATCAAAAAAAAAACCCTACTCGGGAGGAGAAAGAGAAGCCGGGGGAAAAATGGCAAACGGTTTCGGAGAAAGATTTTGAGAAAAAAGTGACAAGAGGAGGTGGTTTTGGAGGGGACAAGTCGCCCGGGGAACGAGGTCGTTGAACAGGACCAAAAAAAAGGGATTGAAGGGAGCGGCCAGAGAGAGAAAACCTACAGAAAAAGGGGAAATTAGTGAAGAGGTCCAAAAAAGGGGGGAGGGAGGAGGACCAGATAGTCACAAAAAAACTTTCAACCAAATGGATTGGGGGGAAGGAGGATGGTTAAGGGGTACGGTCTTGGACGGCCCATTTAATCGCAAAAGGCAACCCAGGGGAAGAGTCGATGCGCGTATCCAATCTTCCAGGGACAAAAGGGTGGCTGAAGGGGGATCACTACCTGGGAGACAAAACGCCATGGGCTTCAGGAACAAGTGTCCGGGGGGGAAAAAAAAGGTTAATAATCCTAACTAAAATAACGGGGGTACCGCAGGTAATCCATTACGACAAGAAGCTCCTTAAAAAGAAAGAGCAGAGCAGGTGGGAAGGAAAATAGAGGAGAATATGTTTGACCAACGCACCATAAAACAAATGCCCATCCTTTGATCCAGGGAGGGGGAAAGTAAACCTGAACATAAGCCAAGGATTGGGCGGCGGCAAACGATAGACATCGGGGAGGAAAAAAAAAAGAGATCAGACCTGCAGAGAAAAAGTGAAGGACCCCGGGAGCTCAGCAGCTGCTAATTGAAGGAAGAGAAGGCACGTACCAAGGAAATGAAGAACTGATGAGAACTAGGTTAAAATGAAAAACGAAAGGGGTGGGTGAAAAAAATGGAATTGAACACGGTGGAGAAAACTGGTCCAAAAACAAGAAGAAGAGGGAGGGAAGGATTGGTCGGGGAAACGGGCCAGGGTACCAATCAACTCACCCCTGGGTTGTGAGAAGGGGGGGGGAGGGGAAAGAAAGAAGGGAATGAAGCCTGGATTGCTTAAAAACCCCATACGAGGGGCTTAAGGAAGTAACATGGAAAAGAGGGATGTCCGTGAGAAAGATAAGGGTAGGGAATAGCGTGGCGAGACAAAAAAGGGGCGAAGGAAAGGTGGACAAAGCAGCCTAAAGGGAAGCGGAGGTGAAACACCAAAGTGGACTTCACGGCCACATTCGCTGGACACAAAAAAAAAGAAAAAGAGTTAACGCCAACACATGAGTGGATCAAACGGGGAAAAATTTGGGAAAAGGGGGGAAAAAGGGCAATAGCGGTTTCTGTGGAGGAAAAAAATTCCTAAAAGAATTTGGAACCAATGTCACGAAGGAGGGAGCGGATCAGGACAGAAAGAAAGCGCACTCTGAGTCGAGAAAATCGGGAGGGGTGGCAACAAAGTGAAAAAGGAACAAAAACAAAAAAACGTACAGCCAACTGCGAAAGACGGAATCCTGGAGAAGAGGGGTGAAATTGGGATAAAAAAAAAAAAAGACACGTCGGGAAAGAAAGATGGAGGATGGGGGAAGTAAAAAAGACGCCGGAAATGCAAACAAGGTAGAAATAATCGGACAGGTGGTTTGCAGGAAGGCGGAGAGAAAAGCTTCCTGGGAGTACCCAAAACCGACCGGGAAGGAAGAAGGGAAAATACTTGGGTCAAGGGGGAACAAGGAATGTCAACAAGTAACCTGGGCTGGAGCATTGGAATGTGGACAGAAACTCATCTTACTAAAAAAGGGGGGAATGGGGAAAAGGAAAATTCGGAGACGCCCCGGAAAAACGCCTCCCCTTCCCACAAGGAAAGTAATCCAAGTCAGGCGAGAATCGGAAGAAAAAAAAACATTGGTGAGACTTTCTGGGGAAGCGATGGGGTATTAGAAAAGGGCAGGTGCGATCCAGAGGTAAACAGGAAGGTGGGGGAGAACCAGATGAAGGGGGACAAGAAAGTTTCTGGAGGTTTTTCCAGAAGGCCAAGATAAGAAGACGCGGACGCTGCTAAAAACCAATGGAACCGTGGGGGGAAGCGAATAAGGCGATTCGGAGGGGATGCAGGGTAAAAAAACAAAAAAAAAAAAAAGCGAAAGACAAGGGGGGTGCCTAGGAAAAGAAAAAAAATTTTGTCCATCCTAGTAAAGGCCCCATGTTGAGGAAAGGGGTGATACTTGAGAAGCCAAAAGGGAAAAAAAACTATTAAAAAACCAGGACGTACCACGTGAAGAAATGTGGGTCATCTGCGGGGGTCAAAAAAAAAAAAAAAAAAAAAAAAAAAATTCAAAATTCATGAGAAATCCAGGACCTAAGGACGGTGCTCCAAAGGGGAAGACTGGAAGTAGTTCAGGGGCGAAAGAAACGGAAAAGAACCCCGAAATCGGGGACCGTGGAAAAAAGGAGGAGGACGGCGCGGGGAAAAGCCGAAATCGAAAAAAAGTGGGACTCAAAAACAACTTGGGGGGGGGACGGTGTCGGCTGGGGCTGTGACCTGTTAAAACCTTGAGAAAAAAAACCGGGAAAATTTGGGCAAATAACCAGTTAAGAAAAGGCCTACCCGTCCCAAGGAAAAAAAAAAAGCCATTGGCGACCGGGCCGAAAAAAGGATTCACGGTCGAGGGTTTTTCCCAAAGCCAAGCCGAGAAAAATTCCGGACCTTGACAAGGGACCAGCGGAAAGGGGCGTGGCGTTCAAAAAAAAAAAAAAAAGAAAAAAGGGAGAAAAAAAAGCTTGGGAAACACGAGATTACGCCAAAATGGCATGGGCGGGAGCATAAACCCCATTGTCTCGGCGAACTAGTTCTCAACTACTTCGTCTCTCCTTTACCGAAAATTCGATAAACAAATATCAGCGGCCCACAAAATATAATCGAAAAGAACCTCAAATTCAGTGGACCAAACAAAACAAAGGTTCCACTACGCAACGGACGAAAAAGGGGCTTCAATGGTCTTCAATTCATCAAGGCCTCATCAGCCAACCAGACAAAACCAGGTCTGCTGGCGCGAGAAAGATTTCCGGGCAAATGGGAAATGGGGACAAGGGGACGGCCAGGGGGGGGGGTGCGGCGGGGGAGGGTAGTGTTGAAAACAGTAACCGGGGTCCCTAGTGGGGGTCAGGGTGTGGGGCTGCTGTGTGGTTGGGTGTGGGGGGCAGGAAGGGAAGGGGTGTTGAGAGGTGGCCGCGGACGCGGGGGGGTGGGGGGGGGGGGGGGGGCGCGAGAGATGTTGATGAAGGGGGAGGGGCAGTGGGGTCGGGGTGTTACGAAAAACAAAGGCAGCGCGATGCTGCAGAAAGGTATGAATCACGAACTCGTGGTGCCTGTACGCTTAGAAGGTGGGGGTGCGTCTAAGTACCGAAAGCAGTAGGGAAGAGAAGGGAACTAAGAAGGGGGTTAACGAGGAAAGGCAGCGCAATCCTGCGTGAGATGGGTTCTGGGAAAAAGGGGAAACATGGTGGAAGGGTGGGGGAAGAGGGGAGGCCCCGACAGACCGTGTTTCCTGAAAAAAATGGGGCGGCCGGTGTGTTGGGCCAGGGCCTGACACATGAAAAAATCAGCAAGAACCGTGGGGGAAGTGTTTTTGAAGACCAGGTACTTTACGAGAAGAAGTACAGAGAAAGGGGGAAGCCAGGCTGTATGTGTTTCAGCCGCGGGTCGAAAAGGAAAAGCGGAGGGGTGGGGCCGGAGCCAATGAATCACGGGGGCGACGGAAAACGGGGGGCGAGCGTGCCCCTGTGCCTAAACAAATCGGTGAAAATTGGGGTCGGAAGGGGGGAAACAAAAACTTCCAGTATCTCAGAAAAGACGCGGGGCCGTGGTGTGAGGACACTGCAGCGAGGGAGGAGAAAAGAGAAAAACAAAGTCCTTAGGAGAGTAGAAGAGCAAATTAGTTAAAAGTTGTGGGGAGGGAGACATCAAGACTCTCAACAGCAAAAAAAAGGAGAGGAAAAGAAGTAAAACAAGGAAGAAGTGGCTTGTCTATAGGGGAACATAGGGGTTCAAACGTGGTGCCAGAAGAAAAGAAAGGAAGGGCCGTAAACTGGTGTGGCAAAGAAAACGCAACGGGCAGGCAACACGTAGAAACAGGGAACGGGGGGGATTTAGATGGCAAGAGAAGGCATGCAGTTATAGCAAGGAAAGCGGGGAAGAAGACGCAAGGGATCCAGTGGGGTGGGGGGGTGGCTCTATCAAATGGAGGGGAGGGGGGGACAGTGAAACGCAACTCAAAGAAACGTGCAAAGCGCGAGTGGAGTGGGGTAGCAAGGTGGGCCGACATTTGAGGGAAACGCGCTACCCCCGTGGACCAGAAAGACGCCAGAGTAAAAGGGGGGAAGTAGTCGCCAAAATTGAGCAGAAAAAAGAATATACAACAACGCGGGAGGGGTGGGGGGAGATGGGGGCCCCTTCGCTGCTGGTGACGGGTGGGTATAGATGAAAAGGCAGGCGGAAAAAAGCAGAGAGCAGAACAGGCAAAAGGGTAACCAAGGGGGTGGGAGAGAAAAGAAAAAAACTTAAAGAAAAAAAAAACCGGGGGGGGGGGGCGGTCAAAAATCCGAGCGGGAAGGACCGATAAGCTCCCAAAGGGAAAAAAAATCGCCAAATCTCCACAGGCAATTCAAGCCAAAAAAAGAGAGGAAGAAAAAAAGACGCGTACCATTGGAGCCAAGTTGGTTGGGGGAGGAAGAAAAAAGGGGAGCGAAGAGGGCACGGGAAAAGGAAGCACGCAGGGACGCAGACGCTCGAGATAGAAGAAAAAGGGATGTCGAAATTCAAAAGGTTGGCTGGGAAGGGGAGATCAGGAGGTAGGGCCCAACTAGCTCGTGAAGAAAAGGGTGAACTCGAAAACTGGAGGCGACAGCCAGCCAAACAGACCAAAAAAGTAAAATAAGAAGGAGGGGGAGAGGCGGTATAAGTAGGGTAGATCAGCGGGAAAAGGGAACATCAAAGAGAAATCCGTAGAAAACAACGACTATCTGACTTCCTAGGAACATGTGAGAGAAGGAGGGGGGAAAAGAGACACCGAATCACATAGAACTAGTTAGGTTAGGGAGCAAAGAATTGGGACGGGAAGGAACACTTTAGGCCAAGATGGGGTGCAAAAAGGAAGGGAGGGGAAACTAAAGTTAAACAACGCCGGTTAAAAACCGGACAACTACAACAAAGTGAAAAAGTTAATTAAAATTTTGTAGAGGAGGGGCCTCAGGGCATCAATGAAGCCATCACTTTCCACAAGTAGTCCCACGTGGGAAAGGGGGGGAGGATCCTGAAATGAACAGTCCGCACGGGAAAAAGACAAAAGGTAGGCAAGACTTGTTCCACATCGGGAAAAAAAACAAAAAAGAGTTCCGGGAGGGAAGGGTCAGGAAATGGAGAAAGTTTAAAATGCAGGACAACAGGATCAAAAAAAAAAGGCCCACGGGAACAGGGGGACAGGGACCTAAGTTACAAGGGGAGCTGCAAAGCGGGGGAGAGGTTTGGAGGAAAGAAAACAAAGGAAACGGTC
>Ga0179593_1493580_pt1 | contig 10370 bp, 11 predicted proteins | sample CZODoug2_1_08_16_FD_185931 | JGI IMG/M metagenome (GOLD analysis project Ga0179593, IMG submission 185931) | Vadose zone soil fungal communities from Angelo Coast Range Reserve, California, USA - CZODoug2_1_08_16fungal (PacBio error correction) | ecosystem: Environmental > Terrestrial > Soil >...
AAGAATAGTGAGGGGGCTGTGTCCCTGGGAAACGCCGCGGTTGAAAATTCGATGAAAAAAATTCCATGTTCGCTATTCGGCTATCGCAGGTCTCAGGAGGTCAAGGGACGATGCGGAAACAGATTTCAAAAAGGCGGGGTCGAAAAGAAGGCAGCGGCTGGAAAAAAGATACTCCGGGCCAGCGGGAGAGATGATCAGCCGAGCCTGAAACCAAGTTCGAAACAGCCCAAAAAGCGACGTGAACTGTGTGCGAATCAGGAAATATGGAATATGAGCGCAAAAAAGGTGAAGAAATGTTTTTATGCAAGCGAGGTGGACCTCCGGAAACAGATCCGGCGGACGAGCGGAGTAGGACGAGGAGAACACTATCATCATGTGTATAAGAGGAGCTTGAAAAGGCGGCGGCAACGAGAATGCCGCTCAAACAGAGAGGACGGAAAAGAGGGGTAGTAAAACCGAAGAAAATAATGGGGAAGGTAGAGGAGTCAGAAACGACCGAAGAATCGGAAAAAAGAATATAATCTCTGCGGAATCAGCGAAGCAGAACGGAAAGAAGACTTGAAAAACGTGTTCGATACGGAAAAATCAGACCAGCAGAGAAAAAAACAATAGAAAACAAACCGTGCTGACGTGGTAGAAAGCGGGATCGTGAGGCCGGATCAGGCAGGAAGCATTTCGGTGACAGAGCAGCGCAGGGAAATTGGGGGGGGGGGGGGTCGTCTGCCCAGAAAACTCAAATGGAGAATAGAAAACACCCTGGGTGAATGCGTCCGGGGGCGGAAGGGAACAAGAAATGCCGCCCCCGCCTTCTGGAGAAAGGGGGGAGGAGAAAATAGACCCGAAGACCGTCGCGAACGGATAAGGCACCGAGCGGAAAGGGAAAGTTGCTGGGTTGACAGCGTTCGTCAGAATAGGGCGGCCAGCGAACCTGGCGGAAAAATGAATGGGTACGGTTACGCGGTGGCGCCAGGGGACTATGTCGGCTGAAAAGGGAGGTAAGGCGAAGAGGCCGATGCATGAAGGTGGCGATGGACCCAGAAATCGGGAGCTCAGGAGGTGTAATGAACAAAACCTCAACGGAAAATGTTGAGGGGAAAAAAATAGCGGAAAAAGGAAAGTGGTCGGGCCGAGCTCGGGATGAAGGAAAAGATCGGCCTTTTGAGTACGTGAAAGGCAAAGGGGGATCGAAGAAGGCGTATCCAGATTCTCGCGATAGAGAAGAATTTTCTGCTTAAAAGGAGGAAATCAAAAGCAAACCCGGGTCAGAATTGGATTTCAAAAACAGCCGCCGCGCGGGAGGGGCTCGCAGTTGGCGCTCCAATGGGCGAGGGGGGGCCGAAAAGTACGAGTTCAAAGGAAGAGGGAATATAGTTCGCAGCGAGCAATCAAAAAGTCAAAATTGGCCTTTGACCCGACAAAAAAAAAGAAACGAACCAGGAAAAAAGGCTTGAGCGACAAGATCGAAAAACAGTCAACAGCATCGTGGCAGGGGTACCGGGCCATAGAAGGAATTCGCAGCCCAGGTGGACCGACAAAAGAATGAAATCGCAGGAAAAGAGTTCGCCAAAGAATCAGAGGGAAGCCAGCCAGGGGAACAAGAAGGAAAACTCAAGGGGGTCGGAGATCGAGAAAGGAGAGAAAGTGATATTAGGTTCACTCGCGCCGGCAAAAAACCGAGAGGTCTCGCTGGCCGTACGTGGAGGAGTTGTCGGGAGACCAGGGACAGCGGTAGAAAGGAACTGGAAAGGGCATGGCTGGGAAAGTAAGGGCGGATCGCGCCCACGTGCGGCGGGAGGAGAACTCAGTCGCTGTTGCCGACGCGGGTGCTGGAAAAAACCGGGAAGATGATGGCGAAGGGGAGAAAAAGGAATAAGTTGAAAAACGGACGGCGAAACAAGAAAAGACAAAAGGCGTTAAAAACGCCGCGACGGAGCAGGTGACTGGCAAACAAGGAAGAAAGGGACAATAAAAGCGTGAAGTCGAAAACGATGAGATGGGGGGGGAAGGAGAGGCGGGGATCGCGGGGTCCGCTTGAACGACGAACCGAATAAGGGGGCGAGCAGCTCGTGCCAACCTCAGGGAACGCGCAGCCATACGCGAAGGGGCAATGATGAAACAAAGATCTGCACCAGAGAGGGGCTGCATCGCATTCCCGCATTGGCGCTCAGGGACTACAAAGACCTAATACGCCTCAAACCCGCCGAAACGGAGAAGCGATTCGGAGAACCTCTTCCTGAAACAGTCACGAGGGACGCAAGACTTAGCCCGACGACGACGGATGCAACCCGCGAACACGATCAACAAAAGCGCATCTCGACAAAGAGGGAAAAGCCAGTCTCAAAAAGCCTGCTCCGAAGACGGGGGTACGAGAAAACAGGAAAAAGGAGGCTGTTGTCGTCAGCAAAAAGATTTGCGATCCCTTAGACCCCAGAATTTTTAAGGGAGAATCTGACCGAATCGGAGGAGGCGATAAGGCCAAAAACACACTGCCTCGCGAATGAGACATAAGGCGGATCACGTGGAGGCATTGGGGAAAAAGGCAGCCGAGGGAGGATCCAAACTAAAAATTGGAGACGGGGAGGGGATGAAGAGCTATGGAAAGACCGTCTTGTTCCTGCTGCGAAGGCGCTGGTGGGCACGCACAATTAATGGAAAACACCGGACCTATTTCTGTTCGCAGAAACAAGGAACGCTTATTGGCGGAGCGAAACGACAGCGTCAAGCGCGGGAACAAAAGCAATCGCGTGGGGCAAAGGAAAACTTCAAAAACCATTCCAGGAATCTGGGTAAAAGGGCACCGTAACACGGGACAGCCAAAAGACAATTGTCCGCGCCTATGCAATGGGAAACGGAAATCTCTCCGAGCAGAGACCGCAAATGCGCGGCAGAGCGTCATCGCTCAAACCCGAGGGGAAGATCGATCTACAGAACGATGCGGATGGCTGCCCGGGTCCTAACCGGTCAAGCATATGGGGACGAAGAATACACGGCGAAGAGCAGACGAGGAAGACAGCTCCTATCTCACTAGACTTCGTAAAAAACAAGAAAAGATCATTTATCGCTCTCAAAAAAACTTGAAGAGGATGAAGATAGGAAGGGGTGAAAGGGAACGCCGGCTGGCCGATGGGAAAGTGGACCATTCGAAAGAGGGACTCAGGAACGAGAGTACAAGGAAAACGAAAAGGAGTTGTAGGAAAGTTGCGTACCGTGCATCACTGCGGGGAAAAAGGAAATCGGTCGCTTATATCCGAAAGGTATGACTATTTCAGCATCGCCTGAACGGAAAGGATAAGCGGAGCGATCTCTTTTGCCTTGAACGGTGGAGGGAATAGGAGGGCAGGGGAGAAAGCACCTTCTCCTTTTTGGGATGGCATGGAGGAGGTGACAGGAGAAAAAATTTGAGATAGGGAGCCTTATTGACACGCTCCACCTGGGTCATAATGGGTTTTGTAAGAAAAGAATGAACGTCGGTCGATCCACTCCGCGCATCAATACGTGAAAGACGTATGACCTGGCAGCATAGGAGGTTTACCAGAGTCAAACATGGGACCAAGCTAAAGCTTAAAAGGACAGTCGGAGAAGCATCAAAAAAACGTCATAAATAGCCAGTAACAGGGAAAAAAACACAGCCGCTAGAATGCAAGCGACAATTTCCAAGTCAAAAAGAAAAAAAAAAAAAATAGACGACCAGGATACTACGTAATGGCAAAGGATAGGTAGCGTGTTGTCGGCGGGAGGACGGAGAAAACAAGAGCACGCCGTAAAAATCGTCCCAAAAAGGGAGAGGATCTTGAGGTGAACCAAGAAGCCTTTGACAAGGTCTTTGAAATGGGGGAATGCGAACAAACACGCCATCAGGGGGGGCCACCGGAGCGCAGCTTATATAATGGCTTCGTAGACGCGAAAGACTACAGTCGCTTTAGTGAAAAGGAATAGGGTTCGGTGCGGGTTGCAGCCATGGAGGAAAAAAGGAAGTACAATCGTCATACGGTGGCAGTGACCAGGTGAACAAATCTCTCGAAGATTTCGGATGCCGGGGGGAGTCAGCCGATGCGGAGGGCTTTGACCAGCCTAGTGCAGAGCTTGGGGAAGGGGGACTTGCGGCCAGATGCCTCCGGAGGCGGAATCAGACCGAAGCGGGGTCGCGATGAGAAGGCCCTTAGGAAAGTACAGGGAAAACTGTGGTAGAGAAGAGAGGGGATCCGAGGCCAGGAAAGCTATGAGCCGCCACGCTTTGAATGGCGTGGCCCTCAGGTAGCGTAATTGGCTTGTCAAATGACGTCCAGCGCGGCGTGAAAGCCCAGAAATAGAAGGTGCCGAGCCTGGCGAACAAGGTTAAAAAGATAGTCGTAGGCGACGCATCGGCAGAGATGGTCAAAGTGGGGAAAAAAGACAGCACCCCAGCAGGTTAATTCGTGAGAGCTTCTGAAAGCAGCGCCAGCATCGGGTTTCAGAAGATAAGCCAATGGAGGGCGGGGGCCAGGGATAAGGAGAAACGGGCTTGTTTTGGGGGTAAAACAAAAAAAAGAAAAAAGCAGGCCCCACACGGAAATTCAAAAGACTGGCCCGAGCCGCGCCTCGTGACCTTCTGCCAGAAGGGAAGGAAATCATAAAACAAAAAACAACGGAGGATTAAAAGGAAAAGAGGATCCGGAATGCAAAGGCGTTCAGCGGTAGAGGGCTCGTGCGAAAGAGAGAGGGAAAAAAAAAAGAAGAGTTTCGGACCCCGACTTAAAGAGTCGACAGGCCCATGGATTACGTTCAAGATTCGACAAGAGAACATGACTTGTCGCTGAGGGGGTTCTGGGAACGAACTCAAAAGATAGCGGGTGAGGGAGAGCAAAAAATAATTCACGTACACTGATGGCTAATATGGGGGCGAATCACGAAAACTCGAATGAAAAGAAAAATCTGGGAAGAAAAGGAGAGTAAGATCTCTGTAAGTCTTGTGTTGAAGGCTAACCCAATTGAATTTCAATGATGACCAGGAAAGCGGGGCGGCCGGAGATAAAGATGAAAGATCTTAGATCCAAGTTCTGCTGACCCAAACTAAGAATAGAGAACAGCCCATAAGGGGGAGTATGAGCGCGGGATGCGAACCGCGACCATTAAGTACAAAATAGGAACAGCAGAATGACGACATGAGGAAAAAGCATTGAGGAATGAAAGGACTACAAAACAAACGACCTGTAATAGAAGCTATTGGGCACGAACAAACCGTGCGACAAGTCTGAGGAACTGTTGGGGGAACGCTGCCGACAGAAGATCGAATGACCTGAACCCTCACTAGCCGCCGGCGAGAGAAACTACGAAACGTACGGCCGCGGGAGTTCGTAAAAAGGAGCGCAGAGCAGCTGAGGGGAAGGGAGGCATTCGCAACAAACCGAAGAGACGGAAACGTAAATAAAAAAAAAAATTTGCTCTTCAACTTGCGCCACGAAAGGCGGCGGCTGAAACCGGGGAAATCGCGGAAGGAGGCATCAAAAGAAAAACAGAAGCTAACCGCGCTTTCAAAAACTTAGTGGTAGGAGATTGGAAAAGGCTGGGCATGAGCGCAAGCGTATAGAGAGCTAAACGCTAAGCAATTGACGATAAAGGGCCTGAATGACGGAGCTTGCAAAAAAAGTCCAAAAGGGGCAAGGACGTCTGATGCGAGCCAGGAAGGGGTCAAGAAAATGACGGGACCCTGGGTAAAGGGAAACGGTACGAGAGTTCAGGGAGTAAAGAGACCTCCGGTCAGGACGCCGGGAAACCCAACCAGAGAAATCGCGGTGGACATATGCTAAAGACGCAAAAGAGATCATGCGGGGAACCGGGGAATCCCAAGCAACAAAAAAGGATCAGTAAGCAATAATCCGCGATATTCAAAGCGAAAGGAGAGAAAAGAAAATCGGGGGCGATCCGCACGCAGGTGGCGGGGAGACTATGCTTAATAAGCTCACCCGGGGGGAGGGAAACGATCTACCAGAAATTGAGGGAGATGATGAATTAAATGGAACCGACAAGGGGGACGGCCCTTTGCTCTGAAGACCGGCGAAAAAATCTGAAAAACGAGAAAGGGACCTCTCGATCTCAACATCGGAAAAAGTTCAACGAAAAGAAACATCATTTTACTCAAGAAAAAAAGGGAGGAAGAGAGAAATGATCTAGGGATTGTCCGGCGTGACGCCGCCGGGGGGGACCATTTTGCCGAACTAAGGGGTCCCCAAGGGTTTCCCGAGACAAAAGTCATGAAAGCTCAGAACGATGAGGGAAACAAGGTCGGGCGGGCATGGGCATAAATCAGGGCTTTACGCGGATATCATTTCAAATTGAGACCATAGAAACGCTGCCAGAGCGGGGTATAGTTGGGGGAAAATAGGAAGAATAAGGCTCTTCACCCTAACTCCTGGCAGCCTTCGGTGACGAAGGAAAAACGACTTGCTCGAGCTTCATGGCTGACGCAATCGATCTGCTTGGTACATAGACCGGCGCTTGCCGCAGAGACCTGCCAGAGGTACCGTGAAAAAATAGGCCGAAAGAGGAGGTGAAAGCGGAAAAGGCCAAGGACTAAATATACGAGAGACGGCACAAAAAACAAAAAAAAACAAAAAAAAAAAAACACCAGGCGGGGGGAGAGCAGAGGGGACGGAAAAAAAGTCCATCCGTCCCTCCTACGAGGAAGAGTATCTTGGCAGCTTGTTGAAAGGACCCAAATCGCTAAAAGAGCCCAATGGAAACAGAGTCGAGTAAAGATCGTTTCGGGGGACTGCTCAGCCTTCCGCGGTCGTTCAAAAACAGGAAAAATCAAAGCGAGGAACGAAAAGATGCTGTAGGAAAAGCACCTTTGAAGACTTTGCTTCTGTGCAAATGCTAAAAAAAAAAACGCCGCAGCCCGGGAACTTAAAATGGAAAGGCAAGTCGTCGACGATGACGCTTGTAGTGGCACCCAGGCGCTCGTGTTCGTGCGGGTTGCCGTGGAGGCGGCGAAACAAAAGGCGGGCAGACGTAGTTCCCGGTTTAACGCGGGGGATCCGAAGTTCGTCGCCCGAAGGCGTATGGGCTCTCGAGGGAAATGCTTTTTCGGATGCGATGCCAACAAGAAGGCACGGTGACAGATGGGGGAATTCTCAAAAAGGGTGCAAAGGGATGAACCGCGCGGCAACGAGAACTGGTACTGCCCTAGACGATGAAGACTGTTCGTTCAGACGGAACGAGTTGAAAGAAATAGTCGGAAAGAGCGATGAGAGCGCCAACTTCTGGAAGTCCAGGATCGGGTGACATTGGGGAGTGCAAAAATCAAATAAAAGTGCTTTAAAAAGAGGGGAGGGGGGAAGAACGCCTTCGATGACGTAAGGGTGAGGAATATAGTTCAGAAGATCGCACAAAGAAGAGAGGGTGCAAGTAAAAAAACTTTTGAGACAGAACACAAAACGACATATTCTTGCGAACGCAAGAACCCCATCAGGCAATCGACAAATCGCCGGAAAAAGAATCCGGAAGAAAGCTCTAAAGGCAAGGCTGTCTTGTCCAAAAAAATCCTGGAACAAGAGCCATCGATAAAAAAGGATAGAGAAAACAGACCTCGCCTCGATGAAAAAAACGAATCTCATAGACGGCGACTCTCGACAATGAGAAAAAGAATCCACTGCATGCATAGAGGAACGGCAAAAGAGAGCGTGCGAAAAATGGGAAGCGGAGAATACGGGCCTGTTGAAAGGTGGGGATTGACCACGGAACAGGGCAGCGACTGTCGGACTGAGTACAAGAGGCACCTATCAGAGGTGGTAATCTGAGGGGGGAACGAGATCAAGAAAGGATGGGGATGTCGGATCCCAAAATAAAAACGCCCTATGAAAGTGAGTGACAAGAAAAGATAACAGCGGACCACCAAGAAGGCGAGTTCAAAGACGAGGGTGGACTGGGTAAGACCAATTGACGCGAAAGTGGGAGCATGACTCAACCAATAAGAGAAGAATGAAAGAAGAAGACTTGGATACGCCCTACGCGACACGCGTTCAGGCTTAACACACAACAGTAAAACCGGAACGTGAACAAGTTCGCGACGCGCGGGACTACGACCGAACAAGATTTAAAGGAGTCTCACCAAAAGCAGCTTGCTTGGGATCGCCCAAGGAGGGCCGAGGCGCTGACGAAAAAAAACAGAAAAGCAGAGAGAAGCGACCACCGCGTTAAAACTGGACTTGGAGAAATGTTTCCTTCCAGGGAAACGATGCTCGACCATGAAAGCTTAGAAGACCAACTATCTCAAGGCTTGAGAAAAGAGAAATAGTCGCGAAGGCGCTGTCTCCGTCTGAACAAGCGAGGGCTGACCATGGGTCATTCTTAGAAAGCACAAAGGCTGCTGGACGTAACGAAAAAAGATTTGGATTCACTGGGTTTTTTGGGGTTTGTCTTGTTCAAAAAACGCCTTTTGTACGGCGGGCTAGCAACAGAATCGCTCGAAGCAACAACACCTAGCGTGCACGCCAAAATGCGTAACACCAGTGGGATCATGGGGGATCTCTTCGTAAAGCGCACACGGTGGCAGGGTAGTCGTGCCGGGAGCTGATAAGCGCGCCGTCGGTCATTCGAAAGCCCAGGTTGACTGGAAGGGGAAAAAGAAAAAATTATTCCTGGATCAAAAGGCTAGGGAAAGGACTCTATTGAGCGCGGTGAGCGGTCACGCGCAGGCAAGCAGGGGGGCCGGCAACAAATCGTTTTCTCATGATAATGAGTGCAGATAAGAGTACTGTGGAGAAGGAAGCAACCAATAAAACAAAGGAGAATGCTGGAGATTCCAAAGAGGTGAAGGGCAGAAAAAGAGAGATCAAACGCCTGCCAGGAATGCTCGGGAAAGCTACCTGATAGGTCGACCGCGACAGAAACTGAGGTTTGACGATGTCTGCAAAGGACCGCCGAACAAGTCTCAAAACTACCGACCCAAGGAATGGGAGTACGAACGGCTTGTCTGCAAGAGTCGAAGGGAAAAAGATAAATATAAATGAGTCTGGCGCAAGAATCATTTAAGCTCTCTCACACAAAGAAAAAGAGATAAAAAGCGCGATAAACGGAGTGAACGCAGGTCAGGGTTCGAGAGAGGTTTCCATTTAAAGGAACTAGTCTATTCAGGAATGATCGTATTAAAACAAAGCGTTCGGGAAAGAGTAGGCGGTCATGGCAGCAACCGGGGAAAGCAAGATTTGGAAATTAGTTCAGTGTCATGTAAGCCAGATACAGAAGGGACCGCAGGTTGCGGCGCCAAGGAGTGACGCCTTCAATAGGGCGCGGAACGCGCAGCAACCTGAACTGAGAGGAAAAAGAGTTGACCGCAAAGAAGCGCCTTTCTTACTAGGGCGCAAAGGAAAAGCGATCTGCTTGGGTTGTCCTCGATTGGAAAAACGGCGGCGTGCCCGAACCTCCCCAACGTACCGTGAAATAGGGACCGCCTGGCAAAAGTTGAAAGCGGTCAAAAGACCATTTGCTGGCATGACGCCTGAAAAGGAAGAGCCTGAAGAAGAAGAAGGACGAATAGAACCTTGACAGTAACGAGATACACGCCAAAGCCATCAGACCAAAGGGAGACGAAACGTCGAGCCGCAGCGCGAGGAGAAGGGGGCGAGAGGAAGGACGAATTTCGGTGCAAGCAAGGGAAAACACCACAAAGCGGAGTGGAAAGTGGGAAGGGGTTAGAGACAGCCGCTTGGACCGGCTGGGGGATCTGTAGAATTCTATCACAATCAAAAGAAGCCAAGCCGATGAAATGAGCGTATACCAAAACGAAGGGGGTGCACGCGCGCCGAGCGACGTGGTTCAAATGTAACGATCAGTCGCCAGCGGGACCTACCACAAAGAAACTGCATGTTCCAGGTATCGTGGACGGGCAATTCGAAAACAAATTATTTCTTTTAGCGGGTCAGGCAATGGGGGCTGAAGGGGATGCGCGATCTTTGAGGGAAAAGGGTAAAGGAAAAAAAAAGAGTATCCAAAGAACCAAACGTGGGGCCGACCTAGTCGCAGGGACCTTTCGTCTTTAGCACGCTTGGGGAGAGAATCGTCGTAAGATAAAACGCCAAGCTTGCTGGAGGGGACCGTCATCGAAAATCGGGCAGTTCAAAAGCGTCCAGAAGGCGTGTAACTAGACCAGGAGGGACAGAGAAGACTTAAACGTAAGTTGCGGTTCCTATAGGAGACATCAAGGCCCGGGCATGGCAAGAAAAAAAGCGTCAAAAGATAGGCTTAGTCGACCCAGAAAGAAAGATGCCAACGTGACCCGAAGCAGGCGAGCGAGCCAAGTTACAACGCTGAGTCAAACCAAAAAAACAAAGAAAGAGGGAAAAAAACTTTCTCCACGAAGAGGAAGGGCGGAACCGCGCCCTCGGGGGGAACGA
>Ga0179593_1714981_pt1 | contig 10370 bp, 7 predicted proteins | sample CZODoug2_1_08_16_FD_185931 | JGI IMG/M metagenome (GOLD analysis project Ga0179593, IMG submission 185931) | Vadose zone soil fungal communities from Angelo Coast Range Reserve, California, USA - CZODoug2_1_08_16fungal (PacBio error correction) | ecosystem: Environmental > Terrestrial > Soil >...
TACCTCCAATCGGTCCCCAGCAAATGTGAATAAAAGTCCCGCGCCCGGTATTGGGGGGGGTGGAAGGGTACATGGGAGCAAGACTAAGCAGGTGTCTGAAAGCCAAATCATCAGGGTACCGGTCGGAGGTGGGAATCAAAAATTAATGAGCGGGGGGTTCAAACCAGGCCCCAGGCTCGGAGACCACCGGAACTCGGTTCAAATGTTGTCCCTTTTGCCTTGGGACCGGGCCGGGATTTTGGTCAAAAGCCCGCAAAGTCCCCATCCAACCTTGGTCACCCAGCAGGGACAGAATTTGAAGGCCAAACGCCCATAGTGGGGCTGGACGACAAGTTCGGCCCGGAATACCTCAAAAAAAAAATTTCCCCTCCCCTGTGAAGGAGACCCATATATCCATCCCTGATTTTCAGGGGGTTGGGGAGAACCAAAAGCTTTTCAACAGAACGGAAAGCGATCCGAGAAGGAACCAAGGCCTGGGGGGGGAATAAAAGTAAAGCAAAACCAAACGAAAAAACCCCCGTCCCCGCAACCACACAGTCCCCAACCCAAAGGTTAAAAATGGCATTAATGGGGGGGAAAGCCCGACACCCCGGGTTTGGGTGCCCCAACAGAGTGGGTGGGGACCCAAATCCTGGTGGGAACTAGTCCCCCAATAACCCAGTTTGGAGAGAAAACTGCACCCCAGACCCCCCTATTACGAGTACCAGAGTTTGAACTGTATGTGTACACTAAATAGTGTAAAAATTTCCAGAACAAAACTGCACATATATGCAAACTCAGGGGGAGATTCAACTTATTGGGGACCTTTTGTTTAAAATATAATAACGGCGGAGGCCCGGAGCCCAACTTGGTTTGTTGGCTCCAAACCTAATCCCCCTGGTTGTTTTGTGTGGTGGTAAAACAGGGGGCTGCCGAAATTCCCCCGTTGTCCAAAAATGCCCCAAAGGGAACAAAGGGAGAAGCTAACATGATCGAGCCCTTGAAAATTTTTTGGACTTTTTTGATAGGGTTTTTTTCTTTAGTAAACTTGTTAGGGCCTGAGAAAAAACGTCTTGGGGGGTTGAATTGTCGTGAATGTAGTAGAACCAATGGGGGCCCCCCCCCGGAGTAGATAGGGCTTTGAAACTTTCTTCACTGGACTCGAGGTTCCTACCCACGGACCCCGAAGGCCGAAGAACCATTTTTTCCAGGGGGAAGCGAGGGGATTACGAAATAGGAGAGACGCTGGGGGAAACCCCGTTGACCATAAGGAAGACCGACTGGTTTTTTTGGGTGACGGCGTGGGACTATATTGCAAGGGCCCGGTAATGCAGAAAAGTAGAGAAACGGTGGCCCCCCCTGTAGTGAAACCCTCAAGATGGGTTGTCCCAAAAAATTGCGGAAAAAGGGGTTTTTTTTAACTGGGGATGCACAATTCACTTTGCTCCAAAATACTAAAGGAAACTTAAGAATCCCCCCCCCCCAGAGTAAATTCAAAATGGAACCTTCAAATATCACGAAAATTGACCGAAGGGCACCAGCCCCAAACCAATGTCCCGGAATGGTCCCCAAAAAGAAGGGGGCTGCTCAGGTCCGTAAGGGACAAAAAGACGCCCCAGAAGGAATCTTGTAAAAAGTCTTGCAAAAAAACCGTCCCCACAAGAAGGAAACACGGGGGGGGCTTCCCAGGTATAACTGAAACCCCCCACGAAAGAGTATCATGGAAGTGTTAATGTAGCACAACCCCAGGGCACGTTTTTTGCACAAATCCCTTGTTTGTGACCCCGTAATGCCCCCAAACCATTTAGGAGTTACAGAAACCCGGGTTTGGTCCGAAGGAGTTCCTCCATATAAAAGTAATAGGGGGTCACCACAGCCTATGTGGCCACAAACACCACCGAAAATTGCCAGAACTTTTAAAGCATCGGAACATCTTTAAATTATAAAAAACCCACAACATGGTTTCCCGTGGGCCAAAGCAAGATTCGGCAAGAGCGTGCTTTCAAGGGTCCCTTCAAAAAAGGGGGGCGTCCCGGACCATTGGTCGTTCCCCCCCCACTAAACAAAAAATAAAACCCCTGGAAGGAAACCGTCCCCAAAATAATGGCGGGAACCAGGTTGGACTGTAAGGTGTATTGGTGATAAAAAACCGGAGGGCATCCGGGAAACCGCCAATCCCCAAAAGACAAACTCAAAAAAAATAGAGGGGGGGCCGTCACTGCTGAAATCCAACAAAAAACAACAAAGTGTTGATTCAGGGGAAGTGAAAACTAGAAGAAGATTAACGCAGTCCAACCATGACCATTTGTTGCGGGTTTTGTTTCCCACCTTTGAAGGCAAAAAGATACAGGATTCCTGTCCCCTGTGGTTGTGACCTTAAAACAAGGGAAAACAGAGACAGGGGCCCAAGGGCCTCCACATAGGGGTTGGGGTTTTTTTTTTTTGTGGCACGCCCAGTAAACACCCTTCCCACGGGGGGGCGCCGCAAAAAAAAAATTCGGTTAAAGGCATTTGAAGACGCCCCAGGACTTTTTAGCCAAGAAGCCCAAGATCTGCCACCCGGGGAGGAAATGCCAACCATGGGAAAGGTGGTTGTTTTGGAAAGCATTTTCCCCCTGGAAATAACCTTGCAAAAATGATCGGGGGGGCGGGGGCAAAATATGGGAGGTACACCCCTTTTGGGGCAGGGGTCCGTGTGAACGGGAGGGCCGGGCAGACTGTATTGCACAGGAACCCCAAAGACCCTGTGGTTCCCGGAGATGTACCGAAAAAAAGGGTGGGGAAATTGGTAACGACGGGGGGAATTAATACGTACAACACATTGGGGGTTTTGTCCGGACCCAACATTGGTGACCATGTGTTTTGTTGGGCCAGGACATGTTTTTGGTAACCTTACTAGAAAAAGTGGGCTTTTTGGGGGGGCCGTTCCCCGGGGGTTATAGGGAGGAAGCATCCGTCCCCCCCACCGGAACAACCATCCACCAACCCGGATAAAAAAAAAAGATTTGGAGGCGGTCCCCCCTTTTAAGCCCCGAGAAAAAACAACTAAAACAGTAATTTTTGGTTCGTCAAAGAAACTTTTTGGGAGGTCCCCTCCCCAGCCCCCTATAGTTTCTAAATACCAAGGGGAGTCCTGTTGTTTTACGGACTATTGGTTGGACCACAACCATTTCATTTGGAGTGTGCTGATAGAGTTTTGGTGGTGAAAGAAAAAAAAAAAATGAAAGGGTAAACCTGGTAAAGACGCCCCGGGGGTTGAAAATGCAAAAATAAGGTGTTAACCCACCGCGTTCCCTCCTGCCAGTTTCCGGCCCAGAAAACGAACGACGAAAAGGCCCTTTTTGGACCACAAAACAACAAAACCAAGTAAAAATCAGCGTCCACACCAAAAAACCGGATAAGAAAGGTTTGGTCCCCTGAACAGACCGGGGGGGTCCTGTGGGTTCCCCCTTCTAGAATACTTCTCCGTACTCCCATCACCCCGAGCCTCCTGGCAAGTAAACGAAGAATAAGGTAATTTTGGGGAGTTTGGGGCTTTCCTGGGTAAGTCTAGTATGGGGGGAGCCCCCGCAGACGTAAAAGGAACAGCGCTGGTCCCGTGGGAACAAACCTGGGGGGAGCAGGAAAAACCCATTCGAAAAATCCCAACCGCGGGTGGCATTGATTCGGCCTATAAATTTTTGGGACAGCGCTGTAAGCCAGAAAAAAAAGAAAAAAGGTAAAAACTTTTTGTAAATAAAACGCAAAGGGACCCCCCTCTCCAAAGGTGATCCCCACCCAGTTCATCAAAAAGACCCAACCTCGGGGTGGGGGCTTTTTGGGGGGGGGGGGGACCAATTGGGGAAAACTGTAGAGTTCCTCAAGTCCCGTGCCCTTGATTGGGAAAGAAGAATTTATCCCCAAACCATCGGTTGTAGGGTTATGGTGTGGGTGCCGCCCTTTGAGGGGGGGTTAGTCAAACACAATTGTAATTGGTTTCCCAGGTAGTTGACCATCTGGTTTAAACGAGTTTATCCAGAATTGCCTGGGTTGGGTTTGGTTTTTGTCCCTGTGTTCCAATTGTTTGTCCCCGATGATTGGTGTAAAATAAATCAAGCCGGGAACTTAAACCGGGAGGACGGGTTCAGGTTGGACCACGTATCTTCTACAAAACTCCACAGGGTAATGGGGTTCTTTTGGTCCCGGAACCCTGTGCCAATGTCTTTGTTTTCCAAGGATTGGGTGTCCCCCAGAAAAGACACACAACACAATGGGGCCCAAGGTTGGTGGCCAAGAATCCCAGAAGAAAAAAATAAAACCAGAGTTTCCCCACCCACAATTTTGAACAGAAAAGAGTACTTCGGAGGTGAAGATTGTTTGTTGTGACCCCTTTGTACAGAAGGGAAGAGCTTTCGAAATCCCATATCTGTTACCTCGCCGGCCCGCCGCATTTTGGGAAGTCGGGGTGTGCCCCAAAGTGTCCTGCAACGACAGCATTGTTCCTTCATGTCCAAGAAACAGGTATGGAAAATGTTTTCAGTGACGTCCAAAAACGGGGGGTGAGGTTAAAGGGTTTTGGGAGGAGCCATGAAAAAAGTTTGAGGGGGGAGCCCACGGAACACAGGGGGCGGGGGTACCAGGAACGGTGGCACTTTCAATTTCTTCTGGGGTCTTTCCGGGGGGAAAAAAACGGGGGAAAATTCAAGGGTAATTGAAAAATGTGAACCAAACGGGTCCCCCTTGGGTAACAAAAAAGTCCAACACATACCAACCCCACGTACCCCCTTCACCCCTATTGGGGGACCAACTTTGGAAGTTAGCCGGGGCCACAATTTCACCTATTGTAAACCCCCACCTTCGGGAAAAAATTTGGGCCATTTTTTTTTGGCCTGTTTTTTCGAAAACACTTTCCAAGAGGGAGGGTGGGAAGCCCTACTTGAATGGGCACAAGTTGGGGGGAAGGACCCTGCGTAGAGTCCCTATCCCCATTAACCGGCCCTCCCAAATTTCCTGCTTTCGACAAACCCCAGATTCAGGAAAAAACCCCGGAAACCTGTGTGGTTAATCAGTTCCATTCAATAAACAACAGAAAAAACTAAGGGGGACTTCAAATATAGATACCTCCCATGGAACATAATTTACCAATGAGAGGGTTTTTCCTTTTCCCAACCCCCAAAAGCCTCGCCCGTAATAAGGGTGGGTGTTTGAGTGCACACTGGTTAAACCCGTGGTATATTGCTGGAGAGGCAATGGGGTGGAAATGGCCAAAACTGGGAAAAGCCGGACTAGGGGAATTTAAAAATTGACCCTGAGCCGTTCACCCCAAAGGTAACCGGACTTAGGGGAGCCAACGCAAAACCAAATACGGGGATGTAGGTGTCCAACACCGTTGGGGCCCCACTACCCCCTGTTCCAGGTTTTAACCCATCCCCCTGTCCACCCTCCCAAAATCTTAGGGGGCCCCCCATGTCTCAGGAACAGAATTAAACCGCAAAGACACCCTCAACATTTTGGATGTAAAGGGGAAAAAAACTTTTAACCTCCAGGGGTGAGACGTCCCGTAACCAGAGGCAGTGTGGTCCACATGCCCAAATTTGGCGGAAAAAAATGATACAAAAAGGAGGGCCATCCGTTGACCCTTTTGACCCCGAGAAAGCAGACAACACAATAGACACGAGGAAAAGCCTGCCCGTGGAGGAAAGAAATTAAAAAATTGACCACCCAAAAACGATCCTCCCCCCCTAATGTGCGGGAAAGTGAAAGAAAGGTACACATGACTGAATGGAACACCAAGTTACCCCCCCCTGGAAAAGGGGGGCCCGACGACCCCAAAAAATAATGTTAAAAAGAGAGGTGGTGGTGTCAAACAACAAACGCAAATAAATTGGTTTAGGGAAAAGGGAAACCCTCACCCATACTTTACTAAAGGATGAGTGTCAACTAATTTTATACACTAAACCAGAGTAAAAAAAAAATGCCAAAAAGAGAACCAAAACACCCATGGGGACCTTAAAAGAATGGGAAAAAATAAAAGGGAACCCAATTTTTTCCCAGGTTATGACAGTAAGGGGGCCGTCGGGAACCCCCGAAAAAAACCCCCAAATCGCCGGGGGGGTGTTGGGAATTTGCACACAGGGATGTCTGTAAAAAATAACGTCGTTGAAACCGAACCAGTCACCTTGATGAAAACGAAAAAGAGAGGATGAGGAAAAATCCAAATGACCCGGGAGAATTGGTTCAAGGTGTGGCCAGAAATCTTGTTTGAGGAGTAAACGGACGGGGGTTGGTTTATGAGTACCTAATAAGAGGGCGGGTTTTGTTGGAGGTGGGTAAAAATGGGGGATAACGTGGGGCCGGACCAAAAAAAGAATGTGGAGGTTTAATGGATGCTGGGGACAATCCGGGGGGGGGGGGGGGGGGAGTCTGGTTTTTAAAAACTCCACAAACAAAAAACAAAAATCCCCGGGAGGGGTCAAATTCATGCAAAAGAGAAAGACCAACGAGATGAGAAAGACTTATTTTGGATAAAGCTGTCAACCCCTTCACATAAACCCAGGCACCCACGGTTTAATCATTCCACGGTCTCCAAAAATTTGTAAGCAGTTAGTGGGAAAACCTGGGAATTTGGAATAACCCGCCGGGTCTGTTGAGGAGATAGGGTGAAACCAGGGTTTTGAATACCAAAGGGAGGGGAAGAATTTTTAAAAGTTTGTAATTTTGGGGAAGTCAGAAAAGGCCCTCAAAAAAACTACTTCGGGGCCACTAATAAAAAGGGGCCGTCTGTGAAAACCAAATCGTTCCCCCAAACCAGCACAAATTTAAGGTCGATTGGCCGGGATAGCCCCCAAAGAACACCATGGTTTCAGGCCAAGGTGGGGTGGGAATACCAAAACCCTATGTTTTGGCTTTTTGCCACCAGTGAATAAAAAACGGAACGAAAGCTTGAGGGGATTTTCACCGTCCTGAGAAACACAACTAAGAATTTTGTGCAAGAACCCCTCGTAACGAAAACAAGGTTAAGTTTAGTAAAAATGTAAAACCGTTAAAAAAAACAATTGTTTGAAACACATCCCGGGGGGGGGGGTCCCCCAAAGAATTCCCCTTTCAAAAGGTAAGTACGAACCGGGTGTAGGGGACCTCGGACCCCCCGGGAAAGGGTATATTGTGACACCAGACAGTATCGTTGTCAACCCCCAAGAAAAAAACCCAGAACAGTGAACGGCAAGACAGTGCCCCACCCCCGCACTTTACGAAAGGTGGCTAACCACGGTTTCCCATTTGGGGGGGGCATAGCAAAAGGAGGACACCAAAATGGGAAGACTTTATTCCAAAGTTGGTGGCATTTGACCCACGGGCACCAATGAAAAGGTAAAACAAAAATAAAAGGAGACACGGAGGGGGGCCCCCTAAAAATGGCCCAATAAGGAACTGGTTTTCCAATGTTTGATGGAGGTTCATGGTTTTTGGGGGGGTGAAGGACCCCGAGGACATCGTGGAACCCATTCCACTTCAAAATTACCATAAACAAGAAGGGTTGGTCCGTAGGGGGAGTTCCAGGTTTGTGTAATAAATTCAAAAAAACACACGGGGAGGGGGGGTAAAGAGATTTAACTGGAAACCCCACGAAACCACTAATTATTCCCCTTGGGGGGTGGTGTAACACTGTATTGTTACGAGGAATGAACGGTTTAGGAAAGAAAAAACCTCAAAGAAAAAAAAAAGACACATTGGAAACCAGGGCCGGGGACTATTGGCACAAATTTGTTCGACCAAGAGGCACCCCTTCAGAGGTGGGGATCAGTTTTTTGTGTACCTTGGGTCCAGGGGAAGACGCCCTTGGCATAACGGACTCAAATGAATGTTGTCCTAAAAGGAGGGCCAAATGGGTAACGAAAGTTTGGGTTGTTGTTGAAGGACTCGGTGCACCCTAGAATGATAGCGGTGAAAGGGAAATTGGTCTTGGAATCCCCACGTTTTCTGGTAGGTAACCTGTATGGGCGTCAAAAGAAATTTGCGGTGGGAAATATACAACAAACTTGTCCCCCCCAATCCCCCAGCCACGGGGGAGAGGGAAGGTTCCCTGGACAAGAGAAACCGGGGATTTTTATCCACAGTAAAGGGCAACATCAACGGGAAGCAAAAAGGATTGACGCCAATTTGCCAAGGTTTTTTTGCCTCCAGTTTTTCCGTCTCACCTACGGGAGGTGTGGACTTGTGGAAGGGTTTTCCAGGTTATCGAGAAACGGTCCCACCCAGGGGAACAACATCCCGAAACGGAGAAAAAGATTTGAGAAACGTGCGAACCCGGGTAAACTAAAAAAGGATCCCAACAAAGAAAAGGATAGGGTGTTTGGGGACGAGAAAAAGATGTTGGGAGGCTTCTCCCCTTTCCTTCCCTGAGGGTGTTTTTTGTGTCGGGGGAAAGTTGACAGGGACGAGTTTGCATGTTTGGGGAGCCCGGGAAACTTTTTGTCCTGTAAAGTGGAGGGGGGAAAAATAGCATTGTTTGTTTGTTTGTTCTCAAAATTGGGAAAAAAACCCACAAGCCCTTGAAAAACAGACGCCCCCCCATTGGGGTGTTCGTGGGGCACAAGTCTCTGGGGAACCACAGGCCCCCGTTTCCCACCCCCCCACCATCAATTTCCGGCGACAACGGGTCCCACCCTTCCCACAAATTGTTTAAAAACAGAGGGGGGGGGGTGCTTTTGAGCAAAGGGAATACCAAGAGCGGTTGTTGTGTTGGTACTTTAAATGGTTGGTTTTTCCTTTAAGCAGGTCTCTAACAAACAAGGATGATCCAAAGGAGCCCTGTCCAAGGGAACGAGCCGAAGAAATCCCAAGAAAAAAAGCAGTTTTTGGTGGGGTCCGGGTTTTTTTGCCGGGGGGCCCCGGGGGAAAGAAAAAAAAGAGTAAATTGTTGCCAACAAGAAGTACCCAAACGCGACGCTGCGGGGACCAAATTTTGTGGTTGGAATCCGGCCCATTGGGAAAATCCAAACAAAAAAACCGCGGGGAACGTTTGTGTTGCCTTTCCTCAGGTCCCCGGGGGGGAAAAAATTAACCAAAAAAAAGCCAAAAGCGAAAACACCATGGGGGGAAAATTAGGGTGAATAAATGGAAATGATCAAAAGATTTTTTTAAACCAAAAAAATGTCTTTTTCGGTTTTGGGTCAATTTGGAAGAAGGGAAAAAAAAGGTTCGGTACCCACGCCTAAAGTGTTTTAAAGTCTTTGAGCAAAAAAGTCTAGTGGGGTCGGGAAAGCGGGGCCCGTTAGTGTAAAATTCGAATGTTTCCCACAAACATAATTTTCGGGAATCAAAAGGGGCCAACCCCACATCCTAAGGCGGGGTGTGGTTAACTCTGGGGGCATTTTGTGTGTCAAAACCTACGAGTGGAAGTTTTGGTGTAATAGGGTGTGACGGACGAGTCAGGGGGACACAGGTCTTAAGGGAAGGCCACCGGTAAATTGGCTCATGACAATTCTGGTTAATTGTGTTACAGGGGCTGGTTTCAAAAGGGGAATTTTTGGTTTTTTGAGAATCCCCCAAAAAACCCCCCCTTGGAGACACGACTGTTTGGGTTGCTTTTAGTAAGGACTAGGGAACATATGGAACCAACCCCCACTTACCGTGGAAAAAAAAGACCATGGAGGACCCAGGGGTTTTGATTTTTTACGGGGGGTAAAACTGGGTGTTGAAGGCCAAAGGTGGGGGGCCCCCCCTAACTTGGACACATTACAACCTGTCCCCCCGAAACCTTTTGGAAGCGTGAGCTTAGCCACCAAAAGGCAGAAAATTTGGCGCTGCCACAACACAAAGGAATATCCCAATGGGTTTTATGGGGGAGTATGAAAATGAAGGGTTGGTTTTGGAGATTCCCGGGGGACCTACAAGTTGGTTTGAGTGAACCGGGGGGAACAAATATTGGTGGAAATGGTACAAAAACGTTCTCGGTGGGAAAAGGGGGTCCCCCAGCAAACACTTCCAAGTCAATAAATTTGGGGAAACATGGGGGAGGGTGTGAACCCAAATGGGGGGGCCCGAAAACAACAGAACCCGATAAACCCTTAAGGTGACCCTGGTTTGGGCCCAATCACTAGAATGAACCCCTTTGGGGGGCTCATGGGGGGTGGGGGTGGTACCTTTTCAGATATAAACTGGGACAACCCCGGGAAAATGGGGCAGGTTGGGGTAGAGAAAAAACACCTCCACAATTCTAGCATACCAATGTACAACCCCCCAACAAAGTCCAACAAAGGAAACTCACCTCTGGAAGTAAGTTAGAAAAGAAATTGTGGCCAATGAAACCGGACCCCCGTGAAAAGGTTCCAAATTCCCTCTCAAAAACCCAGGATTATTGGGGAGGGAGGACAAGAGCAAATCCACGGAAGGGTTTAGGAAGCCTGAGGTTG
>Ga0179593_1388862_pt1 | contig 10369 bp, 14 predicted proteins | sample CZODoug2_1_08_16_FD_185931 | JGI IMG/M metagenome (GOLD analysis project Ga0179593, IMG submission 185931) | Vadose zone soil fungal communities from Angelo Coast Range Reserve, California, USA - CZODoug2_1_08_16fungal (PacBio error correction) | ecosystem: Environmental > Terrestrial > Soil >...
CAGCACGGCTAACTACTCGGCCTTAGGGATGCAACTTGAACTGCCAAAGTGGCAAACCCTTATCCATTCTTTATATATAGTGCCGAACAGAGGGGAAGGTCGAAGACCGATCGGGTAGCAGAAACAAAAAAAAAGTCGGAGTCAGGAAAGGAAGGCAAATTTGCTCTCCGCCAGTTGAGGGAGTGCAAAATGACATGTTTTTTGAAGGGGCTCGTAAGAGAGAAAGCAAAGCTACATCAAGAGACCCTCGAACGGCCAAAAAAGCATACTAAGCCAGCCGCGAACTACTAGTCAGTTCCCTCGCAAGAGCGAAAACGCAGGATAAAACACAACTGTTCGTGTGTGGGGCCAGAATGAATCCTAAGAAGGCCTCGGTTGCTCAAATGGGCAAGTCTAAAGAAGATAAGGATAAGTTATCGAGTAAGACCAACAGATAGAGACTACAGAGACGGAGATGAAGGAGAGGCGCTGGCCTTGTCACGCCTGAGCAAGGGAAAAGTCGAAAGAAAGAGCCGCGCAAATTAAACTTCCTATAACCCCCGTAACGGGCTCTCCGGGGGAAAGTTTATTTTCCGCGCGGGAAGAGGAACACAGAGGAAAAAAGGGGACTTCTTTTTTGAACAGTGAAAAATGGACATCCCGGGGAAAAATCTCCAGCAAAGTGGAGGGAAATCTCCATCGGGACAGAGGCCATGAATCATGGGGGGCGTAGAAAAAAAGAGCGAGTCAAACTTTCATTGAGTCAGGTAGGAGATGAGGGAATGGCGGTTTTCCGACAAAAAAAAAACCGAAGCAAAGAAAAAAGAACAGCCGCCGGAATTTCCCGTCACGGGGAAAAGAAGGGGAAAAACTGGAGGAAAGGTTATTTTGGGAAAAGGTGTCGATGGAAATAAAAAAAAAAAGGCAGTTCATGGAAGCTTCAGATCCTCAGACCAACGCAGCCACAAAAGAGGGATCAGGTCTGAAAAAGGGGCCGAAACAGCGGGGAGAAGAGAACCTGTCTCAAAGAGAGAAAATCCGCGCTTCAAAAAAGGGGGGGTTCATCGCACCTACCATTTGCAAGAAAGCTGTGTTTAACTAAAAAGAACACCAACAGAATACGAGTAGATTACAACGAGGAGGAAAAAAAAAGGTCACGAAAAACTCCCAAATGCTCCAGGGAGAATCAAAATTAAGAAGAGGTGAGTATCGGGGGAACTGGAGAAGTCAGAAATAGAAACACCGATTCTTGACAGAAAAGAAAAATTATAACGTATGGGGAAAAAGCAGCTGCAAATTTTCGGGACCGATCGGGGGGAAGGGTAGTCAATTGGCTAAAAAAAAGCGAAAACCCCGGACACCGAGAAGCTACAACAAGGAAAGGAGATAGGACGACAGCAAGTGGAAGGAGGTAAACATCGCGTTGCAGGGAATTTCTATCTCAGCTGACGCTGAGGGCCCAAGCATTATCGAATCAGAGATAAAAGGAACGGCTATAGAAAGAAGCCGTCTAAAAAGGACCAGTGCGGTCGCCGTGAAAAACGGATATCAACTTGGAGGTCCCAACAGGAGGGAAAAACCGTTGGAGATGGAGCGGGGGAACAATCAAGGAGGGGAAAGGGTTCCGTGAAGAAAGGAAAAAATCATATTAGAGTCGTGGGGAACAGGAAGCCAGTTTTCACCGCAAAGCAACTCGCAAAGCGAAAGGGGAGGGGAAAATCAGGGGGTACAGTCAAAAGGAACATAGGGGAAAAGAGGCAGTGTTGACACCATCAGAGGAAGTAACAAGACTAAGAGAGTTGTGGACCACCCACCGGGGAGGTAGTTCGTCATGGGAAAGACGACGAGGAGCTCACATGGATCGACGAAAACCCTCTAATCCCCGCAGCGAGGAAAGGAAGGAGAAGGAGTGTCCTCTGCTTGGAGGAGGGCAGGCCAGAACATGCCAGAAAAGGAGCGCAACCCGATTGGCACTACCCGCAAGAAGGAGGGATGAAGGAAACCTGATTTCCGGGAAAGAAGAAAAGGGCCCGCGATCAAAAGACTCCAAGAATGGGGGAGACCATGCTCGTCTGGGAAAGATTTAAGCGGATTTATTTGACTCAACAGCCAGGACCGGAAGCTGCAGTGTTCGTTACAAAAAAAGAAAGGCCATATGCAAATAAAAAGATGCTATCACGCGTTCGGGCGAATGGGTTCTATATTTTGACGAGGGAGGGGAGATAAAGGGAAAAGTAGAACTACTGGGGCCATTTGAGGATGGGCCGCAGTGAAGAACCATAAGGAGAAATCAAAGGGTAGGGTCGAGGACTGCCCGTTGGAGGGCTACGTTTTCTGCGAGTGCCACTGTAGCAGGCAAAAATCAATAAAAAGCGAAAAAGGACAAAGCTTGTTCCTCCGGTGAAAGGGCAAAGGGGTTGACCGAGAGGCGGGCGGGTCAGCGTGCGGCGGTAGTTAAAAGGCGGGAGAGGAGAGGGGGAATTCTCACAACAACGAAAAAGGATAGAAGATTGGTACGTAGACCGAGAAAGCGTTAAAAGAACGCGCACGAAAGCGCGCCAGCAGGGGGTCCCATAAACTTAACCGGAAAAAAGAGGAACCGCCCAAATGATGGGACTGGAGACTTTGCATGGGGTGAGAAAAAAAGCCGAAAGCGAATCAAAAGGAGGGAGCTCATAGCAACCTAAAGATTATGAGATGGGGAGCATGGACAGAGTCACACCCCAGACAAAACAGGGCACGGACTTAGCGCAAAAAGAGCCACAGAAGATAACGCAGCTAAAGAGGGGGGGGGCGTGAAAGCACCCCCACACACCCAAAGATCCGTGCTATGGAGAGAAGATAAATTTGGGTACCCGAACGAGCGTACGGTTGAGGAAGTTCCTCATCTTCTAGACGTCGCCTTCCAGAAGCAGGAGTACGAAGGAAGGGGGGTCCCGTCTCTCGGGAGGCGAAGCTAATATCCAGTAGGGAAAGAAAATGACTTCGCCGGGACTAGAGAGGTGCGATAGGTTGGACTCGCGAGTGGAATGTGGTGGAGAACCACCGAAGTCTATTCAAGAAGAAAGAAATGGGAGACTTCTGGAGTTGGAGGGGGTCTTTAAGGCATGTTAGCGAGTCGTCAAATCGGCCATACCGGGTGGATACCGTCTTGAAGCGGGGAAGTGGTGTGGTCAACCCCATCGCCAGGTGTGCAAGGTCTTGAGTTCAGAACCGGGGAAAGGCGAATCCTTGAGGACCATCACCTTGTACCTCGCAGAACGTACAAACGGAAAGGGGGAAGCGCTTGGAAGAAAGGAAACCTCATCTGGATGGATGTGAAAGTCCGAAGAGGCACTGACACAAAAATGATAAGCAAGGAAGCGCTACCGGAAGCACCTTCACAGATGAGAAAAACGCCAATCAGAGGGGGGGGGGTGCCGCTTATGGAACCCAAGGCGAGAAAAAAGGGGAAAGAGCATAGTGCGACAGCACAGAATGTCGCGGAAAGAGATGTGAATGGAAGGAAGAGGCGTTACCAAAACTGCTCTCCTGCATCGATGGGAAGGGGGGAGGAACATAGAGTTCATCTGCAAGAAGAGGGGGCAAGAATTCATGCCTGCGATGACAATCCATGTGGGACGATCGGCCGGCCTTTTGTAGGGGGAAAGCATGCGAGAAACTACTGAGGGGGTGTTCTAAGAGAGGTTGTTGGGAACGAAAAGACTCCTCTTTGGACCCCGGAACAGTTGCAAAAAGAGTATTCACGCAACGTGAGCGTCTGAGTCAGCTCTGTGTTGTTCGAATTGAGGAATGAAAGCACCGCGCGGGGGAACCCCCCTTAAAGGAGGAAAAAAGCGGAGTAGGGATAAAGGGAAAAAGGGGGCTCTACCACGTGATGAATGGTGCCTAAGCAAAGTGCCGATCAAGTTCAGGGGGAGGGAGTGGAGTCAACAAAAAAAATAGGGCAAAGGGAGGGGCCTTCTGACCAGTACTGAGAGAAAAAAGTATCCTCTGATTCTGATCCGATGAGGCTGCGTTTCAAGAGAAAAACTTTCATCCTGGGCGAGAAAGGCGAAACGAAAAGTGACGGCGGCTGAGAATTGGAAAAATTCTCAACGCATCCGCCAAGGAGGTGTGATTCAAAAAAAAGGCAAACGACAGGGGGAACCAAATCAAGGGGAGAAAAGAAATGCATGATCTTCGGATACGGCTGCAGTAATGCTGCAGTGTACTGGTTGCGCTAAGTTTTCACTTTGAGTATCCACAAGGCAGAACCGCAAGACCTGAGCTCATGACATGTCGGCCGAGGGGACGAAGCTGCAAGAAAAAGGAAAAAAATCTGTGGCCTCGTCGCTGGTCAGTCTGATGCCGGGAAGATCAATTCAGGAGGATCCCAGTACGCACAAAAAGGGACCTACCTGGGGTACCGAGGGGAAGAACCAGAATGCCGGACAATCGGCCGACCTCGGCCATTCCTTCCTTTTGGGGGGTATCGGACGGATCAGCTTCGGAGGGACTCAGGGAGAGGCGAAGCTGACTCTTATTCAGCGGGCCCAAACAAGGCAAAGAAAACTTCCCTCCTGCACTATTAATATAGGTTCTTGTGGGGGAGACACCGGATAAAGGGGGGGAGGAGGGCGTTGGGAGTATTTTTGTATGTACCTGAAAAGGAAAATGATCGGGGGGTTGGGGGGGGAGGATCCAGCGAAAAGTGGCACACACACGAAACTGAATTTGATCCATGTAAGCTTCGGCCAATCGACGAAGGAGGCGCTTCGTACGGGGTGTTTTTGTTGGGGGCCCAGAAGACACGCCGGGGGGTAGGGCAGTTATCTCTATACGTAGACTGAAAAGAAACGACGGTCAAATATACGCGTTGGAAAACGACTTATCTCCAATAGGTGTAAATGTACACGGAAATAGCCTTGTGGGGGGGAGAGAGGACTCTCCCAAAAATCTTTAGGAACTAACAGTGGTCCTTTATGAAAGAAGGGGAGGTAGGAACGAATGAACCGAGGGGAGGGAAGGGGAAAGAAGCCTGGAGAAAAAAACCGGCTTTAGCCGCTACCGCTTGTTTCCATGGAGTTGTGCCGGGGGAGAGAGCGCTCAAAAACACCACTTAGAGTGAGGAGGAAGGAGACAGCACACTCGCCCGGGGGAACCCCAACAGAAGTAGCCGACGCGGCCGAATAGTCTTATGGAAACGAAGGACCAATCGTGGAATTTGTTAGGTAGAAGGAAACCCCCGACCAGTTTAGTCGACTCCGAATGGCTAAGGCCTAAAAGCCCCCCCGGAGGGAGCCTTTTCCAGGGAGTCCAGGCAAATAGGGGCTCTCAAGCCCGTGGCTCAAAGGGCTGTTCTGAGTGACAGTTGCGAGTAATGAGAGGGAATAGAACGGACAGCTACAGCAAAGGCGTTCTTCTGCTCGAAAAGAAAAACCCCACCAGAAAGGAAGAAAAGAAGATAGCGAGAGGGAGAAGGACCCAGGAGAGGAGGAACCCCGGGCAGCGCTTTTTGTCATGTTGGCAGTCCTCACAAAGGGAGAATCGCTGGTGATACAAAGCTCACACCTCGGCCAAACGCGCACTAAGGTCAGAGGTTACGCAAAAAAAGAAAATCCGCCGCTGCAGGAGGAGGACGACGATTATCTCAATTAAGCCTGCTCAGGAATTCAAAACCAAAGGAGAAAAAGGGCCCCGATACCACCGGGGCTTCGCGGGGTCGCCGGGAAGCGGTATGGATCCAGAGGAGGGGGAGGGTCGGAGCCAGTGTCTTGTTGTCCTTCGTGTGGAACTGTTGGCAGATACCCTGCAGAGGAAGACCCAGCAAAGTGGTTAGAAGAGGAAAGGGAGGGGGGGAAAGGGGGGACCAACGCTCCCATGTTGAAGCTCTGGCGGACAGGGCACAGCAGCCTGGGAGCGGGTCTTCAGGATGGAGACTCTTGTGGGTGCGACTCGGGAACGTGACACGGGGGGCGCAGTTGCCTCCAAAAGGAAACTGCCGGGGGGCAGAAAAGGGGAAATCAAGCTCATGAACCGCTGGTGGATGGTGATTTTTAGGGTCCAAAAGTCGATGTTCACACACCATTCAAGGACATGGAGGGATTATTGCTGAAGAAGCATCGCAAGCGCAGGCAGAAAAGGCAGCGCGCACCGGAGAAAAGAAAAAAAAGGTGTTCTCGCAACGCAGCCGTGTCGAGATAGAACGACTATATCCTGAGCTTCAATCAGCTGAAGGACTTACATTTGAAAGAAAGGATGGTTGTGGGGACTCCAAGCTCACTCAAAGATCGGCTCAACGAGATAGCATCAAACACAACGCTGCGGCAGAGACAAAAAGGGAGAAAGGATCACTCAGCAGCCTGTCCTCCGTTACTCTCGGTGGAGCATGGCAGGAGAAAACCCCAAGGATGATCAAATCACCTGGACTGCTACTATTTAAAATAACGGGGGGAGGGGGGAAATGGGAAAGAGGAAAGGAAAAAGGGTACAACCAACTGCGTCGCAACCCAGGAAATCGTATATTGCCCGCAATGCAGAGAAACGCATAGAAGACATCGAAGTGGTCCACACGTGCTGTCATCCTCATTGACCATGTACTCAGGACGCAAAAGGGAAAACATCCTCTATCGGGGCTTCTATGATCGGTAAAAGGGATAGGCGAAAGTCAAAGGCAAAGAGAGACCGACGTCAATCATGTCGGAGAGGCACAAGTGGGGATCACCGGGGCGAGCGCGAGATGTGGCTTGGTCCAGAAGGAAAACCCTTGCGGAGGGAAGCGGGTTACGAGCAACTGAGGTGCGGAAAACGTTTCTCTGTGAAAGCGGGCTGGGGGCAGAAGCTTAGGGGTAGGAAGGGGGGGGGGGGAATTCATAACGTTCATCGAATTGGAAAACCATCCAAGAAACAGAGACTCTCAATCGCAAGAAGGGTAAGAGAGAAAGGGAATTTCACTTCTGAAATCGAGGGCGCTGAAAGGCTGAGGGGGACCAGGAACTCAGTCTTCCTGACAACTATGTCGATGGGTTGGGGACCAAGCAATTCACTCGGTAAGAACAACCTTCCAGCCGACGGGGGAACTTGAGGATCAATGCTCGACGAAAAACAGACCCGGGGGCAAGGAAATTAGAGGCTTGAATCGACGGGTAGGACGCCCGACAAAAGAAAAAAGGGGCATCCACTACGGCGATCCAAAGAGGGACACCGCTATTAGGAGGAAACACGGGACGGAAAAATGAGGTCGGTGGCCCTCCTGGCTAAAGCATAAGCCGCTCAATACTCCAAAAATGAGGAACAGAACAAGGAGTTAGGATAGAAAGCTTGAGACGGAGGGAGGGACGACCAGAAAAGGAAGCGAGGGAAAAAAGGGGTTTCCAAATGAGCGGCGATCAAGTTCTCTGGCTCACGTCGTACACTGGGGCGCATGCGCATAGAGAGAGAGTCTGTGGCGATAGCCGTCCAACGGGTTGCAAACGCCGAGGAGGGCTGTAAAAATTGAAGGGAAAAGAGAAGGGACTCACACATCTCATCGGTAGTGTCGAGGACTGGAGGAGGAGTTTTGGGGGCGCTGGAAGATTCTGCACTTTAGAGAAAAAAAGGCGGGCGAAAAATTCCACCCGCCGAGCAAAAGCGGCTTTTTTCCCGCACTACAAGTAATGCAGTTGGGGACCCGATAAAAGAGGGGAAGAGAGGGAAAAAACGCGTTCGGCTAGTTTAACGCGGTAGCAGGGAACAGCACACGTCCTCGTCTCTACAACAAAAGTAAGAGATGTTACGAGACTCGTGGGTCGGGTCAGAAGACGCGTTAAAGAATCCGCACGACAGGGGAAAAAAAGGCAGGAACCCGCAGAAAGCGTAGGAGGCCCCGGGTGACGCGGAGGAAGTGTAGAGAAAGGGGAAAACAATAAAAAGAGCGAGACACGAAACGTCCACCTACACCGGCGCGGGGAAATCCTCGAGAACCGATGAGAGGGGGAGAAGAAGTGCAAGGGGGGAAAGTCAGTGGCGGCAACGCCAGCGAAGCAACATGGGCGACGGGCTACTCCACATCTAGATAGACAAACACAACACTGCGCCGAAACGGATCGACGGTGCGAGCCTCAGAGGCATATGGCAGGTTGGGGGGGGGTACCCCGAATCAGCGATTATTGAGTGAGGCAAAGTCACGAAGAAAGCCTAGAACAGACCAAGACATGAGGAATTTCTCATGTTGAGTTGATCGCGGAGAAGTAATTGCAACACCGAAATCAGAAAAGAAAGAAACATGCGCCGAATGTAAGGGTAGCCAATTTTCAGGGGGGGTGTTTTTTTTGCTGGGGCAGCAACGAAAGCTTGACGGGATGGAGCTCTTTCCCCCAGTCGACGACGACTAGCGAAGGGGGAGCTGGCTTCGAGGGTCTGGGGGTTTCAGATGTGGAGCTAACAAGTCGTCAAACGTCGGCCAGGCGAAGGTTTGTAGACCGAGAGGAAAAGAAAAGGTTGTGGGGGGGTCCAACAAACAGTGCAGCAGATTAGGGCACAAGAGACTGGGGCACAAGGAAGCCGTCGCCAGCCGACTTTCCATCTAGACGTACGAGTCGCGAAAAGTTGCAGGAGGGACAGGATAAAGCGAATGACCTCATAGGGGGAATCCGATAAAGGTTAATGTGAAAAAAAAAACCAAAAAAACCTAAGATACCGAACGAAAGGCATTCAGGAGGGAACGGGGACTCGCAGGGGTTGTGGGAAACCGCGAGAGGGGGGAAAAAAAAAAAGTGGGGAGAGGGGACTCCGCCGCTCATCACGCACCGCACTGGGAAGGGCCGCGGAGTTGGGCGGGGAGGCGCAAGCCGGACCGATATCCGAGCAATCGATGACGGGCAGCGTCAGCAAAGATCGAAAGGAAATTAAGTCAACTGCTGATGACAAACTTCATGTGAAATGCGATGCCGTTGGCGGGACGGCGAGGACGCAAGGGGTAACGGGGTGGGAAAGACGCGGTGTGTTAAACGAAAAAGTGACTCGTGACCCAAGTCTCATGCCGGAAGGTGGGGGGAAACGCAACGGGATGCGTGAGATAAAAGGGGTGGGGGGGGTCGATAGCGGGAAAATGCTCCAAAAAAAAAAGCATCGAGAAGACAGGCGGAAGAAGAGGAGTGTCTCCTGGAGCATTGGTTGGGGTGAGGAACTGGAGGACGGAGGAAGTGATCCGAAACAAGGGTAGTGGTGGAGCTTGGGATTCGGAGGGAACCGGAGTGAAGCCGTACTCGATGACGCAAAATTCGTCGTTCGGATAAGACGAAAGGCTGGCGGGTGACACAAGAACACAGTGGTCGGCATCCCTGGGGAAAAGGGAAAGGGAAAGAAAGGTGTTGACGGGGCGAGGCACTTGGAGACGTCTGTGAATGGGGAAGTCTTCTTTGCACAAAGGGCGCCATAAAGGGGGAGGAAAAGGACCACAAAAACGACACACAACGTGGGGGGGAACCACTAGAATGGCATCACAACGGTAGAGAGGGGGAAATGCAGGGATGGCGCTGGGGGTACTCGGGGTAACTGTTAGTGTGCAAAAGGGGAGTCCGGCAAACAACCATACCCCAGAGAAAAAAAAACATCACTCAGGAAGGCGAAGGGGGACCGAAGAGGAGGAAAAACTACCACAGCTGAAGCTAAAGCTTTAGCTGGAACTGCGTGAGGAACACGGTGAGGAGCTGCAGGAAGCGAGGGAAAAAGTGTACGGAAAAAAAGAAGAGTCCAACCTAATGCCTGCCGGGGGAGAGGTCTGGGAAGACATAGGCGAAGAAGTCAGCCGATATCGGACTTTTAATCATACGTAATTGGAGGAAGAAAAGACTTATGCGTGCCACATCCTAATGGTCGGAAGAAACAAGGAACGCGCCCCGGGGATTTAAGGGAGTCTAGAAGTCTTGAGAAAACTCTATCAAAAATCTCAAGGCGTTGGCCGAGGGGGGGGTAAAACTTTGGATGAAAACGGCGTAAGAATAAAAGGGCTTCCTGAACAACCAGTGAAAAACGAAAGCATGACCCATTGGATCGAATCGCTTGAAAAATCGGCGGCGGAAGTAGGGAGGAATAGCGCATGCTTGGGTCTGATGGGGGGTGGGGGCCGGGGGGGAGAGACCCGCCTAAAAATGGGAAGGACTGGCCTACTCTATAACTTGATAAAAAACAAAAAGGGGTCACATCAGAAAGCTGTGCGAGAAATCAAGGGGCATGATAGACAAATGGCACTGAATACGGTACAGGCACGAGGGGAGACAGAAATCGCTTTAGAACTTGCGGTTGTCGGCGACTACAACTACGTGGTCTGTCGACTAAACAGAAGAACGTGCCACAGTTGATAAGTTACCGACATAAGACGGATCAGGCCGAGGAGGTTAAAAAAACGCCTGCGCTGGGGTATGCTGGG
>Ga0179593_1495097_pt1 | contig 10369 bp, 8 predicted proteins | sample CZODoug2_1_08_16_FD_185931 | JGI IMG/M metagenome (GOLD analysis project Ga0179593, IMG submission 185931) | Vadose zone soil fungal communities from Angelo Coast Range Reserve, California, USA - CZODoug2_1_08_16fungal (PacBio error correction) | ecosystem: Environmental > Terrestrial > Soil >...
CGACAGGGAGGCGGGATATAGCAAAGGGGAGTGCCTGATGGAGACGCGCGGGAGGAGGCAGTCAGGGATAAGAAGGAGAAGTCCTGATTCCTTGATGGGCAAGAAATAGATAGAAAACTGGCGGGGGCAGACGCCTATCCAATGGGACGGGACTGCAAAAAAAATGCTGCAAGTAGGTGCTTTCAGGAGGCAACACTGCAGGACTTTATTGAAGTCGGAGGCGCGAAAAAAGGGAGACGAAAGGGCGTGACAGCGACGCAGTGTGGGTCGGCGAATACAGGCCGGAGCGTGTAACCTCACTCAGAAGGAGCGTTCTTGACAACTGACGGCATCGGTTAAAAATTAGGTTGGAGGGAAAGGCAGCGAAGAGCTGACGTACCGAATCAGAAAAGTCAGGTCTCGTTGAGCAAAGGGAGTGGAGCCGTTCGCCTTTAAGTGTCATGGGTCCTACCTCGGCGGGTAATCACGTCGCAGAAGAAGGAATGGGAAAAAGTGCCGGTTCCAAGAAGTCTCGGTACTTGATAACGAGGTCGGGTGATTTCCGATGGGAAAGCTTCGAACGGATGACAAACGCCCTGAAGGGGAAATGGGTTGTTGAGGCTACGCATTTAAGGATGGTGAAGCCGGTGGGACGGGCCAGGGAAAGAAAAACCGGACTCCATATGGATAAAACCTGAGCCCGATTCTCGCGGAAGACGGACAGTATAGCATTTGCGACAGGGCCGAAAACAGAACCTGGCGGCGTAACAAAAAAATTACGTTCTTGAAAAGCCTACCAACCAAACAGAGAAGGCAGGCAAGCCATGAAAAGAAAAACGGGAAGCCGGGCCAGGGAAAAAAGGTGTTGGTGGGTGCAGCATGAAAAAAATCACGAATCAGAAAAAAATGGGGAACGTAAATGACGCCCGGGGTCAAACCGAAATGCCGGACGAAAAGGGCAAAGAGATCGCCAACCAGGAGACCCTACTCGAGAGATTCGATGGCGAGATCGAGTCTTAAACGTAGTTGAAAACGGATTCGCGAAGGCCCAATAAAAAATTCAAAATCAAAAAGAACTGCGCACGCTCCCAAAAGGGAGGGAAAAAAACATCCCTATCTAGACAGCTGATCCCCGGGAGAAAAATTCAAGCATCTGAAACTCAGAGCGAGCGAGCGAAGGCGAAAGGGAACTTTATGAAATTAGGATCCGCAACGACTTCAGGGCAAAAGCGCCTAGGACTAACAAGAGCAAAAATCAGGGTGACTCGGAAAGCGAAAAAAAAAATTAGGGATGCAGTCGTATCGCCAGCGACCGGAAAGAAATCAAAGAGCATAGAAAAAAGAACGTCGTAATCGGCGACTCAATTCTGGAGCCTAGGTTTTGAACTTTATCTCACACGCGTCAGAGGCGGGCGATGACAACGCACCTACGGGGCATCTTTCTTGGGGACTTAATAAGTTTCAGAGGTCATCGAAAAAGACCTCGGTACTTCCCAAAACGGAGGACAGTGGGAACTCGGAAAAGAGCTGCGAATCTATGTCAGGGGAGGTGAAATCTCCCACAAAAAAGAACCATCCCATATAAAGCACGATACGGGGACCCCCACAACCAAAAGGTTAACAAGGAAAAAAAACGGTAGTGGGGACAGCTCCGCCAATCAAAAGACAAGAAAACTTTAATCCTACTCGAGAGAAAATCCGCCTACTATCCACAGAAAGGTTGGGTCTATGTACGGCGTCCATAAAGGGCGAGGGAAGGAAACCTCCGTGTGCGAATCACGACGACCGTCCGCGAGCAGGACAGCCCGTGAAAACAGTACCTCTTAAGAAAGAGAAAACTACCATGGGGAAAAATCATACATAGTCATAGAAGGGCAGGCCAATAGCAAAGTGCGGACGGCATGAACTTGCCTACTTCGAAAGAAGGGCGAAAACGGGTTGCGGGGACGAACCAAAACTGAGGGAAAGAAAAGGCTAGAAGATAGCTGCCCCCGCACATCATCAGTATTCTGCAGGCTTGCAAGGAGTCAGGATCGAACAAAAGTAAAATTACGCTACGACCGACAGCTCGCGTCGTGCATAAACCTATTCCTCTGTGAGTAGAGGGTTTCCTTCTGACTGGACCGGCGAGAGAGGAACTCGCTGCTGGCGCGCAACACGTCGTTTGATAGAAAAAATCAGGAGGAAAAGAAAAAAAATTTGTACTAATTTCGATGTGGGAAGAAACTCCCCCAAACAATTGGGGGGGGAAGGTAGGATAGGAATCGGGGGGAATTCATAAAAACGGCGGCGATTGACTGGAAAGGAAAAAAAAAATAAGATAAGCTCAAGTCAGAGAGAGGGGCCAAGGTTCAAGTGTGGCGAGAAGGACGAGGGAGTGAGGAGGGCTTCAACCTCGGACAAGTCGGTAAGGGCGTGGCGCCGGGGAGAGGAAGCCTGAGAAGGCGCGGTAAGAAAAGAGAGCAAGCGGGCAACGGGCAGACTAACAAGCAGGGAAAGACTCAGAAAACGACTACTTAGCATAGCGGCCCGCGCAAGGGGGTGGAAAATCCACACGAACCGAAGGAGAAAAAAGATATCCATTCCGGTCATTGAAGGGGTTCCGGAGTCAAAAACACGGGAAATCGATCGGGGGGGAGAGAAACCTAACAAAAATGTCGGAATGAGAAGGTGGGGTAAGAAGGAAAGAGGAAAAAGGGGAAGTAATACAAGCGTTTTGGAAGGAGGTCCACCAAAAAAAAAAATTCAAAGAAGCTCGACGAGGCAGACCATGCCGGACGACCGGGGCACACATCAAATGACGGGGGGCACCGTGACAGAAAAAAACAGGGCGCCGGACCTGGTGAGGAAAGGAGCTCCTTAAAAAGACCAAACCTGAGCGGCGAAATCCGCGGGAGACTAAGATGCGATAAGCGATTGAGAAATTGCGAAAAAGTAATTAGAGTCTGCGATATGAGAAAAGGGAGTTATGACGCCAAAACTCGAAAAAAGAGACTCCTCTGGAGGTTCCCAGGGTTTAAGAAAGGAACCTACGTGGCGAACAGGCAGTGAGACATGCGAGAGTCACTTCCACCCAACGAAAGAGAGCCGGATCCTTCCTACAAACTTGTGCAGAGTGGTTAAGGGGAAACGCGGAGGTCGTGCAAAAATTGCGGTCCTACTGCAGGGGTGAGGACGAACACAAAGAGAAAAAGAGGGAAAAAACATGATGTGCTGAGCCGTCAAGCACGGTGGAAATCAACCTCTCTCGGCGGCCTCTAAAAAATGAGAGAGTCTTAAACATCGAGGCCAGACATTACACTTGCGAGAAACAGGCGCGCATCTACTCAAAAAAAAAAAAAAAAAAAGATGATTAGGAAAAGAGAGGTTAGAGGGGGGAAAGAGAAAAAAAGGAGTCTGCCCCGCGATGTTCAATCCGAAAGATAGGAAGGAGTCCATAGAAGCAGCGCTTAAACCCGAAAGGGGGACTTAACGCAGCACATCATGTGGCAAAAGGGGCATGAGCGTAAAACGGTTTAGAAGAAGAGACCCAGCTCAGACCAAAACAGGTGTCAATAAAAACCACTGGCATAGCCGCGGCGGTACTGTCCAATGCCAAAAGGACAAGGATGCATGAAGGATGCGTATCGTAGGGATGAGGAGGGAGGAAGATACTCTAGTCACGGCGCCGGGTTCGATCACGTAGGGTCATCTTACGGAGAGGAGAGATGTCAGGGTCGCGATGAACAAGCCCGAAATTGCGACCGAACCTCACTGAGGAAAGGGGAGCAATGTCCAGTAAGAAAATGCAGATTTGAACCGTATTTCTAAAAGAGTAAAGGGGCTTTTTAGCGGGTGCGATTGAAGGGGGGGGAAGGCACCGTCTTATAGAAAATGGGAGACCGGTGGCCCAAATCCTAGATTTGTTCATGGACTTAATTAATTACTGGCGGGTAAGAAGCTCTCTCCGGGGGGGGGGGGGGACGAGCGGAATAAAAGCTGTAGGAAGGAAAAGTCTCGTAGGCCCGCGTACTCCGGGGTCAAGAAAGGAGCGGTATGGCGATAAAATACGAGTCGATTAAAAACCGAGGGAGGGGGGTGGAATCCGGACTGGAATAAAGGACGGGGAAAGAAGCCCATATACTCCGTTTTCGAGGAAAAAAGGGCCAGCGTTGACCGCATCGCTCGGAGGAAGAGGTTTCCAAGGGCCCCCGTCACGAAGGGGAGATAGGGAGGGAAAAGCCGATGTCGCCTTATCAAAAAAAGAAGAGCGGACACGACGCAGGGGGGGACGATGGCAAAAAAAGAAAAGGCTTGAAGACCAAAAAGCCCCGAGAAGAAGGACTTCGGAGAAAAACTACCTAATAAGAGAAGGAAGGATGAGCGAACTAGGCTCGGCAGAAGGGGGCGCCATAGAATTCGGACGCGTCTCAGAATAGAGGCAGGGGGGAAAGGCCGATCCAAAAGGGGGGGGCCTGGTAGAAAAAAAAGCGAAACGGAACGTAAAAAACATCGTGATGTTACCACCGCCGCCGTTTGTGAGCAGGAAGGCTCAGACAGGCCAGCCCCTCGGGAGAGGGACCACCGGCAATCTCCGGGGAAGGGAGCCAGGGCCTCGGGTTGGAAAAAAACGACGTGTGATGTTCGGGGGTCAGGGTAAGATGCATTCAAGGGAGGGGGCCTCGGGCAATGAAAGACGACAGACCTAGTTGATTCGGGAGAAGAAAAAGTCTCAACCGATCTGCTCGGGAGAGGCAGGCTGCCCGCCTCAAAGGGGGAGAGGAGAGGCGCCCGCAAACCCAGTTGAACCGAGGGAGGAAGGTCTAAGAGAAAAATTCGGTAGGGCCGCATAAAGAAAATGCACCATAAGGAGCGAAGATGGTCTTGAGAAACCATGTACGAGCGGGGTACGTCAACAGAACTCGGGCGTTCCGGGCATCAGAGGACGGCGTCTCATGGAATCGCCAATAGTCTTTAGAAATCAACCGTCGACCTTTCGGGGAAACGCATGTCCCCCGCAAACTAAGGAGGTCGTGGGAGGCCCGAAGTCCCGAAAGCTCGAGGGTAGGAGAATCCCGGCTTTCTGTAGAGGAGGGGCTTTAACCCGAGTAAAACACCCGGTTTAAGGAAGTTGGACGACGTCGGGTCTTCATGGAGGGGCTAACCTAAGCGCGGCGCGAGGGCTGGTAGGGGTGTAGACTAACACGACTAAAAGGGAAGCGTCACGTCGTCGAGAGACAACACTGGAAGAAAGCGGTGGGCAGGGAAACTTCGCCCGCCAAACTCTGCAACTACACGGGAAAGTCACCACAATCTTCCAGGGGGGGCCAATCTCATATGCGTGGTGGATCGCACGTCTTTCGGAAAATGGAGGACCGGAGTGGACGACCCGGTTAAAAAAAAAAGCAAAAAACGAGTGATACGCTCCCTCGAGTACGGGGAAGATCGTGGCTTGTCAAGGAGTAAGGCTAAAATAACGGGTATAATCGCCTCTGGGTGCGGGCCACGTCATGGGGATGCATAAAGACTTCCAGCAGAAGAGGGTTTCCGAGTCCAAAAAAGAAGATATTGAGAGATGTTCGTTCGTCGGCCACGGGAGGGCACGCAGGCCCTGCATGCAGCGATGATGAGGGAAGCCAATGGCAGCACGCCCGTAGACGACGGTCTCTCTAGGGCTGGGTTCAAAGTAACGGGAACCGGGAAATGAAAGTTCAAGGGAGTTCTGGGGACGACGCTGTACTGCGTTTGCGCCGATTCAGTGCGTTGTGAAAGCCTTTCAGAGGGAGGTACGCGAATCAGGCAACGCGGTCCTAGCGCTCAAAGCGCACATCCTAGCGCGCCGCGTCATTTTGAACTGCCTGGGAAGTCGAAGGCGAAAGCAAACTACAAGGGACTTGAGTACGGATTAAGAAGGGGTCATAATCTATTGGGGGGCTTTTAAACGCTAGGGTAGCTTGGTCGCGCAAAACAAGAGGAGCCCACCACGGACCGGACGCGGGGAAGGAAGCGGTCCAATGGCTTGTAGCGGATCATCAACGCAAGGGCTGGGGGGGCGGAATCGGATATCAAGCACGGAACGTAATGAGAAAGACTTCCCTTGAAACGGGGCAAAAAAGGGTGGCGCAAATTGCAGATAGAAAAAAAAGGCAACGCATTCCCGCCCAACTTACAGGAAGGGGGGTCTTAAATAATAGGATCACCAGTGGGGACCATGGGAACCGCGGGGTACCAAATTAGGTGGAAATCATCAACGGATTTCTGCCCGCAACAAACAGGGAAATCGACCGGAAGGGCGTTGGGGCAGCAAAAGGCGAAATAGTCCACCAGAGAGGAACTCAACGACCTTCGATCAAACTGGCCAAGAATGGGACGTGATTCCAGCACGAAAAAAAAGGAAAACGAAAGAAACGTGATTACCAGCAGGGTCGAACAGAAAAAAAACCACTATCACTGCGAACCCGAGAAACTCCCGGAGGCAAAACGTACCGAATTCAAGATAGGGATTGCGGAAAAGTCAGCCGATTCAAACAGAAGGCAGACAATAGCCGATGCATTCAGGTCCCCTCTCTTAGGGAAGAGGGATACCCGCGCAGGAGGAAACGTCACGCATTAAACCTTTGGAACGTCAAAAGACAATCCGCATTTGCAAGCGTTTCTAGGAGAAACAGCTAGAAAACTCCAAGTCCGAAGTGTCATGTCCGCCTCAACCATGGCTCAAAAGTGGAGGGAAACTTAAAACATGTCGCGATGAGGAATGGAGTCCCCAGCGATAAGTTGTCGTAAAGAAGGCAGGCGATAAAAGCCTGAACTGAAGGCTTACGAAGGAGGCCGAACAGTAACTTCCTCCGCTTGCTTCTAAAGTCCGCTAAAGTAGAGCGTCGCGTACCGCGCAAGAAGCACCAACAACCACGGAGAGTGGGGGGGCTCAAGGAGATGCGACGTTCAGTCTTCAAGGCAAACATTGCTGTGCCGCCAGAGTCAATAAGATTCGCGGCGTCAGGGGAAACATACTGGCAGCGCCTGAGTCGTTGAGCGCCCACCCCCCCCCCCCCACACCCCCACCCCCCCCCCACCCCGTGCAAAAAGATCAGCACGATACAGCAAAACTGCCGCTCAAGGAAGAAGACAGAATTGGAACGCTCACCCCTAGGCGCCAACACTCGGGCCGGACGAAAGCACCATTAGTACGGGAGCTAGCGATCTCGCCGCAAAAGCGGACTTAATGGCGTGCCTGGGACTCGGAACGAAAAGTGTACGTCGGCTGACCGTTGACATGCTGCGCTTTTCCCGCAATAAGGGCCGAACGCTGCTGTTACCCTGACGGCTCGGTTAGTCGTGTATTCGAAGAATAGCTTGCAAATGAAAGCGCAATCCTATCAAAAGAATGTCAAGGAGTCTCGGACTCGGGCTCCTTAAGGGACTTCAAAGGGGGGAAGGAACGCAAAGGGTAAGAAAGGGGGTCGACAACGCAGTCGCTTCGCCCTTGACAGGTAAGAAAGGGTCCAAAGTCGGAGTACAGTTGATCTCTCAGTTGGCGTTCCGCTCAAAGGTTGATCGGCCGGCGACAAGAAGGCCCGGTCGAATGGGGGGGCGGAGCGCCAACGGGGCTCTACATCGGGGGGGTAAAACTCGGTGCCCATGGTCATGCCCAATGTGGAAACCTCATCATGGACGCCAACGGGGGGGGAACTAAGCTCGGGTGGTGGTGGTGGGGGGGGGGAGTACCCATCGGAAGTCTTCTAAGGTGGGATACACGCTCCCCTCAAAAAGGAAGGCGTATCCCTCAAAATTACAAGTTGACGATCCGCTAAGCACAAAACCCACGGCCTGAAGTAGGAAGGCCTCCATTGACACGCGTCGAGAGGAGGGGCCAGGAGAAAAGACAAAAGAGTGTTTTCGCAGCCAACTCTCTAAAAAAAAGATGGAAATCTTAAACTTTCAACAAAGGGGGAAGTTCCTTGCGATGCAGGGGAAAGGACGAAACGGGGCAGGGCAGAATCGCGAGGATGGCGAGATGGATTCGGCGGTGACTAAAAAATCATAAAAATTCAGGAGGGTCACAAAGGTTCCTCCATCCATCAACCTGAACTGCGGATCAACTGCCCTTCAGGAGCCCGATGCTAACAAAAAGGAAGGTAAATCATTCGACCCAGAACCTAGCGAGTGCTCGGCAGGAGGGGACGTGAACGAAAGGGTCTGAAAAGAAGACTCAAGGTTCGCAGAAGGGGGGCACGACCGTGCCGAAAAGGGGGATTCCGCAGCGAAGAAGAGCAGACTGGAAAGAGAAAGCGAACTCTGAGGATGGGGCCTTCCCGATCTCACGAAAACCGTCGAAGAAAAAAAATTCGCATAATAAAGCTCGTACCTCGGAGCTTGACGCTGCTAAGGCCAATACTAGGAGGCAGGTAAAAGTTTTAACGGGTCTAAGTAAAAAAGGTCTCAGGCCATGCCTTGATATTCCCCCATCCATTTGCTGGTTTTTCTAGCATATTCTGTGATAGGGTAGGGCATGAACGGAAAATCCGCTCAAAAATCCCTCTTTAAAAACTGAACCAATACTTATCGGGGGTCAACAGTGTTCTCAATCCTAGAAGTCGTGTCTAGGAGAGGGGTTCTTGTGCTTGGATCCAATCAAAACACCCATAACAAGCCCGGAGAAATCAGAAAAGACCTGGGCAGTGGGGCGTAATCAAAAAAAGACAGAAAGACTGGTACGATGAGAACACGTTCGGGTACAGCTTTCCGCAAAGACCTCAAACTTAGAGAAGAAGAGCAGGGCGAAAGGGAAATATCCTCCCATCGACAGCTGACGGGGGGAGATGAGACAGGCGAAATCAAGGGCGAACTGGAAGGGAGAACGCACAAGTTGAGAAGGAAAAACCCGGAAAGAATGACCTCCCGCCCGGAGTTGAATTTAAAAAGTGATCACAAGCAGCGCATGGTAGTTTGTCGCACAGAAAAGAGGCCCTCGAAGGGCAGAGACTGGTAAAGGGCTACGTAGTAGCTTCCTCTTGAAAAAAAGGACTTTCGCTGGCACGAGAGAGCAACTCATGCTTGCATTGACGACTAAATCAGGATAGACGAGGGACTGCCCTGGGGGGGGGGGGGGGGGGGGGGGACCTCAATAAGCAAAAGGGACGGCGCTGGCCGCGATCGAAAGAACAACCATGAAAAAAAATTACTCGGAAAAACCTCCCGCGGAAAGTCATGGTTTTGAACCCGAGGGACTCGTTTTGCGGGGAAGCGTGCCTTCTTACAGGGAAGCGGCTCACGCTTCTTGAAAAAACAGATGCGCGAAAACCTATTATCTACAGAAAAGGAGGGATTCTTAATCACTGCATGGGGGGGGGACTTCGTAAATTTTGCGCTTTGAACATCCAAACGGGGATTGTGTTTCAGAGATAGGTGTATTCAACGAAGGACAAGATATTGTCTCCGAGAAAACCGCGGACCTCCTCAGGAGATCAATTCTGCTCGACGAAGAAAGGAGATGGCGGGGTGCCGACTAATGAGTTCTGCGGGTAAAGAAGAGCGTTCCTTTTAGGAAAAAGCTGAACGGGAGAATCTGCTGCGTCATCACAGAGAGAAAGCGGCTTTAAAAGGGGTACAATCAGGAAGGGGGGGGGAAAGGAGATTCGAAATCGGCGAGTCAGTGCAAGAAAAAAAGGAAGAGTATCGGCAGGCATGTGAGAGGGAGTCAAGGAAGGAAAAGCTCAGGGGAATACTCGTAAGCCTCGAAAAAGAAGACGCCACTGCGGGCAAACGAAAAGGGGGAATACGACGCAAAGAAGGAAAAACTGTTTTCCGGAGAAAAACTGAAAAGAGAGCGCTGCGAAAGGAGAATGACAGCACCTGCACCACAAGAGGGAAAGGGAACGTTTGTTTTGGACCATTGAATCAAAAAGACTAAAAAGGGGGAGGGGGAACGTATCAGCTCCCAACGAACCTGACGGAGGACGGAAGAGGGAGGACAGCTAGGGGCGAAGGCTCGCGTGGGTCGGAAAAGGCTTCGAAAGCTAAAAAAAAGCGTCTATCTGGGAAAAGGGAAAGGAGAGGAATTCGAGCACGCGCAATAAAAATAGACGAGCGGAAAAAAGGACTTACGCCTAGTGCGAAAAAGCGCTGGAAAGTGAGGAAATCATGAAAAAAAGGGAATCTACTAAGTCAATACTTAGAAGAAAAAACTTCCTAACTACGCGGGAGAGCGAGAGGGCAAAGGGGGTACGACCTTAAAGTTCCGGGCTCGTATCGGCGACAAAAAAAGATAGGGAAACTAACGACATGAAGTGAGGGGGAGAATTCAAAGCAATGCTCCTCCGAGGAAGGGAGAGAGGAGAAGAGACTCCGTTAATAGTCCCTGAACAATCGAGAAGGAGAAGAAAGGGGATCGTAATGGGCTCAAAAAGAATGG
>Ga0179593_1514225_pt1 | contig 10369 bp, 13 predicted proteins | sample CZODoug2_1_08_16_FD_185931 | JGI IMG/M metagenome (GOLD analysis project Ga0179593, IMG submission 185931) | Vadose zone soil fungal communities from Angelo Coast Range Reserve, California, USA - CZODoug2_1_08_16fungal (PacBio error correction) | ecosystem: Environmental > Terrestrial > Soil >...
AAGGGGGGAAAATTGGAAGAGATTAAGGAAAAAGATCCAGGAAGAAGAAATCGTAAAGGAGAAGGTCCACAAGCGCAAAGAAAATAACGGGAAAGGAAAGGGGGGGGAAATGTTTCCGAGCAGGGAGCCATGGTTCCAAATTCAAAAAAAGGAAACGTTCCGGGAAAAATGTGCTTCTTTGGGGTTACCCAACCATAAAGGGAGTGTTTCAAGAAAGCCTCGAAATAACTTGTCGGAAACGCCGGGGAATTCAGATGGGATGACCGCAAACCGCCAAAAAAAAGGGGGCTGGGCCAGCGAAAAAAAGAAGGAGGCCCGTTAGCTTAAAGGAAAAAAAACGGATCGGGGGAATGAACGGGAGGGGTGGCAAAAACGTCGGAAAAAGTCCCTAAACCTTAAAAAAGGTCCGAAATTGTGGGTGGTAAAAGGGGGATTGGTCGTCCGTTGTGGAAGAGGTGACGGGAAAGTTGTGAAGGGCTGCGCCCAACCCTCACAAAGAAAAGAAGAAAAAGCAGGAAGATCTTTTTTGGGGGGGGGGAGGGGGAACGCTGGGGGAAGTGTTCTCCACGGGGTTTCAAACAAAAAAAAAGAGATTTTTGGGGGAATGGTAAAAAAAAAAAAAGAAAAAAAAAGTAAGTCCACGCCACGGTGCATTGGGCCGCTAGGGGGGGAACTTCTGTGAAAAAGGGAGAAGCGGGGGGGAGATTGAAGGTAGGGGGGATCGAATGAAAGGATGCAGGAAAAAGGGGGCAATCTGGAGAGCGGGAAACGCCCCGGGGGGGGGAAAGGGGGGGGGGGAAGGGAAAAACAGGTTGGAATGTTTTGGGGGGTCGAATTCCTTTCGGAAGGTCGTTCGGAAAGGATATGCCCTAATAACTGGGGGGGGGGAAAGGGTAAAGGGAAAATGCGGCCCAAAGCCAGGAAAACGGCAAAAAAAAGGGGGGGGGGACTACATTTCCCCAGGGGAAACTTACAGGAAACGGCAGAAAACTTGAAAAAAGCTGGGTACGCTACTAAGTTAGGTCTACAAACACAAGGGGCGAAATTCTCGAAAACGGAGAATCTTGCGAAGAAGGGGGAAACACGTTTATCGGAAGGGAACTTGCAGAAAAAAAACCCAAAGCTGGGGAAAAGGACTAGTAACGAAGACAGACGCTCAACTGAGGAGGAATTAATCAGGGAAAAAAATTCCTCCAGGCCAAAAGTGAATATTCCACGCCGTTCAGGAACATCAAGGGTGGTCCCGCTGCCGGTGGGGGGGATAGGGACACTGGCCTTTTGTGGTGAGGGAAAAGTCCCCTTGATGGGAAGGAAAAAGAGTCTCTAGCCCAGGAAAACAAGTTGTTTGGGAAACAAGAGGGTGCAGTGTTATAATGGCGAAAAAAGGGGACTAAACACGTGATCCAAGGAAAAAAAGCTCGGGGGAAAAAGAAAGCCAGGGCGACCTGCTTTGGCTACAATGAATATCATTCAGTCAAAGCCGGGGGTCGTGAGTGGGGCAAAAGTACAAGGTTCGAGATTGTGAACGGATTCCAGGGAAACTCAGAGATCCTTTTGGCCTCGGGGGACGGCTATATTCGGGGGAACTGAGCCCTGGCCGCCTCAAGGGGGGGTAATAACTTGGGGAGACTAAAAACAGGGGGGGGAGGCTACTTTGGCCAGAAGAGGGCAGGTCTTACCATAAACAGCAAGCCTCCCAAAAGGGGTCTCGACCAAAGGGGGAGCTATTAAAAGCGTACTCCCCAAAGCGGGGGTAACGCAAAGCTGGGGGGGGGAAAGTTGACGGCGACGAACTAGAGTGTATGAGAAAAAAGGAAGACCGGAAGAAGGGGGGGACGCCGCCTTTCTGAATCGTCTAAGACCGGGGAAAGAGGACCCACACCAATAAAAAAAAAAGGGAACTATGCAGAAAAAGGCGGCTATCCTTTTTTGAAAGAGATCAAAAGGGGGGGAAGGGGGGTGGTGGTTTACAAGGAATTGGCTTGAAGGGGGAGGTTTCATGGTCCCTCATCGGGAAAAACTGGCAAAGGGTAGTCACTTGGGGCCCGGTGGACTGATTGACGCGAACAGGGGACTTGGGCAACATGGTCAGAAATTTCACGTAGGGAAAGGGGGGGGTCACAACTCCAGTTGATTAACGAAACTGTCCTGGTGAAAAGAGTCTAGTTAATCCGCAAAAGTATCCCGCCAGGAGGTGTTGAAAAAATCGCTGGGGGGAGTTGGTTGTTACGCCAAAACACTTTGAGGGGAGTTTCTTGCAGTAGTGTTAAGGGGGGAACAGGAGAAAGAGAAACAGAGCAGCGCCTGGAGGGCTTGTCTACGAAAAAAAACGGAAAATCCCAGGTTGAAGGCACGGGCGCAAATCCGTGATGGGGGGGGGTGTTGCACGAAAAAAAAGGAACGAAAGGTGAAACGTTTTGACATAAATCCAATCCCGTAGATCGGGTGTCCGCAAAAGAAAAAGGACGGCAACGTGGCTCCATTGCTTCTCGGGGGGGCAATCAAACAAGAGAAGAAAATTCACAGGGAGGGGGGGGGCCTGCCGGAAAAAGAAGCGATTCTCATTAAAGGAGGTTTTTTTGAGACGAGAGAACACCTGAGCAATGCGGAAAGGTGAAAAAAAAGGGGAATGCGAGTTCCAAACCGGGGAAAACAAGGAAATTTTGTTCATGGGAAAGAATGGCGGTGATCAAAAGAGCCGAAAGGTGCAAAAAAAATAAAAAAAGGGGACAAGCGACAACGGCGTTTGTTGGGGAAGAGGAATGGCGCATCAGGGGGCGGAGATGCCATGGGGGAAAAGGAGACCAGACTCCAGAAAAATCCAATGAGGACTCGAGAAAGGCCTCGGAAAAGCTCAGAAAAAAGGGGAAAACTTGGAACCGAGGACTGGCTGTGGAAAAAAAAGCACGCTACGGAAAAAGAAAACGGCGAAGTTCCTTTCCAAAGGAAACTGGTTTTGCCATGCAGAGGTTTGGCGTGGATGCAAAGGGTCCAAAGCACTTCAGCTTGCGAGGGAAACCGGTGAGCTGGGGGTGTGGAACGAGGGGGCTAGCCCTAACTAAGGGGGGGGGGGGGGGTACAACGTTCCTCAAGGTGAGAAAATGATCTTTGAATGGGACAATGGGGGGAAGAAAAGAATAACGATGCGCCAATTGGGGGGGGGGGAAGGTTGAAATGGCTACAAGCAAAGAACACAGGGGGGGTATGCCGGTTCTCCCACCGAAAATATAAATAAGATGATGTCGGATAGGAAAAAAAATCAAAAAAAGGCCTTTCCTATTCAAAAAGGAGGAGGGGGTGACAGTTGAACCGAAGGAAAAAGTGCAGACGGTTTCCTGGTAAGCAGAGGTAAACCTGGGGGGGTGTGCGAGCCTCCCTCCTCCGAAAAAGAGGAAACGGGGGTGTAGGGGAATGGGGTGGGGGGGGAAAAAAAGAACAACAGTTCTAAGCAAACACAAACGGGGGAAGGATCCCACCAACCTTAAAAAAGAAAAAGGGGGCGCTGGGGGGAGAGTTCTCGAGAAAAAAAAAAAAAAAAAGAATTTTCAATGAAGAAGTAAACGTCTGCACCCCTTTGAAAAAGAGAAACTGGGGTGTCCCCCAGCCAGTGTGCAAAAAAAAAGAAACTACTTGGAGAAGCCAGCACAGTTGGGGGGAGCGGCGATAAAGAGAAACTAACTTCTTTGAAAAAGGGCCGGGTCTGGGAAAAGAAGCATCAAAAAGGGGGGGGGGGAAAAAGGCCGCCACCAAAACCTTGAAAGAGGGGTATGAATGATATCATAGTTGACAGAAGGGAATGGTCGCCAAGCTTGGAGAACGAGGAAATACAAAACTGATTCTTAGCCGAAAAAAAAAAATTTAGGAAAAGCAAGAGGAAGTGAAGGAGGGGGGACGTGCTCCACGAAAAAAAAAAAACGCGATCAAAAAAAAGAAAAAACCGCATGTTGTTACTTAGAGGGGGGACGTCGGCCTCCGTGGGGGGATAAGGGAAGTCAGGGATTCTCGAGCGGCACTCGGGGGAAGGAGATAACATAAGCGGGAAGGGAAAACACAAAAAAAAATTATAATTGACGGGAGAATACAAATGTGGAAGGAAACAAGGAGGGCGCAAGGGGGAAAGAAGAAGGTGTTGAGATTGCTGGGGGCAAAAAAATTCGTCAGACAGTGGGGGGGAGAAAAAAAAAAAAAAGAAACCAGTCCGAAAGAAAGGTGGATTCAGACCATGAAAAAAAAGGCGAGCAAGGATGGCCTTGCTACAGGGGGGGGGGGTGTGTGCGGAGGCTAACAAAAAAAAAAAAAACTAAAAAAGGGGGAAAGCACCTACAAAGCCCGTCGGCCAGAGGAAGGCAGGGGGGAGGGAAAAGCAAAGCAAGGAAAAACTGATGCTGAGGTGTCGCGGAAAGGAAGCTGGATGGTTTCTGGGAAAAAAAAGGTGCAAACGAAACTGTCAGACGAGGGGGAAACCACAGGGAGGATTGCCTGCAAACCAGGGGACATGGGTGAAGATTTTAAAAAAAAAAGAAAACATGGGGGGGGGGGAGAACAAGGACTTACGGAAAAAGAAGACTACATCGGGTCGCTACTCCCCAGAGAGAAAAAAGAAAAAAAATAAACAAGAAAAATGGGTGGCGTTAAAAAAAGGCAAGCGAGTGGAGGGGGGGGGTCAAACCGCTTGCCGGGGAGGAGGGGGGGGTGTGGTTTTCTGGCTTGTAACGGGCAAGGGGGTACACAAAGGCCCGGAAGAAAAACGGGTGGAGCAATTCACGGGGGGGGAAAAAAAAGTCGGGAGCCAGGGGAAAAAAAAAAATTCGCGTCCAATCAGTACAGCTGTAAAGGCAGGGGGGGGGAAAAACTCAGAATTACAAAACGCACTTTGCGAATCGGAAGAAAAAAGGGGCAGAAAAGCTCCGACAATGGTCCAAAGGGGAACGGAGCACAACCTTTCCAAAAAATCGGAGAAGTTAACGCTCCGGAAGGGCTACTGAAGGTTCGCCGGAAAAGGGGGTTCGGAACCGGTTATTGCCGGGAGGAAAAAAAATGAGCGATTGTTCACCATACAGGGGGGGGAAAAACATTGGCCTGACTGCAAGGGAGTCAGGGGGAATTTGAAAAAAAAAAAAACTTTTCCCCCGGGAGGGAACCCTTCCTATGAAAGGAGGGGAGGTGGTAAGCTATGTTCCCAGGGAAAAGTGAGGGAGGACGGCTATGAGGAGAAAGGAGAAAAAGAGGAGGCCAACTTCACAAAAAAGAAAAAGAAAGGTTTGACCTTATCATGGGGAAAAAGTGTCGGGCAAGTGGACGGCCAGGTTCGAGAAGGGAAAAAAAAAAGCGCCCCCGCGCGGAAAAAGTCGGCGTGAAGACCGGGAAAGGAAAACCGGAGCCGGCCCCACTCTTGGAAGCCCCCCCCGAAAAAAAAACATGCAGGAGGGGGGGAAGGCAAAAAAAAGTACGGGGGGGGGAGGACGGCGGCTGAGGGGTGCGGAAAGAGGGATCCCTGGGGGGGAAAGAAAAAGGGGAGAAAATTAGAAACCTGCAAAAGGGAGGGTGAGAGCCAAAACTGGTTTGAAGGGAGGAGAGAAAGCCAAGTGGCAACGGCAATCAGGAAAAGGCAAAGGACACCACAAAGACAAAAAAGGGAAGCGATCAAACTTTGACCCGCAAAGGGGGGGATTGTAAAGGGGGATGCGGGGGGGGAAAGAATCTTAAAAAGAGTGGGAATCCGAGCTGGGAGGAGAGAAGGTGGCCAGAAAGAGAAGACGGAAAGAGGAAGGGTGGAAAAAGGGAAAGAGCGCAGTCGGAATATTCTTAAAGGGGTGGGGAACGCCAGTTGTAGGCAAAAAGGGAAGGGATTCCCAGGGGGAAAAAAACCAACTGGGGAAAATTTCAAGGAAAGGGAAAATGAACAGTTACTCTTTGGGGGGGGGGGAGGAAAAAAAGGGGCATGCCGTACGGGGGGTTAGACAGGAAAATACGCCGAAAGGGGGGGGAAAACAAGAAAACCGTTAATATCTCAAAGAGGTTAGCGAGGCCCTACATTGGGAAAAGGGAGGAGAACCCATTCGTCATAAACCCAACCAGAAAAAGAGGACTCAGAAGGAAACAAAAGGGAAAACAGTTTGTAAAATAAGGAGGGCAACGTGCGGGCCCCTAGGAAGAAAAAAGAAAAAAAAACGATTATTGACCTCCGGGGGGGGGGGGAAAAAAAAAATACGCTACAAAAAAAAAAGGGGGATAAGTAATTGCAGGAAAGACTTGGAATTTGGGGCGAAGGGGGCACCACTTGTACGTAAGGGGACACTGGACACTTCAAACTACCTGCGGGGGGGGAAAAACTACAGCGCCAGAAAGGGGAACGAGAAGGCCTGAAATGCCCCAAAAAAAAAAGTTGCCACAACATTCGGAAGGGGAAAAGTAACACGCAAAGGGCCTGGTGCAGAAAACGGAAAGAGAAAGAGGCTGGGGGAAGAGGGGGGGGCCAAGTGGAGGGGACATCCAGCAGAAGGAAGAACGGGGTGGGTCATGCCCTAAGAATGGGCAAGGGGAAAGGAAGAAAATCATTGAAAAATGTGGACGAATGAACGGGGGGGAAAAAAGAATCCAAAAATGAAGGATCTTCAAAAAGGAAAACATAGAAAAAAATCAATGCATCTCTGGGGGACGTATAGAGGAAAAAAAAAAAGGCGGGGGAAAAGGGAGGGAACACCTTCAGACTGACTGGGAGGAGGGTCAAGCAGGACAAAGAAGAGAAAGGCCAAAAAAGGGCATCTTCTCTCACACAGGAATTATTAAGAGAAAAGGAATTTGGAAAAGTGACCGAGAAGGAGTCTTGGTCCTGGAAGGGGGAAGGGGGGGCTTAGGAAGGTGGAAGGAGGGATGTCAAGAGGAACCAGGACAATCGTGGAGAAAAAGATAACGGAAAGAAGATTGTGAGGGGGTTCAGAAACAAGGAGGAGAAGAGGGGGGGGTGAAGTTGCAAAAAGTCCTGGAAACGGAAGTTAGGAGTCTTCATCAGTGTGGGGAGAGGTTGGAAACTTATTGATGGTAAGGGGAAGAATACCAGCTCTTCCAGGGGAAGGGAAACTGCCGCCGACTGAGGGAGGAAACCAACGCAAAAAATTTCTGGCCCATCCTCCTTAACATTAAGAGACAAGTAGACCTTACCGCGTAGAGGGTGGAAGAAAGGAAAAGGGGGAGGGGACAGTGTGGGGGGGGAAAAAAAACTTCGGGCTAATGAAAAACTACGTTACACGCCAGTCTCGGAAAAGGGAGGGGGGGGGGGGGGAGATTGAGGCTGTTTTGGTTTTTCGCCGAACGGTTGAAAAAAGTATGTTCAAAAGGTTGGAAGATTAACGTGGGGGTCCCGGACGGCAGAAATCTCAAAGAACTCAGAAGAGGGGGGGAGCAGGGTGTTAGGTGGGAAAACGAACAGGGGGGGGGTTAACTGCTCCAAGTTTTGGAAGAAGAGGTTGTAATGGTTGGAGGATTTCCTAAAAGGAGGGGGCAACAAACCGTGTGGAAAGGGGGGCACAAGTATTAACAAAAAGGACGCGTTGGAAGGGGGGGGGGGAAAGGAGGGGAACAGAAAAGGTGTAAGTTTCGGGAAGAGGGGATGGGGAGGGGGTATTCATACAATGATCGATCGGGGAGAGGAAAAAAAGGGAGGGACCGGTGCTGTTCTCACCAATTTTCGAGGAGGATGGGGAAAGGGGGGGGCAACGTCAGGTGGAGAGGACAAGCCAAAAAAGACAGGAACGACCAAGAGGGGGGAAGGAACACAGTGTGGAAAGGAAATCAAGACAACAGGAAGCGATAAGCAGGGAAAAACAAGGTAAAAGCTAATCGCAGAGGGGAAAGGCCGCGAAGTACCACTTAAGAGGGGGGAAGTTAGGGGAATAGGATGGGAAAAAGGAAGAACTAAGATCGAGGGCTTGCTTGTAGGAAAAGGGGAAGAACGTCAGGGGGTGGTGACTAAAGAGGGAAAAAAAAGTATGACGTATCAGTTTAGGAATCAACCTCCTGGCCAAAAAGTTGGTTTTGTGTCATTGGGGAGGGTGGGGAGGGGGGTGGGGACCCCTTAGGGGAAGCCAAAAATGGCTCAGGCCCAGGAAAAAATGTGGGGGTGAAGAATAATTTGGGATGGTTGCGCAGGTCAGAGGAAATCCATATCTCTTAAAAAGGAAGGGAACGAAAAGGAAAACGCGACACTACTGGGAAATGTCAAAAAAAAAAACATTTTGGCGGGGGGTCGAAAATTTCTAGATTGACATGGGGGGGGAAAAAGAAGAACCCTTAACTCAAAGCCCGGTCACTGGGAGCAACTTAAGTTCTAGCGGGAAAGTAATATCCAAAGGGGGGAAAAATAGGAAGACGGGGGCAGTAAAACAAAAGCTTGTACGGGGAGGGATTGCCCCAAAGGGTTCAATTATCAAGAAAAAATCGCAGATCAATCGCCTTCAGCACGGAAAATTGGGGATTAGTTCCCAAAAAAAAAAAAGGAAATCTCATCGCCTGTAACAGAAAAAAAAGTGAAGTGTGTGGCGCAAAAAGAAAATAACCGATAAAGGGCCACAACGGGAGAAAAAGGGGGACCTCCGCACTGGTATGGGTGGGGGAAAAAAAAAAATCTGAACTGACTCCTCAGAGAAGTCAAAAAGACGAGGGCTGACAAAAAAGGGAGGATGCGGCCAGTTTGGCGAGAGGATCCGCACCGGGGGATTGTGGGTGCAGAGAAAAACCCTGAAAGTGGAAATTGCAGCTGGAAAAAAAAGGAAGCAGAGGTCGAACAGGGGAAAAAAAAAAAACTTGGGGAGGAAATGTTGCACTTGAAGGGGAAGGGAAAAGTGACGCGGAAAGGGGGGAGGGGCACATTGGAGGAAAAAGACAGGGTGTTCACGAGAATGTGAGAAAAGGGGTCAAGGGGGAAAAAAAAATCCTAAAAAAAAAAAAAAAAAAAAAAAAAAAATGTCCCAGCTCGAGTACAGCCAGAAAGAAAAGGGCACCAGGGTTTTCAGAACTAGAAAGAGGAATTTTTAAGACCTGGGGGGGGGGGGGGGGGTAAAACAGGGGGGAGAAAGAAAACAAAGCCAAATGTGGGGAAAATTTCATTCCGTGTGCGAAAATGCGACTTTTTGCATGAAAAGAAGGAGAAAATATATCCGAGCGGGCAGGGGGAAATAAGATTGGGGTCCATCGAAAGCTCCTAAATCGCAGAAAAATGGGGGGGACGGGTTTCCGGGCAAATCGGAAAAAAAAGGGGGGGGGTGGGGGGACACGCGTTCCCAGGGTCAGAAGGGACCATAAAAAAAATCTCCTGCGAATCAAGTGGGGGGGGAAAGGGACAATCGCCTGGGCCGAAAGGGCAACGGTTGGGGAAGATGGCCCATCAGAGAACGAGGCAGTAATTACGCCGCCTGGGGGCAAGGAAAGAAGACCCCTGGAAATGGGGGTGAGCAAGCATCGAAGGAAACTGAGAAGGCATCCTGGCGCCGGCCCTGGGAAAAATGTGGTCCTGCCAATCAAAAAAGTCGGTGGAAAAAAAAAAGGGAACGGGGGGCGGTGGGAGAGACCAAACAAAAAATGCAACGAGTCTGGAGAGGACAGAGAAGAACGCACAAGAAAGGGGTTTGGTCTTTTCCGGGGAAAAGGGGGCAACAGAGATATGAAAGGGTGTGGGGGGGGGAAGGGGAAAAACGGGGAAAAAAATTCCTGGGAAATCGAAAAGACCACGCTGATGGAGCGGAAAAGGGAGCAGAATCCTCAAGGAGGGAACCAGGGCTTAAAAAGGACAACGGGGGAAGGGAGGAAACGGGAACGGGGAGGAAGGTCCGGTTCAAAGAAGAAAAGGTCCAGGGTGGAAAGTTTCTGGAGGGGGGGGGGGTTAGGGCTCGCAATAGTTTCAACGGGAAAAGGGGAAAGAGGAGGGGGGGGGTGGGGCCCGGAGGGGTAGACATACGGAAATGTGGTCTTTCACTAGACTTCGAATCTTTGCGTAACAAAGAAAAAAAAAGGTGTGAAACCAAGGGGACATGAAAGGAAAAATAGCTAGAGGGGGGGGGGGGGAGCCAGTTTCAGGGTAGGGTTGCCAAGCAAATCCCCGGGGGGACCGGGACAAACTACTACCGGAACATACTAAAAAAAGGAAAAAAAGGGCCCCTGAGAGATCTCCTCGGAAAAAAAGGCAAAAAAGTTGGATCGCAGTCTGGAGGGGTGGGTGCAAAGGGAGGAAAACCGAATGAAAGAAGGGGGGGTTGCAGACTTTTTTGTAGGGGAAAAGGAACGATTAAAAAGTCACGTGTTTGGGGGGCTAGAAGAAGAGAAAAGGACGACACGTGGGGGTACTTTGTTTGGGGGGGGGGTAAGGACCTATATG
>Ga0179593_1545028_pt1 | contig 10369 bp, 9 predicted proteins | sample CZODoug2_1_08_16_FD_185931 | JGI IMG/M metagenome (GOLD analysis project Ga0179593, IMG submission 185931) | Vadose zone soil fungal communities from Angelo Coast Range Reserve, California, USA - CZODoug2_1_08_16fungal (PacBio error correction) | ecosystem: Environmental > Terrestrial > Soil >...
CGAAATCAAAGGAATCTCGAAAGAGCGGTTGAAGGAAAACGAAGGCTTCGCGGCAACGTGAAAAATTGGCCCAGGGTCTCCCATCACATAATAAAAAAGGCTCGATGATCGTGCGGAAAAAACCATGGAACGTACTAGACCAGGGCAGATCGAGGAGGACGGAATGGCCGTTATGATAGATGTTTCAGAGTGTGCTTGGCCGAGAGGGGAGGAAAGCCATCATTTGGAACCCTCAGGGAGGAAGGTCTTGCCTCCGGCAGTAAGAGGAACAAAGTGAGAGGAACTGGGAAAGAGAGGGGCTGCAAATGTCGCTGAAGAAACGCGTGGGAAAATATAGGACGGACGAAACTTCGGTCAGAGACAAGCGCCAAAAAAGCTCGCATCCGCGGGAAAAGGACAGATCAAAGAGAGATCACAAGGGGGGGAATCCCAAAAGGGGAGACGAAGACTCCACTACCTGATAACACGTAAAAAACCTGCACAAAATTGGACAAAAAAACTCCCGAAAAAAATTCTCAACCACAGTCAGCATTCTGGCGCTTGGATACAGGAACCCATCGAAACACAGCTTCAATATGGTCTCTTGGCGGCGGAATAGAAACTTCCGGGGGGGTCGGGGGGAAAGGGGGCCTTAGCTCTTTGAGTCGCCGGCTTAAAAAGTTCGACCGGCCCGGCTCGTGGGGAAACACAGCTGCCGGTGGCAGGGCAGGAGGAGGACAGGAAGAGGTGCATGCAGAAGTAGGGAAAAAGTCGAAGGGTTGGAAGAATGCGGGTAGACTCGAGTCCAGGGGCATCATTGAGATACATGGTGGAGACTTGCGCCCGAAAGCGCCTCTTGCTCTCTAGCTTTTCAAATTAAAAGTTGAAAAAAGGCCAAAAATCCAAGGGGAGAAAGGCCGCCGGAAAGGTGCCTGCCTGACGGGTTCTAGGTCTCAAAAAAGGGATTGAGGGGCGTAAAAAAGTGGGAACAGATAAGGGCGTTCGAAGCCCGCCAGCGTCTTCAAGCGGGTAAATTGTCCGAGATGCGCGGGGGAAAAATAAGAGGGAAAAAAGAGCTGACAGGATCGGCCGACGCGAAGGAGAAATCCGCGCGCAAGAGCCATCTCTTTACCAAAAACCTGAAGAACAGAAGGAAACTTAAAGAAGGGAAATCTATCGAAGAACAGAAGTGGCGACGAGCCCCGTTGGAAAGGAAGGGAGATCAATTGGGAGCTGGGAAAGGTGGCACGCGGAAATTTGCCGTGGGCAAAAAAGACCAAGGGGGAACAAAAGGCTATATACGCTTCAGCACGGTAATACGAAGACCAAGATCCAAGCTAACAGAGGCAGAAAAGGATCGAAAGAAAATAGTGCATGTGATCGACAAAACACGGCACTCGGGAAAAGAGACATCAATAGGGGTTGCAGGGGGGAGAGGGCCTTGAAGATTGGGGAGGTCTCCAGTGAAAAAGGAATATGAGAAAAGTCATGAGTTGCTTGGGTCAGAGCGCGTGAACTTTTAGGCCGCAAACCATGAAAAGAGACGGTGATTAGGGGGGAAAGAAGGGGGGGAAACGACGCTGCGTTCTCCAAATGAACATCGCTCTCAAACAACGGGAGAAAAGAGTAGATGTAAAAAACCATCCAGGAAAGATGAGGGGAGGGGGGGTACCGAACTCACCGGGGAGCTCATTGGCGGGCCATTGGACCAAAGAAGGAGAGGGACTCAAGAGTCTGGAAAAAAGAACCACGCGCAGACAGACAAAAAAATATAATTTGAAAAAAACAATCACAAAGGCAACCTGTCATTAGGTTATTTAATTGGGGGCGAAGGAAAAGAAAGACAGTAGCGCAAACGCAAAGGTTCCTGGGATAGAAGACGAATCTTGCGACGATGCAATGAAGCTGAGCTTTAAAGAAGTAGTATTAAAATCTCGCAAGGGCAAAACACTTCTGGAGGTGTCGATGAAAGCATCGGCAAAAAAACGTGCGGAATCACCATCCCAAGAAAAAACTCCCATGATCGACGGCAGCGCAGGAATTTACTCCCGGCTCGAGAGGAGAGGTCGAGGTCCTGGGACTTTCTGCTGGAAAGGGTGGTGTAATCTAGCGGTTCTAAGCGAAGGGATACCTCCGACCAAAAACTGGTCTTTGAATAAAGATAACCAAGAACGCTCCCTCCAAAAAAAGCGCGCTAAATCTTTTAAACAGCGGAAGCTCGTCGGGCAAGCTCTCGAAAGGTCCTTCATCATGCCTGAAAAGAAAGTCTACCAAAAATCCAAAACCACTCAGCAGAGATTCAAAGGGTAAGGGACGCAGTACATATGATGGGCGATATTCCTGGAAATGAGGGTCATTGAAAAAAGAGCTAGATCAAAAGGGGCTCGCTCTCTAGAGAAGTGACGTACACCAACTCCAATCCGGCTTACTACAGGAGAGGTATCGTTCAAAAAAGACAATTCCCTTTGGCTCGAGGCGCCGCCTTTGAAAATGAAAACGTCGACTGGGCGACAACGAAGAAAACAGCCGAGGAAAAGTCAAACGGGAAGCGGTTGTGCAAGCCAAAGGCCCGATAAAAAATTGCGGGTTCAGAAAATAAGCAGAGAGGGGAGGGAATAAAGTTCAGCAAGGAAAGGTGACCGCCGAGGATCCAACAGACGCAAGGTGCCAGGGACGCGAAAAAGTGTAGATTCGGGAAGGCAGCGCCAAATTTACTTGCAGTAAAGGTTGAAGGAAGGGAGGGAAAGCGGGGACTGAGATCTGTGGGTTGATGACGCAGGGGGAGAAACTGTTATGGCGAGAAGGGTTGTTGGCAACGGCTTCCCATTCGATCGGTCGTTGGGTGAAGTTCTGGGGGGGGGAAGCACTTGAGGATCGCTGCCACCAACGAAGGTGCTCTATATCCGACTGGGGCTTAAGGAACAGAGCGTGCTCGCAGGGAGAGAGTGGGGAGATTGATTCGGATAGGACCTGTTTCAATTATCGGACGGAAACCGTCACACGACCAAGCGCCATCTTAGAACTCGACGGGGGGCCCCAGTTTGGGAAAGGGCATTGCCTGGGTCAAAACAGGGTTGTGCAAGGATATCAGCGCCATCAGCAACGGGAAAGTCCTAGAGATGGCGGGGCGAAGGAAAATATGGTGGGGGGGGGGAAAAAAATTGTGCGCGGAAAAAAAGACCAAGTTAGCGGACAATCGAACGATATCAAGTACAACTGCTCGGAGATCAAGCCATCGATGAAGAGGGGGCTCCAACACGGTCGCATCAAGAATCGAAGGGCGGAGTGAATCAAGGGGACCACCCAGGGGCCTCGGTGCCGCGAAACCAGTTTCTTCGGCAAAAAACGGACAGAAGCGCTCAATGAAACAGAGAGGGAAGACCCCCGCGTGATCGCCGTGCAACAATAAGTAACAGATCGCCAAAAAGGGGAAAGTCCAGAACTAGAGGTCCTTTTCTATATCAGAAGGAGCTCTAGAAATAAGGTGGAAACCAGAGGACTACTCACCTCTCTAACGATGTCCAAAGGAAAAAAAAATCTGGAAAAAATCTATAATGTCCAGGAATGGGTTATGGACATTGGTGGTGCCGCGAGCAAGAGAAGACCCGCGCCTCCCTGCGCCTAAAAAAAAAACGCCCGACTTGGGAGCACTACTTCCTCTAACCCAGGCAACAAGAAGGCAGAATTGAGCATAGAAGGCCTCTCATCCTAGGGGAGAAGAAACTAACGTTCACCCGATTAAGAAAGAGCTATCAAACAACAAGAGAGGAGGAACGGGGGCGGGTGAGTGGTCCTTGCCAAATCTGGCGAGAGGAGTTACGAAAAAGGCGCCTCGTGTTGGGACCGGTCCTGCCTGTGGACCAGCGCAGAGATTGCACTGTGCTTAAAGGGAGGGGGGGCAACATTTTACTTAAAACGTCATCTAACAAAACATGTCCATAACCCTGCAGGCTGATCGTATGCAGAAAAGGAAGCCAAAACGAAAAGGGGTGGCCAATTATTAGAAGCGAAGCTAAGCTCGTAGGAAAAACTATCTACGAGATTCGGGACCATTAGAAGAGCGTGCGGAAGAAAAACAAAAAAAAAACAGGGGGGGGAATTTGGAAATGGAGCAACAATTTCAATATCGCTGTACATCCATACTCGACCGAAGTTTTTGGAGAGGAAGGGTCGATCAAAGAATCCCTGTATTTGAGAGCTTCGGGGATCGGTGACGAAGGAAGTCTTGCGGGCAACGTGAATTGAAAGGAGCGAAAGAAATAATCCGCCTAAGTGTCGATAGAGTTGCTGCTGAAAAGGGGGGGCCCATTTAAGATGGGTGAAAAAATTGATCGGGAGAAAAAGCAGTGTGTGCGTAAGACTTTATCTGAAGGGGGGGGGGAAAGACAAACTGGAGGCGAGAAAAGCTTTGGCAACGAACTCAAAGCCGAGAGTGGGGGATATTGCCAAAAGGCCGCACAGGACCGGAGACCCACCCGGTGGAGCTTGCGGATCGGAGGAATCGTCGCAAAAACTGTCAAGCCGAACGTGCAGGGAGCTGAACTGGTAAGAAAAGAAGGCGCCATTTGAGTTGACGGGGCCGTCCAAGATACCGGAAAAAAAGATCGAGCTCTAAGAAACTTGGGAAAACTCGCCACAATCCGCCTGCGGGACACGCCGAGAAAACAGTCCGTATCTCGTCCATCGTATAGGCACCTTTCTCGTTGGATAGGAATATAAAAATAAAAACAAAAGACAAGGAACTCAGAAACTGGAAAAAAAGGAAACCACCAAACGCTCGCCATCACAGGATCCGCTCCGCGAATAAGAGGAGCAAACAGAGAGTCGGGAGGAGGTCACTTCACCGATTCACCCAAAGGACCGGGCAACGTCCAGAAGGACAGAGGCGAAAGCAAAGCTCGAAAAGATAAAAGGAACGACTAGCCAGCAAAAAAGGGTTCGGTGGATCAAGGGCCCTTTTCCTTGAGTAACTTCTCGGGCACCTGCTTAGAAGACTGGACTTAAGGCGGCATGCGGGAAGTAATAGAAGGCACGAGCTTGCAGGGGGCTTGCAATCGGAGGGCCGCATGAAGTTGACGCCGTTCAGAGGCGAAGCAACAACTAGTCAATAGTTGGGAAGAAATGATCGAGTCGAAAGAGATAGAGTGCCATTTCGGGGAGTTGGTGCAAGTCAGAGGAAGAAAGGCGAACTCTCGTTTGATGACTTGGATCCAGGTGCAAATACGAAGACTATCTCAGAAACAGTCGGGGCCAGTCAAGTGCCTCGAAGGGGGAAAAAGCTCCATGATGGGGGGAGTCATTCTTCGTAAATTGGGGGGGAGGGGATGAACGAAGAAGTGGACACCGCAGAGCGAGGGAAAAATCGTATGGAAAGGACGCTTGGCTCATAGCGAGAGCGGGGGTAGGCTTGAAAAAAGGCAAAGGAGGGGTTGGTCGAGAAAAATAGAGGCGCGTACCAGAGACAAACTAACCATTCGACAGCAATCGATAAAGAGAGAGGAAATCGGGGCAAGCGGGGAGAAAGATGGAGGAATCCTAAAAGGGAAATTCAGAGATCATGGTCGTGGTTCGTCGTCTGGTCGTGACCGGGGAACGCGAAAGGCAGCAAGAACAGAGTGGCCTTGAAGTACGAGAATAAATCAAAAAAAAAAAAAAAAAAAAAAAATTGCGGGATACGAAGTCCTGACAAAAGGCGCATCAACGAGCCGTCGGAACTGAGGAGTCGAGCAGAAAGGTTTGCGGAGAAGTCTAAAACCCAAACAGGCCTCGGGAATAACAAAAATCGGTTTTTTGGGTGTTATTGTGGGGACTTCAACATACGGTTGGAGAGGGGTCTCAGAGAAACAATAAATGATGAAATCATTATCTTGATGAGGGTGCAGACGTGAGTTCGGGGGCCGCACCATTAGGAAAGAGAAGGTTGGTTCAGAGAGAACGACGCTGGCGGGGGGAGAGCTCACAAAAATTATGAGAAGAAGAGAAAAAGGACCCTTGAAGAACCAATCGTCTGTAATAGGTAGTGAACACCCCAAAAATAAGAAGACGGGCGGCCGAACTGCACCCCAGAAAAAAATTGAATGCTCATCATATGTAACAAAGGGCTCACCGGATACCAGCTCCAAAAAACCGTTAAGTGGATCCAGAACCAAGGAAAAAAAGGTTGAGGAGAGGGCCCGATGAAAGTGTTTTTGTTCGACTTCACAAAAGCAGGCACACGCCAATATTAAAGGAAGCCGATCGTGCGACTAGAGGAGCGGCTGAGGAAGGATTCCGTATTACCGCAAGCTCGCGTCTCTCGCCGTGGCAAGGGGAGTTCTTGGAAAACATCGGAAATTCAGAGTCACGAAAAGCGAACGCTCGCAAGACCATTATCGACGCGCAAGGGGAATTGCACGGCACGTCGCCCTGGCCGAGAATCGTCAGGATAGGAGGAAGTTCCGATAAGAGTGCTGTCGCTGTGGGTTGATGTGGTAGGGAGAGAGTGTTGACGCTGAGAAAGAGCCAAGCGGTCGACCACCCTTAGAAGACTAACCGCACCCTCTCGCTATGCAAGCGCAGCTGCTGCCAGAAGAGTTGACCGCTGGAAAGAAAAAGGGCGCGCAAACGAGCGAAGACACATAATGAGGAAAATGCCTCAACAACAAGGGCACAGCCCATCAAGTCCCTAATGAAAGAGTTTACTGGAGGAAAAGAAGAGGGGTGGATAGGAGAGCGACAGGAAGGACTAGCTCGAAATCGTGCTCTCTCGTGAAATGAACTTGTCACCAAAGAAATGGACGACAAAAAAAGGGTCGCGAACTACTCGATAAACAAAACAGAAAAAAGGGCCTCGGAGGCGGCCTTCCGCTGAAAAAGGAGACGGCTTCACGAATAAATAAAGCCGACAATGAAAACAACAAGTCGTGGGAAAAATCGTATCCCGAGAAGCATCGAAAAGGCCCGGAAGGGCGAGAAAGGCGAACAAGAAGGAGACAAGGTGCCAAGGACTGATCCAACCGGACCCAGGAACCGTGCGCGGCCGGAAAGGGTATCCTCTGGGAAGAAGGGCCGCAGCGCCCAGAATGGGGGCGGGCGATTTGGATCGGGGGGGGAAAAGAATAACTGAAAAATCTTGAGGATTAGATATCACTGGGGGATGTGCTAGGAAGGGGGTGTTGGCAACGGGGGGGGCGTAAAGCCGAGGTCGTTTAGTTCCTGTCTTTTGAAAAGCAACTGGGATGATCGAAAAGCGCCAAGCTATCAAGAGATTTCCGATACCTGGTTCTATCTGCTTGGACTAAAGGAGAGAGTTGGGGAGATTGGCCAAGGAAGAACTGCCACGGGGGTGGTTATCAGGGAAGCACTAAGTCCAAAAAAACTCGTCGACGGAGTTGGGGCAACTCGACAGGAGGCAAGTTTAATCAGGGAAGGGGGTCGTCCAAGGGACAGGGTTGTGCAAGATAGCAGAGGACAAGCGACGGAAAAAAGCGACCGTGGGGAGGGCGGAAAGCCAAGGGCCACATGATCAGGGGAATGCGGAAAAAAAGCCTTGTTGCAACAAAAAAAAGGTAGCAGGAAGACGACGAGAACATTCAAGTCGCGATCGGACACGATCAGTTCTCGAAGAAAAATCTCTGATTTTCGGGCCAAAGCGAGAGGAGCCAAGAAGAAGGTCAGGCGGATGGTGTTGGGACTCTCCAAGGAACCCCTGGAAGAAACGACGTCCGATGGGAACAAGCGCGCAAATACTTTATTGCAATCCTTTAAAAAGGAGACGATACGAAGAAACGGTCGGATCGAGAAAACACAAGCGAGACCGTTTGGCTGAAAACCAGGAGCGCCCAAGGGAAATTCCGAAAAGGAGACATCACGTCAGGGTCAGGCCCCGAGCGAAGCGGCAGAGGAAGCTTCTACATCACCTCGCTCGCCCCTGCAACACGCGGGAAATCCTCGGCACTGGAGAACTTCACTGGGGTTTTACGGGGCAGATAACGATTTCCTATTAGCAAGCACATGGAAAAATTCACTACCGGTAACCAACGGGCTGCCTGCCAAAAAAAAAAAATCACAAGAAAGAAAATGCCGCATTTTACGACGAGACTCGAAGGGCAAGAAAAACTAAGTTCCCAAAATCCTCAATCAACAAAAAAAAGGAAAAGAGGGCGGGTGACCGTGAGGGTCTTGCCACTAATGGCGAGGAAGTCGTCTGAAAGTGAGGGCCAGGGTTGACGCCGCAGCTGTCCTGGGGAACGCCGCAATATTGCTGGAAATGTGTTCAAGAGTAATTTGTCATTCTATTTTTCCGTGCCGCTCCCTCTCCCTAAAGATTCCCCAAAAAAGGGGCGCTCAAACTTTCCGTCCATCCCAGTTCCCCGATTCTGTATCCCCTTCTCTTTTCGCTGTTGCCGGGGGTCTACGGCTTCCTCGCTGCTCCTACCTAGTAAAAGATCATAGCTGGGAAATCTCTACTACCATCCGGGAGAGGAAAAAATTAAAGTTGGGGGCTCTCTGGAGCCGCCAATTTCACGATTCGGGGGACGATCGTCTCGAGTGTCTTCGAGAACGTCTCATGGCGAATCAAATGCAAGCCCTATTGGGGGCGCAGTTCTGAGGCCTGGGAAGAGAATCTAAGCGCGGAAAAGGGGCCAAGGTTTGCCTTAACGCACAATAAGATCCAGGAATTATCTTTTGAGTAGCTCTATTGGTGCCCTGGAATCGAATCGTCGAGACGTTAGCGTGGGATCAAGGTCGAGAGGGCTGCCTTGGGACCTTTCTCAAAACTTAGAAGTTGGGTCCTCGATTTTACTTGGGGGCTCTACCCCGTCCTTGGACCCCCCTAAACCCTAGATTCAGAGTGCAGGGATCCCCGCAACCAGGATAGAAGGCACGTTGAGATTGAATAGCATGCTAAAAAAACCCTTTCAATGTAACGTCCAATCACTGAAAGCAGCTAAACTTAAGAGGGCTGCAGAGGTCGCCTATTTGGGGCGTGTGACTTGAAGGAAGAGATAGGGGAAAGTGAACCAGGCGCAAAGAATATCTAGAGGCTAGAACGGGCTACCCGCAACTCCTCTGCATACGTCGAGAAAACGAGGCCCGGAAAAAGATCTCGAAGCTTCGAGATCGAGTGGGCGGAGGTATGAAATCCGGAACTCACACCTGGATGTGGAATGACGCAGGGTGCCACCCCAACCGACCCTCTCCATAAGTCACCTCTAGCTAATCAGAGGCCACCTCTTCATATTCTTGGAGTCGTTTGAATCACCGTCTTCACCCAATAAAACTGCAACTCCATGGGGCGCGCGGAAAGGGGACAATCATAAAAGGCCCCGGGCGGAAGCACCTGTCGGTTGGGATCAGCTCCGAGCACCTGTGTCAAGCGGAACTTCGGCCTGCAGAGAGGCTGCAGAGTCTTCTCGATCGTGGAGTGACCGTGCCGGCCGTGAAGCTGTCAGATTGCTGATTATAGGGGAAACGTGACCTTTTTTAAGCCCGCCTGGTTTTATCAGGAGTCAAGAATTTTTACCTCCAAGGAAAAGTCAAGAGGTCCAGCTGGCCCTGTCCCGGAAAACTCCCTTTCGGTTTGAGTCCCAAAAGCACTGTCTCACGGAGGCTAGAGATCTCAGCGCGAAAAGCGTTGAAAAACACTACGAAAACTCCGGGCACGGATCCCTAAATTCCAACTGCCGCAGTCACCCAGACCTGCCTCAGGGAGGATCACACTGATTGTGATTCAAAAGGGGTGGGATCCGCAAGCTCTCGTGCTCGCAACCATGCCGGCCAAGCGGTAAAAAGGCTGGGGGAAGCCGCTGCGAGGTAAGAAGGGCGGTAGACTTGAAACGAAAAAGATCATCGTTTGGTACGCACGGGAGAGCCGCGCGCGGAAAAAAAAATCTCGCAAGGGAAAAAAACCCTTCATCGACCGCAATCTGCATCGGAACTCGGATAGATCGGAAAAAGACGAGACCGGAGGGCTGTCGGCCACGGGGAGATGGTACCCCCCCAAAAAACCGCCCCAAACAACCACCCAAAAAACACCCCAAAGGGAGTTCGCGGCTGTGACCCGTGAGAAGAAAAGTTCCGAGTTTCCGAGATTTCGCAAAAGCATGGCCTTTCCAACCGGCTAGATCCGGAAAGGGAAGGTAATAAAAGTGCCCAATATCGAGCAAACGATCGGGTTCTGACGCAGAAAATATAAGGGTTGCGCTCCTGGATTTAAAAAAGTGATAGGGAATAACTCAATCGGGGGGGAAGGGATTGGTTCTGTCAACTTATACTGTGTTTGGCGCTCGGATCCTGGGGAAAGAAGAGTGATACGTAGCTGGGTGAGGGAATACCAGTGACCCGGGGCGACCAACAGCGCGGTTATTATGGTTTTGGAAAAAATGAACAACTCTGGTCAGTGAGGAAG
>Ga0179593_1596971_pt1 | contig 10369 bp, 15 predicted proteins | sample CZODoug2_1_08_16_FD_185931 | JGI IMG/M metagenome (GOLD analysis project Ga0179593, IMG submission 185931) | Vadose zone soil fungal communities from Angelo Coast Range Reserve, California, USA - CZODoug2_1_08_16fungal (PacBio error correction) | ecosystem: Environmental > Terrestrial > Soil >...
AAGGGAGGAGGAAAATATATATATATAATCAGGGACTTTTAGCCAGGGTTTTGAAAGAGGGGAGGATACTGCCCTGAAATGGAAAGGGGCAATCCCGGCAAAAAGACTTATCATTGATTACATTTTCGGGGTTGGCAGCAGCCGGGGGGGGAAGAATATCGGGGCACCTATATAATCCCCGGCCAGGGAAAGAAGGGGGGTCGGACGTGGGGTTTGAGGAAAAAAACTGCAGAGCTTCTTGCCGGGGGATCTACAAATAACAAGGAAGAAAACTTGTGTTGTAGTTGTGTGTGAATGCCTGACACAAGTAACAGCCCGGAAGAGGAAAAAAAAAATGTTTAGTGATGACCGGATACATTGGGGGGCTGATCGGATTTCTACAAATGGTGGACGGGTTTTAAGGCGGAGGGGGGTTGCTGAAATGAGGGAGTTGTTGAAACGCAGGAACCGGCAGGATGTGCAAGGGTTTTGTGGAGCGAAGCGGGGACCTCGTGAAAAACCGATCTTCCAGGTGCTGGGAGGAGAATAAACAACGTTCCCCCGCTGGAACCTGGGCAGTGCCCGCACGGGAAGGAGGACTTACAACCAAAGGGGTTGAGCTGTCGGTAAAGGAGATAACCTCAGAGCGCGAAGGGAAAAGTGCTTTTAAGCAGTGGGAAAAAAGACGGACGAGCCGATGAAGGATATACTATTTGAAAGGGAATTCTTCCATGGGACCCTGCGGAAAGTTGGGGAGTAAGAAGGGGGAGAAAGATATAAATAGCGGCGAAAGCGGAAAACTGGAAAGAAGCGAGTTGAAACGATAAAACCGGAAGGGGCAAGCAAAAGGGGGGGGGGGGATCTTGTTTCAGATCAAGAAAAAGGCTGACTTGCGCAAAACCCATGTAGGGGGGTGGGTTACGAGGGCGGCAACGAGGAGTTTAGAAAAAAAAACAACAGCTAGCCCCAAATATAATCATGCAAAGGGCCCCGGACAAGAATCCAGTGCCAGGAGAGGGTGATTCGCATGTCGGGGAATATTGTAAGGCAACACGTTTTTTTGTGGGAAAAAAGAAAAAACTTGAAAGGCGAGCGCATAAAAGACATGATTACTATGGTCCCAAATCCACAAGGAGCTTTTTCTGGAAAAGGAGCCGGGTTAACGAAGCTGGCCCGGTTTCGCCCCTGATTGGAAGGTGGCGAGGGTCGCGAATGGCCATATACTAAGGGGCCGGTGTTTTTATCCCTAAGAGTTCTCCCTGGAAGAGTTCCTTTCTACCTCCGGGCAAGTCCCAAAAAGGGCGATGAAGCGCATGGCCAAAATCTGGATGCAGGGACGTAGTATGGCTGGAGCGAAGATGGATGAAGAAGACGCCCTGGCAAAACTTTTGTTGTTTGGGGGGGTGGTCCTCGGACAATTAGCGAGTGGGGGGGTTTTCTGGGAAAAAAACCTGGAAGGAAGCCGGCAAAAAATCGTCACCGCCAAAGAAAATTGTAAGGGCCCGCAACTTTGGGGGGGAACAATGCTGAAGTTTCTTAGAAAGAAAGCAGAGGGGGGGGGTACTCCCCTGCAAAAAAAAAAAAATAGTGGGGGACCGTGTCTGGGACGCGGAGGAGGCATTTTGTCGAGAGGTTTTTTTGAAAAAAATTGAATTAAAAAAGAAAACACCAAGAAGCGGCCCATTGACGTGAAAATGCTGTCAATAAAATTACGGGGACGTGGAAAAAAAAAGGGTATCAATCCAAAATTGCCCAAACGAGGTTCTTTTTCTTTAACATAACCTATGTGACCCTATGGAAAAAAACGTGTAGCTTGGTACATCGGGAAAAGGCCCTTTGCCTCGAGGGGGGGCCTTTGGTCCCGACTTGGGGACGGCTGAGAAAGTGGACCAGGGAAAAGTCTTAGGGTAAAGGACCAGAACAAGGAACTTGGCCCGGAAAAGGCAAGCATTGGGGGAAGGGCCTTCGACAGAAAAAAAGGGAAGGATTTCAAGGATTTGAAATCGAGTTTGAAGAGGGAAGGGCTTCTTTTTAAGTTCTGCGACACAGGAAAAAGAATGCCGCCGATCTCGCCCGCCCACGGCCCAAAATTGGTTGCTGGGGTGGAACGACGGAAGCACGTGGACTTGCGCCTATGGATCAGAAAGTATGCCCGGAGGGTCACGCCTCACTGGGGGGGTGAATCTCGAGAAAAACAACACAAAAAGGAAAGGCACAGAGCGATATCACAAAAAAAAAAAGAACCATGTTAAAAAACAGTTCCAGGAGAGAGAACATTAGCGCCAAGAAAAAAACACGCTGCCAAGGAAAAAACCCACAATAGAAAAAAAGAAGGGGGCAGGTTGCAGGTTTTGCACGCGCCCTGAAAAGGGGGGGCATCTTTATTCAAGTTTGGAGAAAAAAAAAAAAAAGGGATTTTCGATCTCTCCAACTCGATGAGCTTCACTGAAGATCGCGCAGGAAAAAAATATTCAATGAGGGAAGGGGGAGGGAAGTTCCGGGCAAGTCGCAGTTTCTGGTAACATCAAGAAAAAAGGACCCCTAGAGCAAATGGGGGGGGGGAGATCAGCCTCAAAGAGGGGAGACACCCTCGCGCCCAGGAAAAAAAAGTTTTGCCCCGCCTGATTGGAAAAGTCGGCATTCCATAAGGTGTGGGGGGGGAAAAAGATCAATAACGAACATCGGAGGGGGTGGCAATTTAGGGACCAGAATTTAGGCACATTCCGTACAAAGTCCCCATTAGTAAAAAAGAAGGAAAAAACTGCCCCCGTGGGGAAAAAGGGTGTAAGCTTGCATTCAAGAGGCTGCAGAAACAGTTTTCTTTTCAATAAAAAAAGAAGCTGCAAATTGACAAGGGGGAAAAGAAGGGGGGGGAGTCCAAATTCTTCGGGAGGGGAGGAATGGAGAATGGAAGGAACAAAAGTGCAAAGTACCGGGGGTCCCTGGGAGGACCAATCATGAGAATGCCATACCCCATGAAGGGCCGCCCGTGGGGGAGAAAGTTTTAAAAAAAAGGCTCCAAAAAAAAGGAAAGAGGCCAAAAACTGCCCATATACCGACCACGGGAAAAAAAGGCCCGTCCTTCTGAAAAAAAAAAAGCTTCGCTGGTCACAGAAAAAAGAAAAAAGAGAGTCGGCAGCCATTGCAGGGGGAGCAAAATGCCGAAGAGTGTTGGAAAAAGAAAAAAGGTGGTGATGACAAGTCGAGCCGGATGTAAGAAAAACAAAAAAAAAGGGAAAAAGGGACCAAATTTCTCCGTCCCTTCGGGGGGGAAAAAAAGGGGACGCCTGGTGGTGAGGAAATTTTGGTTGCGGAAACGAAAAAAAAAAAGCCCAAAAAAAGTCAGCGCGCACGAAGCTTCTGGCAACAACGCAAGAAAAGGGGGTCCGCACCATACAGGGGGGGGAAAGAGGTCAAAAGTCAGGAAACTGAGAAAGACGACCTTTCAGGAATTACAGGGGGAGGGGGGGGGGAACTTAAATGCGACAAAAAAGGGGAAAAGCCCTAGAATTTGCGATCACCAAAAGAGAAATCGCGCAGATAAATACCAGTGGGGGCCGGCCAAGGGGTTGCATATATAGGGGAAAAAAGGGGGGGTGGTCCTTTCGTAGAAAAAAAGGGAAAGGGAGGTGCCGCCCGCGAACAAAACGCTAACCTGTTGGGGAGAACAACCGTTCTTGAGAGGAATGCACCAACCGGGGAAAGGGGGAGGGAAGGAGTGAAAAACTTAAAACGTTAACCAATCTCTAAGCAAGGTCGACCGTTTCCCGCAAAAGGGAAGGGATTCATCACGAAAGAGAGAAAAAGAAGAGGAAATGCCGGAAAAAGGACTCACCAAGGCAAGGGGGGGGCCCAATGAATATTTGACAGAAAAAAAAAAGTGCTAATCGTACGAGAGGGGGGAAAGGAGGGGCAGAGGCGTAACTGGATGAAAAGCAGCCCAGAGCACTCCCTTCGCGCCCAAAAAAAGTATTGAACGAAAAAGAAAAAAATTGGACCTTGGGGGAAGGGATCAGCTTCCGGCGGGGAAGGGCCACCAGTGTCCAGAAAAGGGCACGTCCGGTTATTCAAATAGTTTTGGAAGGGGAAAGGGGGGAATGGGGGGACCAAGCGTCAAGGTCCCGCCCCGGGGGGGGAAGCCTCCACCACCGGAACAGGGCAAAAAGTACATCCTTCACTACAGTGGAAAACAAAAAGACAAACAAGAAACGCTGTATTTCCCGACAACAACTAACGCTTCCCCCACAGAAAAAAAAAAGGGGGTAAAAATGGGGTACGAAAATCCGATCAGGCAACGCTCCAATGAGAAGTCGCCAACCGGAAAGGAAAAGATGGTCAGGCCTGCACGAACCCTTGTACTTGCGAAGAAAAAACGCCCCAACAGCAGTGCGGGGGGAAAAGATTTGTCCCGCTCCAAAGGAAGGGGAGGCCAAGTTTGACTGAAAACTCATTCCCTCACCCAAAAAAAAAACCGCAATCGTCCGCCCCTCCCGCTCAAGAGAAAAAAGGGGAAAAAAAAAAGGGGATAATCGGTGGGGGGAAAACAGAGCTCGTAAACCAAACGCTGGGAAAAGATCTCAAGTCCTCCCTCGAAAAAAATCTTCTGAGGAAAAGAAAACGCCTGAACACGAAACGCAAAGGGAAACAGCATAAAAGTAGGAGGATGGACCGTCAACCCATTCCAAAAAAAAGGAGGAGCTACATATCTAGGAAGGGGAAAAAAACAAACCCCCCTGAAAGGGGGGAGAGGGGAAAAGAATAGAAACGCAAAAGAAGGGGAAACAGGGTTGAAGGGGGGAGGACAGTACTCCTAAAGGGGGAAAGGGGGGGAAAATCTTGCACAACAGAAAGGGAGAATAGCAATGAAGATGAAGGAAGGGGAAAGATATTTGCAGCAGAAAGGGGGGTTTTCCGCAGAAAAATTCTGGCCAAGGAAAAAAGAAGTGAAATCACAATCCCCGGCCTAAGGGGCCGGGCGGGGAAGAAGGGCAGGGGGTTTGGGGAAAAAGGGGAAAGAAAAACTGACTCAACTCTGACCGGTATCGACAAAGAAAATCACTCTTGAACTCACTTGGCGGGGGTTGTGGTAGTGGTATCTGCCTGCTGAGCAAAGGGGGACACAACAAAGAAGGAAAGGGGTGGATGTTTTGGGGAAGGGGGATTTCCTTTTCGACACGAGGGGGATTTTTCTTGAAAGGGGGAAGGAGGATTTTTTTTAGGAAAAGGAAAGGGGGGGAGCTTTTTGAAGGAAAGGGACTCTTTTTTTTTTGAGGGAAAGAGTGTCCGGTGGGGGGCGGCAAGAACCACGTGCAAAAGGGATGGGGGGGGAAGTTTTGGGGGGAAGTCTTTGGGAGGGGAAGGGAAAAGCTGGGGGAAAAAAATTACGGAAGGAAAAACCCCCGAAGGAAGCACAGTTTCCTTTGGAAAGAAGTGTGAATACAGGGGGGTAAAGGGTCCTTCCCTGACCCTAAAAAAAAGCCTCACGTTGGAAAAAGAAAAGAAGGGACTTTGGGGAAAGGGAAAGGTCAAGGGGGGAATTTCGTTAAAGGGGGAATGAAGGTATTTTAGCCGACAAAGGAAAAGAAAAAAAGAAGGGACGAAACTGGAAAGATTCAAATCTGAAAAACGATTTGATAAAAAAAAGGGAAAGGAGCACTTCAAGAACGGTTTGCTTTCTGGCAGGGGGGGGGTTAATCCTGGGGGAGGGATATATAAGCTAAGAGGGAAGGGGGAAAAAAAGGGAAGAGAAAGAGGAACTTGGTCTAAAAAGGGCTTTCGCGGGTGGAAGGAAGGCAATGCTCGGATGTGTCCGAAGAGCCGGTTGGAGAAGGAATTTTCAGATCAAAGGGGGAAAGGGGAAACCGGTGCGGAAAAAAAACAAACAGTTATCGTTTGGGGGGGGAAAGGGCGGCAAAAATCCAACATATGGCTAGGGAGACGAAAAAAAAAACCACTCTACCCTCGAAAAATGCAACAAAGGAAAAAAGGGGGGGGGGGGTCCCTTGAAGAACGGGGGGAATCTGCGCCGAAAATTCCATGGCGAGGGGGGGGAGAGCAATTCCATAGGAGAGGGGGAAGAAGAGGCCCCCGTGACCCGCAAAATACGTTTCCAAGGGTCCGAAGGAGGGGGGAGGTCGCTCATGAAGGGGAAAGAAAAAAAAAGGGAAATATGTCCCAAAAGAAGCTTTGCTGACAAAGGGTTTTTGAAAAAAGGAGCGGGCCGGTTTTTGTGGGGGGGAAAAAGCCCCCGGAGGTCTGGGGAAATTTCTCTGGGAAGTCTCAAATGTGCCCCAAAAAAAAACCAAAAATACTAAAAAAGCTTTTGGGGGATTTGGACAACTAACATTGAAAAAAAAAAAGAACTTTTCCATAAAAATATGGAGGGGGGTTAGACCTCCGGCGCAAAAAGGAAAAATAAAGCAGAGAAACCCCAAAGGGGCGAAAGGAGAAAAGAGAGTCAATTTTTTAAGCGAAGGAAAAGGGATTCAATTATAACGGGAAGAGGGAAAACAAGCGAAAGATTGAGGACTGCCAGACGAAGGACAAGTGGGGGGAAAAAGGGTGAGTGTCCGGTAGGGGGGGGGAATGTTTTGTTGGCCGAAAAATTCTTACCAGAAAGGCTGTAACTAACTGGGGGGTGTAACATCCAACCCACCCTTGCGGGGGAAAAGAAGGAGAGGAAACCAATATCGAAAACCCGGGAAAGGAATTGCCGAAAAGGGAAGGAAAATTTTGCCACTTTTGTTCAGAAAAAAAAAAAAAAAAAAAAAAAAAAAAATGCTGCACTTTTTTGAGGAGCGAAGACACAACGTGGGGAAGAAAGTAGTTTTCGGCAAGGGGGGGGAGGTGAAAATCGTATAGGGGCAAGGGGGGAAAGGGGGGGGGACGAAAGGGGTTTTAGAAAAGGGCGAGCGATTGAAGGGGGGCAAGCTATAAACCTTAGAAAAGGGATGGGACCCCCTGAAAAGGCCATTTACTTTGAAAAGTTGTGCATTTCTGGGTAAAAAAAAAAAGAGTGACAGGAACTGGGGGAAAGATCGGTTAGACAAGGAAACAACGCAGAAGGGGGGTCCTTGGAAAGAAAAGGAACCTAGCAACCTCCGGAAAAAACCGTTATCTGGGAAAAAAGAGTCCTTCCCAAAACAGGAACAGGACGAAAAAGGGGGCTATGGGTATGGTATTTTTTGAAAAGTCGAACTTTGGTACGGGGGGGAAAAGAAGTTTGTGCACAGGAAAAAAAACAAAACATTTTGGCCTCTAAAAAGGGGAAAAAAAAAAAAAAAAAGAGCGGAAAGGGAAAAGCCTTCCGAAAACTGGAAACGGGCAACGGAAAGGGGAAGGAAAAAATCATTGAAAGGGGAAGCTGGGTGCGTGCGTAGAAGAAGTGGAAGATTCCGCGGAAGGTCAATAGGGGGAGGGAGAGATCTAAGCGCGGAGGGGGGAAGGTCCTGCTGGGAGTATTGCGACAAAAGGAAATCAAGATTCACAGAAAAATAATCTCGAAAAGTCTAATAAAAAGGGAAAGGGGAAAAAAATTGCTGGGAAAAGGGGTGTGTCCAAAAAAGGGGCAAATGCGTGTGTTATGCCAGCCGGGGGGGGGTTGCCCCTAAAATTGGGGGTCTCTCTCATGAACTGAAAGGTACATTTTTTGGAAGCTTTTGGATAGAGCCGCAAACAAAAAAACGGAGTATTCCTGGAAAAGAAGGGAATCACAATTCGGCGGGGGGGGAAAAAAGAAAGGGCAGTGTTGAAGGGATATATAACTAGAAAAAAAAGCCCCCTCACAATAAAAATGCCATTGAAGCGTGGCCGAATCAATAAAAAAAGGTTTTTTTTCAGGGGCAGGGACTCTCCGAGAGGGAGTTAAGGGGATCATCTTGAGGGGGGGGTTTGTCGCAGAAGAGGGAAATGTCCCGATCTCGAAAAGACGAGGAAGGGGAGGGGGGATCCGCGGGAGCGTTCAAGGGGATCGAGCCGCCCAAAAGAAAAAAAGGGCAAATTCTGAAGGAAAGGGAAGGGGTCGAATCAGAATCCTGGTAACATCCGCCGAAAGAAAAAAAAAACTAGAGAAAGGGGGAGGCCAAACTTTTTTTGTAGGAAGAAAGTCAAAAGTCCGAAAAGCCCCTCGGAAGGAAACCGTTTGCCGCCGAAGAGCCAAACGGGAAACTTCAAAAAAGAAGGTTGTCAGGGGGGAAGAGATCAAGGTCACCGAACCATAGGCGGAAATTGAGAAGTCGGCCCAGTCAAAAGGAAAAAAAGAAGTCTTTACAGCATGAAAAAAGAGAAACGTCAAGTCCGCATGCAAGGGGGGAAGAATAGGTTTTATAAGAGTGTGCCAATGAAGGAGAAGGAAAAAAGAAACCGTTCTTGGGAAAAAAAGAAACAAATGGTCCAAGGAAAAAAAAGGAAAAAACCAGGCAAAAAAACTGCCGGAGTACCAAAATCAGGAAGGGGGGGAAAAAGAAACTTTCAGCATTGAAAAAAGGAAAAAAGGAAAAAGGACTAATTCCCCTTGGTTCTGCAATAAGGCGGTGCTATATATGCCAAGAAAGTATGTCCGCCCTTGGTGTGGGGGAAAGGGAACCAGCCGCTCTCCTTGAAAGGGAAAAGGGAAAAAAATTGAAAAAAAGGACACATCAAAGCTTAAGGAGGGAAAAGAGGAAGCACTCATCAGGAGGGGAAGAAAAGCCGAAGAAATCCTTCTTCATACGGGGGGAAGGAAGTTCAAAATGGGGAAGGAAGGAGGGTGGTGTCCCCATCCTGCCAAGTTTGGGAGTGGGAAGTCGATCCGGATTGGAGGAAAAGGGGGAGGCCAATGGTCTCCCCGGCAAATTTCTCAAAAGCCGATTGTGGAGGGTTGTGGGTTGGAGGGGGGGAATTCTCTATAAAAAAAAAGACACCGTTACGCAATACAAAAAAAACCTCACCGCAAACCGGGAAAATGAGGCCCAAACACGATCCTGGGGGGGGGGGCAGCCACATCTTAGGGGGGGGGTAATCTTAAAGACCAATTGAAGGGAATTTGCGCAGCATTATGCTGTACAATGGGTGCCTCCCCCTTTCCCTTAAGGAAATAGAATTTGCTATCAACAGAGAAAGTACGGGAGGCTCAAAATATTTCCACACAGAGGGGGGGGGGAAAAAAACAGGTCCCCAATCATGTTTCCTTGGTGGAAAAAAAAGAAGGGTGCTATCTGGGGGGGGGGTCTTTTTCGTCTAAAGGAAAGGGGTTGCCCGTAGAAACACCAACAGAAAATGTGGAACAAGCCTGGGGGTGAATCTGAAATAATGGGAAAAAAAAAAAAAACTGCCGCTGAAAGAAGCGCGGGGGAAAAGGGTAATCGGTTACCAAGAGAGAGAATTTGTCAAAAAACCTTGAAGGGCCCCTTCGCGAGCAAGCGAGGGGAGCTTATATAGAAAGTTCCGGGGATGAAAAATCACAAAATGCCTCGAAAAGGGACCTGAAGAGGCTTAAAAATTCTGCAACAATCCGGAGTCTCGTTCAGGGGGGGACATCGGCGTAACTTATAAAAGAAGAGCAGTCACTCCCGGCAAGGAGAGAGGGGGAAATGGGAACACGCTCAAAAAGCTTGGAAAAAACAAAAGGGGGGGACAAGTCCATCTCGGAACGTGCGGAGGGACCCAGTGTCAGAAAAAAAGGTTGTGGTCAAAAGGGTATTCACATTTTCAACATGGAAGATCGGGTTTCAGCCAAGGGAAAAGGGGTCCCCCAGGGATGAGGGGCCCACCACTCCGGCCACCACCTTCTCAAAAAACGTCCACAGAAAACTCCACACAAACTGTCTCTGTCTCCTAAAAAAGAAAAACGAAAGGTATTTTTCGCCGAAAGACGCGCACCCATCTGCCCCACCTGAAGACCCCCTCCCCCCCCGGCACCCGTAGAAAATGTTTAAGAAAAAAGAAGAGGAAAGCCCTTCACTCTCAAAAAGTCCCCAACAAAGGTCCCGCACGGTTCGCCCAAAAGGGGACCTAAAGAAGCCTCAGGGGAACGGCTTTGTACTGGGGAAGGACAGCAATACCCACCTAAAAAAAAACAGTGCGTTGGAAAGGGTTGTAGAATTCCCGGCAGAAAAGCTTTCAGTTTCCCCAGAGGAAAAAAAAGGCTTTCCCGTCAAAACAACCCAGAGAAACAGAGTTCCCGCACAAAAAGGACACCACCGACTCATCTTGAAGGGGGACCGGGAAGATGTTGCCCAAAAGATCTTCGTAACCCCCCACCGCTTGGGGGAAAAAAAGGGAAGGAGGGCAATTCCCTCCTCTACTGGGGAAAAGTCACTCAACGTCTGAAGAGAAAAGGACATAAAATCACAGGGGGTCTGGAGGAAGTCACCAACCCCCCCCAAAGTCAACCCTGGGGAAGAGAATCGCT
>Ga0179593_1623968_pt1 | contig 10369 bp, 11 predicted proteins | sample CZODoug2_1_08_16_FD_185931 | JGI IMG/M metagenome (GOLD analysis project Ga0179593, IMG submission 185931) | Vadose zone soil fungal communities from Angelo Coast Range Reserve, California, USA - CZODoug2_1_08_16fungal (PacBio error correction) | ecosystem: Environmental > Terrestrial > Soil >...
GGTAAAAACGGCCCCGAAAAAAGAAAAAAGAAGCTGGGAAAAAGACGAGGTAGAGGGGAAAGGAAATCGGAACCAGGAGGGAAGGCGGGACCAAAACTGGAGTGTGAAGTTGCAAGTGCATCCCGCGCAGAAAAGGAATCCAGAGGGAACCATTCGCGCCGGGAGCAAAGAAGGGAGCGGGGACCCGGCGTGCCGGTGGCCCTCAAGGACATCGGCAAAAAAAGGGAAAAAAAAAAAAAAAACGTAATATCGGCGAGGCGCGCAACAGGAGAGCCGGCGCCGCGGGGTTTTGGAAGGAAAAAAGCGGGGGAGATGTGAAGGAAAAGCGTTTCGGGCGAGGGCGTTCTGGCGGAAAAGAAGACTTATGCCGACAATCTAAAGAAGAGGGTGCGAGAACGTGTGGGGGAAGGGTCGAAGTCTTCTGGCAGTGCATGTTCCTAGAAAACCGGCCGGAATCCACCGGTGGTCGATTCCGTGGCGCTTCTGGGGAAAGGATAAGAAGCCATCTTAGTATGAACTGAAAGAGAGAACAGGGCCGCGTCAAAGGTTATCTTCGTCTCTGGGACATACTCGCAACCTGTTGTCGGGGGAAAAACTAAATTAACGCCGGACTTCTTCTAACGGCGTGAGGAGAAAGCTCGCCCTCAGGGAAATTTTTAAAGGAAGGGTGTAATTCTTAGGAATGGTATGAACGGGTGACGGTCGCCCAGTAAAACCGCTGAAGACAAGAAAAAGAACACCGTAAGGGGGGCCTGGTCCTTGACCCTTGAAAAAAGTCGAGGAACTCCGTCCTAGGAGAAAAGGATCTGGTTGGCTCGAGTGCCCAAGCCTTGTAAGGGAGTCTGGGGCAGAGAAAGCGCTGGACGAGAAATGGCGGCTGACCCCGAAGAGGGGGGAGAAATCGAGGGACGCCCGAAGACGCGATTCGGAAGTGACTATAGCGAAAAGGTGAACTTTACAAAACTGGCGCGGGGAAAAGAAAGGAAGGCTTCTTCCGAGAGGAAAAAAAGGTGTCCGGGTCTAGAGAAAGGGTAAAGACCCTCCGGGTGACGAGGAGTTCGAAACAGGGCTGCGGTCACCGGCGTGTCGAGGAACAAGGTAGGAGAACCTGCGATTTTGCCGGCAAAACGGAAAAAAGATGTAGACCCGGCCTCGGGGAATATGGGGTTCAAGGAACAGCTACCCGTCATCGAAAGCGCAATAAGAGGGAGGAAGAACCGCACTTTACTTGTTTCTTTTTTGCACTGGGGGGGGGGGGGGGGGGGGGGGGGGGGGGGGTTTTTGGGGTGTGTGGTGTGGGAGGGGGTGGGGGTGGTGGTTGGTGTTGTTGTGGGGGGGGTTTTTGGGTGGGTTGGTGGGTTTGTGGGGGGGGGGTTGTTTTGTGGGGGGTTTTTTGGTGGGGAGAGGCAGGCGGGTTTACGATGAGTGATTCACAAATCGAACTAAAACCGAGCAAAAAGCATCCGGGCCCGCTGGCGGCGCCGAACTCTGAAAGCGTGCCTTTACGGAATGGAAAGCAACCAGACAGACCGTGCCCACCGCTGGAGTTATAAAGAATAGAGCACTGCACTCATAAGGGGACCGGTGCCGCACCGGGAGGAAGGTATTAAAAGGTGACGGAGGGGAGGCAAGACGATCGAGGAGGAAAGTACTTGGTGGGTCCCCAAAGGCCGAGTTGAGCGATAGCGAAGCCCACCCCACCGCAACAAGCCGGAGTTCGTTAACAGGGAAAGGCATCACCTAAAGAACGTTCAGTCTTGCGGGCAACGCTCGAAAATGGTTCGTCATTACCGAACGGAAACCAGTGTCCCCACTCATACGAGACGCCAGGTCAGGAGGGATAAGACGGGAAAAAAAAAAAACAACCCGCCCAGCTGCTGAAAAAAAAAAGCAGAGAAAGCAGCCCGCTCAAGTCGCTGCAATGGGGAAGGAAGCGACAACGCTTCCTTTTAGTTACGCACTACCGGGCAAAGGCTGACAAACGTGGGGGGGAGAGGAGTTGTGCCGTCAGGAAAAGTCGCTTGGCCTGGCGACTGCCTTTTTTGCCACGAAAAAAAAAACCTCAAAAGCGAGAAGGGTTCGCGATCAGCAGGATTCAAGGGGTGGCCGTTCGGGGTCAGCCCTCAGTGACAAGGACAATGGAGGGCGACAGGCGGTTGGGGAGTTTCGAGGCAAACTTCGAATGCCCTGCAGCGCCTGACGAGAAAAAGAATAATCTCCACCGCAAGAACATCGCTCAAGGACGGGGGTCAAAAGAGAAAAGGGCCGGCGCCCTGCTCGACCTGGTCAGGGGAAAGAGCAGGTCCGACCCCTCGGTAGAAAGGGCATAAAGATTCCCGTAGGAATTAGGGGAAAAACATGTGCGGAAGAGAAGGGGTCCGGCAGTATCGTTGAGATCGGGTAAGTCGACATCCGAAGGGACCGCGCTCCAGGAAAGTTAAGCTAGCTGATGCCGCGCCGGACTGGGGCCTCTTCAGGAAACACCCTCGGAGGGGGGTAGCTCTTTACTTGTCCGGAAGGGACTTAGATCCTCCTAGCACCCCTCTGAGAGGAAGAAGGTTTTCGCGAAAGGGGCTCACAGGGCCCCGCCAAGGTTTCCTGAGCACCCGAGAGGGGGTCTTGGGGAGAGAAGGCGGAAGGCTGCCCCCCTGGTACCCTTTTCTAGGAGAAGGACGGAAGCGTGTCCCAACATCCCACGGGGGAAGGGAAGTGGGGGAAAACTATTAAGGAGCGGAGCGGGTCTACGGCGTTAAATTCTAAGGTGGGGAACTCTCGGCCGATAATCAATCTCATCACGGGGGTTGGTCAAAACTAAAAAAGTAACTCCAAATGGCCTCTCGCTGGACCAAGATAAGGAAGAAAAGCTAAATCGCCTCACCCACTATGAGAAGCTCACCGTAAAAACCACACCGAAGGTGAAAAACTGCTGGAAAGTTGGGGTTCTCGCGGGAAAGAAAGGGGTCTGAGCCTGTACCAGGAGCTTGCTGGTTTGAAAAGAAGGACTCCGACCACATAAAAGGGGAAAAGATAGCGACAGTCGTGGAAAAGGAAGAAAAAGAAAGCGAAAAGGGCCCTCTTGAACCAGGAGGACGCTGCCAAATAACCTTCAACTTCAATCGAAGGAGAACTCGCGGAAGGACGCACAGCGTGCAGTCCGCATCTCTAAAAAACCACCAACTGATGCGGGGAAGGGAGGTGGACATCCGGCGGCGAGTTCGAGAGAAGAGGGAGGGGCCTGGAAGGGCCGGGCAATTAACTTTTACCCACGTCCGAGGCCGTGGCTGGGGAGGGGGAGGCCCCGACCGGGAGGGTCCCGAGGCGATCGACTCACGCCAGCAAAGAAAAAAAAAAAAATCTTAAAGGAACGGCTGCGGGCCCGCTAAGCATAACAAAAGTCAATCGGAAAAATGTTATTTTTTGGAGCCGTGAGCGGGCGCAGAAAGTAGGTACTCGGAAAACTGAACTGCATTGGACAGGAGGAGGCCAAGTTGGATACGCAAGCATCCTGGTGCAAAAGGGGCTAGATAATAAGTTCGCTAAGCGCGGGAAAGGGAAAAGGTCATCTCCATTCAAGCCAGAGAGAACCGGAAGAATATGCATCTAGGAAAGGGAATCACATTGTTGGCGGAAGCTGAGACGACGGTTAGGCATATACACGGGATAGGGGGAGCAAGCGGAACCAGCCTGTGAAAATACATCTCAAAGTTCCTGCAGGAGACTGAGGTCTGGGGAAAGGGGGAAACCCCCTGGGGGGGGAAAACGTTCGAAAAAACCTCGGACAAATAAAGAAAAGAGTTCTTCTTCTTAACACCGGGAAGGACCGTCCAGCGACTGGACAGGGGACCAGTCCGGCGGGGAACGAAACCGGCCTCGGACTTAAAGGGAAAAAAAAAAGGCCCTACCTTGCAAGGCGCGGAAAAAGGAGGAGAGCCCAGAAAATATCTAACTTAGTCCGCCTCAGCCAGAAACAAAGAATTAAGTAGGTGCACCGGGCCAGCCTCTTCCAAGAAAGATAGACAAGGAGCAGGGCCTCGGCAGGGCCACGGACAGGTAGAGACATTGAACACGCCTTAACAGGTGCCACTTGCTACGAGCAGCGCAAACATCGCGGTGCGGAGCGCCGCAGCACCTTCAAGCCTTGAGAGGGTGAAAGGGCTACCGACCACGCAGGGCAGAAAAAAAATCTTCCTAACCCTGCAGCGAAGGAAAGGCGTGACACCAACCAAACCAGAAGGGGCTACCCGGTCTTGGCGTAACGCAAGATCAGGAAACGGGCGGAAAAGGGGGAACACCCACTGCACTGGGAAAAACACATCCTCGAGCGAACTGGTTAGCAATACGTAGTCTGCCAAGTGCACGAGCGATGACTGCACTCAACAAAAAGTAAGGGGGATTTATGCCGACGCTTTGCATCACAGCGGAAATGAGTCTTCGGAGAATAGTCGTAGACTCTTTTGTGGTTTAAAAAACGCGGAAAAGGGGAGGAAAGCACTGCTGAGTCGTCGCTCGGAGGTTGCCCAAAAGATGAAAGAGGAAGCTCGTAGCCGTGGACTCCGCGGGGAAAGCAATGGTAGGCGTTAAAGGCGTGTCAAAGGTCTGCAGGGGGAGGGAACCAGGGAAGCAACTCGGGCATGATCTGAAAGACCTCACAGCGCCTACTGAAGGACCACGATCGGAAGGCGAAAAGAAAACCCGTTTGGAAGAAATAAACGGCGCGGCACACAATAGAAAGAGACCAAGGGGGAGAGCAGTCCTTGCCCTCACAATCTTTTTCGTCGGCACGTGCGACACCCAGTAACATTACCAGAAGGGCGCACGCCGAACCCCGGAAAGGGTCAGGGAACCTTGATTAGAGAACCGGAGGGGGGTTTATCTTTTTGGAGAAAAAAACTGAAAACCAAAAAATCAGGTAGGGCAGGGGGGCGGCGCACCTATGCCCGGGAGAAAAGAAGACTTCAGTAGTAGCCGCCACATAGCGGGTCTCGCGCTTAGGGGGCCGTTGCACTCGCAATCCCTCAGAAGGAAAAAACAAAATAACAGAAAAAAGGGGACTGGGGCGGTCTCCCGCGAAACGCAATCCATCGCCATCGAGGAAAAAAAAAGGTTCCTCAGAAGGAAACACCGGGGTACTGCGAGCCAGGAAGGTTCGTCGCAGCGCCCTAGCATGGTACAATTCAAGAAAGGAACCTAGCACATGGCAAGCAAGGCTCCCGAAGTTCAAGGGGACAGAAAGAAGGACCAAGTCAAAAACGTAGGGGTGGCCGCCCGCCGGGCCTTTTCAAAAGTCGCGCAAACGCAAACCTGAAACGAGGGCGTGTGGGGGAACCCCGGCCAAAGGACCCGAAGAAAAGAAATCAAAGGGGTCGCAATCGGCGAAGGGGAGGGGAGATCTACTTGTTTTCCCGCCCCTTCGACAACAGGCCACACCAGTGACGCTGGTAGGTGGAAAAGTCTCAAAAAGGGCAAGACTCCGGCCACCCTGGGGGATCCCGCACCCTTCACGGAACGACCCAAAAACGTGCACGCCTTATAAATCACAAATCCGCCTAAAAAAGGAGAACCGAGGGGGAAACTCAAAAGTGTGGCGTCGGATCGGTGAAAAAGAAGGACTCACTTGACCCAGGCACTGGGATCAGGGTCAAAGAAATAAGATAGGAGTAAGGGAGACCACAGCTCCGGGGAACTAAACTGGGGACCGTTCCCATTCGCGGCCCGTATGGGCAACAGCCGCGCTGCCAGGGGGAAGATCGCGAAAAAAGGGTTAAGGTCCGTAGCCGTCGCGGTGCGCAAGCGAGGGAGAATCGCCCCACAAAATCATCCAAAGGAAGGTTCAAAGAAGGGCCACCATCTCAGCCGCGTAGCAACAAAAAAGTCCTGCCAGCTCCTCTGAAGGCGGTCCATCGCCTGAATACTGGTGGGGTGGCCAAGACGCGGCCGCGGCCCGGAAACCGAAACCGAAAGGGGGGGAACTGCCTGAGACTTGCCGCTGCGACTTGTTCCCCAGGAAACGGAACGAGGGACGGGCGGCGCGGGATCCGGCTCAGGGAGTGAAGAAAATTGCCCTCAAAATTTGACCCGTGCAGCCCCCCAGGCTTTCCTTACGGACAGGGAAGCCGCGAAGGGACCAGGGAACGAAAGCATGGGTCCCGGGTGGATACCCGTAAAGGTCATCACACTTGATGGTACAAATGTAACCGGGGGAAGGAACCAAGGCGGCGAGCAGTCGTCCCTGGGAGAGAGGAATAAAAGAGGAAGAAACGGTCTCGGGAGCATGCGGGAGGGAGATCTCCAAGGGGGATCGAATCGACCAAAGGTACTACAAGAAACCGGTGGAAAGAATGAAAAGCAGGGGTCCAGGACGAAGAAACCCTGTGAAAACACCTGGGGGAGGCATCGCTTGCAAGTCTTCCCTTAGGAACCATCGCCGGGTCGAATTGGAAGAGGGATACCCCAGGTTACCCGAGGTGTTGTAGCGCGCTAAAAAAAAACGGGGTGATACGCATCCCTCCGCCGCCTGTAAGGGTGTCCCAAAAGGGTTCAATGACACTAAGCAGAGGAGGGTAGGCTTCACAGTGGAAGAAAGCCAGAGACGGTGATCGATGTTGGAAAAGGGAGTTGGCCTTAAGAGTTTAGATATCAAAAGGGTCGGGAACTGGTAACACAGCGAGGGCGGGACCAGTGGTAGGGTGGTGCCGAAGACTTGCGCATCTGACTCAAAACCCCGACAAAGGAAAAGTTGGTGCCCCAGTACAATCCCAAACAGCGCGGGCCTAACGAGTTCGCGGGGTGTGGAAAAAGGGGGTAAAAAGGGAAGGGGTGGATTCGAACGCGGTAGACAGCAACACCAACCACTGGATGAGAAAAGATCTAGCAAGATTGAAATCCACGGCAGGCGGCAAGGACCTGAAAAAACAAAAAAAAGAAATAAGGGGTAAACAGTCCCGAGCCGTGGGTGAAACAGGTACTTGGAACAAATAGCTGGGGTGTAGTCTTGCTCAGAGAGGAGTGGGTAGAAAGAGATTTGGACGCCATGTAAAAGGGGTTGGGCAAAGAGACCTCCCTAAAGGGCAAAACATCGAGACTAAACGTAAAGGTAAATGACCGCCACGGATAGAAGGCTTCGGTTGCGCAGAAGGAGAAGGGGAAGGGGGGCACAGGACCAAGGCGTGGCTGCGTGACTGGTGCTAGAAACATTCGACCGAAGGGCGAACACTACCAGGGTGGCCCAGGCAGCGCGGACTTTCACAGAAGGAAAAGAAACAGGGGGTAAAAAAACTGCAAAACGGACGAGGTGCCCTTCGCTGACTAAGGTTGATAACCTTGGAATGTGCTACGTCCTGCAATTGCCCGCATTGCTGTGGGGCGGAAGGTGCCTTGAGAGGCGGGGATGAGGGGAGCTAGGGGAAAAGGCCTGAAAGAAAAAAAGAAGAGGAGGCGCGTGAGGCAGGTAAAAACCCTTCGACTAAACTTTTACTCATCGGGGACAACGAGGGAACCCAGGTGTACCTCAGGGGGGGTAAAAGAGGGGAAACCGGAGAAAGCAAAAAGACGGACAAAGAGCGGACGTGGAAACGCATCATGCAACCGCTCTCATGGGGGGGGGGCAACATTGGGAGTGACGAATATCCTTCTAGAGGACCCCGTCATCCCAGCGCATCAGGAGGGGAATCAAAAAGGGAGCGCAGCGAGCCGGGAGCCCCTGGAGCCGGGCTCAACAGGTCGGTTCCTTTGCAAAAAAGGCGCGTGCTTTCTCAAAAAAAACTTATATAAGCCTCTTAAAGCGCAGGGGTAGGACGGAAGAGTGGGCGACTCTGGGGCGTTGGAAGGCCAAGGCGTATAGTAGGGATGGCCCCCGGGGGGCGCTTTATTCCTGCGAAGCCGGGAGAATGTCTGAGAGGGTACCTTTGCATAAGAGATTCAAGGGTCCAATGCTCCTGGCCCAGAAGGGCTCTGCTCAAGTTGTTGACAGTCCGAATTTCCGGTCCCGGAAAAAGCTCCTAGAGGCGGGACATGACCAAGAGAGGGCGAGGAAACTCTTTCCGCCATCTTTCTGGTCACTCTTCAACCTGTTTGCGGTGCGTCCTCTTTCTTCGAGCTGTGCAAGGGAGCCTTGAGAAAGGTTTTAAAACGCCGGGTGGTAATGGAGACTCCTTTCGGGACTCCATTGAAACACTTTCAAGGGAAATCTCAACAAGCAGCCGTCCGTTCTGTGGGACCTTTAAAAGGGGGAAAAATTCGGACCTGGCCAAGCCACAGGAGACGTCGTTGGCTCAAGGGCCGAGAACGGCTGTCGCCTGCGACGTAATTGAAAAAAAAAAGGGGGCGGGATCTCAAATCCGGGTTACGTGCGATGGGGCCCGGTGCCGCGGTTGCGAGGGGATCCGGGCCAGGAAGGTTCTGTCCTGTCATGAATTGACCATTTTCAAGTCCGAGGGGACGACCAGGTACGTGGGGGAACGCGGGAGGACCTTGCAGTGAGAGAGAAAACCAAAGGGGAAAACCAGGCCCAGGGGGTTGACGCTGGAGTGACGTGAAGCGGGAGACCAGTTGGCCGTTTCTATAAAATGCTCGGCGGCGGGGGCCGGGAGGTGTTAACCAAGCAAAGCGTATAGCGCGCTGATGGAAAGAGTTGGGAATGGGGGCCTACTGGAAGGCGGTCATCAAAGATAGGATCCACCGTACCCGCCGAACTGGGAGGGCGTTTGAAAAAAAGGGTGATGCGGTCGAAACAGCCGACCAAGACCCGTGACGTAAGAGTGCAAACGGCGGGGGGGCTAGGCTGGGGGCCTGAGGGGAAAGTTCGGAAGGGCACGGCCGAGACGCGCCGACCGGCACAGATTGGGCTGTTTCAGCAAGGACAGTGAAACTCTGCCCTAACTCGGGCCGGGAAAAGAAGGGGAGGGATCGTCCTTTAAAAAAGGGGGGAGGTCTGGAAAAGCGGGAAAAAATGAATGGGCGTCGCCGGGTAGACTCACTATCCTGAAAAGTGCTGTCAGTGACTCTCGACAACAAAGGGCACAAGCCCCCTTCTCCCCTAAACGGAGAAGAGAGCACACCGCTAAGGAGATGCAAGAGGAATGCGGGCAACATCCGCGACCGATCCTAGTGGCGACCCTACCTCGAAGACTGTGTACAGACTGAGACCTCAGTCCTATCGCGAAAGATGAAAGAGCTTCCCTGACAGCATCCCGAGCAAGGGGAAGGAGGATAGAGGAAGAAGCCTCGCTGGAGGTTGACGGCAGCACGACAACCATGGGGGTAAAGAGTCTTTGGCCAATTCCGCAAAAGTGTTTTGCGACTCATTTTTTGGCCACGATCTTGAGAAAGAGGGAAGAAAGGTTCGACCGAGCCAGGCGAGGAAGGGTTTTACCGAGCCTGGGACCTGGGGTTTAAGGGGTTTCGGTAGATGGGGCGCAACTGTCCTAGGAGAACAGTCCAGGACAGAAACTTCCGGGCCTCAGGGAAGAGGAACCAGATCTAACAAAGTGACTGCTCTCCTACGGAAAGACTACCGTTTTCCTTCCCGTAAAACTTCAGGGCCTTGCCCCAGCAAAGGGAAGCAGCGTTTAGACAAAGTGAAGTCCTGCAAAAAAGAAACAAAGTTGAAAATTATCCAGTTTTTCTGGACTCTGTGGGTACCTGGCAGTATCGGGGCTCGAGGTTAACTTTCATACTCATCGGGCAGAGAATGAACGGTAGAAAAGCAGCGGAGCTCGAAAGGCCAAAGGGGGACCGGGAAACAAAACCCATCCTTACAAGCTGCGCGGACCGTAAGGGGGCCAGTTAGGTCCCGAACAGAACGCTGTCCGGGAAAAGGCTCGAGGGGCAAACCAAGGCCAAGAAAGAAGGGGTAAAAGGGCCACAAAAAGGGGCTTTAGGCAGCTTCCGGAGAAATTCAAAAACCTGGGCAAGGATGCCTAAAGAGAAGTCATCGAAAAGATCAGGGGCCCAGCCGCAACTAGTACGGGCAGAAAGTATGGAACTAGGGAAAGGTAGACGTTCTGGAGGGGGAATTGTAAGGAGCGCGTCCATAGAAACTAAAGTTCACACAGAAGAAAAAACCGAGGGACCTAATCCTTCCACATCTTCCAGGAGGAAAATCAGAACGCCCGAAAAAACACTATTCGACAAAAGCCCGGCCATAACTGCGACTTGCGGGCAGTTGATCTAACAAAGGGTTACTGTACCATTGATGCGTGCGAGGTGCGTGAAAAATAGAAAAAAAGGGACATCGCGCAAGTTCGTGTAAACAGAAAAAAAACAACGGACCAAAGAAACCTATTAGATGGAGAAAAGCCAGTTCCCTAAAAGACGCCAATGAGGCCGGGCAGAGAAAAATCGACTAGTGCGTAGGAAAAAAGTCTGGGGC
>Ga0179593_1732748_pt1 | contig 10369 bp, 8 predicted proteins | sample CZODoug2_1_08_16_FD_185931 | JGI IMG/M metagenome (GOLD analysis project Ga0179593, IMG submission 185931) | Vadose zone soil fungal communities from Angelo Coast Range Reserve, California, USA - CZODoug2_1_08_16fungal (PacBio error correction) | ecosystem: Environmental > Terrestrial > Soil >...
TTGGACTGTGAGTGACGTTGGTGAGGAACAAAAATGGGCTTCTATCATCAAACAACCAGAGTCCTTGATCCTCTCAGGGAGAACTCATGGAAGTGGTAGGACTTTTCACCACACTCTTGTGAGGGCCCCTGAAGAGAGACGGTCCTTGCGAAATAGAAATGGGGCAGGTCTATCAATGGGAGGGGGGGGAAATCACCGATGGGGGAAGGAGGGTCTCTCCTGGTCGGACGTTTACTAGGAAGGGTGGGAAGGGGGGGGTTGAACTTCATTGTCCTTCAGCAAAACCAGGTACCAGGTTCTTCTTAAGGGGACGAGAAGCTTACCAGGGACGAAGGCCCAGATCGTAGTGAAGTTGGTTTGAGAGGGGCTGTTACTTCTCACTCCTTGTGAAACTCAGAGGGGGTTGGTGTCTCCTAATTCCACTCCTAGTGGGGAGGAAAAGGAAGGGTTCTCCAGGGGGGAATTCCGTCATCTGCTTTAAAGGGCAAGGACAGGGGATGTGTGTTTTCTCTTTCATCCTCAAATCAATGTAGCGTGCACAGAGAGGGGAGGAAGAACATTTCAATCTCCTCTTCTACTTGAAAACGCGCTGGATAGAAATCGTTCTATTGTTTCGAATGGGGGAGCTTGGGGAGCCGGTTTTCCATGGGGGGAATACAGGGGGGGAAGGGTTTTCTCCTGATTGAGTCGAGGCAAACTGTAAGGAGGGGGGGACGGTGGGTAACCTCCGAAAAGGCAAGCTAGAAGGTCTTCTCTCTGGAGGGACACAGAAGAATGGTAAAATTAAGCCCAACAAGGACGCCGGCGCAGTTGGGTGGTTAAAAATCTTACTGTACCGCGACGGCGCAGGATTGGGGAACCAGGGAATAAGGGGTCCCAATCTCCTCTCACACGGGAAAATGGATTGGGACCTATTTGTGGGGGGGGCGGGAAGGAAGTCGTCGGTAAAAGGCCTAAATTCAAACTGCGCCGGAGTCGGCGGTTGGTTCCAGTTCTTTACGGCCGTGACGAGCGCTGAATGAGCGGAAAAATTGTTGCAGGCATCGCGGCGGGGGGAAAGCCGTTCTAACCGAGACTCCCATCAGGCGAACTTCGGAAGGGGGCTTTCACCGCAGGAGAACCCGGGGGAAAAGAAAAAAAAAGAGTCAATTCTCTCAATCTAACAAAGTTGGGCCTAAAACTCGATCCACGAAGCAGAGGCGATGAATAGCTGGGCGATGCGGGGGGGATGGTTGGAAGGGGTCCCACGTCTTCTTTATAGTAAGAAGAACAAAAACACTATTGCAGGGGGGGGCTCTACCCTCGTCAAATGCAGGAGGATGCCGGAATTCAACCTGCAGAAAGGAGGAACGCTTCTATCTACCAATAGTCACGGTAATGGGTGCAGAAAGCGCGTATGTTTACACTTCTTGGGAAAGACCAAGAAAGAAAACCAACGGCACTGACTCTCTGCATTTCCCACAAAACCGGGCAGTTCGTTTCTGTTCTTGGAACGGTGAGCTCTGAAAATACAGAAAGAAAAGAAAGGAAGAAAAAATCCTGGAAGCAGGCGAATGGGAAAAATAATAACGTCAATCTCTTCCTTACACATATAGGGGGGCCGTCTCCCTTATCAGATCACGTACTTAAAAGAAGAGCTCGTACTGGAACACGGAAGGAGACCTAACGGTGTAATAAGAGGATACACAAAAACAGTTTTTACTCACGTGCCCGGGGGGGGGGGGGGGGTGCAAAGGCCTAAGGGGTGGGACCTTATTTCGGGCTCTAGTAACAAGCGTTTTCTTTAGGGGCGTATCTACGTGCTCCGAGCTTGAATGTAAAACACGGGGGAATCCCTAAAGGTTTTCCTAAGGAAGTCGCTCCTTCGGGAAGTACAAAAGAAAGAGGGAAAAGGGGACCCATAGGTACGTTCGTCTTATCCAACCACGGGCCCAGCAGTTTTTATTCATCCGAGAGCAGAGCGTGTGGCCGGGGCGGTGAAAATTTGACTGTGTTCACGAAACAACAGGGGGTTTAGGGTTCCTGTACAAAGGGGGATCGAAGGAAGCATGTCAATTTCTCACTCCAAACAAGGCAATCACGAAGGAGGCAACCTCCCCGTAAAAAGATGCAGTGCTTGGTCTCTGGGGTTGGTGGGTTTTTTCCTGGCAGTGCAGGAAGTATAAACCAGACCTCTCAGGGGGGGGGCTCATGAAGGAAAAGAGAAAGTGGGGGTCTAACTAATCTCCCCCCCAGAAGGTCAGATTTCCTTGAGAGCGAGTCAAAATCAATGCCTGCGGGGACGACATAGGGAATGGGTGTAACTATCTTTTTCTAGACAAGACGAACCTACACCACAAGATTCGACCTCACTACCCCTTGGAAAAAGGAGGAGGCAAAGGAAAAGGGGTCCTGTCGGATCCGCAAAAGGCTATTGGTCACCCATGTATCCATTAATACTCTGGAAGTCGTGTCTACGAAGAATAGGGGGAAGGAGGGCTGGGAGAAGGCTTAACCTCCCGGAAAGAGGAGAGGGGCCGGGGACCGATAAAAACAGTCCAAACGCTCTGAGATGTAGCAGCCGAACAACTTTTTCGGGGAGGCGACACCTCTTCCTATTCAACGGGTCAACAATCATATCTATCACACGAAGATAACGTGTTATTGGAAAACCTTGCCACATTAGAGACTACTTGGGATGGGTAAATCCCGATAGCTCTCACCCCTAAATCAGCAAGCCATTCCGGGTATATAATTCGACATCAGTGTCCTTCAGCAATGGAGCCTCTCAAGCGTTATAATCTACGCGACGGGAATAAGAATATAGATTCTCTGGCAGTCACATGTAAAAGATTGTGACACAGAGGACTTCGGGGGTGCCGAAAGGGAAAGGACATCAATAACCCACTTAGAAAGGGGTGAGGCATTCCGCTTTTTTCGCATAAAAAAAAGAACAGAGTAATAGTGGGGTCAGAAAAGGTCAGCTAATCGCAACGCTTTTTTTCAATTATTCAGAATCAGGGGGGGTTTGGACTGCAGCCAGAGCCGCGGCCGGCGTCGCCTTCGCAAGCCAGCATAGACCCAAGAGCATCTACTATCGTATTCATGGAAGTTTAAAATATAATCAGGGGCTAAGAGAAAGGGGAAGGGGGGGGCACAAACTCTGAATCTGATGGGGCAGGAAAACGCGGGACTCGGCAACGGTGCGTGCCTTCTGTCCCTGTTGGGGATCGGGCTCGTGGGGGAAAGGAGGTAAAATCGTCATCTTCCCTTGAAAGGACAGAAAAAATTTGATTTGGGAGACTGGGGATGACTTGCTCTCCGATTAAGATCTAAATACGGGGGAGACTTCGTTCGGGACCCACACGGCGTGAGTGGCAATCGACCAGGGCATCAACAACGAGAGTCTGAAGTGGTCCTCGAAGCACAAAAAGTAAGGAAAAGACATAAATCTGGTTGGGTGGGGGGGGCGCGGGTCTTTCTCACGTGAATGAAAGAAATATTCCTGTGAAAGGGGCCCTAGGTATAAATTGGGAATTGAAAGGTCCAGTTGCAAATGCCGCGAACTGCTTTGCGTTTAAATTAAATCTGGGTAAGTGTTTCTCACGACAAATGGGGGAATGCCTACCAATTCTTATTATCGGGGGTGGGGCGGGGGGGGCCTTTAGAAGAAGCAAGGTCTCCGTCTAGTCGCCGTCATCAATTGACCCCAGAGTGTCTCTTCTTGGGAGGATTGGGAGGGAGCCCAGCCTGCTTTGAATAAGTTGTAAGGAGTCAAGCAAAGCGAACACAGAAAAAAACGTTCCTGGGGGGATCGGCGGATGCAGATAAATACTGTTTGGGCCGCAACAGCAAATACATTGTAGGCGGCTTTTCACCAAAAGAAAAAGAATCGGGGTGCCGTGAGGAAAGAGGCAAGGATGATATCATTAATTATTCTTTTTCCCGCCCGGCCTAACGCCTTTGGGCTGTGAAAGATTAGTATCCCCCCAAGTGTGTCCTCAGATCACTTTAGACAAGGAACGTATGGGGGTATCTCCGGACTTGGAATCGAAGGCTTCATCTCTCTAAGGGAAACCGACAGAAGGTAACTTCTCACTACACCGTTCCAAGAAATATGAATGGGTGATAAAGGAGCGTCGTGCCTTTGGAGTCGCTGTCACGGTGAGTGCGGTGAATAGACTGGGGCCGGCCGGCCAATCCCAGCGCAAACACAGCAAAGCGCCTCAGACGTTCTCAAAACGGATCTCGCGACCTAGTGAGCCCGGAAACTTTAACAAAAGAACATCCGTTTCTCCCTAAGAGGCAATTTCATTCCCATTAACCGAGCGGTTCCCTTGCGGCATGCATATTTGTGAGAACTGATACACCCTATCAAGGGGTTTTCTTCTGTCAGCCAAAAGCGGGGTGGGCGTAATTCGGGTGGAGGCCCATTCGTGCCCATGAATATACAGAGGCAGGAAGCGGCACAAAAAGGGGGGGAAAGCGACTTGAGGGAGAAAGGGAAGACGTTCGATGGTAGAGAACTGAAATTGGGAATACCGTCTTTGGAGGGGTTTTCCATTTCGGGGGACCCGTTGGGAATACTTAGGCATACATCCAAAAAAGATAGGGGACGGCATGGAGTCTCACTACTTTAAAAACGGTAGGTCTGTGGGGCCGCAGAAGCAAGTGGAAGGGAAAACTAAAAAAAGCCTGAACCGTGCGGGGTTAGGTAAAATAATCAGATCCCGATTGAGAGGGGTTCCCGAACGTGAGGGAAAAAAAAGGGGTTTGAAAAAAGCCAACGCGACTACCGGCGGCACGGGAGGCCTTGGGCAGGAGTGCATCTTAAAGCATGATGGAGAAATGCACCAGGCTGGTACCTGTTTGTTGGGTTATACACGAAAAACATAATGGCCAGAAAGGTCTCATGAACCTTTAAAGAGCCGAGAAGACCCAGGAGAAATAAACACAACAACGTTAGGATGACGGGAGGAGGTGTAAGACGGTTTTTTTCAGGAGGAATCGTCGCGGTTACAGAAAGAATGCGAGCCGCCAAAAAAATGAAACAACACGTCGTCGGCGGTTTTGGCGGAGGGACATATCTGGACGGACGGCCGGAACACCCTTCCAAAGCGAAAGGAAGCACGCACGGCCAAGGGGCGATGCTCGGTAGAAGCTGTACCACAAGTTCTCCCTCGTGGAAAGAGGGTTCGCCGGGAGACACAAATATAAGGCTCTTCGGGGCCAACGTATTAAGCGAAGGGGGGCCCGAAATATGAAACCCGAGTCCCTTCGTCAAGCGAAAACATCGAACGAGAAAACAGAGAAGGCGCTGTCCTACGGTTTGAACCGGAAAAAAATGAAACTGGCGGAATAGCCGGAGGGGAAACCATTACGCCCACGGTTTAGGAGATTGGGAAGCCAGGGCTTACTTTCCGATGAAAGGCTGATCAAGGGATTCCCTCCCCCTACTGCAAGGGGAGAAGGACCCGGCAAAGGAAAAGGAAGAGAACCGTACATACCGAAGGGGGGGATTCGGGGAGACGAGGTTACACTTCGTGGGACGTCACCAAAACTATTCCTCGGAAGAAAAACGTGCTTGTGCCTTCCCCACCGAGTCCACTGGGGCGAAAAGGGGGGGAAAAGCCAGAGAAAAAACGACCGTGTCCTGAAGCCCTGAAAGGGTGTTCACGAAAAAAAAAAAATCTTTAGTACTCTTCGGACACAAAAGGGGGGTCAGTTGAAAAGAACAACAAGAGGCTCTCCCTTATAGGACAACGGGGGGTTATGAACAGATAGGATTGTTAAAAGGATGAAAGAATTTTGGGCTCACGGGGATGCACGAAATGTTAACTTACACCCACTCAAAACCAAAACTTTTTTTTTGCACTTCTGGGGATGTAGTTCGAGGGAAAGAGTCGCAGGCGCTATCCCTTAATACAGTAATGCACATTTAAGTACTCGTACGGCACGCCGAAGCGGTATTAGGGGGTGACGGGGTATTGACCAGAATCAAGCCAACGTAATTCTCTCGGGTGGCTCACAAAGGAGCGCCCCATTCTTCCTGTCAAACAGGATAAACAGGAACGAAGGGGGGAAACACACAATCCGGGACGCTCAAGCTTTGGTTGCCGAGCCACTACCGATCCCTTCCTGGTGCACGGACGGCGGTTTTTCAACGGCTGGACAAAATTAAAGGCTTCCCTATGTGATTAGCCACGAGTCAATCTGCTCGAGTCCCTGAAAAGAGAAAGAATCGATTCTTTGGTAATTAGGGGGGCTGTGGTCCGGCATAATGCTCAGATATTTTTGAGCCGGTGGGTGTTGAGAGTTCGCTTTGTAAAGCCGAAAAAGTCGCGGGGGGATGAACGGAAAGTGGGCCCCAAACTGGATTTGCGAAAAGATCCTGATCTTCCAATTCAGGATCTTCCGTCGGCGTAGTACACAAATTGCCGTAAATGGACTCTTCGATCAAAGGATCCTACACGAATGAGGCTCAAAAAAAGGACAGCGGAGGACATTGTTTAGAGCAATTGGAAACGATGACGCAGTGCCGCCAACAGAAAAAAACTATCCTCCCAATAAAAGTATTACTATCAGGTGGCAAAACCAAATACTCCGGGGCGTCTGTCGTCAACCGAACAACAAAAACAAAAAGCAACTATCCCCTTCGTCAATGGAGATAGATAAGGGAAAGGGGGCATGCTTCGTCACCCCTTTGCTGTTGGGCCTACGAAGACAGGCCAAACAAGGGGTGAGCGCGTACACTGCAAGGCCGGTGTCCAATAAGAATACGAGTGCAGACTACTATCTCCTATCTGCTAAAAAGGAAGGTAAGGGGGGCCGGCAAGAGCTTTCCGGGAGCAGTCCAAGCTCTTGTACCCTAAGAAAATAGGGCTATCAAAAGGCATTGAAACAACTTCTACAATATTCCGGGGGGGCATCAGTAAGGAAAGGACCAGAAAGACTCCTTTTTGAGGAAAACCCCAACAGAAAAAGGGTTCTCTAAGTACAAGTCTAAAGAGAAGATATCTCGAGAAAAAAAGGATGAAAAGTAATATATATTCGACCCTTTGGGGAGGGGTACTGCTCTCCCATTTTCTATAGGGGGGAACACGGGAAAAAAGGATAAAGAAGAGGTCAATTCACTTTTCTTTCATTCCGAAGGGGGAAGGGACAGAAACGGTATCGGAATATTTCACTGGGAAAAGAAGGAACAGGTGGTTTTCAATGCATCTTCATCCATGGGGGGGGGGGAAGAGGCGCCCTCATCTTCTTTGGGAGCAGGGTCGGGAAGTCTCAATGGAGTAATAAGGAGAAACCTCTACTGAAAGGGAAGGAGACAAAAAAAGAAACATCTATTCTATTGGGAAAACGGGACGAAAACGCGAGAGACTTTAATTCTACGGTGGCGAGTTCAGTTTCGGGGGAGGGGAAGGAGTCTTTTTTTGAGGGGGCGACCCGATCGAAAGAGGTAAAACTTCTACTATATTCTCCCTCCGGTTGAGGCTCTCAGAGGAATATCGAAAAAATGGGGCTTGGGGAGCTTCTTTCTCAAAGGGGGGGACTTCATTAGCGAAAGAAAAAGGAACGGCGAATACTTATTTCAAAAAGGCAATCTTAACATAGTACCAGAACCATTGGGGAAAGGGAGTGTCTCCCTTATCTGAGAAAAAAAAGCTTGAAGGAAAGAAAAGGCTATTATAAATACATCTGGAAAGGGGGACACCTTGGGGGGGGGGAGGGGTGACAACAGTCAGGCAGGCCAGTATTTGGCATGGGAACTTAGTCTTTATTCCTACCAAAGGGACGCCATGGGGGGGTCTAATACTTGTGGAAGGGAAGGCGCCGAGGGAAGAGTCCTTTATCGGGATTCACGATCGTAGTTCCCCGAAAGGACAACATCACCCTTTCCTGGGGGGGCCTCTAACTCAAGGGATGGAGAAGGGGGGTGCACCAACAGTTTCGCCCGTAGGGGAGTGAGAAATAAGAGAAGTGAGGGAGGGTATTCTTTTTCTCTTCCCTCTGTGAAGGTCGAGGAACGAGATGCTTTATTATTCTTTTGGGAGGGGAACGACTAAGGAAAAAAGGGGGGGGAGGAAAGGAGAGCTTCACCGTTCCAATAAACGAGAAAAGGCGTCGTGCCGGGGATGTATTATGGGGGGGGGTTTGGTTTTCGGAGTAACCTCGAGAAAGAGGGGACCAGAATTCCACCGTGTGAGCTCGAAACATGGGCAGGCCTGCCGGGAAAAGGTTCCCTTGCCGGAGGGGGCGGAAAAAATCAGTGGGGGGGAGGCTGTCATCCCTCGTCCTCGGAAAAATTCGTGTCAAAGGGAAAGGGAAGATTAATACTCTCTTCTACTAACGTCGAGCTGAATCGGGGAGGCCTCGTTCGATGTTGACGCTTTAGAGGGAACCGGATTTGCATCTGTTTTCCGGCTGAGGGGAAGAGAAGCCGCTAATATTTCTCAAAAACGGAGGGAAAATCGGGGGGTGGTAACCCGCCGCATCGCGGGCACCGAAGAACGCTCAGTATTTTCCTCGTCAAGGGGAAAAAAGTAAAACAAAAAAAAACGCCTGGCAATTTTGAATTTGTGGGGGAAGAAAAACGAGAGTCTTATAAAACAGGAAAGGACCGTTGTCATTTACCGAAAAATTATCCAAAGAAACACAACAACACGGATGTATTAGGATTTTGGACATAGGGGGGGAAGCACAACCAACGGTCCAATCTCCGTCGCGGTCACGGCAAATTCAACTGCGCCGGGAGTCTCGGATTTTTCCTTCTTTACTTCTTATCGGAAAGGAAGGGGGAAGGGGGTCATGCGATCGAGAGGGGGGGAAAAATTACACTCCGGGCCAAACGGGGGGGGTAAAGGGAAGTCGAACTCTTCGGGGCAAATATCGGCACCGAAGGGGGGGGAATTATCTAAACCCGAGTGGCCCACGAAGGACGCAGGAGACGTCAAGCTAAACCTGTCTAGAAGACCCCGATCCAGGAAAAGGGGCCTAGTCCCAGAAGAGGTTCTATCTATAAAAAAAAAAAAACCCAAAGAGGAAAGTCTTCTTTCAGGGAGGGAGGAAAAAAGACACGAGGGGAGGGACGCAATGTAACCGCTCCTGCCAGGTCACATAAAGTCCCTGACCGGACTAGACCGAGCTTCCATCTGGGGGAAAGGCGCGAGGGGGGGGACACGGCGTGTGGAAACCATCCCCGCAGCATCAGAGGAGAGAACGGCCCAAGAATCTCTTCATTAAAAGAGGGGAGTGGACCGTTGGGGGAAGAAAAAAACCGGTCCTCGGCGAAAAGGGAATGTTCAAGCTCCACTATCCTCGCTCGTTCGGAAAAAGTTCTCTCCCTTAGAGAGGGGGGGGGAGTAACAAGAGAGGGAAGAAGGACGATAACTTCTATTTCTCACGGAAGATAGAACCGAACCCTGGGGGGGGAAAAAAATATCCCCCCAAAAATTACAAGGGAATATTTCTTCTTCTATCATGGGGGAGTTTAATGCCGAAAAGGTGGGGGTATTTAATTACAAAGAGAAAAGGAACAGGCGGAACAAAGAAGTCAGCGCATTACCGATCTCCCAGTCGGAAGAATGAAGCCCGTAATCAGCATTTGTTATTAAAAGGAAAGTGGGGCCTGAGAAGTAAGGGGGGGGGAAAGGGAAGGGGACGAAAAGCCGTTCTCGGGGTACACTGGCTCCTTCAATCATTGTAATATTATGGAATAGGGGTAAAGAAGGCAATCGGCTCGACCGGGCTACACAGAGATAAAGTTAAGTGTCTGTAAATATAGAATACCTGGATGTTGATCAGCGGGCATATATGGCACAAGAGCGGTAATAGCGTTGCAGATAAGGGAGCTCATAAACGATCTCGCATGGGGAAAAGCGCCCCCCTCAATCGTGGGGAGCCTAGGCCAAAATGAAAAAACGTGGCGTCTTCGTGATCAAAAGTCAAGGTCAACAGGACTGAAAAGACCCAAAAGAGAGGACTATTTACTTATCGGGTGGAAGAACCATCGAAACAAGGGGGCCCCAATACGGCCGGAACCGCACGACGCCATGAAGGTCAATCGCTGAGAGGTTGGGAACTCAGGCTAAAGGGGAAATCGTCGCTTTGCCGATGGGAATACAGATCGGGGGGAGGGGAGGGGGAAGCTCTACTATCTTTCTCTTAGAAGAGGAGAGAGGAACGCCGGGACAACGCTTGGAAAGGGGAGCATTCCAAACTCTTATTTTGATAACTGGAAAAAACAAGGGTGGAGCATCAAACGTCGACAACTATTCCTAGTGTAAAGAGGGGGAGGAAAAAGAGGACGGTGGGGAAAAATGTAGGGGGATATCCCTTCCCTGTCCACAATGAAACGGCATCTCACTTTGGGGGGCCCTCATCAAGAAGA